>Ga0065704_10070143_pt1 | contig 354370 bp, 161 predicted proteins | sample SwiRhicommuniRL2_FD_59091 | JGI IMG/M metagenome (GOLD analysis project Ga0065704, IMG submission 59091) | Switchgrass rhizosphere bacterial communities from Rose Lake, Michigan, USA - RL2 v2 (version 2) | ecosystem: Host-associated > Plants > Roots > Rhizosphere > Soil | place: East Lansing, MI
TGACCATGGTCAAGCTATTTTGTGTACCATCCATCAACCATCTGCTTTATTGTTGAAAGAATTCGATCGTTTGTTATTCTTACAAAAGGGAGGCCAAACTGTCTACTTTGGTGATTTAGGTGAAAACTGCTCTGAGTTAATTCAATACTTTGAAAAGTATGGTGCCCATCCATGTCCTAAGGAAGCCAACCCAGCTGAATGGATTTTAGAAGTCGTTGGAGCTGCCCCAGGATCTCATGCTAACCAAGATTATCATGAAGTCTGGAGAAACTCTACCGAGTACCAAGATATTCAAAGAAGTTTGGACACTATGGAAGTCGAATTAGTGAAAATAACAAAGGACGAATCGCCAGAAGCACACAAGAGATATGCTGCACCAATCTGGAAACAGTATCTTATTGTTTCTCATAGAGCTATCCAACAGAATTGGAGAACACCTTCGTATATATATTCGAAGTTGTTTTTAGGAATCTCCACAGCTCTATTTAATGGGTTTTCGTTCTATATGGCTAAGAACTCGATGCAAGGATTGCAAAACCAAATGTTTGCAGTTTTTATGTTTACGATTTCATTTGAAACGTTGGTCCAGCAAATGTTACCGTACTTTGTACTTCATCGAGATGTCTACGAAACAAGAGAGGCACCATCTAGAACTTTTAGTTGGTTTGCTTTCATCACAGGAGAGATTACGTCTGAAATTCCTTATCAAATTGCTGTGGGTACCATTTCGTTCTTTTGTTGGTATTATCCTATTGGACTCTATAGAAATGCTTTTGCAACCGATCAAGTTAATTCTCGTGGAGTTTTAGTATGGCTATACATTACTGCATACTTTGTCTACACTTCAAGCATGGGACAATTGTGTATGTCTTTCAACGAGCTTGCAGATAATGCAGCAAATCTTGCGTCTCTTTTGTTCCTTTTGTGTTTGATCTTCTGTGGAGTTTTGGCTTCGGCGAGCCTGCTTCCAGGATTTTGGATCTTTATGTACAGATGCAATCCGTTCACATATTTTATCCAGGGGGTCTTGTCCACCAGTTTGGCCAATACCGAAGTAGTATGTTCGAAGGAAGAATTACTACTGATAACGCCATTATTAGGCAAGACATGTCAAGAATTCATGGGTCCATACATTGAAACTGCAGGTGGCTACTTGATAGACCCCAATGCGACATCTGTTTGTCAGTACTGTCGTATGGGAACTACAAATACCTTCTTAGAGTCGATAAATGCCCTTTTTTCTGAAAGATGGAGAAACTTTGGACTTTTCGTTTCCTTTATTGTGATCAATATGATCTTGACGACATTCCTTTACTGGTTAGCAAGAGTTCCAAAGGGTAACAGAGAAAAGAAGAAGAATTGATCTAGAAATGGGTATTTTAGTGTGTCTACTATGTATTATGGATTATTAAGTGAATAAATAGGCAACAATTCGTACAGGGTCACGTGCGTACTAGAATTTGGTTATTTGACATATTTCCCCAGAACACACGTATCACGTGAGCTATGGATATAGTGGAGTTAAGAAGACAGAAAGTTAAATACCATGGATTATGGATGTATATAATATAATACATACTAGACACACCTTCCCTATTTGTGATGATTCTTAACGATTCTAATGATTCTGAATAATTATGAATTAGCACTCTCTAAAACATAAATCCATACCCTTTTTCTAGTCTAAATTTGGATGGAAATCTTAAGATTTCCACTCTAAGTGTCCATAACTGCCCCTATATCACACAATTAACACCATAAACGTCGTATATTGGTAGTGCACGGCCAACGGCTACAACCTCACCTCACACCATAACCTTAAATGGCTTGAGGTAAAATCATCCGACGTTGGGATCGTATAGAAAAATTGGTTTTTGTCAGCGAGCGTACTATTTAAAGACACCACAAGACACTCTTTTGCCAGACATAAAGACTGACAGATTAACTAGTAGAAAACAGTCTAAAGCCCGATATATTAATCATAGAAATACTTCGAAATAGCTCAGAATTATTTCAGACATTTCAGACATTTCAGACATTTTAGACAGTTCAGACATTCTGACTTTAAACTTTTCAGACATTTATCAAAATAGAGTTACCATAATACAATGGTTACTCCAGAACAAATACATGACAAGAACTTTCCAATTAGAGAGCGGATGGAGGCTCTTATTAGGTTGAAGCAACAGCAAATTACTCAGGGCATTGCTTCATTGGATACCGTTGAGTTCCATACTGACTCATGGGTCAGAGGTGACAACGGAGGGGGAGGCCAAACTATGGTTTTGCAGAACGGAACGACGTTTGAAAAGGGAGGAGTCAATATCTCAGTGGTGCATGGAAAATTGCCTCCACAAGCCATTACAAGAATGAAGGCCGACCATCGTAATTTGAAGACCAGTACTGAGGGTGACGGCAGTGTCAATTTCTTTGCCTGTGGTTTATCGTTGGTGATCCATCCTCACAATCCACATGCTCCTACGACGCATGCCAACTATAGATATTTTGAAATCACTGATCCTAAAACTAACGAAATCGAATCGTGGTGGTTTGGTGGTGGTGCCGATTTAACTCCTTCTTACTTGTACGAAGAAGACGCTAAACATTTCCACCAGGCTCACAAAGACGCTTTGGACAAGTATGACGCCGAATTGTATCCTAAATATAAACAATGGTGTGATGAGTACTTCTTCATCAAACATAGAAACGAAACCAGAGGGATTGGAGGGATCTTTTTCGATGATTTTGACTCCAAACCTGCCGACGAGATTTTGTATATCATTGAATCGTGTTTTGACGCCTTCTTACCTTCATACTTGCCAATTATTGCAAAGAGAAAGGATACACCTTTCACCGACCATCAAAGGAACTGGCAACAGATCAGAAGAGGAAGATACGTCGAATTCAACTTGGTGTTGGACAGAGGTACTCAGTTTGGATTACAAACTCCGGGTTCAAGAGTCGAGAGTATTTTGATGTCGTTACCAGCAACTGCTAGTTGGGCTTACGATCACCATCCTGAACCAGGCAGTGAAGAAGAAAAATTGGTCAAGGTTTTGACGAAGCCTGTCGAATGGGTATAAGAATAGAGAAAAATGATAAGAGAGTGATAGAAAAGTCTATTAGAACGAGGATTAGTTCCGATGGTAGTCTGTAAAGGATTAATTTCCGTTGGTGGTCTCAAAAGGACTAGTTACTCTATCTCTATGACCCTTGACCTCTCTATATCTCTATGATCTTGACCTCTATTTTGAATAGATATGATAACGATGAAGATACGAGGTATTATGAAAATTATATAGATGATAAATAGTAATATCCTGTATCATACAAGTAATGTAGATGAGTTCTGTTGGATATATATCTGATACTGTGGAATATAACTATTGCGGTACGGATCTTTTATTCAAGTGAATTGAACTGAAAATTCCCATAAAAAATTAGCACATCATGGGAATTACTCCACTCTTACATCAGGACACTCCAACTACATCAATATTCATGAATAGAAGCTAATCTAATCACGTTATATGTGAATATTCTGAAACAGTGAAAAACAAAAGTCGTGTATTTACCACAAATACATCCTCGCTTCATTACTTCCCCATAATTCAACTATTCTCCATGAATCTCTACTTCTCTCTACCACTCCAACTGCCCCACAATGGCAGATTTCAGAAATAAATTAGGTCCACAAGGTAGAGCCTTGTTAGGAAATCAAATCCAGTACCAAGAAGGTCCTAATCATTCCGTTCCTCAAGAATTGGATTTTCTAATTAACGATTTGAGATCTCCAGCTCCCGACGCAACCGTCTCCAAAGTATTGGGATATCTATACCACTACCTACCATATGTAAAGTATGAACATAACCTACGTTTAGTGTTTGCCAGTTTTTTGAACTCGCCAGTTTGTTTTGGTAGCCAGCCAGCATCGTTTGACCAGAATTACTTGATCATAGAAGTGTTCAAGCTTGTCACCGACAAGAAATTAAAGGTATCGCAACCCACACTTCCGATAAAGACATTTTACACGGTAATTCTCAAGGAAATCACGAACTTCGTTGCATTTAACCCGGTGGTGAATAGTTGGAAAGTGTTACCGATCATTGCAGGACTCTTGTTGTCAAACGAGTTGAGAGACCAATTGTATACCTTGCCCAACGCTCTAGAATACAAATGGTTCTTCAGAGATTGGGACGAAAAATCTCTCCTTATTTTCAAAAAGGCCTTGAGCTACAGTATTTCTGCTGCCCACCATGATGATATTGTATTTTTGAGTATTTTGAGTTTAGCAGCTACGTTCAAAAAGAACGACAATGTCCATTCGTATACCAAGACACTTGCAGACGACTTTATTGTCAGTAAGATTATCGAATTGATGTTTGTCCACCCTCAGACGTCATTGTTGACGTATTCGAAATTCTTTCATTTGAACGCTTCCGATCCTAACGCAGAATCGGTTATACAACAAGAAATCCTACAAAATCCTGTGATAAAACACGTGAATCGATTTTCATTTCTCTTGGACAGCTATTTCAAACACTTCAAGTATACTGGCCAGAACTTTCGCTTGATAATCGATAAGTTGGTAGTGATTGAAAGGTTTAACTCTCAGTTGGCACATTCCGTACAAGCCAGTGAATTCAACAACTCCAAAAGTCCAATAAGTGCCAATATCGTCCACCAACAGTTTTGGGTCTACATGAAGAGTGTCTTATTCGCCCAGACAGTAATCTTTGAGGGAATTCTAACGAGATTCGTGACTTCCAATAGAAATTATACAATCTACAATCCTTTCCAAAGAAAGCTGGCAGAAACAATTGAATGTGAGTATAAAGAAATCTCGTTGAAACTCTTACAGAGTTTATACCACCTCAACTTTATCTTGTTGTCTATCGGACAAGGTGGTTTTGACAACTATAACTTTGTCTATTATTTAAGTATTGAGCTTGCGTTGAACACAGGCCATGGATTTGAACAATTATCCCAATACTTGATTGGAAACTATAATGAGGTCAACTTATACCCAGACGTCGTCAACAACGACTATATTGTCCGTTCCCGTGTTTTGTATGTCTTGGGGTTGTGGGAGAACTACTTGCAACTGAAGAATAAGAGAGAGGAGTTTGTCAAGAACGAGATTTTCGATATTTGTATCAACTTGGCCGACGATGCAAAGTATCAAGATAACGATTTGATCGAAGCGAGCCATTCAGTTTTATTACTATGTTTCTCAAGTGGAGAAAGTATCCAGTTCCAAGGATGTATCATGTATGTTGAATTATTACTTGAGCAGTTTCCCAGCCGACTTTCATCAACCCAGCTCAGTATTGCTATCGAAACCATCGGCAAGAAGATTTTATCATATCCCAAAACCTCCCAAGATTTCTTTGAATTTTTGGTATCTAAGTATTCCACTGCTAGACCAGGGATAATGATCTTGCGCCAAACTTCTCAAACAATGAAAGATCTGACGTTTACTTCAGCTCAGCCAATTCTGGAAATTGACGCCCACTCAACCCTCAGCTCTATGGATCAAAATTTGACTAAGGAAAGCAATATAATAGAGGCCAACAAGGCCAAAAAACCAAAAGATATGTTATTTAACGAAAAGAAGCCCGCGAATTATGAATTCCAGAACAGAAGTGTTCCAGAGACTTTACGTGAAGCGTTGTTAACATCGTTGATCAATTTAGTGCCCTACTTTCCTTTGACTGAATTCAATAGCTGGTTAAACAAGATATGGAGTCTTGTTCAAGAAAGTAACAGATCCGAGAGTATTTATTTGACAACGGTGTTATGGCAAGTTCTTAGCGAAAACTTGGATTTGAACAGATGTGAATTGGGATACAGATGGTGGTATCAGACCAAGGAAGTCCCACAGATGAGTACTATAAAGCTAATTGATTCTCACTTATAGAATACTGAGCGAAGCGAAGTATTTGATATAGAGAGATTTTGTGAATACTGAGGGTAGCGAAGTATTTACGACCTATTAATAAGTGAATACTAGTAACTTCTTGAATATTAGGGAGATTAGTCATATTCGCTACGCTCAGTATTTGAAATAGTGAGATTTAGCGAATGTTACTGAAGACTAGTGAAGACTCGTAATGAAAGCAAGAGAAGTCTCTTTAGGTACTATTTAAGTGGCAATATGTGGTCTTCCAGTGGCAGCCTCCTCTAGATGGAACAAAAAAATGTGAAAGTAAAGATTATTAAAATCGATAACTTCTTTTATATAAATTCAGACTGTAGGATTGTAACTTCTGTAGGCTTACGAAAACTGAAGTATCAACAATTCAAGCAAATCTCATCATAATATAATAACTCTCTATAATAGTAAGCACAAAGCGTCCTTTACTAGAAGTTCACTGGAAGCTCATTAGAAACTGAGTAGAAGCTTAGTAGAAACTCGTATCTAGAAAGTCACCTCCAGAAACGTATCAGAAGCTCACTAGAGGCTACGCTCAGTTACTCGTGTGAAATCTGTGTCAGATCTATGAGTGAACGATCAGATAGTACTATAGACCTTGTGCTGAGAGGCAACTATTTGCTATATAATGATGCAAACTCTAAATTTTATAGTGAAGGTAGATGCGAGTACAACTGTTACACTTAAATTCATTATTAACTATTTAAACTCTTCTAAAGTTCGTTTTTCACTAATTTTAATAAGTTCCCAATCTCTCCTAACTAAGCTATCCATATAGGGTCGTGCGAGAGACGAATGAATTGTTAAAGATTATATAAGCCACACTCCATTAAATAATGTGGGTAATTATCCATTAATTTTACTGGTATTCGTATAGGATGCAGTGGTGACTATTCTAGGTAAGTTTAGATCTTAACTTAAGTAGTAGAGACAGTTTTGGTGGATATTTCAGTAGCTGAATCTACTGATGTTCGTGTACTGCACATAATAATACATACCAGCTTTTTGAAGTTCGATTATTTGCAGCCTTTTAATACTGAAAAAACTATGAGCGAAGCTTATTAGGGAATTGATAAATCTATGGTGCTTTGTATTTTAGTGAATAGTCCTCATTGATATTCTTTGTTATTCTTCTTTAATTTTCTTACTGAATATGAGGGAGCAAAGTGCTAGCAAGAGATGTATTATAAGTAACTAAATATCACTTACATAGCTTACTAGGAACTCACTAGAAGCTTACATAGTATAGAATCTGAAGAATAGCGATCAAGGAACCGATACAGATCACACAAACATCTTCGCTTTGCTCAGTTACTTGGGCTATTTTTGCATCCATATTATATACAGGACCAACTATACTCATCTCATCTTAAGTCAAAAAAATGTCTATACTTAATACTCTCATCTCTAATCAACAATGGCAAGAAAGAAGTCCGCCTCTAAGAAGGCCAAAGAAGAATCCGAAAGAAAAGGCGAACCTCTAGTCGAGGCCGTAAAGACAGAACCAGTTAAGAAAGTCAAACCCGTCCAAGAACCATCCGAATCCGAATCGTCTTCTGATGAAGAAGATGAATTTGGTGAGCTAATCACCGAAGATGTGGAGGCAGGAATCCTGAAAGTATTGGAAGCCATCAAGAACGATCCTAGCAAGTTATTGGATCCAACGATGAAGTTTTTTAAAGACCCTGAGTCGACTGTTCAAGAAGACAAGAAAGACAAACCAATCTACTTAAAGGACTACCACAGAATGAACTTATTATCAGGTGGATACAAACACGACGACGATGCGCCTGTTGATTATGATGTAGACCATTTCAACACCGTTGATGGAGAAAAACCATTTGCCGTTGCCCAACGTGAAGAAAGAAACCAATTGCTTGACGATATCAAGAACGCGTTTGATGAAGAAGACGACGAAGACGACTTTATGACGAAAAAAGAGCCTTTAAGAAACAAGGAACATGAAAACGAAGAAAGACAGATTTCAAGATTGCCCGACCCCAAAAACGAGAAGGAATTCTTGAGTGCTTTCCTTGACCACCAGGCCTGGATCCCAAAAAAGAACGACAAAGTCATCAACTTGGATAGAATCAACCAAGACGACGAAGAACAATTCGACGACGCTGTAGAAAACTTTGAACACGCCTACAACTTTAGATACGAAGACACCAACGCCGCGGAAATCGTGTCGTATGCTCGTAGTCAGGCCACATTGAGAAGATCCAACACCAACACCCGTAAGAACAAGAGAGAAAGACAACACGAAGAAAAGGCCAAGCTTAATAAAGAGAAGGACGAATTGGTCAAGAAGAAGAAAACCTCCAAAATGAACAAAGTCGTCGACAGATTAACCAAGATCAAAGAAGCAGTGGGCGATAATGTCAGCGACGTCACCATCCAAAAAGTATTTGGAGAATCCTTGTTGAACGACGATTTCGATGATGCTGACTGGGATAGCAAGATGGCTGAAATCTTCAATGAACAATACTACGGCGCCGAGATCGAAAAGCCTCTGTGGGACGAAAATGACGAGCTTATGGCCGATTTCCACCAAGGAAAAGATGCTGAAGATGGCGAAGATTTTGCTGAAGATGGCGAAAACGCTAACGAAGACTTAGGTGAAGATTTCGATGCTGAAGAACCTCCAAAGAAAAAGTCTAAAAAGGACAAAATAAAGGAAAAGTCGTCCTCCAAGAAGGACAAGGAATTATTAAAGGCTAAGGCCCAGGAAATCATAGAAGCCAACAAACATATAATCATCGACGAAGTTGAAGAAGAAAGAGGCCGTGCTAAGGAAGATATCAAGTTCAAATACCGTGACGTCTCGCCAGAATCGTTTGGATTAACAACGAGAGATATCATTTTGGCAGACGACAAACAGTTGAACAACTTCATAGGAATTAAGAAATTCGCTCCATACAGAGAAAAAGAATTGAGAATGAAGGACAAGAGAAAGTATACCAAAAAGAAGCACTTGAACGAATGGAGAAAAGAAGTATTCCACGATAAAAACGGCCCTAAAATTCCCGAAGGTGCTGGAGAAAACGATATTTGGATCCCAGCTGACGAAGAAGAGAGTCAGGAGAAGTTCCATTCCAAGAGTAAGAAGGAGAAGAAGAGAATTAACAAGACTAAGTAGTGTAATATAAGACTAGAGAAATCCACGTAGAAAGAAAGTGAAGAAAGTGAAGAAGTGATAAATAGAGAAAATGATAAAAGTGAAGAAATTGGAGAAAAGGATCAGAAATGGGTTAAATCATACTTAAAAATCACCAAAATCGTTAAGATCATAGCCAAAAGCACCAAAATGAATAAAATCATGATTAAAATCATCAAAATCTACATATACTGACCATAACTGAACTGCTCGTCATATTCTATAAGATAAATGTATTGATAAATAAAAATAATAAAAAAAAACTTCTACGAGTTTAGCAAGTTCAAATGAATATTCAAAATGTGACTTTTTTTCAATGAGTCAAGATTTATATTCACGAGAATCATGAATATTTGTATCTCCACTAATAAATAGTTGTCTCCACCAAATACTGGTAACAAATCAACACTTCGCTACGCTCAGTGTTGAATACTCACTACTCATATTTATTCGGGAAAGTAAGTACTGATTTTGCACCATCACCTCTTCTTTCCTTAATAACATAACTTCTAATGGATCTCCTCGAGCTTTGCGGAGTCTCGTTATCAAGCTTGGCGTTGTTGATCTTATTCAACCATCTGATACCAATAAAAAGGAATAAGGACACAAGAAGAACCATGATACTTAGGATACTAAAAAACCACCCGTATCCTCCAACGTCTTGTCCGGGTACATGGACGTTCATACCAAACATACCCGTAATCAAATTCAACGGAACCAAAATCGTACCAATTAATGTAACCTTGGACAACATCTGGGTAAGACTGTTGTTGGAAGAAACAGACTCCACTTGTAATTGGGCCAAGTAGTTGGCATGGGATCTACTGAAGATCTTTTCGTACGCTAGTAAATTCTGGAACATAGTAACAACGTGATCCTGAATATCCCCAAGATACAATGCAATATCTGCCCTCGGTTGGACTCTTCCGTGCTGCTGCCAAACCCCAGGTGGTAAATGGGATGGTGGAAGGTGTTCTGGACCAGGGCCAAAGCTGACACCGCCAGTTCCGCCTGTCCCAAAGCCTATAGGATAGTTGAGATTGTGATCGGACGCGAGTCCACTCAAGTTGGCACTCGAATGTACAGCTCCTACAGCAGAGCCTCCAATGTAACCAACATTAGCTTCATCTTGACATCTTTTAGCAAACATCTTAATAACATCCGCCTTACTAGATAACAATCTCATCAACGTCATAACCTTCCTTCTCGACTTACCAATCCGCATCAACATTCGGCCGAAATCTTGTTCACGGGCCGCAAACACAGAATCTTCAATAGCGTCAGCCTCGTATTCGATTCCAGTAATCACTGGTGCGAAACCATCAGTAATGTCATCGATCAATGCATAACAAATCCAGTCTGCAGAAACTTCCACGTAGTCTCTCAATTGACGAACCCTTCTTCTGACATTCGCAGCATGCAATACTGGTGAAAAATGGAATGACAAAATCCCTTCTCTAAAGACAACCATATATACATAGATTGGTTCCAAATAATCTTCAGATTCCTTATCTGGCTCAAAGGTGTGGAAACAAACAAAGTAGTAGTTGCGGAACAATTCTACCTTCTCTCTAGTTTCCTGCATTCTAATATCTTCCGCAGTCAAAGGATGGATTCCAAACGCCTTGGCCAACATTTTCATTTCCGAGTCTGTTGGACAAACACAATCTAACCACCACGTTCCATCTCCATTGCGGAAGACTTCCCGGACCGATTGCGTAGGGTCAATCAAAGAAGGAAAATCGGGAGCATGAATGGTCTCGTCAGAGTCTGAACTGAAGAAAGAGAATCTGTCAGGTAAGCCTCCTGTACTGCTAGAGCTATCGCTAATTTTGGTGGCTCCAAACTTGACTTGTTCAGAGGCAACAGATGAATTTGAAGATTCTTTACCTTTACGCTCATAGTCAAAACTGGAATCTGTTCGAACAGTTTCTGGAAAGTTCAAAGACTTAACGGAGTCATTTTCTTCCTGAATAGAATTGATATCGTTCTTGTTGCCGACCTTAGAGAGTGATTTTCTCAATATATTCTTCGGGGTGTATTTCAAAGCCGCAGATGATCGTCTTATACCAGCACTACCAGTGCTGCTTGTTTTGGCATCTCTTGCGGAAACCCTCATAGCAGTTTGTTCTGCAATCAACTGTTGTTGTTCTTTGGTAACCTGTTCTTCCTCACGTTCTGCCTTTATAAATTCCTCGATTTCATCGAAATCAATACCTTTGATGCGAATATGCTCCAAAGACATTGGGAAACAAACATCTTCCTCTGTTTCTTGTGAAGACCTTGATGCATGAGAGTCTGCCTCACTATCAATGGAAGACCGGGAAGCCCTTCTGTCTCTCTTGTTAGGAGGAACATTCTTCTCATGGTTGCTATCGTTGGTTCTATATTTAGCCAACGGACCTTCTTGGTCTTCGTTTGAAAAGCTTCTTTGACTCTTGACTTTTTTCAAGCTCTGATGTTTCGATATAGGTGCTTGCTGACCTTGCGAGGGAGGGCCAGGAGACACGTCATTGTCACGAAGAATAAAGTTTTTGATTTGATCTGAAAACGAATGAGAGCGTTGTTTCACCGGTCCGGCAGGTCCTCGAATACTGTCCTTACGTCGAGTACTGGAAGACGCAGTTTCTCTGGGTCCGCTTGGAACTTGAAGAGACTTTTTGCCATAAGAAGGCTTGTGATGGCTAGAGTGTTCGCCGTAGCCTTCACTTTCGTCACCACTATCAGTGATAGCAGAAGAATTTGCTTGAGAGAAGGTCAGAGTCTGAACAGGTCTTCCACGACCTGGTAATGAATGGGACTGATTTCTGTGGTCATGTAAATCATCGTCATGGGTAGGAATAGGAATTCCTTGGTTGTAGCTTTCGGTATCAGACATTTTTATTTTTAGATGATACAGTTAACATACAGTCATGCTTTGAAACAGCTTAGAAGACAACTAGGCGTTTTGTCGGACAGAGCTAGAACACACTAGCTAACTATCAGAATACACTTGTAGGATATCAGATGCACTAATATCGTGTTGAGATGCTTGGATGTCTAAAACCTAGAATCCCTCTATAAACGGTCTTTGTTGAATCGTTCAGAAAGATACTTTAAAGACAACTTTGACAATAGAATTTGATGATAAGTTCAGAACAATCATAAATACTGTTTTAGTAAGTTCTTGTTAGTTGCTAACAAAGAGAGATGGGTGGCTGTAAAAGAGTTCTTCTAGGAAAATTGACCGCCATTTATAAAAGCCGCAAAATTTACGATGAACCCATTATTTGGGCGGCGCACGATGTTATACATTATTTTTGCAGTAAAAAAAGAACATGTGGGAGGCTTTTGGACCACTAACTGAAGAGCTTCTAAGAATAGGAAGAGTCGGAGAAGTCGGAGTTTTTTATAGGAAAACCTCCCATTATTGTATCAGAGACTTATGAGCTATTAGTTAGTAAGTTTTCAATTATGCAACTGGCAGTAATTGTTTCTAATCAAGCTTTGTTCCCCAATTGTTCTGATGGGAAGAAGCTCTTCGAGGAGTGTATAAATGTTATGATATTTTTTTAGGTCAAAATTCCGTATCTTTAGGATGGTACTGCTAAATATACACCCAGGCTCTCAGTTGGGATCCTTGAGTCGTTTTACTAAGAATCAGTCAAGTTAACTGGTTTTGAGCAAAAACGAGTTTTCTATCAACTTTTCTTGGGGATGATGGACACTTTGGAAGTCTTATTAAGGGATAATCTTAGAAATGAACTGAACGCAGCGAGCGATGTATTCAAGAATTCATAAAAACTCCACATACCTCTCTATATAATATACTAAACCTTACAATTCTTCTCTGATTCTCCACTATTCTCACTACTATTCACTAGAAGCCACTGCAGTTCACTCGAAGCCATTGCAATTCACTAGAAACAACTGAAATTCACCTCTATCAAATGCTTCGCTTCGCTCATTATCCAGCATTCAAAATTCTTCTAGTGACTACGGTTTAATTGTGAACCTGTGTAGAATTGTAATTATACCAATTGATTAATCCTAGTACTAAAATGTTTATATGCAATACCCAGCTTTCTACATCAGACGTTAAATTTTTCTACCAGTCTCCATATACATCCAAACTCAACTTGCCAGTAGTGGTGTACTATGTTACTAAAACGAACTATTATACCCAAATTATAATGCCACTAATAGCTTTGCGACATTTACCAAGTTGTTGCTATCATAAATTGCATGATAAACGCATAATTCTAGGATTGGCTCGCCTGTTGCCTATTGTCAACAAGAGATGCTTCTCTAGTCACCAGCCGAAACTAAATACCTATACAGGCTGGTTAAAATCTTCCACCAAAATCCTTGAACATATCAATCCAAACCAAGAAATTAAGGAAAACACTCCTCCCACCAGATACGAAATCACGAACCAACTAAAAAGTCTTATTCACCAACGAGACGTTCATTCCATTCTTGAATTAATTCGTTTGCATACTCACGATGATCTCATAGATCCCAAAACCATTAACTTCATCCTCGACGAACTCATGTCTGATATTAATCTGACGCATCTTGAAATATACTCGTCCGACTGTGAGATCGAGATTCCTCGATACCAGGCAGAATCTCGTCTCGATGTCGATTCTCCATATTACGAAACCGCATATGAAAGGATTCCATTTATGTATAAGATCTGTCAAATGTCTCAGAAGCTAGTTCCTCCCAATGATAAACAATTCCAGGAACACTATATTTGGCTTTGTTACCATATGAACGACTCGGAGACGCTTGAATCTTTGCTACACGCCTACTTGCATCAACCGAGCTATAACTCGAAAATTCTAGGCTACATATTTAGTGGATTCATCCTTAACTACGAGGTGGAATTTGCCAAAGCCTTGTTCCACAACGTACTCGCAATCTCCAAAAAACTTGACGTAACACTAGTGGAAACAATCCTCATCCAGTTTTCCAGAGTCGATGCGTTATTTGAGAATTCGTATTCGGTGTTTCAGTGGTGGGAAGCAAAATATCGTCCGTCTCCTAAATGCATGGCAGTTCTACTTGAACAAAGTTACAAGTACGGTAATCAGCAAGAGATTCAATACATCCATGACATTATCAACAAGCACAAGGTCTCCAACAATTACCGTATGAAATCCATCATTCTTCAGCAACAAATTATACATCGCGAACCCCATCATTTCAGAAAGACCATACTCAAACTGGATATCATCAAAATCAACGAAATCAGCAATAATATCCGATATCGTGATGAACTAGTCGATTTCTACTACAGTTTTCTTGGATTTTTTGTCAAATATTCCGACATTAAAATGATCCATTACGTCATAATGAGTCTCAAAGAACATCACATCCCACTCACTGACAAGTTCTTTCAACTAGTGACGAATTACTACGTGAGAAATAATAATTGTCTTCATCTTTTCAAGTTTTTGGAAAATACCCTGGACCAGATCGAGTTTAATCTGGTTTACCTCAAAAAGATTTACGAATCCTTTGTCAAGACGTACCCATACTACGCACCCGAATTTCATGTTCAATTCCACCAGTGGATAGAACAAAACCCCAAAATCCCATCTGATTTGAAAGAAAAGTTGGGACGCAATTTGAAGATTGTTAAGTCCAGTTCGCAATTGATACCTTACCGTTGTGACTACGATGTCATCGAATGCAACAAGCGGAAATATGACTCCAGCCATTGGGATTCGATAAGCTGGAAACAAGACAAACATGGGGGGTACATCAAGTTTAACGACCAGATTCAATACAGAGTGAACAAAGGATTTACTGACGTATTACGGAAGGGAGTTCGTCCCGATATCTCTCTCATCAAAAACACGTTCAAGAGATCCGATCGAAACAACAAGTCTATTCTTCTAGATCTTTTGAAACAGATTCGAATGTATGATAACTTGAAAATGGACTTTGAATTGATGGTTCTTCAAATCAAAGGCGACAAGTACAATTTGTGCAAGTTTTACGAAAATCTCGACAGTGAGTCTATGACCAGTAATAACCGCATCATTCTCGCAAGAATGCTTATGAACAAAAACCTTTTTGAAAAAGCAGATGTGATTTTGGAAGGAATAAACAACGAAGAATTAAATGATAAGGGAATCATGGTTAGGTTGAATGTTGAGCTTCGGAATCTTTGCAATTACAGTAATTTCGAGGGCATGAACAAATCAATTAGACAGTTTCCCATAGACGAAATCATCTTGAGTCCATATATGTACAACCAATGCTGCTATATCGAGAAATTGGTGTCTGGCAAAAGACAATATCTTGAAAATAAACGAGACAGATACCAGAAATTTCTTGAAGCTGGAAAAATCAATGCTAATAAGCTAGAAAAGGTGAATCTGTTCTTGGATTCGTACGACGCTACTGACAAGTCAATACAATCTACGTTGTTCTTGTTGCAAGGATTAATTGCTGACATCAACCTCCGTCTCGAAAAGGACAAAATGGAGTTGAAAATGTCTGTTCTGGATATGTTCAAGTTCTTGGACTCATGGATCGATGAAAGATATCAAGAATAATGATAAAGAGAGAAATTAGGATAAAAAGAGAGAAATTAGGATGAAATTAATTCAGTAATTTGTGATATTCAATTCTCATATCTGAAATACTTCTTGATACTCATTCTTTTTACTCTGTCTCGAACTCTTTTATTCTTATTCCTGATCTCTTTCATTTTTATCTATTTCTATCTCTTCCCGATCTCGTGACTAAGTTTCATTCACTCCTGGTGATTCTACTGTCTGATATCCCATTCCATTCCTGTATATACGCATTTATTTAGAATGATCATAGATTTGCAAGAGATGAAAATTGACAACAACATGACTTCCTTGGAAGAGCAGAAGGTTTGGAATGAAATTGTATGTTAAGCAGCTTGGTAGATTATGTAAGGAAATGATTCGTGAGTGGTTTAGTTAGGAAACTCACGAGGTCATAATTTAAACTCGCGAAAACGACCAGATGCTCTGATAACTCATCGTGGAGAGTATGAGAGAGAAAGTTTAGAATCACCAGTATTATCCGAGATATAGATACTAACTCACCAGGACCATCAACTAACAAGCAACTTGTTAAGCAAAATCACGTCCATTCTTGAATGTACGATATGTTCAGAGACTATGAATGTTCCATGCACCACGGAGTGTGGGCATTCGTTTTGCTACGACTGTTTGAACTCATGGTTTGAAAATAAGCTCAACTGTCCCAACTGTAGGCACGAAATCGAACATAAACCGGTCCTCAATATCCAGCTCAAAGATGTGTCGAAGAATATCACGGACCTCTTGATTGATACGATTGCAGACGTCGAAGAGAAGGAGAAGATGTTGAAACAAAGACAAGAAAGTCTACTGATATACGAATTCGATATCAAACACGACCACCTCTTTGGAGATTTGTTCAAATCTGCATTGACATTAATAGACAACTCTGACGGTGTTCCTCGGTGTGGAAACTGTCACTGGGAAGCCCATGGCTCGGTGTGTTTGCATTGTGGAACGAGGTTCAGAATCCCTCGTGACGATGCATACTACGATTCTGAGGATGGTGATGCATATAATGAAGACGACGAGGAGGTAAACGAGCTAAATGAAGAATACGACAGCGACGATAGTTTTGTAGATTCACGGGCAATTAACCAAATCAACCGAGATTTGGTGCATTCGGAAGATGATGATATTCTATCTTCAGATAATGAATTGGAAGTGAATGCAGAATGGTATGGGTTTAGAACAAACGATAGTCAGAATTCGGCTGATCTGAGTGGCGGAAATATCAACAGTCCTATTGAAATCAGTGGCGACGATGAGGATAATCAAGGCAACTATTATGAATCTGGAGAACTCCAGCAGGCGTTGGATGATTTTCACGATGCACATATAAATGAAAACGAACCAATACGAGGAAGAATACCGAGAGTCATACAGATCAGTGATGATGAATCTGATTAGCAACAAATGCTGAGCGAAGCGAAGTATTTGTGAATTTGAGGAGTTTGGATAATACATACTGAGTAAATGGTGAGCAAATGGTGAGCAGTTACTCGAAGATTTCTGAATTTAAGGAGTTTTGAATACTGACTACTGAATACTGAGCAATTACTCATATTCTGAGATACATGAGACCACTCATCAGTAACTAGACCAACTCTCTCTGCTATTAACTCCGAATAGCGAATATGATCAGTATTTAAACTCTCGGGGCTATAATTCTGAGATTGACTCTACACATTGGACAAATAAAATATAGATATCCCAGTGGTGAACCCAATATTGGAGCTTCAATTAAGCCTAAATAGAGGTCTGAAATAATAGTCATCTGGTTTCAATGTCTACTCACTACTTTACACTTTTCTGATTCACTATTTTCCTGCTTCGCTCGGTATTTATTAGTTTTTGATCGGTGATAGAACCAGAATTACTCTACTAATCGAGGCTTTCATAAAATGAACTGTTCAGTGGTGATTTCGACCACTAAGTGACCACTAGGACAATATAGAACCCAGAGTCTTATCTATCGTACTCTTTATATGGGGAATAGTGTGACATATAAATCGTCAAAATAGTGACAATTCCAAGTATAATCATAAACATTAATATTATCTCAGCAATGTGGAACTTTTGATACTTTCGGCTCCTTTAGTGATCTCGTAGTAATCTAGTAGTAATCTCGTAGTAATCTTGTAGTATTGTTCTCATCTAGCTTACTTTAACGTCTAATCTCAGCTGATACTCCATAAAATATCTCAACCTAAGTAAATCTCACTAATTTGTCACTAATTACTTTCTAGATACTTCCTTACATAATACGACTAATTCCTCTTACGTCCATAACTCTGTAACATCACCACATCACCATTTCACTAGTCCCATTCAGCACAAGTCCAATCACAAACGTTTTTTCACCCAGTGCCCTCCTGCATATATATCAACCAATTAGGACCATGAAAAACAAATAAAAAATGAACTGATATCTAAAATTACTTAAGAAGAAAGAGTCAGTATCCTTTATCAATAGTTCTATTACTCGTATTAACATCTCAGCACAATGGATCCACAAAGAATTATCACCTTGCAAAAGCATTACCAAAACACCGCTAAGCCATTATGGTTGAGAGGAAAGCACTCCAAGTTCATTGTCTACCCATTCTACGCTCTCTTCACTGTTTCCACCATTCTTCCTTTGTATTACACTGGTAGAGCTATCTGTGGTCTTAAAGATGAGTAAATGATATGAAGAGGAGACTCGTTAGAGGCTCGTTATATCGAGAAATGAGCGAGATCTCTCTCGATGATGCCTCTCTATGATGTCTCTATGATGGCATTTACCGCTAGTATCTTATCATCCGTACTTAACGCATTTCTTAGGCATTCCCTATTCAAAAGATTCAGTTTGATCTTTAATTGTTGATGTTTTTGCTGCTAGAATTTCTATACTAAAATATTCAATAATACATTATTTCAATAACTTTATAGCTGTAGTATTGGAGTAGAAATGCTAATGTACTAGAGTTCCAATTGATCATGAATGCTAATTGGTTAGAAATGCTAATGGATCATGAATCCCTAATGAATCATCATTCTCTAATGGATTATAAATCTCTAATATCATAAATCTGTCAATTCTTTGATTAAGTTCTTTATTTTATCTTGAACTGCATTGTTGTATATATTGCCTTTGAAATATTGCAACAGTTCAATGAGCTCGTCTGATTCGATTTCAATAATTGCGCCATATCGTACTTTCATATGGCCGACGAGAATGCAATTATAGCCCTTGAGGTGAATGATAGATTCGTCTTCATTCACTAGATCTCGCGACAAGCAGATATTCTTGCTGATTATGTCGAAATCGTGTATATCGTATGTTTCCGTTTCTATGAAGTTGATGAGGTACCCCAATATGAACAAGGCAATATTCACTTTGTCATCGGTTGCCGTTCCCTTCTTCTTTTTGTCAAATACATTGTTCAAAACGGATACAAGAACTGGTATATTTTTCGATTCATAAAGACAACTGGTGATGTGATTCAGGTGATAGTTCGTGGTGATAATCACCAACAATTTCATGATTGCAAGTTCAATATCAGTATATTTCCCTGCTGCAAGGTTTGAAACTGTTTCTTCAATCATACGAAGCATATGCTCAAACCCTTCAACATACTTTGAATCTGACAAATACGCTTCGAGAAATACTAAAACGACCAACTTTTCGTCTACCAGCTCAAGGAAATGATATAACAATCCTGCCAGTTCAAAGTTCTCCCATGTCATGAACTGTTTCTCATGTTTCAGCATGTCAATTGTTGCAACTTGTATTCCTTTGTTTGATGGAATGGCATTTTTGAGTTGCCGCAAATTTGTTCTACATATACTCAGCAATCCATTTAATGGTAATTCCTCGGGGAAACTTGTTAAAATGCTGGTTAGTTCACTAGAACATTGATGAACTATTTCCAGTCTTTGAGAAGAATCAACTTTTGTCACGAATAAATATATCACAACCTTGATGAGCCAGTCTATCAAGGTACCTTTATCTTGAGCCGTATCTGCTTTCTGAAATGTATCAATTTTCTGAGATTTATTTAATTTTTGAGAGATACGGTTTTTCTTTGATACTTTGTGGATTCTTTCAAGTATCACCAAGTTGTTTTCAACAATATTACTTTCACCCTCTGCTGCCACTAAAAGCTGGCATAAATCTATCAAAGAGGCTGTAAGCAATGAATTCCGCTCACCGTCTCTGAAAACTAACCCCTCAAGAATGTAGTCTATTTCTTCCTTGTTTCGATTATTCTTGCCCAGTTTTCGTAGATCATTGATGTTTGAAATGTCGGATTCAGAAGATCCCGGTATATCCAAATTAGTAGATATTGTATCGTCTTCTTCGTCGTTCGCTATCCTGTAAGTTCGTTGATCGCCATATGTACGAGCACTTCTATGAGACTTTTCTTTCTCTTTGGGTTCGCTTGTTTTGAAATCTTCTTCTTGCTTCAGATCAAAAGAATCAAAAATAAACGATAGATTCACATTAACTTTCGATTCCTCTTCTGGATCTTCGTTGTCTTCGCTCGCAGAAAGAGGTTTGTTGAGCACAGGTTCGTCCTGTTGTATATTGTCAAATAAATCATCCCAAACACTTTGTACCTTAGGCGTAAACTTTGGAGAAGCCGTGAATGGCTTGGACTGTGACTCGGGCAGCATTAAGACTTTGAGCTCATTGGTGATATTTCGCTTTTTGTGTGGTTGAAGTGGAGATCTCTGTGGCGAATATACTTCCTTCATTAAACGAGTCAATTTCTTTGGTGACGTGGTAAGTTGATCCTGATCAATATCCGCATCATGTAAACTTTTTCCTGACTTCTTGAATGTTGATGGTGGTAGTAATTGGTTATGTTTCTCAACTTCAGTTGTGGTAGAATCTTGAATCACATCCATGAGTCTTTCTGCAGACAGAAGTTTAAAATCATCCTCGGAATCGCTAAAAATCAGAGGATCAGAAGAAAGTTTCAATCGCTTCCGTGGTCCATTCTGATTTTTACTATATACTGCCATTTCCTGGAGGAAGCCTGGAGAATAAGTGTTTAGATAACTTGTTTTGTGTTTCTTATTTGTTGCAATTTTAAGGGTTATATACAGGATTAACATGAAGATGGAGAACAAAAGGAGGTTTAACAACGAGTTGATCTCATACATATATATAATCCACATTAGTATCCATCGTACCGCAAGATGGAGCTTTATTAGTTATAAATTTGGGCATAGTTATATCATCAACCAGTACTCACTTGGCCATCGAGCACCCCACTAATCACATCAAAAACAACTCACTAAAGCACCAACTCACTAAAACAGTCCCCATTGCTACTCTAAACAATCGCACCCCTCTTAGAATTATAATCTTTATATAATCACCTTTACTCCTACTGACTTATTCTATTTTAGTCTGGCATACTAGGTCGTGTTTTTACCAAAACCACCTCTACCAACAGATCAAATAAATCAAAACACCGCCAACTCGACTAATGGAATCAAGATAATCAATATGTCACTTGAGAAAAAGATCCGAAGCTTCTTGAAGGGACCTAGAAAAGGGGAGACCTTTGAATTGAAGAATGGGTTGGTTTCTCAGTACAAGGGTGAACGTAAAGATGCTATTCAACGAGTCATCCAAGCCATGACGGTCGGAAAGGACGTTTCATCTTTGTTTCCTGATGTGTTGAAGAATATCGCCACATATGATTTGGAGCAGAAGAAATTGGTGTACTTGTACTTGATGAATTATGCCAAATCCCATCCTGAATTATGTATCTTGGCTGTCAATACGTTTGTCCAGGATACTGAAGATCCTAATCCCTTGATTAGAGCTTTGGCCATCAGAACCATGGGATGTATCAGAGTTTCTAGAATGGTAGACTACATGGAAATCCCATTACTGAGAACGTTGAAAGATGACAATCCATATGTTAGAAAGACAGCGGCCATTTGCGTCGCTAAATTGTTTGATTTGAACCCAGAAATGTGTGTTGAATACGGATTTCTTGATCAATTGAGAGCTCTTTTGAAGGATTCAAACCCAATGGTCATTGCAAACTCCTTGAATGCATTATATGAAATTAAAGATACCAACACCGACCCATCCTTGGAGGTGTTTACTGTCTCGGAGGGAATTGTCAAAAGTTTATTGATGTGTTTGAATGAATGTACAGAATGGGGAAGAATCACAATCTTATCGACATTGACAGATTATCACACCACTGACGTCGAAGAGGCCAGTCATATAATAGAAAGGGTAACTCCACAATTGCAACATGTCAACCCATCGGTAGTCTTAAGTTCTATTAAAGCAATCCTTCACTACTTGGACGTAATTCCAGTCACTGTGAAAAGAAATAGCATATTAAAGAAATTATCTGCTCCTTTGGTTTCATTAGTGAGCTCTTCCATCCCTGAGGCACAATACGTTGGGTTAAAGAATATAAGAATCATCTTGGAAAAGTATCCCCAAGTGTTATCAAAAGAATTGAGAGTATTTTTCATGAAGTATTCTGATCCATTATATCTCAAGTTAGAAAAGTTGGAAATAATGATACGGTTAGCAAACGATCACAACAGTACGTTATTATTGGGTGAATTGAAGGAATATGCAATGGAATTCGAACCTTCGTTAGTGTCAAAAGCAATCAAGTCTATTGGTGCTGTTGCAATCAACTTGGCTGGCTGTGTGGTGAAATCAGTAAACATCTTGTGTAATTTGATTGACCAAAGAGGTGGTGATTTGATTATCAATGAATCTGTGTTGGTATTGATCAACATTTTGAGACGTTATCCTGGAAAGAACGATCTAATCACCTTGGTTATTCCTGTGATTTCAAACAATGCCGACCAATTGGATCGTAATGATGCTTTGTCGGGATACTTTTGGCTTCTTGGTGAATATCCAAAGTACTTTTCCAACTTGCATGATAAATTATCGGAGTTGATAAGTGGATTCTTAGAGTATGATTCAGCGTTGCAGTTAAATATTTTAACCTCGGTCGTTAAGATAAATTTGTCTACTCAAAACGCAAAATATTCAAACTTGTTGCAGAAAGTTTTGGAATTGGCTACGAAAGAATGTGAAAATGCTGACGTCAGAGACAGGGCATATATCTATTGGAGATTATTGTCTTCTTCATCCATTGAGTCTCAACAAAAAATTGTATTGGCCAAGTATCCACCAATCAAAACCGCGATCTCGTCGTTCAATCCTAAAGTTTTGGAAGCTTTGCTTGATGAATTGTCTACATTATCGTCCGTGTACCATAAACCAGCATTCACCTTTATCGACGCCAATGCTTCGCGCTTGGTGACCGACAAGGAATTGAGACCAGATAAGAAGGAAAACATCGAAGACTTGAAGAATTTAGCGAAACAAGAAATTGTCAACAACGCAAAGAATGAAAACTTGCTTGATTTTGACGACGACGACGAAGATTCCGTACAAAGCAACGGAAACAGTGCCAATTTATTGGATGAATTGAACGATTTGTTCAGCACCCCGGCACCACAAGCTCAATCAACAGGGCAATCTTCTACCAACGATATTTTAAGTTTATTTGATACAATTCCTACTAATACCATGCGAAGCCAAAATGTTGCACAAGGAATGAACAATTTAAACTTGAACAAAGGAAATGCCAATAGAGTCAATGAAGATATTTTAGATCTCTTTTGAGCCAATAGGTTTTGATTTCTGAAAATGGATGTGGCAATATATCTTGACTTATTTTCTTATGATAAAAGTTTAGTAGATATTTACATCATTTATACATTTTATTGGGCATGCTATAGTATTGTAGATAGTTTAATGGGATTTAGGCTTTTTAAGGGCCCGTTACCTACTAATTTGAATCACTTTTTAATTACAACATAACTTGAGAGACTGTTCTCTTGTTTGGGCAGATTTATGGTCTCATCATTTGAGGAATCAAGTAATGGACCTGAAATTCTAGTAAGTCTCATTATTTCTCGTTCTGTTGGCAATATTTTCATTATTTCTCCGTCTTGTTGGCACTTTTTCATTATTTCTCGTTCTTATTTGGTCTTTCCTTTAAGTCACGAGCTCGTTCAAAAGCTTTCGTATCACATCCTCTTTGATATCTTCAGTTTCCTTTTCAGCCTCAACTTCCAGTTCATTCACATTGTTCAACTCATCAATATCAGTAAGTTTTATTATCTTTTCCTTTATATCTTTGGTGACGGTTTCGATTTTAGCGATTTCCGCTCTCTTAGATTCAATCTGTTTCTTCAACAACATGATCAAACTCTCACGAGACTGGTGGGGTCTGTATGTGTTTAGAAGATGATTTATGTTTATCAAGATCAACGAGAGATCTTTGACCTTTCCTTCAAATTGACCTGGGTCGATTGAGATGATTCCCACCAACTCCAAGAAGTTCAAGAGCAACGAGTCCATGAGTTTATGTAGTTCCTTAATCTTGATTTCGGATGTAATAGATTCATCATCATCTTGATAGAGTTGTTCCCAATTCGATTCCTTAAGGCTGGGTAGTTTATCTTCAAATGACCATATATTACCGTACCCTCTATAGTTGGTTCCATTAGGAGTTGTTGGAGGCACCAAGAATTTCAATTCTCCAGGAGGTGATTTATCTTTATCTTTATTAATATCTTTATCTTCATTAATATCTTTAACATCTTTATTGATATCTTTATCTTCTTTATCTTCTTTAATATTGTCTTCTTCTTCTTTAACTTCTTCTTTAACTTCTTCTTTATCACCCTGCTTTGTCGTTTCTGCACTCACCCAGGCATCTAACTTGTTCAAATTTTCTTCAGTAAAGTATTTATAGTATGGGGGTGGTGGTGGATATAACGATGAGATCAAATCGCCGTCGGACATGTTGATTCGTTCTATTTACAGAGTTGGTGTTGATGTGAATTAAATAATTCAATAATTCGCGACAATTGCTTTTGGACATGTTTGATTTTCACGACACAGATGAGACAATGCTGAAGAGTTGAAGTTCTAGAGTTCTATTAGTTCTCACTAATTAGTGTCTAGTATACTTCTAGTGTGTTTCTGGTGCTCATCTACTGTAGGAATAGTGACAATTGTTGTTATCTCTCTATGAACGGTTTTTGGTTTGTAATCCTAACAGTATTAGTGCTAACTCTCTCAAATATACTGCCATATTTCTACACCATATGTTACAATATTATACTTATTCTTCTATAGTTACTATATTTTGTTACTGGGCAATACTAAGTCACACTTACTCTAACGATATGTTTCGACGTACTACCTTATTCTATTACTCTGTATAGAACTTCCTCTGATGAGATTAGTAAGATTTATGAGATTTGTGAGATTTAGTTAATACTACTGAATACTACTGAATAATAGTGAATATCACTGAATATTACTGAAATTACTGTATATTATCTAATCTTGATACTCACCACACTATTAACCATCATTGTCTCGATCATAACAACCCGTCTTGACTATAAATTTTTGTCGTAGTTCGAATACCAAACTGGCTCTGGTGCACACTTCACAAAAGTCAATACAACGCGCAAAAAATCAACCACTATCCTCAAGCGTCCTCTCTTCACGATTATATAATGGCGAGTGAACATGATCATATGGACATTGATAGCGGTACGTGTGATGGAGCCACGTTTATGAGGACGATGGCTTATTGGTGAATATCAGAATTGCTTACTAACTCTCTAGATTCCGAACAACAAAAGGTGGAAGAGACTACAAAGCCCAAATCAAAGCAAAAGTTCGAGGTTAAGAAATGGACAGCGGTAGCTTTTTGGTCCTGGGGTATGTATGAACTAGGAATAAGGTCAATGGGCTGATCAGATTTTCGATTACAAAGCTCCACACTTAGGTAACAGCGAAATTGTTAAGGATGATTCGTGGGACTCTTGGGGACTCTGAGCTTAGTAAACTCTTAAGGAACTCTGTGTACTCTATGACTCTTAGCGAACACTGTGAAATCTTGAGGAACTACTACGGTGACCATATCAATATTGGTGACTTCAATCATATACGTTCATCCAGACATCATGATCGAAGAAACTGTAATATGACGACAAGTATTATGATGGAGGGATTTATATGATTTCTAGAAGGACCTATTTGATTTCTAGAGTAAAGGTATACTACTAAAGATCTTTGTCACCGGTTTTTAACTATGCTCACCAACTTAATTCTCTTCACTACTAACATCTAGATATCCAAATTGAAAACTGTGCAATTTGCAGAAACCATTTGATGGAACCATGTATTGAATGTCAGCCGAATTCTATCAATAATGGACAGGAAGAATGTCCGCCAGCGTGGGGTGTATGTAACCATGCGTTCCATTTACATTGTATTAAGAGATGGTTGAAGACTAGAAATGCTTGTCCTTTAGATAACACCGAGTGGACGTATCAAAAGATTGGTCCATAAGTGATGAAGTGACGATCTTTCATCACTTTCCATAACATGAATCATACTCATCCTATTTATGATCTAGGATGTTCATGGGCAACGACGACTCTTCATTATAGAGGGTAATGACCAGAGTATGTCTTTTGTGCTTACTTACTACTACTACTACTACTACTACTACTGCAACCACATTTTAGTTCTTAGCCGTGCACTTGCGAGACTACGAATGGTGCTAGTTAGATGATTTCTGACTTGATTACGTCAGACACAAATATGATAACTTGTTTTGATTAATCAGATACAATTAGAATTATCTGGTTCTGTCTATCATAGATCGTAAATTCTACCAGGATAGCCGGAGATTACTATTCATAGTTTATTCAAGTCATTGGCACCTGCTTTGTCTGTTAAATATAAATTGTTGAGACAACCGTGGACAATGTAGCACATCTTAGATAATTCTAGGAACTAAGCATCGTAGCAACGGAAATGGTAACCAATATAAGTGTTTTTCTCATATATATGATTCGCATTGCTTCAATTATATGACTCGGGCTACTTCATCTAGATGACGGATTGCTTCACCTATATGACAGATTGCTTCACCTATATGACTCCTATTATTGCTGCATCTACTTGAAGCAACAATCATCACTGATTACTTCGATTGATATCTCCAACTTCTCTTAAATGATCCCAATACCACTAAATCCAAACACTTTTCACTCACTTCCTCTATACTCTCCGAAACATCCTTAAACGTTTTATAGTCACCCACTAGCTCCACAAAAAATACATACTGCCATTGTTTCAAGTGAGACGGTCTGGAGTTTATGGACGTCATGCTGACTTTTCGTGTTCTGAAGGCATCCAAAACATCACATAATGCACCAGGATCATCATGGTTTAGAGTGAATATAATAGATGTGACATATGACTCATTGGGGTTGGTGGATTGTGGATTATTCGGAGGCAGAGGAGGATCTGAGGCCCCCAACACCAAAAATCTGGTGGTATTGTTTGGAATATCCTCGACCCCTTCATAAAGAATGGGCAACTTATACAATTCCGAGCTCATCTTGGACGATATACACGCAGAAGTGTTTGTATTGTCATTGTGAACAAGCTCTGCTGCCTTGGATGTGGATGTGGTGTCGATTTTCTTGACATCTGGAGAAACAGCCAACGTTTCCAAGAACGAGGACACTTGTGTCCATACTTGCGGATGTGAATATATGGTCTTGATTTCTGATAGGCTCTTTGCATTGGTCAAGAAGTTATGGTGGATCGCCACAAATTGTTCGGCCACTATTTTGAAGTTGGGTTCGGCTGTCGAGGATTTGGGTATGAACCAGTCTCGAATCAAGTCGTAAGTATACACCACTTGTCCATTTGTTGAGTTTTCAAACGGTACCACCGCAAAGTCCACCTGTTTTGAATCCACCACATTGAAACAGTCTGCTATGGCTTGTTGAGGATACATCTCCACATGATGGGGATCATTTCCGAATTGTTGAATCACCGCCTATAGTTAGAATTGAACAAACCAGTTCCACCAGTTCAACCAGTTCCAAGCGAAGCGAAGAACTGGTGATAAATGACACTGAGTAGATTTGTTCCTGAGCAATATAATGTGAATGGCGAGCCTCTCCTAGTACAGAGTGAAAGCTTCCCTCAGTTGTGAGTGAAAGATTCCCTCGGTAGTGAGTCATGATGTCCCTCCACCTAACCATTTCTTTCACTTTGACTCAGAATCGATCTCAAATATCAATCGCTATGGTGAAACTCTATCTCTGTCTCCGCACACATTCCTTCATACATACTTGGTGTGTATAGGTCCCCTCTGGTCCTAAAAATGCTACTTTGAGGGTCATGACTGTCTAGCGAGTTTGAGGTCGTGATCAATTTACTGAAATTTGGTAATAATTCCATTTTGTAGTATTTACATTTCCTGTATATAAGTTGCCGGTTTAGGCCCTAGGTTCGACTATCATTATTAACAGGTATGGTTTGAAACCGTTCAAACTATATCTGTTCCTAGTGATTGTCAAATCGGTTGACTCAGTGACGCAAATCCGGTTGATTCGATTCAAGAATTATTAGTCCTCAGACAAATTCAAGTACTACAGAGACAGATTACTGCGTGAAAATAATTGTGATGAGAGGACTGGCCAACTCACTATAATCAGCAATAACCGCAATGTCTCGCGCATTCTACGATGGATCGTTGGTGGCTCTGCATTGAATTGAGCACGATAACAAATCCATAAGTGAGACAGGGTTAACCCAAAGTAAACCAAATTGAACTATAAAAACCCTGAAAACTCAAAAAAGTGGAAAAGAGCAAATGTATTAGTACACACAAACTTTTGAAGTAGGATTTAAGCAAGTCGCTTAAGCTTCTTCATTGATGACACCACGTTCGGAAACATAGATACCATCCAAGAACTTACGGATATCCTTGTTTCTGACACGACAGATTTGTTGGATATCAGCAGCATTTTGAGAAACAGCTTCCAAAGAGTTACCTTCGACAACTAATTCATCCTTTTGGTTAGCAGATTGTTCAATCTTGACGCCGTCAAAGATCTTGACTTGTCTAACTCTCTTTTCACCCAAAAAGTTTCTGATTTCGACAAATGATTGTCCGTCAACTTCGATAATGTTGACATTGATTGGGAAATGGGCGTAGACGTATCTCAACTTGTACTTGTAACCCTTGGTAACACCGGTGATCAAGTTAGCAATCAAAGACTTGACAGTTCTTAAAGCAGCAACGTGCTTTCTGTCACCATTGTGAACAGTGATCTTGATAGCTCTGTTGTTGACCTTGGCGAAGGTAACATTGATGTGCTTCAAGTCCTTGGATAATTCACCTCTTGGACCAACGACCTTGATAGATCTGGCGTTGATGGAGACGGTGACACCTTCTGGGATGTCTAAGATTTGATCAGTTTGGATGTACTTCATTTTGAATGTTGATGATGATGAGAAGAAGATTAAAAAATTCTGTGCACTTTGTCTCAAATATATATTCCAGAGAATCAGTGAAAAGTTTTTCAAGAAAGTCGTGTGGGGGTATGATTTATATTTTTTTGCAAGATATCGCAGTGCTGATAATTACATATTGGATGATGAGATTTACGCAAAATTGCCGGGTAACCACCGTCACCCCGAAACTGATATTATAAGAAGCAAGTGGGTTAATGGCTGTAAATAGTGTTGCTAATAATTCTTCTAATTCTATTTCACTGATGTTTCCGTTCACAACTAAGTGTCTCGCTACTACTGGTTTGGCACAATAGGCTTTTTGGTATAGTCTGGCGTAGTGAAGTGCCAATCTATAAAGGAGTGATTTGCAGCCAAGTTGCTACGAGGAGAATTCGATAATTTCAGGATCTGTAGTTGATGTGGCCATAAATCTTCGAAATAAGTAAGTGATGGCTACAGAGATGTTGTAACTTAGAGGAAACTGGATTCATAGATTCAAAAACCACTGACCCATGAATTACTAACTACCCTAAAAGTCGCCGCCTAGAGAGACCCTACAAATAAATGAATCGTAACCACGAACTCCAACATGATCAAATACGATTAAATACGATCGCTTACCTCCTACATTCTCCGTCGTAGAATTACAATAAAATGTTTATTTCTGAATATTAACTTGCCATCGAAAGGGAGACTCCCGATTTACAAAGTTAGGTTAAAGAGACAGAGATGAAATGCCACTAGCAATACTCATATTGGAACATATCCAAAACTTGCCTAAATTACTCAGATTGTTCTTCACGAGTCTTGAAATGATAAGGCTTCTGGCTCTTTGGATAAGTAATACCCAATTCTAACAAGGTTGAGTAGGCCTTAGCAAAATCCTTGAAGAATAATTGTTCATCAGCAGCGTATTTCTTGACATACTTGACGAAATACGATTCTTCTTTCAAAGCCATGTCGGTTGGCAACATCATCAACGAGTTTGATTCATCATCTTCGTATTGTTTTTCACCGTCCCACTTTTTGACGTGCCAACCTTTCAATAATTCAACATAAAAACTGTTGGTGAACATGTTGAAAGCAGGAACCCAAGGACCGTCATAACCGGAGTTGTGTTTATGACATTTACCTAAACAATGGGCACCTAACAAAGCGACGATTTCTTGATCGTTGAATCCCATTCTTCCAAACAAATTACGAACGTACTTACCATCCTTAGAGGCATCAGGCAATCTACCATTTTCAGGAACCTTTGCTTTGTTGTTGGAGTTTTGTCTACCAGGTCTCCAAGGGATTTTAGGTCCACCGGCTTCTTGGACAGCAACAACACCACCCAAAGTCCACAAATCACCTCTAGAGATCCATGGATACTTCTCCTTGAACTCGTAGAGGAATTCACGGCCCACTTCCAAACCATTGTTGGCGCCGTCAAAGGATTCTGGTGCATAAATCATCGACCCAGTGTATGATCCACCGGAATTGTCTTTCTTATCATAAGTACCAGACAGGTGCCACGATAATCTCACCAATTGACCGTAGAATCCAGCACCACCATCAAAGTCGTCATTGTCCTCGATCTTTTCTGCAATATCGTTATAAATTTCTTGATAATCCTTTTCGGACTTTCCTTCAGGTAACAAGGCATTGTTAACTATAGCTGTACCAGCAATCAATGGACTTTTGTTCCACTTGTTGCCATTGAATCTGCCTTGTTTATATGCAACCCCACCGGCTAAACCAGCGGCTCCGACTAATCCCAACGCGGCCCAGGCATAGCTCCTCGAAGACGATGCTTTAACCACCCTAATGGTTCTCAAACTTTTAGTAGTATTTTTCAATACTACAGACGACATTGTATAAATTAATTTCTGATTTTTGACCTCCAAAATGAGGACATCCCTGAGACTTTATACAAAAGAGTCTCAAGCCATGGAATTTGAAAAGTGGAGACTGTGAGCCGCATGGTTCTCAGAAACAAACCGTGGCACTAAAACATTTCGCTAAAAGTCCCTCGAACTACGAGAATTCTCTAAGATCTCTCTAAGATCTCTATGACCCTCTTTTAATGAGAACTATTTGAGTCTCTACCCACCCGTAACTTATCAATTAATGTTCTCAACATATCTCTACAGATTCTCTACACACTTACAAATGTCGTCCCATTTCTTCTCGCTTACCTTTCTTCGGGTTCTAGATTCATTTTCATGCAAAGATTCTCCCCATGACACATCTTTATCTCATCTCATCTCTCTCCGGTGTACTTTTGTCACCTTCTGATCAATGTTTAGAAATTTTGCAACTTCCTCGTGCGTAATGTGAATTTGTCACTCTGTAATTGGCTGGATTTGGTCTAGGCGCATTGTGCTGACAGATTTTTTGATGTTCATAAAACCGCGAGCGTCGCGAAGCAGAATTACTAAGGCGAATAGTCTATGACTAAGATAAAACAGAGTCCATCTGGAAGCATTATTCCGAAATTTAGTGTATAGTTAGGGCTTCTGTAACTGGATAAGTATCTAACTTTTTTGAGGTTACTAATTGAACATATGTAATACAAACTGTATAGTTGAATGGCTGCGAAATATTAGAACAAATCTTGTAACTGGAAGTATTCACATTGGAAACTCATTAGCGGTGGCTACGTAAATATTCTAGTAACTACAGAAATAAATAACCAACTGCCAATACGGGTAGATAATTAAATGCTGGTAGATAATCAAATACTTCACTGATTAAATGCTGGTCTCTAGCTAATTACTGAGGTTCTCACTAATACTCACATAATTCACTAAATCTGGGCTACACAAATATAGTCGTGCGGAGACGAAGTTTTTGTGAGGTTATGTATGCAACACTCCATGTTGTATACTGTGGGCAATTAACGCTTAATATTACTGGAAATTCGTTTAACATGTATATAGGACTATACCAGGATAGTCTATATGTGAATTTAGTTAGTAGAGGCAATTTTGGTCAATATTCCTGTAGCAGAATATATCGATGTTGGTGTACTGCATATAATATATATACAAAACTCCAAAAACCATAAAAAAACCCAAGTTAGAATTTTTGCAACTTTTTAAATACTGAGAGAACTCTGAGCGAAGAACTATTCGCCTCGCTCATAGTTCTCTTAGCGAGATATGGTATTACTGGCCAGTAATGAATAGTATGCTTACAATGGCTAGTTATTCTTTTCAGTAAATGATTAGTAGACGCAATTTTGGACGATATTCCACTAGCTGAATCTACTAATATTATTGTACTGCATATAATATAGATAGAGAACCTTCTAAGAACCGTAAAAGTTAGATTATTTGCAGCTTTTAATACTAGGAGAAGTAATCCCTTCGCTCGTTGTTTTCTCGGTATCTGTTTAGTAGGAAGATAATAAATTACTGGCACTCAGTGAGTTAATTCATATTCGCATTGCTATTCTTATTCTTCTCAGTAAATGGTTACATATAAATACATACTATCTGAAGCATTCTATAATAATTCATAATATTCACTCGTTTGGTATATAAGAAGTCACCAAATTTCATTAATATTCACTAATAATCACTAATATTCACTGCAGCTCACCATTCACTATCTAATACCTCTAATTGTGCTATATTCTTGCGGTATTGATGTTTTCTCTAGAGATAAAACTACAACGAGTTCTCATAAAGATAAGAATGGATGAATGACGTCGTGAAGAGGATGGATTCAGTCGCTACTGTTCTAGTGACAATCTCCCGGCTTAGGGACTACTAGTTACTGTATACGTCTCTTAGTCGTGCAGACAATTGGCAACTCCGATACTCTTGAAGCAAAGGGTTGCGATATTAACACCAGGTCTATAGTACAGTCTGGTCGTTCATTTAATTCGGACCATACACAAACAGCTTCGCTTCGCTCAGCTGCTTCATTATTCTAGTCAATTCTTATATTACAATACTCTATTTTAACGGTAGGATTCAATTGTTTTCTCAATAATGTCAGCATCCGTATAGACAAACGAACCTTCCTCGTTGTAAGTCTTTGCGTTGGTGCACATTAATATTAATTCATTGAGGAATTGGTCAAAAGTATCAAACTTTTCTTGTTCCAACAGTTTTTTGATTTGATTTATCAGTATGGGTTGTTTGATGAGTTGATAGTAGTCGGGATATAATTTACGGGATGGAAGTTTCATAAAGATTTCTGTGAGTTGGTGGCCATCGTTTTCGTCAGTCAACGAAGCTAACTTATCCAATACCTCTTTACATTTCCGGGTGAAGTCGTTGGCACTATCAATAGCTGGTGTTCTTGACCGGCGTGGTCTTTTGGTGGCGCTGTCTTGTTCATCGTCGTCTTCGTAGTCTTCTTCGCCATCTTCTTCGTCATCTTCTTCTGCCACACCTTCGTGGTCATCCAATCCCTCTCTGTTGGCACGTCTTCTTTTCCGTTTATCCATGCTCTCTTCCTTACGTCTGATTGCATCTTCGACGGTATCTTCGTCGTCATCCATTGCCATCAACCATTGTTCTTCCGTTAATCCGTCATCGTATTTTACCCTCTTCTTGTCTCTCATACGTGCGAGCTCGGTAGTATCCTTTTCGAAATGCTTGGAGATATCTTCGGTGAAAACGCTAGGCAATTCGGCCTCTTCGATCAAACGTGTCTTGTAGTGAATATCCTGCGTCTTCTTTCTTTCGGCATCAATCTGGGCAAAAAGAACCTTTTCTTCTTCAGAACGCGCCAATATATCATTCAACTCTTCCTCGTCGACATTCTCACCATCTTCTGGATCTTGTTTGCTTGCTTCCGCTTCTAACAATCTCTTCAAAAATGCCTCTTGTTCTTCGGCAGTAGACTTGTTATCAAACTTACCAGCTTGAATAACCTTACCGTCGATATCCAATTTTCTATGAGCTCTTTCTAAGATGACTTCTTCTACAGAGTCGTTGGTGATCAATCTCAAAATTCTGACCTCATTCTTTTGCCCAATACGATGGGCTCTGTCTTGTGCTTGCAAATCTTGATGTGGATTCCAATCAGTATCGAAAATAATAACTGTATCTGCAGTTTGCAAGTTCAAACCCAAACCACCGGCTCTGGTCGACAAAAGGAAACAAAAGATATCCGAGTTGGGAGCGTTGAAATCCTTCAACATATCTTGTCTATCTTCAGCTTTGGTACTACCATCTAATCTCAAGTACTTCATGTCTCTCCATCTCAAGAAATCCTCCATGATATCCATTACTTGAGTCATTTGGAAGAACATCAAGATTCTATGTCCCGAAGCCTTGAATTTCGGTAAAACACGATCCAACAATTCAAACTTACCACTGACTCTCCAAATTAAATCATTCGTCATTCTGGTTGACTGTAAGACAGTTTCAACATCCTCAAATACGAATGGATGGTTACAAATCTTTCTCAATTGCATAATCTTATTGTTCAAACCCTTGATACCAGATTTGGCTCCTCCAACGTCTGTTCCTAAAAACAAAGCATTATGCTTCAACATCTGCTGGTACAAAATGTACTGTAATCCAGACAAGTTACATTTCAACACTTTCTCAACCTTATCTGGCAAGTCCTTCTCGACGTCCTTCTTTAATCTTCTCAAAAGGAACGGTCTCAAAACCTTGTGCAATCTTCTGATTACCAAAAGCGATTCTTCTTCTGTCAATTCTATCTTTTCTTGAGTACCAGTATTTGCAAATGGAGTGTTGAACCATTCATCAAACGATTTGACCGAGTTGAAAATACGTGGTAATACGAAATTCAAAAGTGCCCACAATTCAGGCAAGTTATTCTGCAAAGGAGTACCTGTCAAAATCAATCTATTTTTGGTCTTGTAGTAACTCTTTAAGGTTATCGATAATTTGGATGTAGCATTCTTCATTCTGTGACCTTCATCAATGATCATATGCGAATAGTTGAACTTAGCCAACATAGGTCTTTCACGAATAATGTATTCGTATGTTGTCAACAAGACTTGGAAATTACCTATTCTTATATCATACTGCAACGATTTTCTTTGTTGTGGTGAACCCTTGTATACAATAACATTTACAGACGGAGCCCATTTTTCGAATTCCATGGTCCAGTTAGTAATGGTAGAAAGCGGTACAATAACCAAGAATTTATCCTCGTGTTTGTTTTCGATCAAGTATGTGATCAAAGAAATGGATTGGATTGTCTTACCCAACCCCATTTCATCTGCCAAAATACCATTCAATTTATTATTGTACAAGGATACCATCCATTGCAAACCCTTTACTTGATATTCTTTTAATTTACCACCAACTAATATTGAAGGTTGCTCGGTAACTTCTTCTTGGATACGATGTGCAACTTGATAGTAGTCAATCTTTTCACGCAATTCGTCAACAGAATCCTTGACGGTGTCGCCAGAAGCCTTTTCATCTTGTGGGCCATCGTGTTCTGCTTGTTGTGCTCTTACTTGTTGTGCCAAAGTATCCAAAAACTGGTTGGTTTGTTTCAAAAGGTGGGTAATTCTATGATCCTTGGTTTGATCCAATAACTTAATATAAGCCTCTTCATCGTTGGCTTTCAAAGCCTGCAATCTTTGCTTTGCGGTCTTTTCCAACTTTTTGGATTCTTCCTTTTCAGTGTTTTGATGGAAGTTATACATTTGCTTTGCCAAAGTGTTTGATCTATAAATTTGGCGTGCAGACTTGGCATTACGAATGTATGTGGAGCTTTCCAAGATTTGTTCAATCTTATTGACGTGTAATTGGTGTTTCAATTTACGTGCCTCCAATTTCTTGAGTTCTTCCAATTGCATGGCTAACAAATGTGGGTTGGACAATTCAACTTTTGCTCTTACATTGAAAGCACGCTTTTCTTGTAAGCTCAATGGATGATTGCGTAAACCTTTGGAGGTGAATTTAGCCTGGCTCGACTCGTTTACCAAGATGTTACGCTTTAATTGTTTTTGTTTACTCAACAAACGTAAAGATTTCAACTCAATAAGAGATTTGATTTTCAAGTCATCAAGTTCTGTGTTTTCACCGTAAGTTCCTATATTGGCAGGTAAGTTTTCAACTTCCTTGAGATTATTAATGATTTTGTTGGCAACGAGTTTTTCAGCATAGTAGTTACCCAATGGAGCTGCTAATGGGTCCAATTTGTCTGTTGTTTCAGGTATGTGAAGACCTAATGCTTTTGCTCGTTCTTGAAAGTTGGCCTTCTTCAAATTGAGTAAATGGTTGTATGTATCGTCCACAGAAACTTTACTGGTTAGTTTGGGTGCTTCGTTAAATTCCAATTGTAAACTTTCTGGTAAGTCGAGATCCTTGGATAATACTTGTAACCCCACGACTTGCTTATCAAATAAATCGGAATCGAGCGTTTCACTAACTTCGTTGACTAATAAATCGGAAAAAAACTCTTCCTCTTCTTTAACGAATTTTTGTTGTTCTTGGGATATAGTATACAAGACATTTTCAATCATATGTCTTTCCTTCTCAGTAGGATCCACAAAGTGACCTTCAGTATCCTTTTTGAAGTCTAGAGCATTATCCACAGCTTTGGACGCTTCAATATGTTGGTCGTACTTTTCCTTAGAAGCCTTTGAAGACTTTAATAACTTGTAGTAGGTTTGAAGAAGTTCATTCAACTGAGTTTTATTACGAGGTACAGGAACTGATGGAACCGCTGTATCATTGTCAGAAGAATATTTGGCAAATCCATTAGAAAATTGTCCCGACAGTAATCCTCCATTAAGTGTAGTCGCATCCCCATTCATAATGGATCGTAATTGATGAAAAAGACGTGGATGGGAAATTCAAAGATAAATGGCTAGGGGATGGATTCTCTATTTTACGGAAAACGTGGATTTGACAATCGCTGGTTATATGATACTCCACAAATATATACTAGTACCGTATACTAATTAAGTGGATCTAAAATATAGATAGATTGGTTGTAAAAAAAATCTCTGTCAGTGTTGTTTTTTGGTTTGGAACGGATTTCGTTTTTCATTTTTCATGAACGAAAATTTAGAGGTAACCTGCAAAGTGTAACCTGCAAAAATAAGAGTACCCAATGGGTTGGTATAGGTTCAGACGGAAGACACTGTATAGTTGGTAGAGAGTGTATGGGTATATTGTTGGTCCCTCGGTGTATTGATGGTCCCCATATCTATTTTCGGTTTGTTAGTGTGGTAAATTTTTGTGTAAAAGCAGATTTGATGAAACAAGGATATTGAAAGTAGTTGCAAATGAAAATATATGCTACATATTCTAAATGCAAGTCTCTGCATAGCTAACTGTATGATTTTAGTTGGGTAAAAGAATTTCCAGCTAGATCCCCTCTTCACGAGAAAGTCAATACCACGATCTACGAAATCTACCAAGACCCAATCCAATTATTCCATAGTCTAACTGACACAGACGGTATAGATGACGATGAGTAACTGAGTTTTCTACAACATCTTATTGTATATTAGTGACTTTTATATTACCATTCATTATATACTAGCCTGAATTATATACTAACATCGATTGTATTTGAGATATCTTTAACCTCCTAAGTCTCTTAACTCTCTTTTTTTGCAATAATTCTTCACTATTATGGAATTAATATAGATTTAGATTAGGGTACAAATAGACTTCGAATCGTACTTCAGATCATCAAGCCACTTTCCTAGCCTACACCTTGAATACTGAAGGCATCAAAGTGTTTAATTTACGTGAATATACGTGAATTATAAAAGATTATTGAATACTGAGAGAACTATTCCTTTCGATCCTCGGGAATCAGTTTATTATCGTCTAATAAAACATTGAGCGTACTCGAAACAAGGTCAATTCTACTATAGAGTCCTTATCAATTATAGGCCCACATAGTTGAGTCGTCTCTCCAAGTACTACTCCTACAGCCCAACTAGTTAGTTACTCCCATGGTACCGTCTGGCAGACGGGTCTAACTCACATATCCCATGTGCAGGATCGGCTGACAATTGATATTGAAAACTTTTCGATCAGCAACTAAGCTTGGGACTCTCTACATCACATACATTAAATAGAAAGTCAAGATGTTTACCAAGATTGGGATTTATAACAGAATAGGCATGAGGAATATGTTCAGCAGAAGTGCTGTTCGTTTCAACTCTACCAAGTCCACTCCTCACGCATTTAACTGGGTCGAATACTTGAAGTTAAAGAGACAGAATAGCGTGTTGAACACGGCAGGATCTGTTTTGACCGGGTTAGCAGGTGGTTTTATAACGTTGAACTACTTGGGAAATATTGAAATTGAACTCGAGAAACATATCTTCGGTATGGATGCAATTATGGTCATGGGAGGTGCAGTCCTACTTGGTGCAGGGTTTGGGTACTTGTTGGGACCATTCTTGGGTACATATATATTCAGTTTTAAGAACAAAGCCGTCTTGAACCAATTCAAGATCAAGGATCGTGAATTCTTGCAAAGAATTAAAATCAATCGTGTCGATCCATCATCGCAGAGTTTTTCAAATCCTGTCCCAGATTATTATGGTGAAAAGATTTACTCTCTCAAGGGTTACAAGCAATGGTTGAGAGATTGTAATGCTTATAGAAGAAAGTCAAAGGACTTTCTTTAATCATGTATATAAATAATATTATAAATATTCGACATCGAGAGTGTTTGTAGAAACTGGTTTGAGAGTCTTCGGAATATGATAAATACTGGTTCTTAAACCTGGAATAAGTATTGTAGTAGCTTTGAGCATTCATCTTAGAATCACATATTTCAGAGATTTTCGATCGATATCTTGACGAGTTAAGATTTAAAAGCAGGATTACGTTTTTGGATGTCTAATATCGTATATATGCGATTTGCGGGTCCATCCAATTTCCAGAATTATTCATCTCTGACTACAAGAATTGTTCCTTGATGGCCCTTCATTTGATTAAAGGTTTGGTGTTCATTAGGTTAAGCTGACATTGTTCTTAATCGATATCTTTCAGGGTAGAGACATCTCAGTTCTGGCAAAATAATGTGAGTTTCCGAAACATTTCTAGTTTTCGAGATATTTAAAGCTTTCGAGGTATATGTAATTTTCTTCTATCAATACGTAGTTTTATCACCAGAGACTTTGCTGTACTACTACCCGTCACACTTCTGACTCTCAATATATCTGATTCTCCGGAGGCCTTCTTATAAATGGATGCAAAAATTCGCTCAAGTCTGCGAAACCGCAACTTCCGGCTCCACGGTTCAGGTAACGAGGAAGATGAGATCACCTACTCAGTTTCATGGCGAATAATTTTTGATACACTTATTCTAGATCCGCCGGGTGAGAGGATTATTCGTATTATAAATTCGCTGGGCTCTTGATGAGGCCAGTTCAATTAGCAGCTTTCATAACATAAACCTCAACGAGTCATCCTTCCAAGGAAATCCGACCTTGGATTCCGGAATTGAAGTTTGCGGCCTAATTACTAGCACTTGATTCGACACCAGGCACCGCGTGTACTAACCATTAATTAATCAAATAGACTAGACGGGTCCCCAGAAGTCGATAAATACCGGCCTAAGTTACGTAACATAGTCTAGTAATAGTGATCATCGTACGTACTGTGCAATATACTTCTTTTGCAACTCTATCCGCAAAATACAACGTCTTATTCATATAATAAACCCTCACGGCGATCCCAAAACTCCGTCGATTCCTCCCTCTAGAACTCCCCGGCACAAACCGTAACTTCCCCATCTCTCGCCCGGTATTCTTCCAACGCAACCACAATTTTCTATATAAAGCAGAGGCCGGTCTTATTCAATCACACTATAAATCCCTTAGATTCTCTATCTGTATCGGTCACAATTCGACCCGCCACGTCAAATTTGAACTGCTCTACTTCCACCCCACCCCCCATTTCAATTTTTCTCTTGCTGAACCAATCTTCTCAAGCACAAAAATTCAAACGCCCGGTGGAAAAACAGATTATAGAAAATCTAAACAATTTTAACTCTTCTTCTTTTGCTTCTCTAGCAATCAAAGTTACAAGTAATATTGCATCATGATTAGAGCTTTCAAAATTGCGATTCCTCGCACTCACCTATTAAAGGGCCAAATTAATAGCCTTAGAGTGAACAAACGGATGTTCGCTAGTGATTCGTTCATGCAAGGAAACAACTCCAACTATATCGATGAAATGTACGATTCGTGGAGACACGATCCAAACAGTGTCCATGTTTCATGGAACGCCTACTTCAAGAACGTTGAGTCCAACGATGTTCCAATTTCTAAAGCTTTTACTGCCCCTCCAACCATTGTACCAACTGTTGCCGGAGGTGCCGCTGGATTTGTTCCAGGCTCAGATCCAATAAGTGAAGATGTGGTTACCCATTTGAAAGTTCAATTATTGGTCCGTGCTTACCAAGTTAGAGGTCATCAAAAAGCTAAAATCGACCCTTTGGGAATCTCGTACGGTGAAAACTCAGACGTTCCAAAAGAATTGACTATGGACCACTACGGATTCACAGAAGCTGACTTAAACAAACAAATCACTTTGGGTCCTGGTATTTTACCAAGATTTGCTGCTCAATCGAAATCATTATCTTTGAGAGAAATCATTGAAAACTGTGAAAAATTATACTGTCAATCTTACGGTATCGAATATATCCACATTCCATCAAAGGACCAATGTGACTGGTTAAGAGAAAGAATCGAAATTCCTCAACCATTTAAATACTCTCCAGACCAAAAGAGACAAATTTTGGATCGTTTGATCTGGTCTTGTTCTTTTGAATCCTTTTTATCGTCCAAGTTTCCAAACGATAAGCGTTTTGGTTTAGAAGGTGCCGAATCCGTCGTCCCAGGTATGAAAGCTTTGATTGATACTTCCGTCGAATATGGTGTTGAAGACATTGTCATTGGTATGCCCCACAGAGGTAGATTGAATATGTTGTCTAACGTTGTTAGAAAACCAAATGAATCTATTTTCTCCGAATTCACTGGTTCCAAGGAATTCGATGAAGGTTCCGGTGATGTTAAGTACCATTTGGGTATGAACTATGCCAGACCAACCACTTCTGGTAAGCACGTCAACTTATCTATTGTTGCTAACCCATCTCATTTAGAAGCTGAAGATGGTGTTGTTTTGGGTAAGACCAGAGCCATTCAACAATACAAAAATGATATTGGTGAATACAAAAAGGCCATGCCTATCTTGTTACATGGTGATGCCGCTTTCTCAGGACAAGGTGTTGTTTATGAAACCATGGGTTTCGCTAATTTACCAGCATACTCTACTGGTGGTACTATTCATATCATTGTTAACAACCAAATTGGTTTCACTACCGATCCAAGATTCGCTAGATCCACTTTATACCCATCTGATATTGCCAAGGCCATCAACGCTCCAATCTTCCATGTTAACGCTGACGATGTTGAAGCCTCGATCTTTGTCTTCAACTTGGCCGCTGAATGGAGAGCCACTTTCCACTCCGATGTGATTATCGATGTTGTTGGTTACCGTAAACACGGTCACAACGAAACCGATCAACCTGCCTTTACCCAACCTTTGATGTACCAAAAGATTGCCGAGAAGAAGTCTGTTCTTGATTACTACACTAGTAAGTTAGTTGAAGAAAAGACTTTCACCCAAGAAGATGTCGATGAACACAAGAAATGGGTCTGGGGAATGTTGGAAGAATCCTTCTCCAAGTCCAAGGAATATCAATCTACTTCAAGAGAATGGTTGACCACTCCATGGGAAGATTTCAAGTCTCCAAAGGAATTGGCCTCTGAAGTCTTGCCACATTTACCAACTGCCGTTGACGATGAAATCTTGAAATCGATTGGTACTAAGATTTCTGAAGCTCCAGAAGGCTTTGAAGTCCACAGAAACTTGAAGCGTATTTTGAACACCAGAAACAAGTCCGTTCACTCCGGAGAAGGAATCGATTGGGCTACTGGTGAAGCCTTGGCATTTGGTTCTTTGGCCTTAGAAGGTTACCATGTTAGAGTGTCTGGACAAGATGTCGAAAGAGGTACTTTCTCCCAACGTCATGCCGTCTTACACGATCAAAACTCTGAAGATACCTACACTCCATTGAGTAACTTATCTGAAGATCAAGGTGCCTTCAACATCTCCAACTCGTCATTGTCTGAATACGGTGTCATGGGTTTCGAATATGGTTACTCCTTGACCTCGCCAGATGCCTTGGTTCAATGGGAAGCTCAGTTCGGTGATTTCGCCAATACTGCCCAGGTCATTATCGATCAATTCATTGCTGCTGCCGAGTCCAAATGGAAGCAAAGATCTGGTTTAGTCTTGTCGTTACCTCACGGTTACGATGGTCAAGGTCCAGAACATTCTTCTGGTAGAATCGAAAGATACTTGCAAATGTGTAACGAAGATCAACGTTACTTCCCAGCCCCTGAAAAGTTGGAACGTCAACATCAAGACTGTAACATGCAAGTTGCCTACCCAACTACCCCAGCCAACTTGTTCCACTTGTTACGTCGTCAAATGCATAGACAATTTAGAAAGCCATTGATTCTTTTCTTCTCCAAGTCTTTATTACGTCATCCATTAGCCAGATCTCCGTTATCTGAATTCACTGGCGAATCCCACTTCCAGTGGATTATCGAAGATATCGAGTTAGGAAAGGCCATTGCTCCTAAGGAAGAAATCAAGCGTGTTGTTTTCTCCAGTGGTCAAGTCTACACTGCTTTACATAAGAAGCGTGCCTCGTTGGAAAACAGGGATACCGCTTTTATCAAGGTTGAACAAGTACATCCATTCCCATACGCACAGATCCGTGATGCCTTAGACTCCTTCCCAGCTGCCGAAGATTTGGTCTGGTGTCAAGAAGAACCATTGAACATGGGTTCGTACTCCTTCGTTGCTCCACGTTTCGTTACCACTATTGCTCAAACCGAACTCCACAAGGACAAGACCTTGCGTTATGCTGGTCGTGATCCATCCGCCTCGGTTGCTGCTGGTAGTAAGACCATGCACACTGCTGAAGAAGATGCTTTCTTGAGAGAAGTTTTCCAAGAGTAAGTCAACCCGTTTGATTATTGCATGAATAAGACTGAACTGTCCTTTATTTTCCGGAGCCTCCGTCCACGCTGACTCTCGCATCTTCCTTCTTGTGCTAACTTTATAGTCAGAATTGTGTCTAGTAGAGTGATTTTTTTCTATTTTATATCCGTTTAAACTGTCTAGGTAACTAGTTATTTATTTATTCCAAAATTATCCTAAACTATTAAAACTGAGCGTAGCGAAGTATGTGTATAAATTAGTGACTTATTGAAAAATGAGCGCAGCAAAGTAGTTAATATAGTGAGATATAGTGATTAGTGAGCTATAGTGAGAGTTAGTGATATTAGAGAGATTTGGTGAAAAAATAATGAATATTAGAGATAATTGAAGCAATGAAATCAAGAGAAGTGTCACTAAGTCGCTACGGTTCTAAATGACGATTAAATTTTAACTTTTCTTCGTATTTATGATTTTTTAAGATTTGAAGAATTATTAAACATTTTATTTATAAAGATTTTATCTATAAAATATGTAGTGTTGCATTAAAAATATATAAATAAAATAATATCTACAGCTCCAAAATAAATTAATATATACAGATTCTTGTAATTCTACATATCTTGATATATTCATAGAGCCAGCTAATAATGTACATAATATTATGATAGTTGTCAATACTAATTCATAGCTACTTAATCGAATCACGTTGCATCCGAATGACTATGGCGAAATTGGTAGACGCGATTAGTTTAGGTCCCACTATTTTTTTATTCATGGGTTCAATTCATTGTTTTATATAACAATTGTATATCTTTGATATATAATTATCCCTAATATTTATTCTTCTTTCAATCAGAATATACATCAATATTATAGATGATATCTTTAGTACATCAGACTAAATTTAGATGTTGTATAAATATTCATAAATAAATGAAAGATATAATAAATGTAAACTAGTGTCGAGAGAAGGATACGAAAGTAACGTATGCAAATCGAGTTCTTGTCACAGTTCTAATTCTATCTCATTACGAATTCTAGTACTAGCTATTGTTGGTTTCATTGATATTCTTATCTCTTTTTATTCTTATTTTTTTTACTTATCTCTCTATATTCTCTAGCTATATCTACTTAACAACTCGACGTCGATGTCGATGGAGTCGACCTTTTCGACATATTGTGGTAACCCAGTTTTTATAGAGTTCAACACTGCGTCAATACATAATAATGCTCTCAAAGCATCGTCTCCAGAACACTTGACTTCTGTTTCTGTGCCGTTGAGTAAGTTGATGAAATGGTCCAATTGTAAGTCAAAAGGTTTTGGTTTTTCGTTATTTTGGTTGGCCAATCTGTGGATAGGACTGGAGTCCTTGATATTTGGTGATGGAGAGGGCGAGAGCATGAGATTCTCGGTCTGGCACGAAGTATCCTCTTGTTCATGTGACATTTTCAATTGGTCACAAATGATGGGTTTTAACCACGATCTGGAATCTTGAGCATTTCCCATCATGCTGTTGTTAGATGAGTCAAATGGGGTGCCTTGGTGGTACAATTTCAAATCTGGGACCGATAAAGTGCCATGGCTACCAAATATTCTGTAAAACCCAGCAATTGAGTCGTTAAATGGTACGGTAGGATTCTCTCCGGTTCCTGCTTCAAAGGAAAATGGTGATGTGACATTATCTGAACAGATAAACGTGCCACAGCAACCATTCTCAAACTTCAATGTCAAGGCAGCACCTTCGTCCACGAGCAGATCTACATCCTTGCCCTCCAAATCTGTTCTTTGCTTGGTGAGTAGTTCGGCATACACTTTTTCAATGGGTCCTAACAAATATTGGAGCAAATCCAAGTCATGAATCAAGTTGATGAGTAACGTTCCTCCACCCAGCTCGAGTGACGATCTCCATGGTTTCTCCATAAAGTATGAAGGTGGCTTGCAGAGTGTCCACGTCCCTTGGACTGCCACCAAATGTCCCAACTTGTGCAAGTTCTCTTTGGTAGCTATGATGTACGGATTAAACCTCCGATGATGGCCGACCAAAAGTTTAACATTTTTAGACTCACAATATGTCATGAGAGTTTTGCAATCAGCAGGGCTTGGAGCTAACGGTTTTTCCATCAAAAGATGGATCCCTCGAGATGCAAGCTCTAAGCCGAGCGGAACATGTGTATGATTAGGAGTGGCAATGACAGCGGCCGTGGGATAATCAATACAGTTAGAGTCACAGTATTCAAATAATTGGCCAAGGTTTGTGAATAATCGTGTACCAAACTGTTGCGCTACGGACGGACCCTTTGCTGAATGATCAATAATTGCAAACAAATCACAATCCTGACGTTTAAATATGTGCTCAGCATGGCGAGGACCGATCAATCCTGCTCCTATGACGATTAAGGATAGATTTGTCTGAGTTTGAGGAGAATTGGCTGAAGGAGTTACATATCGATGGAATTGGCTCTGAAAATGATCCATTATATTTTGAGGTGCACAAATCTCAGAAACGTGTTTAGGGGCGAGCTGGTGGTTTTATATATTGATAAGAGATAAGGATTCGGTATGTACACGGTATTTACAAAAGTTAGCCGCATCGTGCGCGTGTGTCGCGACAGTTGCCAGGTCATCCCCCTACTGTCCAAAGATATGCCCGATGGTAATGATGTTATCGGGTGATTATATACATTTTAAAGCCGGTGAGTTGTTTGTTACCTCATTTGATGGTCAGATTTTCCACGTCAAAGACGTATCTTATCCGAATGTCAGAGCTGTAACAAATCTAATTCGAGAATAAAATGGCACTTGAGAGATACTAAGGAGAATATCGACTTAGTGACGATTTCTCGGAGAAGACTATGAGCGAAGCTAATAGTATTCTTGGGTATTTGTTTATTAGTGAGATAATACAGTACTGGTGAATCTACTGAATAGTCTCCTTTGCTTTTCTTAGTTGTTCTTCTCAATAAGTGTTTAGTTTCTCACTAAATACATACTGAGCGTAGCGAAGTATTCACATCTTCACAAACATTGCATTGAATCACACTAGTACTTACGAGTATTCACTAATATTACTACAATTCACCAAATCTCATTTATATTGAATACTGGTTTACACTCCTAAATATTTGGGGAAATTATTCGTTAACATCACAGGAAAGTAGTATATGATATATTGGGGCTTACTTAATGTTAGCCTATATGTTAATCCAGTCAGTAGAGACAATTCTGATCAATATTCCACTAGCTGAATCTACTGATGAAAATGTCCTGTATATAGTGTTTATATATACGAAGAGTCCATTTGTAGCCTTAATTACTTGGAGTTATTTACTTCGCCTATAGTTCTCAATGAAATGCTGAGTATACTACTTTGCTATTCTTAGCTATCCTTCTCACTAAATGTCTGTTTTGTCCGTTATCTGTCACGTTTCACTGTCTGTTTTGCCAGTAATATTTAATGTCTCTTTGTGTAACTAATCTATATGTACTTTAAATGATTTCTCGCTATCCTTCTGATGATTTCTCACGATGATCCTAAGTGACAATACTATCTGAAGGGCCAATTGGGTATAAGCATCCGATCGATATTAAATACTTGAGTTGACAAAAATGGTTTTAGTGCGTCTTTGAAACCGGTGGTCAAGCGTACTTTATGTATTCAAAGCGCTCACTATTTTATTCTGAAGGATCTGAAAATCCTATGGCAGAATTTATGTTCTTCACTATTGGGATGATTTCATACGAGAATCTTATTTGATAGAGTGACTTACCGAGATTTCCTAGGGTTTTTGAGGTTTAAGACGAAACATATAGAAAATAAACTATTTAACTTGAAATACCGTACTACTCGTTCATTGTGCATTAATTTAGCAATTCAGAGATCCCGTATATAAGAGGTGTGATTCTTAGCTGGGAACTGGACCAGCAGGTATTTTGAGTCATTACCCAGGAAGTTTACTCAGTATTAGACTCCTCTTTAGTATTAGACTCCTCTTTAGTATTAGACTCCTCTTTAGTATTAGACTCCTCTTTAGTATTAGACTCCTCTTTAGTATTAGACTCCTCTTTAGTACCAGACTTTTCATTAGAGTCAGACTTCTCTTTAATATCAGACTGCTCGGTATTCTGCTCAGTATTCTGCTCATTATTCTCTGTAAACAATTCCTGACATAAATGGTTCACAACACCCCAGCCGTAGCCATTGGAAAACCTCCGACGGACAATAATGTTATTATGAGCATCGGGAGGAAGGCTGACTAGTACTTTCCGCCAGCTCAAATTGGCAGTGTGGTATTTTTTGGCAATCTTGACTTGTTTATTAAGTTTCCAGTCATTGTAATGGAAGAACCATTTCATGGTTAACGACTTACGGGATTCTGGAGATGGTAGGTCTTTGAACTGGTAGAACTTGTCGTGGAAAATAACATGTCGCCTCAGGCTCGGATCGAATATATACTCGGTAGACGGGACAGGACATATGACGGTATTGATCGCAGATTCCACTGCCGAAGCCTGAGGAGGAATGTTCATTCGGGATGTTGACATTGATGATTTTCCTTTGGAGGACGATTTCTTTTCGCTTGACCGATTTGTTCTCGTTGGCAGATTGCCATTTGATGCATTTGCTGTGGAAAGCGTGGTATGGTCTATTGACAGAGTAGTTGCAGCTGGTGATTTTAAATCAGTTTCCTCATCCAGATCTCCGGTTTCGCCATCTTCATTCCCTTCTTTGGTATGCACAGTATTTCCTCGCAACAAATCAAGATAGTCGGATCCTTTGGCACTTATCTCGAGAAACTTGCGTTCTTTACGCGAAAGTTTCTTGGATTTGTGATGTCGGGACTTGAAATTAAATGGTTTTAAACCTTGCTTTTCATCGGAAACGTCTCCAGGGATTTCCCCAACGGTTTCTTGTGTTCGATTCGTTTCAATCAGGCGTCTCTCATCGCGCGTGATTTCCACGTCAGTGTTCATTATTATCTCATTGACATCTCCCAACGCTTGCCAGTCCAAGTAGAGCAAGGCACTAGTTCTTAGCGGCACTATTCCATCGTTGATTGCATTGGCATACAAAGTCAAATGTTTGAACGTAGACAAGAACTTCTGAAGCGGATCATCGGGCAATACTTCCAACAAAGGCTTTAAAGCATTACGTCGTTTAGCTTTCTCTCCTTCATCGTGCAAAGCAGAAAGCTCCTTGATATTAGGAAGCTTTTTCAGGAGAGTCAAGTCTCTTCCGGTTTTCCCTAATGTTCCCAAATCCAAAAACCAACTGATTATAAAGCTCATCTCGCTAAGTAGTCCCAATAGTGGACTGGCAAGGCACACCAAATTGTATGGCTGTATCCCGTTTTCCTCGAAGAAAGTAGGACCTTCTTGTAGTAAGATATGTTTTATCGCATATAGCTGAACCGGCCCTCCCAAAGAATGGGCCACGAACGATATCTTGTCAATTGTTAAGCCTTGTTCCATCAACTCTTTAATCAACTGTACCACAAACTCAGCTACACCTATACCGAGTTTCTTAACTCCTTTATCGGTTCTTCCTGCATTTCCACTATATCCTCGAACAAGCACGTTATCGGTAGCCACCTTCTCCAAAGAATCCTTCAAGAACAACATGTCTGCAGTTAGATTCGAGAATATCCCATGAGTGAGTACTATGAGATGAATGGGTTCGTTAGGACGCTTCGGTGGAACATTCCATATTTCATCCGTAGTCTGCTTCACTACAGTCAACTGGGGATTACTAGATTTTCCTGGCACTTGCGGTTTCTCAATTAGCTTTGAGGTCCCATTTATGGTGCTGTTTTCTTCACTCCCGCTGCTAGAAAATGTTGCTCCCAAGGAGGTGAATCTTGATTGGATGGGACCGTGATTTAAACGTTTCATTTGCTTCATATCATCACCAATCATGAAATCGAACAATATCGACGTCTTCAGGCTAGCAACGATCTGGGAAATGATGTCGACGTCCCACTGAAACAAATCCTCGTCTCCTTCACGTTTCACGAACGAATTATCATTGAGGTTCAATCTAACATTAAAGGTCTGACCAGGCTTCACTTGGTTCTCAAATAGCACTTCCTTACTCCTTGAGACATCTTTGGGTTCAAACTTCTCCTCTGAAGTGTATCGGTACGGAACCACATGACAGTACAATATGAAAGGTCCATTGAAAAGGTGGATAGCCCGGATACTGGTCTTTTCAATATTCTTCAACCGCAAGAATATTTCATGCTTTTTGGCGTCAATTCGTCGATACTGAATTTTATAACGTACTACCCCTCCAATATTCAATACTTCTTTGTCCCGGAACCACAAGAACGGATGTATTAGCATAACTGGAAAGGATGGTGCTGGTCATTTGGATAATTTACATAAACATTTAATATTTATTATACGCAGTAGCGATAAGCTCAGGGTTAACCCCCGCCAAAAGGTTGTGGAAAAGACTTAGAGGATGTCTACGGGATACATGAAGTAAAAAGAACAGCGCATATTCCTGTTAATAAAGTACTCGTCTTGTTAATCGGACATTAAAAGCGTAGAAAGTCGCTAATGGAAGCAAAACATTCTGCAAAACCGTTAAAATTTAGCATTTTCCTTATTCTACAACTCAGAGCTGGTGAGAATCAAGGATGATCCTTAAATAGTGCTCAAGACGTTCTTGATCTTCTATTTGTGTTTTGAGTGATGTATACTTGCTGGATTAAATACAAGTCAAGTACCATGAACAGATTCCGAGACATTGAGTAGTCATCAATTGTTACCTCCTCAGGGGCTAGTGGAGGACGTCAGACACCAATATATGCACAGACTTAACGTGTAAATGACAGACCTCAACATCCTTAGAGGCTATTGTGCAGATAATATTCTCTAGCTGATATTCTCTAGCTGATATTCGGAAACTCGTGTGCTCGTTGTGAAGATATCAAAGTCAACACAATAGAGGCTGGCGAGTGGACATCAATATCACATATATTGAATCATCGGCATGCTCAGTCGCTACTAGTGAAATGTAACTCATTCAAACTGAGACCATTCAAGCATCAACAGATATTCGGTGGCCTTGAACATACACAGACGCTCGTTATCGATTTCAATCGTCAGAATACTCGGAGGTTAGTCCTGTCGAAGTTAAACATCAATAATATGAGACTAGTCAAATATCAATATTCCAAAAGGGAATTGGTAGAAGACGGCTAACTCAACAGTTGGTAGAAGACCGCTAACTCGCGGGCTATTGGTCGAAGTCAAACACCAAAGATAGTCACAAGTCAGTCAGGCTCCAAAATACTCAGAGACTAGTGGTGAATTTGACAAACACTAACACAGTCTGAGGCTAGAGCTATAGGTTTCAAACACCAACATATTCACGGGTGGATGTTGTAAACAATTAAAATCGTCAGCATCCTCAGAGGCTCGTGATAGATGTCAGATACCGTCATGCTTAGAAGCTGGTTATAAATCATCATTCTCAGAGAAACTTCGAAAGATGTTTATGGGCAACCCAAACTTCAACATACTCAGAATCTGGTGGTAGACATCGATTGTTAGCATACTTTGAGATGAGTGTTGGTAACAAAGGTTAGATACCATTCCAACATTCTCGTATCGTGGAGGTGTAAACAGACCTCATATATCAGCACCCCAAACCTTTAAAGACGTCATATATCTGAATCCTCAACTTTTAGTGGTAGACAAGACAAACGCCAACTCACACGGAACACAGGATTGATAAACATAAACACAGTCGAGTGTTAGTAGTTAAAAGGGGAAGCACCGACTTATTCAAACCATTAGCATGTGTATTTTTGAGCATCCAAATATGTTAGATTTCGAATAGCATTGGTATAATCAGGCTTCAAACATACTCAAAGGTTATTAGGGGGGATCAAGCATGGTCGTATTCACAGGCTAGTGCTGTCCACCCCATACATTGACAAATGGAGGCTAGTCATACACCAAAATACTTAGAAGCTAGCAGAGTAAACAGGGGTCGATATCCAGCATACTAAGTGGCTCCTGATAGACATTAAACATCAGTAAGCTCAAAGGTTAGTGTTAAAGCCGACAATTTTCAGAATATTCAGACACTCGGGGACTCGTGGAGTAGATGGCAAACATAAACATATTCAGAGCTGGTTGTCGACTCAGGCACCAACAGAATTTGGGGCTGAACAAGTGTCAACATACCCAGAGGTAGAAGTCAATAAAAGATCGTCACCAACATATTCAGGGGTTAGTGGTTTCAGACAAACTTCAGCATACTGACGACAACTATCAACACACGGATGTCAAACATCCGCTTACTCAGAGGATAGTCGAACACATCAAAGAATAGTATAGCCTAAGCCGAGGGCCAACATATTCAGTAGATAGTGGTGGTATACATCAACCTTTAACATAGTCAGAGACTAATCCACAACATTATCTGATGCCGGTGCTAGAGGGGGCAAATATTTCTCAGGAGCTGATATTCGTTACACATAAGCATACCTAGAGGTTATTAGTAGACGTCTGTCGTCAGCATACCCAGAGGCTAGTGGTTTGGATAAGTACTATGCCTCCAAAAGCAGATGTGGATAGTACTAATTGATATTAGTTATAGGAATAAATCCAGAAACTAAAATGATTCGACTGGTTGAAAGAAAAGGAAGACACATCCAATCTTAACTAGTATCGAGATCAAGACAAAAGAACATGGTTATTATCTATTCATTGAATAAGTACAATGATTCCTATCCTAATCTTTCTGCCAAAAGAGGTACTTGCACAAGGGCCGTCATCTATATTACACCAAGCTTGATTTATAAGGTTTAGAAAACAACTGGTGCAACTGATGGACTTTTAATGCTAATTCTACTATTGATTATCTTGGGGAATTCACTGGTCCCTGAATATTAACAAAACTGCATCTTGCCGCAAAACATAACCATTGGATCTCCAATTACTAAATTGGACGGGGCAGGGCTTTGAAACGTCAAATTTTGTATCTGCTGTTGCCGTTACTATCCCGTAACAACATATTATAACTCCAGTGTTTCATCAGAGCATCAATAATTACTAAGATGAATTTGCTCAGGTCATTCGATAACCAAAAATAACCAAATTTCATCTCCAGACGATAACATTGAGGGAGTCTGAATGAAGTTAGACTCCCACGAAGAACTACGAATACTCAAGCCACTAAATTCCCAACAATATTACTATTATGAGCGGTCCTATTCTAACTAAAAAAAGCAATGTGCCCCAAAAACAGAGCCTTATCCATTATCTATGTGATATTCGCATATTCTTGGGCTAGAAATAACACAACCGCACCAGCGGTTCTCAATCCGCCTCCTCCCCCCTCCCCCCCTCCTCTTCTTGAAATGAATCAGAAAGAAGCAAAGTTTTCCGCTAAAATCGTGACCTCGCAAATACCGGATTAAAAAATCCAACTAACATTAGTGAAGTGAGATAATAAAGAAACCACAAGGAGCCATCCTACCTTAAAATCATGTTAGCTCTCCGCAGGAGTGGTACGATTGGAATCCAAGGAGATGTAGCGCATATGACGTAGGTTCTACGTACTCCAGTCTACTTCTGAGAGTTAACGCGGCTAACGAAGATTTTAAGAATGTGCCAAGTGTCAGACTCACCAACCACTTCCAGAATGAAAACTTGGTATACTTATCACGATAGTGAGCGATAGCTGGGTCACAAAATGAGTAAAAGTATGGGGAAAGTGCAGGAGGGGTTACCCCATCTTGCGTTAGCCAGTCAAGGCCACTTGTAATCTCTGTTTTGAGCTTCTAAAAAAACAAGATTATTTGAGATTAATTTGGAGCCCTTTGTAGGCACCGAGAAAATTTGCGATGAGTGTAACATTTCTCGGTGAGGTGTAATTCAAGTTTCAGGCTGACGTTAGATTGCTCAGGTGTTTTTATTGTAGCAGTCTTGTAAAGCTGAAGTGTAATGTATGCTTATGGTATGGTGGTAACACTAGCTCTCACTATTCCGTGACCCGCAACTGAGATCTAACGTTGTTTGCACATTTTTGGATCGAAGATTTTGAAAGTATTTGGAGCGTTGGTGATTTAATTTTTCCGAAATTTGGAGAGCGAAGATAATTGCGATCCTTAGTTGAAATTCTCGCTTGAATGAATTTGTCGCTGGGATTGTATTGCGGGGTCACACCTCGCACTTCAAAAAGGTAGTGGTGGAGCGTTATGGGGTAAATAGCCTAGAAACTCATAACTACGACTCCACAAAACACGTAATAAACGCAAAGACTCTAGGAATTGGAGCGCACATCACGTTAATGTTCTGATGCGGGCAAGTCAGTTCGTAAATTTTCGAAAACACGGGGTTGCGATACTTCTTCTACTACCAGACATGGAGTATTTATACCGAAGAAGATCCTTTCTAAATTATAGTTTATCCTCATCACCGATAACCAGACAATATGTCAACTATATTCGTTGAAGACAAAACAAAAGATCAACAAGAGCTTGTTGAAGCTGTTACCAAAAAAGGGTCACACGATGATTCATCCATCGATGGGGCAGCCCAAGACTATATCGCTAAGTTCCTTGATATGTCCAATGAGGCCAAGGAGAACGATCAAAAAGAGAAGACTATGCCTCTTAAAGAAGGTTTACGTACCTTCCCAAAGGCTATCATGTGGTCTTTGATTCTTTCCACCGCCTTGATTATGGAAGGTTACGATTTGACCTTGTTGAACTCGATGTACGGGTTCGATGCATTCAACAGAAAGTTTGGTGACTACTTCCCATCCATCGGTAAATACCAAGTTCCAGCTAAATGGCAAACTGGTATTGCTATGGCCTACTCGTGTGGACAATTGATTGGTTTGTATATCGCTGGTTATGCTGCCGATATCTATGGCTATAGAAAAACTTTGATGACATCTCTTGCTAGTTGCGTTGGTTTAATTTTCATTCAATTCTTTGCTCCAAACAGAACAGTTTTACTTGTTGCATACCTTCTTTTGGGAATAAACTGGGGTGCTTATCAGACTATTACCGTGACCTATGCTTCTGAAGTTGCTCCGACAACATTGCGTGTGTACTTGACTACCTATGTAAATATTTGTTGGGTTATTGGGCAATTGATTGCCTCATGTGTCTTAAAAGGTGTTTCGAATCTCGAAGGTTTCAACGTTTACCGTATTCCGTATGCCATCCAATGGGCGTGGCCAATTCCATTATTCATCGGTGTCTATTTGGCTCCAGAATCTCCTTGGTATCTTGTTAAGAGCGGTCGTGATGAAGAAGCAAAGGTTTCTCTTACTCGTTTACTTTCTGAAAACCCAGATTTACCAAACAAAGATGTATTGGCCAGTGCTATGTTGACAAAGATCAAGATGACTGTCAAGGAAGAAGCCAATGAAGATGGAAAGACGGCTTCTATTTTCGAATGTTTCAAGGGTACCAACTTAAGAAGAACAAGAGTTGCCTGTTTCACCTGGATGTTCCAATCCATCACTGGTGGTTCTTTGATGGGCTACTCCACGTATTTCTTTATCCAAGCTGGTTTATCTGACTCTAATGCCTTTACTTTCTCCATTATCATGTACATTTTGGGTATTCTTGGTACGATTGCCTCTTGGTTCCTCTCTCGTCGTTTTGGTAGATTTACCATCTACTTCTCTGGTTTGGTTACCATGGGTGTTATTTTAATTATTGTTGGTGGCTTGGGATTCAAGAACTCAAGTGGAAGTTCTTGGGCTGTTGGTGGCTTGTTGTTGTTCTTCACTTTGATCTATGACATGAGTATTGGTCCTTTGACTTTCTGTATCGTACCAGAAATCCCTTCTGCCAAGTTGAGAACAAAGACCGTCATGCTTTCAAGAAACTTATATAATCTTGCCAATATCATCATTGCAATTATCATGCCTTACATGCTTAACCCAACTGCGTGGAATTGGTCTGCTAAGTCTGGTTTACTTTTTGCTGGTTTTGCTTTTATTGGTGCTACCTGGGCCTGGTTTGATTTACCTGAAACCAAGGACAGAACCTTTGCTGAATTGGATCAATTATTCACCCAAAACATTAAGGCAAGAGACTTCAAAACCACCGAAGTTGATGTATTTGATGCTGGTCACTTGATACATAAACTTGGTAACGAAAATATCAAGAGCTTTGTTCAACAAACTGAACATCGCGAAAACGCAAACCCTGGTGAAAAGGCTTAATTAGAGATTCATTATTTAGAACTCGTTTACATGTTTTGATATTTAAATATCCAATAAAAAGTATTAGTAACAACTGTTGTAGAGCTTATAGAGCTAGATGAAATGTAGCGAGAAATATCCCGAAAAGCTCAGATCCTTTTTGACTTCAAAATATCTGTAAGATCTGATGAGATATAGATGATGAGATCTAGATCTGATGATATAGATCTGAATTATTCCGGTGGTTTTTGGTGCCCTTGATTGTAAGATATGGCTGCAAAATTCGGTAAAATATGCTGCACAGTATTCAGCATCTAAGGACAATCATAATTAAGTTGGATTTCTCCATTTATTTAAGATTGAATCTTTCCACACAGATAGCCTCTTATTACCTCGGGAACTTAAAGTATCTTGTAATTGCTCTTGGATACTTTATCGGAGTCTTTGTTCTACTTGTTGATCTCTATCTTCACCTTTTCTGGTCACGTGCATATTGGACATCACATATTCTTGAAGACTCTTTATTATAAATATAGTTATCTTTATTTCAATGATATTATGAATTAATAAACCTAATAAACTGAAACGTTAATAAAAGTAACAATATAAAGATATAGTAAAATTGCTTCTTCTATCACATCTTTGAATCATAAAGTTAACTATACAAAACTCTAGAAATAACCATAGCTAATAATATAGAATTAGAATTTATAGAAGTTATATCTTAATAATACCAGGATTAGGTATATATCACATATTATGAACATATTCTAAAAAACAGAATTTGGTGATATAAATTAAATATCACAAGGATTAGAGTAGAAGTGATTAAGAGTGAATATAGGTTAATGAATAATATAAAGTATAGGGAAGCAGTAAGATGAATGGTAGATAGGAATTAAAAATGCAGACATAGGAACTTAAAATATCCGGCTAACAAGCATAATTAAGTTGAACCTTCCTTCTTATTTACCATATATTCAACTAGGATAACTAGGATAGTTTCATCTTGGAGTATTTCTCCTTGATAGTGGCAAATACTTGAAGCAACTTGAACCGTTTCATCAAGATGTATTGAAGAATATGAGTAGGAACAAGAATACTAACGTAATATAACAAGGATGCACCTTTTCCACGGTAATATTGTACCCCTCCGCCCAACTTAGCGTGCTCAAAATCATTGACGACTTTTTTGGCATAAATGTGAGCCGGCATTGGTTGGTTTCTCGCTGCCATGGCCTGCCTCTCGAGAAACGCTTCCTTCATACCAGTAACGTTGTATAGAGAGTTTTCAGGTAATGGTCGAGTGTCGGCAATTGACGTGTCGACACCTCCAGTAACAAAGTTGATAACCTTGACACCAAAAGGTACCATTTCAAACTGCAATGTGTTTGCGTATTGGTTGATTGCTGCCTTTGTACCGGAGTATGTCGCTGAGAATGGGAATGGAATGAAGCCACTGACTGAGCCTGTAAACCCAATCGTTCCCTTGGCATTGATAATGAGAGGCGAAAACTCCCGAACGGTCCTCATGGGCCCGAACACATTGACCTCGTAACACATTTTGAAGTCTTCATCCTGGACGTCAGTACAAGGGAACGTACAAGATTGGCCGGCATTGTTGTACAATATATCCAAGTAGGAATCTCCAGTCTGTTCAATGATATACTCCTTTGCTTTCTTGACACTTTCTAACGACGAAACGTCCAATTTGAAGATGTTGATCCCGTACGTTTCCTGTAAAGGTTTCATAGGCTCTAATCTGCGAGCACTAGCAAATACATTGTATCCTCTTTTAGCGAACTCTATTGCTGCTGCATATCCAATACCACCGGATGCACCAGTGACCAACACTACCTTTTTACGTTCTACTGACATCTTATAAAGTAGTAAGAAGAATGAAGTTAGAAGTATTCAACGCTTTTAAGGAGGACCCTTTTTTTCCCCAAATCCATGTGCAAGTTTGACAGTTTCCGAGGCCAGATAGTTTTGGTTTGAGCACGAATTTTTTGCAACTCTTCTAAACAAGCCAACTTTCAACATTGTACATGAGTGGAATTTCAAGGATTGGATGGAAACAGGTGGATGCAAACTGAGGCAAAAAGTTCAGTCAATTCTAATTTGGATGGGATTTCTATGAGTAGCGGCGAGATTAATATTAGCTGCTATGATATCCCAAGACGGTTATTATACCATCTTTATAAATATCATATGCCATGATCTCTCCTTCGATACTTCTAATTCAGGTGATGTTTACGTCCTGAACACGAATCGCCCCTGATACTTTAGTTGATGGTGGAAAGGATATATATTTCAGCAGCAATATTCAGAACATCAGAACAAAAGAGCTCTTTCTATAAGGGACAAGAAAATGGCAAACATCTCAACACGCTTGAAAGAATATTCAAATAAATATTTGGATATTGGACGGCCAACATCGTCTCAATTGTCCTCTTACAGATACTTTTCTCACTATGTCATTTTCCAGGACATATATCAAAAAATCAGTGAAATCGAAACCAGAGAAGTCGAATTAGAACAAGAGATTTTCCATTCAAAACTGATCTTGAAATGAAAAGATGAAGGGTTTCAAGCTGCAGAATGTCTTCAAAAAATCAGAGGCTGTGACTTTACAATTAACAAGCATGGTTCAAATGCAAGCATGCAAATACTTCTCCACTTAAAACACCAAAACCCTGGAGTATTGGTTCGCCTTCGCTCAGTTACTTGGGCGATCGGTGTCTTTGTTTCTTCGTATTCTTGTAGTTGATATCTGGGAAATCCCAATATTTTATTAAATAGGGATAAGCTGCAACGATATCTAACCTTTCCTATCTACGAATGAACAGATAATGAAAATTGAAGAGAGATCTAAGCTCGAGAATAAGGTAGTATGTGATAAGTTAGTAGCATTCAGAAATAATTCGAGGCAATAGTTCGAGAAACAATGTCCTGTGATCAAGAACCTCGAAAGAACCATTAAGGAGATATCATGATACTTATTTAATGAAGGCGATGAGACTCCTTTAATAAAAAGAACTTTGTGAAGCTCGTGCACTTTCCAGAGGTCCCTTTCGAAGCGTCAAAACAACTTGGAAGAGACTGCTCTCTCTCTAATAGGCTATCGATTCGTGAATATGGATAGAGATAGACCTTCCCAGTCGATGGTGAATGACAAAACATAACCGAATCAAGTCTAATTACCGACGACTTAAAATTGGAACTACATCAAATATTCATTCAGAACTATCAAAACATAATGGAGCACATAAAAAATTTGCAGCCAATATTGCAGATCTTCACGAAATTCCTCACACTATTCCCATTTTAAACATGCTGTGAATTAAATTAAATATGACACTACAAAATTACTTCAAAGAGAAGCCGATTTCAAATTGCAAGACATTCAATGGGACTACTAAAAGTCCACTAATTATTGGAAAGGAAGTGAAATCAATAAGTCAACTACCGAGCCCTCTACACTCTAAAGAAGTAGACGTCAAGAAATCATAGTTACCAACACACTTGATAGAGAAAACTTTCAAGGATCACTCAATAACTATCTGCAAAGAACCCAATCTGAAAATTAAAATTTTATGAAATTAGTTATGAACAGGAAGTGCTGAAAAATCAGCTATTAATCAAGATAGCCGACTTGCGGCGTGTAATTATTTGCTTTCAACCGCAAATGAAGACAAAGCGATGTCTCGAAATTACAGGAAGAAATTATGATGCTTGAGAATCTTCGAGGTGAGAACAGTAAATGAAAGGTTTACTTGACCCCACTTAAGGCAAATTAGGTCGGTTTGTTCAAGAAATGGAAGACTTTTCGAATCTAAAGCACATACAGATTGAATGTCTTGAAAAGATGCTAGTCAACGCGATATGGATTCAAAGAGAATGATCAAAAATGAGAAAGGGTTGGATACTTTTCGAACCACTTTGAAATCGGTGAAATGTGAGTTATACCAAATGTCTGAGGGGTTGCATGACGAGAAATGCAAGTTCAGCGCACTACAAGACGAGAAGGACTCCGTGGATAGATTATTCAAGATAGCAACTAGAACTTTGAAAAGCAATCATCCACAATTAATTATGTGGCTGTTTTCCTCAAAGAAAAGAAGATTATCTTGGAGAAAGACTTTCAACTAAATGAAAAGAGAATCAGCAGTCTTGATGCCAGATTGGCCCTATCTCTAAAAGAAATCATGGATTTGAAATCAAAGTATTCTGCCACATGCACAATTCCAGGGAGAAATAGTTTGGCGATTCAGCATCGAGGTAACAATCTTTATAGAAACTCAACAATTTTGGAGGATGAGAAAATGTGGAAGAGTTTTTGAGTAGTCTCGATTGCGATACTCCATCTCCAAGGACAGGCAGATAAACAACGACTTTCAGGGATATTCTCCTTCCTGTTATCTATTTTTTGGTGAATTCTTCCAACAACTTGTCTTCAAAGAAATAATGCATGAATTTAACTGGTTTCTTCTGACCAGGTCTATCAACATGGAGTACTGGGACATCATAACAGTACATGTCAAAAGCTTCTGAATTATTAGGATCCATGATATCGATGACTTTTAAATCAGTCTCCACATCCTTAAGCACCTCGCTATCTAATGTCTTGTAAAGAATGTTCTTTGCATTTGTACATAACATACAAGTTTCCTTTGTGAAGAAAGTCAATTCAACTTTTTGAAACCGCAAACATGAAGAAGAAATGTTTCGAGCGTTCAATAATCCAGCACGGTATGCTTGCTTTGAAGCTTGTCTTAAAGTACTTGTTATAATCATTAAGTTATTGAAAGATTATATTTCGCAATCTATACAGGATAAGCAGTACAACTATTGTCTTCAAGGAATGTAAATATTTCTGTTAGGATTGGTTGAATTGGTTGCGGAGATGGTTGTGCCTGTTATAAAAAAGAGTCGGTGTACTCAGAAACTAAATGGCACCATATTCCAATAACTAAATATAAAAATTAAAAAGAAAGAAATGATTTTGCCCAGGATCGAACTGGGGACGTTCTGCGTGTTAAGCAGATGCCATAACCAACTAGACCACAAAACCTTTTCTTGTAAGACATTGGATTGTGTTTTTATTACACACACATTATTTTTAAACATCAGGTCTGCAACAACAGTATTTGATATATTATTTATTTTGAAATTTATAAAATTTTGCAATATTTTATATTAATTCAGTGACACGTTGAACTGTAAGAAAATTAAAAGAAGTAAGTAACGTAAAGTAAAGTATTGAAAATTTCATATCATCTCCAATTAAGTGCAAGCACAAGACTGGGTTACAAATAGGGTCACAAATAGGTCAAAAGTAGGGTAAAAAAGGCTCAAACACGGAGAGACTAGATGACATTTCTGTTCTCAAAGTTTAGTCAGTCGCTACATAATTCTACTGATCTTGAATGAAAAATCATTAAACTTGTTACGATTTTGGCTCTAGGTTCTTCAGTGAATGGAAAGTTATCTATCAATTTGAAATCTCACTTGACATTTGTGGGATACCGCAGTTTTTCAATTAGTATCCAAAATGGAGGGTTGGCCGAGTGGTCTAAGGCGGCAGACTTAAGATCTGCTGGACGTTGTCCGCGCGAGTTCGAACCTCGCATCCTTCATTATTTTTTCAATTTTTGCCAATACGTTTCTGTAGTTACAAATATAAAGGCTAACCGTCTGGGTAAATACTGAGATACTACTACCACTGAGTTATTTCAAAAATTAACCATCCTCTTTAAAGTTGACAAAAAATATAATAGAAATTGGAACATAAGAAAGTTCGTCCTACATCTGTCATGTGTTTAAGTTTCTTTTTGTACAGTGTATCACACAGGATGATTAATCGAACGGACATATATCTATCCTCGAGCGATATTTATCAAAGCTAGTAAAAAAAATTTAAAAAATAATGACTCCTACGCGGTTCGAACGCGTGCATCTTTACGATAGTAGAACTTGAGTCTACCGCCTTAACCACTCGGCCAAAGAGCCATTTGATATTGTGTTGAAATTATAGAATATATATGATATGTGCTCAAACTAATTTGATTATGAGGAAAGTTTCAATATTGATCCCAGAGGACTAGGCAGGGTATAAATTTAGAGAGAAAATGTCCAGTCAAGGGTTATGGCACATCTAACATACTCACGTGATAGTAAATTAAGTGACGAAATGAATTTGTTTGTTTCTCCAGTTTATATTGAACGATCCGTATTATATTATCAACTCATTGTATACCGATTTCACAAGAAACCATACCCTATTTAATGTTAGAGGAGAATCTGAAGTGAATATTATGAGATTTAGTGACTTGTTGAATATATCTCTCGCTAAATACTCTGATGCGTTCAGTTTTAACCCACTAGTAAGTAATAATAGTGAATATTAGTGACTTTTGACATACACCAAGATATAAGTCTAGTAGGTTAAATTACTGGCAATAAAAATTCGGCTTACTGGTGGCTGAGTATTACAATCAATGCGGCGACTCGTATCATGATTTCTGCTACATCGATTTATGATACGACGAGTTTGTCTCAAACACATTTTGCTGCAACATCGACAAAGAACAAACCATGGACAAATACCCAATAAACAACATCCCAATTCTTAGACAATAGAATTTGAAAAAAATCTGTAAATATCGCCAGTGGGACAATTTCGTGAATTCCGTATCTAAATTGTGAGTTCTACAACGCATTATCTTTCAAGTAACTCTATAACGGAAAATGTGAATTTTGTAGTTCTTTCAAATCTTCTCTACCTCTCAAACCTCCTTACATTTCAAATATATTGAGCCGATAGTCTTCAAATATACATCCGACTATTCAATGCACAGCAAAAGGATTTCTTGGAAGGATTTCTTGGAACAAAGCCGATGCGGGTCAGCGCTATTCGAAAACATTGCAGCAAGTTATACTGAACCAATAGCGGAATTATCGGAGTATTGTCATTGTCACTAAGCCGGTCATGTTGTATCGTTTTTGTTTATATGAGAAGACTCCAATTAGATGCTGCTCCCCCCACCGTTAGCAAATTTTTTTTGCGCCGCATCGCAGTGCCACTAATACTTATGCTTTCATCCATTCATAGGAAATGGCCCCAAGTCCCTCATAGAGGTCAAAATAAACCTTCAACACTATCACAAATGAAGATTTTTTGAGGAATCAGTTACGTTGTTGTCATACGAGTTCCACTTCGTTGGAGGCTTCGGAACACTGCCTTCACGTTCCCCATATTGTGTAACGGTATTTTCATGCAGCAGTATGTTATATGCAAGACAAGCGGGACTTAATTCGATTTAGGATCAGATTCTTTATAAATGTCTTTTGCCAAGAATTATTTTTTAGAGATATTCGATATTCGGACTTTCATGGGTTGGTATTCCCCGAATATATAAGCGATGAGATAATTTTAATGATTTTTGTACAAGATTGAATAAGTTACACAAGTATCTCAAGGGACTAGCTTCTCTAAATATCCATAAGTTGCAATATCTGTTACAAGTATCTTCAACAATAATATGAGTGATTCTAATTCCGTAAATAGTGAGATGGGTACTTTCTCATCCATGCCGATCTCTAAGGTCAAATATTCAGGAGAGTCTGGCCAGTATGTCATTATTGGGAAACAGATGTTTTATAGACATCAGTTAATGGCTGCCTTTGGAGGTTCGTTGACAGCTGGTATCACCCCTTTCCCCGTTACCAATATCAACCCTGCTCCATTAGGGTTATCTGCATTTGCTTTCACTACGTTTGTTTTATCCATGTTTAACGTTCAAGCCATGGGTGTGCATACACCCAATGTCGTGGTAGGAGCAGCATTATTTTACGGTGGTGTGGCCCAATTCCTTGCTGGAATAGCCGAGATCTATGCGTCCAATTCGTTCGGGGCCACTGCACTTTGTTCTTATGGATCATTCTGGTTGGCTTTTGCAACTCTTCATCTTAAAGCATTTGGAATCGCTGATGCATATGCCGAGTCTGAAACTTTCCAAGATGCTATTGGATTTTTTTTAGTTGGCTGGGCCATCTTCACTTTGATGTTGGTACTCTTAACCATGAAGTCAACCGTTGCATTCAACGCTTTATTTGTCTGCTTGTTCATTACTTTTGTATTCTTGGCTGCAGGTGAATTGCTGCGTGTCGCCACAGTTACCAGAGTTGGCGGAGTCTTTGGCTTGATAACAGCATTTTTGGGCTGGTACAATGCATTTTCGGGTACTGCAACCACACACAATTCATATTTCCAAGCGAAATCCATTCCATTACCAGGAAACATCATCCGTCATATTTAGGGACGAATCAAGTTTTCTTGAACCGATAATCTGACATCTTTCAGATTATCATTTAAAATCTTAGTCTCGGTCACCAGGCATTTAATAATAGAAGTATGTATATAATGACAATAAATAAGTTTAGTTCTTGTAACTTATAGTGTATGGCGCACCTTATTGTGGTTTGTTCACCGTTATAGAGAATTATCGTGCTGTGGGGTAGTTTGGCTGCAAAATTCGATATGCGTTTAAATACACAATCTGATGGTATCTGGTATGCACTAACAAGGTTAGAAAAATTCAAAATATTTAGACACCCAGTGATCAACTCAGGAGAATTGTGCTTTGGTGAGAAGAATAGAGAAGCGATTGACTACTATCATTTTAGTAACTCTAAACATAAAGTAAGTGTTATACAGAACTTTTTTGTAGAAATTATCACCACAATTTTCACATCAAATCCATACATATTTACTCACCATAACTTCCCACTACTACCATTTAGTGGCGTACCTGCAAAATCGAACAAGTGAATTACTCTAAAACTCTTAGACCATAGTATATTTTTATCAGATATAGGAACCTTGGCTTTTTGAGGTGAAGATCAGAAAGTCGAACAATGGGTGCAAAATCACGATCATATTTAAAATATATCTAAATTATTATTTTACTTATTTGAATATAATTTCTTATTGAAATTAGACTACACAGGAGAGACAACGAGGGATTAGAGAATGGAGTCTGTAGTAATATCCAGAGGTATAGTAATAAGTGTCTAGAGAAACTATTCAATACCTGTATTTAGCAAAATCTGCTGATTATAAATCCTCAATGTAACTTTCCTGTTGATCATTTATTCCTATAGTGGCCTAGGCATAGAATCATAATCTGTACATCCGCGTAATCCTTGAATCATATTGCTACAACTCCGTCTATAAAATTAGCTAAGAAAACTCAGAGTGAGATAAGCTAGTGAGATTAGTTATTTTATTACAGTGATACTACTGATACTGATCTTATATATACAGTGAAGTCAATATATACAATGATTTCAAATGTCTAATATATACAATGATGTTCTCAATATAATAAATTGAAGTTCTATAATAGCATTGTTCTATCTTTATAAATGTTTCTTCAATATTTTTCGAACTCCATCGTTTTACTAAATTTGATTAGTAAGTGTTAATGAAGTTAGTGAGGTATTTAAAATATAAAAACTATGAAGTCTTTTACAATTTATAACAATCTGTTCCTCTTATTGCTACGCCACTGACATTATTTTGACAGGCCCTTGGTATGGCCCGGACGGATATTGGAAATCGGTAATCGGCACAAGGCTTCAAACCAGACAAAATCATTTCCAATGAATAAATATAAATTGTCTAAACTTCTCTATCGGCTGGATAACTCAGCAAACACTATCAGAAATGTTGAGCCAAGGAAGAATCATAATATGCTGGGCAGTATTGATGGTTGGAACTACCCTAGCATACACCACGTCTTCCAATCTTGTCCAAATCAATGACAAGAACTTTCAAGAATTAGTAATCAAATCAGGCAAATATGTATTTGTGGATTTCTATGCCGACTGGTGTAGGCACTGCAAGAATTTGATGCCCATAATTGAAGAGCTCGCCGATTTGTTTGAGCCATACAATGACCAGGTCCAAGTCTACAAAATCAATGGTGACAAGGACGGCAAGCGGATGGGAAAGAAACATGTCTTTATAGGTTATCCAACAATGAAGTTGTTTCATGGCAGCGACGAGCCAATTGAATTCGACGGGAACCGTGATTTGAAGTCCTTGAGCAATTTTATTCAGCAAATATCTGGCGTAAGGTTGGAACAGGACTCGATTACTAATAAGGAAGAGATAGTTGGGGCCGCGGCAGAACATGCATCCAAGGTGCTGGTTACCGGATTGAACGACTACAACTTCGAAGAACAAGTATTGAAGGCCAAAGTGAAGTCTGTGGTTGTGTTTTCAGCGACATGGTGTCAGTATTGTCAAGAACTTGAGCCTATAATCGAAGATTTGGCACGCAATGTTTACGACCGCGACAACAATACTGTCCAGTTTGGAAAGGTAGTGATAGACAAGGAACCGTCGGATATTGTGAGTGAACAGTTTGGCGTCGAACACTTGCCAACGGTAATGTTCTTTGATCCTTTGAACGTCGACGCTGATGGCTTGAGACGTCCTTTCGTGTACAAGGGCAAGAATAACGAAAGAGATTTGATCAAAGCAATCAACGAGTACACAGGATTGGACCGTGATGGACAAGGACGGTTATCAACCAAGGCCGGGCTTATTTCTCATTTTGACGACTTGATTCAACAGCGTTTAAGAGGAATAGTCGACAACAAACGTTCTGTTGCTATTGAACTCTTGAGCGACTTGAATAAAGTGTTAGCAAAGAGGGAAGAGATTCCTTTGGGAGACCTCTCAATGGCAAGCTACTACAAGAAATTGATGAACAAAGTGATCAACGGCGAGGACCAATTCTTCAACAAAGAATTGGAACGATTGGCGAACATCATGAATATTGATGGAGAGAAGTTGCCTCGTAAGACGCTCGACTCAATGAAAATGCGTTCCAACATACTTCAGGTGTTTTTGGCTGTCTAATTTTGTATAATAAATATTACGACTATGAACAGAGTAGAATCTCTAATAAAACTAAGCGCGAACTAATATGTCTACTCAGAGTATTTCATCTTCTACCACTCAATGGGGTCGAACTTCTGGACTATACGAACCATGTCTGGCCATACTTTTCCATCATTCACTATGCATTCGTCGATGATGGGCCTAACGTTGCTTGGAGAACATCTAGCGAGCCATATATTCTTTCCTGATCTTTTCAAGTAGATAATCACGTTGGCGGTGAACTTATGGCCACCGACATGGTTGACGAAGGTGACTTTGACTCCACCTGGAGAATGGTCACTAAAATCACGATGAAGACCCAACTCGCGTAGATGTATTTCCATTTCTTTCTTCATTATTGGAGCAGTGATACCACAACGCTTGTCCCTGGTCTTGTGAGAACAAAGAAATACGTAGGAGGAATTTGGGTCATTTTCAAAACTCATTGACGGAAACTGTGGATACGACAATGGCGCAACAGAACTCCCAGATGCACGCGAGGCTGCAAGCTCTCCAACCACTGTGGATAGCACCGAATCGACTTCCTTTACGGTGACATTTTTTATCCATACGAAAAATGGAAGCACCAAAATGTCTCCTCTTGCTCCCAGAGCATATTCGTCGTTGACTACCAATTCGTCAGAACAAAGCGAGGACACACTTACCTTGACTTGGCCTATACCCTCGATTGAATGTGATTCACCCCAGCTAGATGTTGCATGGGCAATAGTACCCTTAGTACTACAGGCATCGTGATCCCAGTCAGTTTTGTTTGTTGGAATAACCAAATGCAATCCAAATGGCTTTGTAGAACCCCAGAGGTCACCATCGGACTCTACTTTCACAGAGGATGGGAATTTGGTAGAGCAGCCACTGCATTCTTTCAGACAATCAGAAGCCTCGAAACCTTGGGCAGCTATAGCAGTTTCTGCTTCCGAATGATTGCCACCAATGTTTAATATTTTGCGGAAGAGTCCCATTGTATGCTATTGGCTAATCTTGATATTGTAGTTTCTAACTAACTATCTTCTTCTATAATTCTTAGCTGTGTCTCCGGCTGTACCTCCGCGCTTTATACTCTTTCACAATACGTCTTCTATACAACGATTAGCGAAAGTACTCCTTTTATATGAGTGGCAATATTATGCAATACGATAACAAATATCATTTTGTGAGAAAAATGAGATGGCTCGGAACGTGTTCGGGTCGCGCGTAGACCGGATATGTCATACAAAAGTCGGAACTCACGTCGATTCCTCAGCTTGACGTCATTACAGTTTTATCTGTACGCCAGTGGCCTTCAAAACTATCCGTCTACAGTAGTCGCCAGTTTTCGATGCGTGGTGAAGTTGAAACAGTGAAATATGAAAAGCTGTCCCATAGTAAGAGCAATTCTTAATGCAGATGGTTCTAATTTGCACCCAGAAACTATGGCACTTATGAAATGATACTTTCCGTTCGTAATCAAGGAGAAACTAAGAGAACGAAAACAAGAACACACTATCGATCAGTGCACAAACGAACAGGTGGAGAATAACAAAGAGTCGAAAAAGTTAAGGATTTATATTTTTTTAACCCATTCTATATAGATAATAATGATATGGGTGATAAAGACTTGATAATCTTGATTAACAGACTTAACCTAATGGAAATGGAAAAAAACTAGTAAACATCATAGAGTAATGACAGTACAATGGCAGTCTGAGAGTACTAAATGATTCTGAATCGTACCATGAAGTCTATATAAACGTGATTAAGGATGCAAATCCGAACAATACTACCAACCAGGTTAAGGAGACCGCTTTGGACTCACTTGTTTTAGAGGGCGAAGGGAAATCACTGGGCGACAAGGTTTTGTATGTAAAATAATGTGCCTGTACTTCATCTGAGGTAATGCTTCCGATAGTAGTTTGGGTACTTCCTTTGACAGCACCTGGGACCAGTGAAACAATTTCTTGAATATCACTCTTTTCGCTGAGCTTGACTTGAGCAATCGAAACCTCACGGTCCTCGAGGTCAAGCACCAAGTATGCATGTTTTAATATGTTTTGACCAAGTAAAATAAAATCTTCTTGGCCAGCGAGAGGAAAGACATTAAGCCCGCATCTAGAATCAGCTTGAACAAGAAGCCTCGACAAAGGGACACGGAGGGTGATGCCACCAAAGTCTAAAAGAAAAACAACATTTTCGTCATCCACACAAGGAACAATCCACCTGTTGAAATCTGTCAGGAATTGTGCCCCAAGAGCTACAGCAATCGCTTCCATTACAGGTTTGGGAAAGAAACTAACGTTATCTGAAGGGTTAAGGGCAGCGTAGTAAGTATTGTTGGTGATAGTCATTGTCTTTCCTTCCTTTTTAGTGTTGACACTAAATTCCATTCCATGCAAGAGTACTTGAAGATGACGTTCTCTAGCAAAGTTATCGGTGCTTATGTTGGAAGCAATCGTGACTCCTGTTGAGTTGTATTTGATCATCGGAAGAGTAGTTAAGTTTCCCGAGTATTTTGCGTGGTCCACAGCACCAAGTAGTAATGTTCCGTTGTTGGCGTTGTAATATGACGTTGGTCTATGATACACTGAATATGCGAGCTTGCTGATAACTCCCTGGCTCTTCAATTTCATAGGCATGTTCTCGTAAATGTGGGGATCAGAAGCATTTTCATACGTGGATTCCCATTCTGGGAGTCCCAATCCCAATGTTCCGAAAGGCAAGCTGCTGACGTTTTGGACCCCAAAATCGAGTCCCTTGACGGTAACATTGCCGATTGTGACATCATCTTGGCCCCAAAATCCAGTCCCGTTTCCGCCGGGGTAAAGATTTTGCGAGTAGAAGGTTCCATTTTGCTTGAATGTGGTTGATTGCGAGTAGTTAAAGGTTCCTGGGAACGAGCGATCATTGTCCCTAGTGTCGCTGGAAAGCACAGTTAAATCAGATGATGAAAAATCATACTCTACATTCACAACCTCATTATTAGAACCAACACCTAAGCTAATCACATATTTGTATGGCTTACTCCAAATGTTGACATCCAAAAAACCGCGCTTCATGATATCACCCTTGTAGCCGGACTTAAATCCTCGGGAAGCTTCATCTCTCTTGACGATGCTCGCATCTTCCACTATATTGAAGTCGAAACTGATCGGTTCGAAAGCAGCTGCAGCCTGGAGGAATATCTGCGAAACCAAATAAACGTAAATCAACATTATCAAAAACACTTGTCTATAATTAACAATTTAAAATAATACAGATTCCATCCATGCTTGGGTTTTATATACTTTCCAATTTATGAAGTCGCCAAGTTTTCGCTGAAATCAATGCATCTTATATTGCGAGAAATGGAATGATATTTCTACGTTTGGCATATTTTCTACCTCTGTCACTTGTGTCTCCTGAGTGATATTTATCATGCAGTGTTACGTGTTTTCTAGAAGTATTAGTTATTGTTGAAAATATTTCTTCATAATCTTTAAGGATATCTCCTTTACTTATATCAGTATTATAAGAAAGTTTAATTACTATATTGATGAATAACTTCACTCTTTCAAATATTAATGTTCCAAAATTGTTTTTGTTTTTTAATATTTGAATTTACGTTTAACGCTCTTGGAACTCGTAGCAAATCTAATTTTTTTTCTACATCAGTTATTCTAAGATTTATTTTGTCTTTGTTTCCTGTATTCTATATAGCCGACGAAGGCTTATAAGTATAAACTGCATCATATATTTATCCATATCTTTGTTTTATCATAACCACAATTTGGAAAACAACCACCTTACCCAAGACTTTTATTTTTAGCACAAAATTAGAAGTATTTACACAAAAGCCAAATTCACTATAACCGGCATTTATTGGACATACGGAGTTATATTTTTCTCCTCGAGCTAATGGAACAATCAGCTAAAGGATTGGGAGTTGGTGTTGTTCCATCAGAAATACATAATTTATTAAGTTGAATATTATCACATCCTTTCCATCCAACATTTTTTATTATAGTTATTTATATCGTTTAAAGAAAGTGGATGAATTGGTAATAAACATCAACTGGACTGGCCATACATAGAGCTTCATTTTATTGACAGCGTTTGGGCTCATATTTTCGATTCTTACCACGATTCGTAAAGTTCTTTTAATGAAGGGGGCACAAAATCAGTAGTTTTTGTGAGGTCATTTCTAAATCTCGGAAGACTACAGCCCCAGAGTTTAATTGGATATTAATTAGACGGACCACATAATATAGTCATGTGAGTATCAAGATTAGATATGGCTATTTGCATCTAAGCCAAGGAGGTGAACAGAACGGTAGTATATTATAAAGCCGATAGAATTTAATTCCGGCTAATAAAAATCATCACCGTATCATCATACATTATTCGAAAGACTGTGACCGCCATAGTCACTGCCAATTGATACTTTTACGGCTGTGATTGAAATCAATTCATATTAATTATGGATTGAATAATTGCGGCGGTTATAGATCCAATTATCCGCGTCGACAACAATGGCATGGCCTCACTAAATGAACTCTCCTGGATGCAAATTTAATATAAATTTTGATGGTTTGATAGTTTCAAACAGGGACTTAAGAAATTGGGCGTATCCTTCGCCGTAGGTTATTGTAGTCGGCATCGAAATCCCTGTAATACTAGTGTCGGAGGGCTGATTTTTCGACTAGTTTTTGGGTATCTCGAACTTGGGCTATTGATATCTCGCGACCTTAATTATCATACATCCCGTATGTTTCTCGAAGTACAACCTGACCGAGTACTAAAAGTCCTATTGGTAGGGATGGGTCAGAATAGAGAGTGTATAACCAAAACCATTGGATTTCAAGATTTTAGTAACAGGAGCTGTGGTGGTTTCAAAATTCAACGTACACTCACAGTTCTATCTTTGATACACGGAACGAGACACATTTAGGGAGTGCTAGAGAGAGCGTATACTTAAAGAGCTTCTGACAGGTTGTTTGAAGGTGTTTTGGGTAGATGTCTCCAAGGAGACTATGGAAAAATGGCTGCAAAATATGTTTTTTCGGTCAAGATACCCAAGTGGAGATAATTTGTCACCCTGGGGCCACGGCTCTACATAAGATCTTGCGGTCATAGACCCGACAGGGGGGTATTTGCCTACCATTGAATTCAATTCTATATAACTATACGTTTTTTACATTAGAAATGTTGGAACAACTGAAGAGCTCTTGATGAGAGGAAGAGTACTCAACAATCGTGATATTTTGCATATCTATTACCCAAAAGGATGAAGCTCCATCGAGAATACATGTAGTGAAATAATGAAATAAACTGTTGGAAATATTGAAGAAAGATCTACAAATTTACAATTTTTATTCAGAATTGTTTATCCTCCCGACTGTTCAATACTTTTCCTATCCGATAGCTCAAGTGAGAAAGCTTTCTAAATAATTCTAAACAAAAATAAATGAATGGCCTGGACAAATTGGTATTGGTTGACACAGAATCAGCGAAGTACTCAAGAATACCGTCACTGATTTGAACATATCTCCATACAGTGTCACCCAAACCTAAAACTCCAAATAGGATCCCTAAAGAGTTCACTGCAAAGTCCATTCCCTTGACAGTTAAGTTCTTAATATTAATATCATATTGACCCAAGAACCCTGTAAGATCTGATAGAGTACTTTTAGTGACATGTAGGAGCAGAATCGTTCCGTTTAACGTACCCCAACGTTCCGTTTATTCGGTTGACGTAGGATAATTGACCGTTTAATAATGAATGTGTCTGGAAAAGAATACCCACTGCAAGATTAAACGACCATCACCGACCCTTCACCCACGACTGAAAATCAGTAGAAGCCGGATCGACGGAAACTCTCACGATCTATAGGATCGAACTAATCAGTAAACCACTCACAAACCTGTTTGGTACACACCTCGAATCAATGTCAAAATCTCGTTTCACTAATCCTCCCAAGATGTCTTTTATACCTATCTCTCTCTATTTAACCCTAAACCCAAGTTGTGTGGTATTGTAGCTTCTATATTGCGTGGGAAAGCGCAGGCATGTTAAAAAATGCTGCAAAATCCATAATGCAATAATTCACATTTCTACACTTGACAAGAGATTGAATAATGTAATATTTTCCTAACTTACACTCATCCTTGGGCTGTTTGGTCACCCTTAAAATATGGATCTCTCACACTCTTTGCAAATTTATGAAAGCCGCAAATCTGACCTTCCAAGGGCCCGAAGTGCCAAAAGATTAGAACATGTTTTAGTGAATTAGAGTGGAATAGAGTGAATTAGTCTCTACTATCCGGAATAGTGTCTACGAATTAGAGAAATACTGAAACCTCTCGCTGGGTAGAGATACCCATTCCATGAGCCTACCAAATAATTGGTAATACGACACGTTATAAAAGAAGGGTCCGGAGAGAGCGGACAGAATCGAGAAAATGAAGTGAATTAAAGTGGTAAATCTTAAAGAGGTATATTTGCAGTGAGTTAAATTTTCTAAAAGATGAATGTTCAGTGAGGCGACTCTTCAATAAGGTGACAGTTTGGAGTCCAGTGACCGTTCAATGAGGTTAAATTCTCAATAACGTGGCTGTTAAGCGAGGTGACCGTTTAGTGACTATTCAGTAGTATTACCTTTCAATAAAAAAGAGTTTCTCACAGTAGTGCAAACATCACTGGTGATACTCCACTCCCTACTATCACCGTTAACAATAGGGTAGTGCCTTCAACAAATGGATCTCTATGAACTTGCGCCAGTTTTAGTTACCTATTTACACTAATATCTCATGATCTCTTATCCTAGTAACTCCCTCCATCGGGAGATTTCATAGTATGTTCTAGAATATATGCTTGGTTAGAGACTTTCTAGTCAGTTGATTCCAATACTACAGATATTGGTCGTATGGGCAATGTTGTTCCTTCTTGCTGTCCTAATAGACCTTACTATGAGCGTGCAGCCGGTGCCGCGGCCTCTTCCTACTGCTTAGTCAACACACTAAATTGTGTTCGTAGAATGCTGATTGTAAGAAACAACGGAGGTCGTATCAATTGGCCCTATTCACAGAACCTATTCATAGAGCCTCCTCCACGTCGCCCAGTATATCACACAACCCTCGTAGTTTGTCGTCTCTGTAGACCCTCAAGCGGAAAAAAGAAAATAATTCACTCTCAAAAAAACCACAAACATCGTCACTTACTTGGCTAAAACTCTTGAATAATTGCTGAGTTAGGGGAGCGAATTTCATCTCAACAAAGGTACTTCATAAAATAGGTTGTAATAGAGGGAAACCTAGCTGAAACTTTTACCGTTATATTGAGTATCGAAATCTCACATTCTTTATCATACGATCCAAGGATATATTGTTAATATATTGTTAATATATTGTTATACATTGTTGATACACATATATATCGACCACTATAAAATAGTCTCTGAGATCTGGCAACCCGTTTAAGACCTTCCGAGCCACCGAATTTGCAATCGGCATTCTAGGTGATATATTTCTACCATTCATCTATGACATTCCATGATACAACAATGAACCTTGGTCAGTATAAAGACGAAGGTCCAGAACTTTTGCCACCTGGAGGTGTACCCATAACGTCGTCGCCGAAGATGAGGTCCGAAGAGACTCATCCGTGCATGAATGCTCCATCGACTCCGAATTCGTTCAAAGTGGCAGGTTCTGATACCTCAGATATCACCAACGACACATCTCCGTCATCTATTGAAGACAATAAACTTTCAAACTCAAATACTACCATAGTCAACAATGGTGCTATTGAAGTCACTTCACCCCTTGCTACTCCAATATTACACCAAGAAATTGATCCATTGCATATTCCCTCGACATCGTCTCTTACTCCAAAGCTTACGTCGACTCCACCAACCAATTCTATCGTGCCAACATTACTGCAAGCTCCTTCCAATAATAGAAGACACACGGCTCCACATCCTATACGCACAAGAACAAGTACAGATATCCCCATAGACCCTACAGAGTTCTCCTCGAGACCCTCTTTCCAAAAGGGAAGTGCTCCGGCGGCAAGAAGCACATTTCCATCATTCAGGTCCTCCGTTGACCTCTCCAAGGATACCACAAACTCAGAAATATTGCGCATGCGTAACTCTATCCTCGTGAAACGTAACTTGAAAAAGAAGAGAAGAGAATTCTTGGAGGACGAACGTGTGCTTGTTGGAAACAAGATTAGCGAGGGCCACGAGAACTTTGTCATGGCATACAACATGTTGACCGGTATTAGAGTTGCAGTATCGCGCTGCTCAGGGGTCATGAAGAAACTCGACGCCGCCGACTTCCACACCTCCAAGAAGTTATCGTTCAACATGGATGGAAGTGAATTGACACCATCATCGAAGTACGACTTCAAATTCAAGGACTACTGTCCCGAGGTCTTTCGTGAACTTAGATCCATGTTTGGCTTGGACCCTGCAGACTACTTGGTATCCATCACCGGTAAATATATTCTTTCTGAATTGGGGTCACCCGGAAAGAGCGGCTCCTTCTTCTATTACTCGAGGGACTTTAGATTCATCATCAAAACCATCCACCATTCCGAACACAAGCAACTTAGAAGCATACTCAAGGATTACTACGAGCATGTCAAGGAGAATCCCAACACATTGATTTCCCAATTCTACGGGTTACATAGAGTCAAAATGCCGTTTTCAAAGAACGGAAGCAGAAAAGTCCATTTCATTGTTATGAACAACTTATTCCCACCCCACCGTAATGTCCATCTCAAGTACGATTTGAAAGGATCCACTTGGGGAAGAGTCACTAAGGTTCCTGAAGGTCAGCTGGACTTGTCGACGCTTACCTTGAAAGATTTGAATTGGTTGGAACGAAACGATTCCATCAAATTCGGACCCCACAAACGAAAGCTCTTCTTTGATCAACTAGAGGCCGACGTCAAGTTGTTAAAAAAGATAAATGTCATGGACTATTCGCTTTTACTAGGAGTGCACGATGTTAAAAAAGGGAACTCCTTTGATTCTTCAAAGAAACTCTCGGTATTTGACCCGAAGTCGTCCGATAAGAACGAGTTAATAAAGACTAACCCCAGAGATATCGATCGAGAGAACGATCTACCCACAAACGTGTTTCCGGGCAGATCAAAATACGTATTCTATGGTCACGACGGAGGAATCCGAGCTACAAATGAAAACAACGAGCCTCTTGGTGAAATCTACTACTTGGGAATCATCGATTGCTTGACCAATTACGGAGTCAAGAAGAAAGTGGAAACTTTCTGGAGGTCCATGAGCCACTCCCGTAGAACTATCTCCGCTGTACCCGCCGAAGAGTATGGTAACCGGTTCGTGAAGTTTGTCAAGGACGGTACCAACAGGATGAAACAGAAGTTCCAATGATCAATCATATTCAAACTTATCATATATCAACAATTCACTTCTTCGCTTGCTGATTAAAACCCCTGGCTATAGTACACCAGCGATTCTGGACCTGGCACAATACTGGGACTAAGGTTAATTATTGCTAATACTACACTCTGGCTGAGATCTCAAGCACTTTACTGCGTTTACTGTCTGCTTCTATAAATTATTCATATCACAAGGGATGCACGTTGAAATTATTTATACTAATTGTTAAGGATTTATAACTAATTAAGTTAATATATATTTCGACCTGTACCAATAACTGAAGAATCTTAATAAAAAGATTATTATTACAAATAAGAATATGAAAATAAGATTCTCTAACAAAACTCTTGACCACAGGCTAACATAAGTATCGCATTAATGGGAATTATGATATTCCTTTAATAAAGAATGATATAAATCTACCCTCATTACATAATGCTCGATTAGCAGGTTTTACTGACGCAGAAGCTCAGTTTTCAATCAAATTATGTCCAAATCGTCAGTTGCTTATCTTAAAGCTGTTTTATACTTCATCATAAAATGGTGAAGATATATTAAACAATATTGGTGTAGTACTTCTAATAGGAAATTAGCTATCAAATCAAACATTAATGGTAATATATTTAGAATTGAAATATCATGAAATAATATGATGTAGTAAAATAATTAAATACACTAATAAATATAAATTAATGAAATACATATCATTTAGTATACAAAGTTTTATTAGATATGACTTTATCCAAACACTTGTCAAAAGATATTATAATATAGTAAGATCATTTAGAAAAAATATACTACTGAGAATAAAACAATACGATATTCATCAAAATCATGTAAGATATAGTCCAAATAGTCAATCTCTGTAGTAAAAAAGAAAGTAGATGCTCCAGGAGGGGATTGAACCCACGACCGTCGCGTTCCTCACACGACCGTGACTTATGGTATAACCAAATCGTCGAAATACGGCTATAAGCACGAAGCGCTAACCTCTGCGCCACTGGAGCATTAAATCTGTCGTGTCTGAAAGACGTGACAAAACTCAACTTTATCTACCTCCGGGAATCGAAACCGAGACAGTTTTACAACTGTAAATGTACGCCGCAAGTGAGCCATTCGTTATAATTCTTGGCCCATTACTGAGCCTTATGCGATATGAGGCCCAAGAGATATTCAAGCAAATTATAATTATAGTGGACATTGGAATATGATGGCAGTGATCAAGGACGTGACCAATGAAGTGATAGGTGGTTGTATTGTGAGGTGCGGAGATCAAAGAAAATGGGGAAGCGCATTAGATGTCTAGGGTTTCCTGGTACATTCGAGACCTTGTCTTCTCTTTTTTCAGACACCTATTTTGTCAGTTAGTAGTTCTCCTACATCTTATGGAATATGTAACAGTATCATCGAAAGGAAGCTACCTCTGCAGGAGGTGATTATATCCTACAGGTTAGAATACAAAGGGATATCAGTTGCAGCCCCTTCTACTCAGATATATACGTCCACAAACCTAGTCACGTAAATTCATCGAAATTGAATAGCCTAGTTAAATACACTAGAGAACGTTGACAGAATAATTTAGTATACGAGAAGAAAGAGATGAGAGGAATAGTATCTATTCAATATTCGGCTTTAAGAAGACCATGTTAATGTAGCTTCGATCAGGGTGTTATTGGTGCTAGATTGTAGAGTCTGATTATATTTGTCTCGGTCACTGTAATCTCTTCATAATTGCGTAGTTCAGATATACAAGACCTTAGATATACAAGACTACCTAGCCAGGTTCCTTTTATCCCTACGCTAGAATAATCGAGCGCAGCGAGATTATTCTAGTATTCTCAGTCTCGATCTATTTCTCAGCCAATTGAAAAACTCAACCAGAATTCATTGCTCCACTTCATCAACATGATTACAATTAGACAGTCCTCAAGAATACCGAGGCTTACGCGATTCATATCGATCTCACAGTCTCCACCTACTAGCACAGGGACGGCGATTTCCAGCACAACCACAAGCGACGACAATATCAAGGATGTTGAAATGTTGGTGAGCGAAAACGCGTTGGAAACCGCAGAGTTCAAGGCATTGGGCAATCCCCAGACAGTCTTGGCCATAAATTCGCCTCCGTCAGTTCCTGTCCATATCAGAAGAGGTTCGTTACTCTCGATTTACGGTCTTCGAGGCAACTCCTCCATCACTTCCGTCAGGAGCACCTTGCAAATCTTAAACCCCGTCAAAAGACTCATATACGGCGGGTTTGCCTCCAGCTACCAGAAATTGATCTCAACGACTCAGTTCTCCATTCTTGTATCGTCTACCTCAAGAAACTTGTCGTTGTTCAAGAAGTCTGACAACAAATCGTTTGTCAATGTCGTGGTGGACGGAACAAACGACTGGGCTATATTGAACAAACACGCCTTGCAAGTGTATTCTGGAAATTCCTTGACGGTTGGAATGTACAAGTTACCACAGAAGATCTCCAAAAAGTTGGCCAAACAACTCAAAGTGCCTACATCCACATCCACGGGATTGTTCAAGTGGACAAACTCCGGATATACTTTACTTACCGGGAGAGGACAAGTAGGATTGGTCGGAAACGGCTCGATCTACAACGTCAACTTAAGTGCCGACGAAGAGTTGTTGATAAACAGACACAACCTCGTGGGAATCACAGTCAATGGACCTTTCGACCTCCAAAACTGTATAGTCAAGTATTCGTTTCCAATAAGCGGTGATGAAGTTGTTGAGCCAGAAAAGACGAGACTGTTGAAAGATATCAGCGAGAATTCGTCGTATTTGTCCAAAGTATCTCAGTACTGGGCGTGGTTCATGCAATATTTCAGTGTTCTCACCAGATTCACTTCAAACTCAAAGAGAAGCACCTACAACTTCTTGGTAGGAAACCAGGAGTTCATCAGGGTCGTGGGGCCACGGAATATTTTGTTGCAATCAAATACCGAAAACACCCATATCGCCAAACCAAGAGCAACCCCAATAAAGCCAGCAGATCCATCCGTGCCTGCTAGAAAAGCGTCTGACTACTTGAGTTACGTCACAGTTCAATCAGACAAAGGAGTTGTGTTTGAAAGTACTCCCGATTTCAAGAAATCCATTGAAAAAATCGAAAAGAAGATTTAAGAGTTCAGACGAGATCTTAAAGATGAAAACGAGAGCTACTGAGACATATCAATTCAAATATATTAAAAATGACAAGAACTTAGAGATTAAGTAGGAGAGACTGGGGTTAAAAACACAAGAGAAAGGACTCAGGACTCAGGACTCAGAATTAGGAATAGCTCTGACTAGTACTAACTCATACTGGTAAGAACTCAGGCTAGTAGTGACTCAGGACTAATACTAACTTAGAACTCTGACTAATACTAACTCGAACTAGTTCTAACTCAGGCTATTTCTCTCTTACTACTAGTAAATAAGTAATATGTACATTACCATCAATACTATAGTGTATATTCTATATCTTATAAATAAAGTGACAGAGTCACATCGGATGCTTCGTTATCATGAGTCGTTAGCTATACTTTTGAAATGGGGTGTGTGAACGGCCAGATAGCGTAGACTGGAAATTCTGTGAATCTATCAAATACCTGTAAATTTGCTTTGTTCCTGGCAAGAGCTTGGTATTTTTCTTTTGTTCTTGTGTAGAATCCACACTCTGGGTGAAGCTGTTGGGTCCGAGGAAAAGTGGTGCCAAACGGTTGTCACCGTGGTTGGAGTGGATGCTTAAGCTTTCACCTATTGATGGTAAAGTCACCTTTTCTAGATGGCTCATTGGGATCTTTTGTTTGTTTTCGTTGTTATTGTATTCGTTGTCAAGTTTCTTCATATTGGAAATGCTTAGTGGATTTCCAGAAAAGTTTGAGGGTCTATGAGCTGGAATTGGGCCATGCAGAGTGTTGTATAAGACAGAAGTTTCTGGGTATTGAAAGTAGTTTGGAATGTGGGATTGTGAAGGTTCGGTCCCGGGAACTGAATTGTTGGGTTTGTTTTGTTCATGATTAAGCATTGGAGGATCTGAAATGCCACTTTTGAATTGTTTCGGAAGTTTAGACTTGTAGACCTGTTCCAGGTTGTACGGTGAAAATGACCTGGATGCCGAAAGGTTTTGAGAATCCAGTGAATAGTTTAAGTTGGAAAAGATACTGGCACCCTGTGAATTAGCCAACGAGGAGGAAGAACTACTTGAAGATCCGTTGTTTTCACTATAGTATGATCTTTGAGAGAACGTAGAAGACTCGTTGGAAGCGGTACTATGTTCAAACTTGATGTTTGCAGTTTTTGAGGCCAGAGTATTCGTTCTATTGGTATTGCTATGTTTTCCGTCCGGGTCTTGGTCGTCGCGATCCTCGTCGTCTTCCTTGAGTGAGTCATTTTTGGTGGACTTCGACGACCTTCCTTGGTTGAGCTTCCGCTTCAAAACCTTTATACGTTCGGAAGGTATAAACACATCGTTATTTGAGTTGTTGAAATTGTTGACCAGTTTGTAATCTTCTTTTTTCAATTGGCCACATTCATCGTCCATTCGTGAAGCAGGTTCCGTTGCAGGTTCCGTGGCTAGCAAATGCAGCAATCCAGAGTTGGTGGATTCCGCAATCTCTGTGGGTTCTGCATACTCGTCGACTATAGAGTATTTTGCTATAACCTTATTGATGGCCGTAGATAAGTTCTCCCATTTGAAGACCTTCAAGTCTTGTTCGATATTTCTGGGTCTGGGATCCTCCATGGACATAAGAAGAGAAAAAAACGCCTTGTGTTCTTCACTTAATCTGGTGACTGTAAGGGGTTTTAGCGATTGAAGGTTTCTTCGTATTCTGTTCTTCTCTTCGATGGAAAAGCTCTGTCGTACCAAGTATTCGAGAATCACAATGACATCGACGGAAGTGACGACAAAAATATCCTTTTCTTTCCACCCGATACAAGAGATGATCGGAGATGTATGGTCAAAGTCCTTTTTGTCAATTTTCTCGAATTCTATAACATATTCAGATGCAGATACTCTTTCGAACTTGAACTTGACGAGACGACGATGATTTTCGATTTCAGTGGGGGTCCAGCCCTGTGTCATGGATTTGATATTGTCCTTAAACAAAAGTTTGACTAGAGTATTTATATGATTGATGTTTTCGTTGAGGTACACAGGATCCAAGGTCGAGGTCCGTACTAAAGAGGTTTTGGAAGGGTCTGAAGGTAAGGCGTCTAAGGATGGTTTATTTGGTGACTTATTTGGTAGTCCCTTTGGCGGGTCCTTTGGAAGACCTTTTGGTCGTCCTTTATTGTTTTGACCAAAAGACATCAGTTCTATTCATGTGCTTCAAGTGTACAATTTCTAGTAATGAAATTTAACTCTCGCAAACTAGCACTCTTTAAGACCTGAAAATTATCACAGATCCCTCTTTCTTATATGATATACAAAGCAAGTTTGTAGGTGAATAAGCTTGCACAATTCGAATTATTTACGAACATCTAACAATAGCAAGTCGTGTGCTTGGTTAGGTTTTTTTGCTTTTGGTGCAAATTAGCAATCTTAGGCGATGATATCAGAGTTGATTTAATTTTTAGAGACATTCCTGATCCGTCACAATACGATAATTGGAGACACTATTTGTTGCTCGGATGATGTAATCTATGTATCCAGAGAGAGTAAGTTATGGATAACAAGAGAGTGAGGTGACGGCTAACTTTAGAGAGTAGGGTGATGGCTAACAATAAAGAGACGAAGAAAAGAGACACAAAACGAGACGCGGTGATGGAGTTAGTGAGATACGTTCCGATGAGATGTTGATTATCCATTCTTTGGGAGGCCTAACTTACTCGTGGTAAATAGTGAGAGTATATTAATGGGCCAAATACACGACCATATGAACTCGAAGTTACGAACATGATGAAATAGTCTGAAGTGAGAGACTTGAGAGATAATTGGATCATGATGATTCTGCAAATGGACCACGGAACTACTGATTGTTTAGCGGTAGGTATAGTTATCTCTACTAGTATTACGGAATTAACAATTACGTGAGGGAAGGGCTCATACGCGTTATATGAAAAATTAATGGAAGCGATTGAGCAAAAGCCGAGTTGATGGATTATTGTTAAGCCCTGTCAGCCGAGAAAAAATAACAGCCTCTCCCAATATAGATACAGAAACCGATTCAAGATCAAATTTAAGTCGACTGAGTGGAGTCGATTAAATAATTGTAGTTGTAGCTCTCTAATAATTGCAGTTGTAACTGTCTAATAATTGCAGTTGCAACTCTCCAATTATACTGGAACTCTTTAATAATTTTGTAGTTGAGTTGATTTAACAATTATGTACCTTTAGTATGTGGTTGGAGCTCGTTAATAATTATGTAATTGGAGCCCTTTAATCGTTGTGTAGTTGGATCTCTACAATATTTATTTATGTAGAACTTGGTTTCTCAAACTCCGGTTTTTCAAACTCCGGTTATTCAAACTCCGGTTATTGAAAGAACTATCAAGAATCCAAAGCCACAACCAAAGACGACCCATACCTTTTAACTTATATGGAACTTAAACTACTACCTTAACTAATACCCCAAACTATTACCATGAACGATTGCGTTCTTCTCGGATTACATAAACTTACAGTTAATTAAAAGTAAAACATACAGTTAATTTCAGTGTACCAAACCAGCAACAAACCTTCAACTCTCTTTCTTCTGGGCGTGGGTTGCTATACCCTAGAAGAAGTCAACATAACTGATACTTCTTATTAGCTATAGATATATGTCAGCGTTGTTCAATAGTGGATGGGTCGGTTAGAAGTTGTTATAAGGTTCCAGACCGGCATATAAAAATATGCAAAACTTGCCTAATTCTCAGACTTTATATTTCACTCGTGCCACAATGTCTAGAATCTTACAAGTTCAGATGTTTAGAATGCTGCAAGCTTAGGTGTCTACTTTTACCGATGTCTACGTCATATATATCTGGGCCCGATATCCCAACCTTGTTCGAGCTCTTGTCCCAGTCTTGTCCTTCTCATGACTCCTATCCTACATATAAACTGCTTTATCCGGGCCAATCCCATTAGTCGTGTACGTGCACAAAACGAACAGGGGACTCACTTTTAAAATTAGTTCATAGATTAGATGGACGTCATTATCTACAATATCAGACATCAATCTCAAAATGAGTGAGAAGTATGAAGCCGTCTTCCGTATGTTTCCTTAGAGTCGAGCTCAGTATATGGCTCTAACTGGCTTTTAAAACCCTTACTAACAATTTAGGCTCGGCGGAGATGTCCCTAGTTCAATTGTATGTCCCTACAGAAGTATCTAGAGAAATCATCTACAAGATTGGAGAATTGAACATGATCCAATTCAGAGATTTAAACTCCAAGGTGTCAGAATTCCAACGTTCTTTCGTCAAGGAATTGAGAAAATTAGATAACATTGAAAGACAATACAACTTCTTCAAGAAGGAGTTGGACGAGAGGGAAATCCCAATCAAAACTTATCCTTACAGCTTGCAACTGATTGTTCCACAATCACAAATCGACGAACATGCCGAAGATGCTCTCTTGTTGGAAGACAGAGTAGGTCAATTGATCGATTCCACGCAATCGTTGTATCAAAAGCAAAAGGAGTTGAAGCAGTTCAAGGCTACCATCCAAGGTGTCGATAACTTTTTCGCCGTCCATTCGGGACCTAGACAATCTTCCGAAGAGGATAATTTACTCTCGTCTTTGGAAGCCCAGTCAGACCATCAGGCGTCGTTTATAGCTGGTGTCATCAGCCGTGAAAAAGTGGGTTCTTTACAACAAATCTTGTGGAGAGTCTTGAGGGGTAACTTGTATTATCACAGTGAAGAGTTGGTAGAACAAGTCTATGACGCAAAGTCAAACTCATACGTCAACAAGAACTCGTTTATCATTTTCTCTCATGGTGCCATTGTCCATCAACGTATTAAGAAAATCTGTGAATCTTTGGATGCAGACATTTACAACGTAGATGGTACTCAACAATTGAGAGGCGACCAATTAGCTGAAATCAACATAAAGTTGGCTGATTTGTCCACTGTTGTTTCTCAATCCGAGGTCGCCTTGAACTCGGAATTGATCGCCATTTCCAAAGATTTGTCAAAATGGTGGGAAGTCATCGCCAGAGAAAAGGCCGTCTATCAAACCATGAACATGTGTGACTACGGTGACGCCAGAAAAACTTTGGTTGCTGAAGGTTGGATCCCATCTGACGAAATTGAGTCCTTGAAATCCTCCATCAAAGGAGACTCTCAATCCATCCCAACCATTATCAACGTCTTGGAAACCTCAAAAAGACCTCCTACATTTCACCGTACCAACAAGTTCACCGATGCTTTCCAAAACATCTGTGACGCCTATGGTATTGCCACTTATCGTGAAGTCAACCCTGGTTTACCCACCATTATTACTTTCCCATTTATGTTTGCCATTATGTTTGGTGACTTGGGTCATGGTTTTATCTTAACTTTGGCTGCCTTGGCCTTGGTTCTCAACGAAAAGAAGTTGGCTGCCATGAAGAGAGACGAAATCTTCGACATGGCTTTCAGTGGTCGTTACATCTTGTTATTGATGGGTGTCTTCTCCATGTACACCGGTTTGTTGTACAATGATCTTTTCTCCAAGTCCATGACCTTGTTCTCCTCCGGATGGGAATGGCCGGAAGAGTTTTCTCCAAACACAAGCATCAGTCCTAAGTCTATTGGAACTTATGCTTTTGGTTTAGATTCTGCATGGCACGGTTCTGAAAACGCCTTGTTGTTCACCAACTCCTACAAGATGAAATTGTCCATTTTGATGGGTTACGTCCACATGTCGTACTCGTATGGTTTTTCTCTCGTTAACTACTTGCACTTCAACAGTGTCATTGACATTGTCGGTAACTTTTTGCCTGGTTTGTTGTTTATGCAGGGTATTTTCGGATACTTATCGTTGTGTATTGTTTACAAGTGGTCTATTGACTGGTTTGCCATTGACAAACAACCTCCAGGATTGTTGAACATGTTGATCTCGATGTTTTTGTCTCCAGGTGAAGTGGCTGAACCACTATACGATGGTCAAGCTAAGGTTCAAGTCATTCTTTTACTCATTGCATTGGTATGTATTCCTTGGTTGTTGTTATTGAAGCCTCTCTACTTCAAGAGAAAGCTCGACAAGGAAGCCCACGAATACCAACAATTGAGTGGTAGTGAAGAATCGTCCTCCGGTATTGAAGAATCGACTGCTCACGACGACGACGACGAGGGCCACGAAGCCCACAACTTCAGTGACATCATGATCCATCAAGTCATCCACACTATTGAATTCTGTTTGAATTGTGTTTCGCATACTGCATCCTACTTGAGATTGTGGGCCTTATCATTGGCCCATGCCCAATTATCTACCGTCTTGTGGACCATGACCATTGGTAACGCCTTTGGAGCTACCGGAATTGCTGGTGTATTGATGACTGTTTGTTTGTTTGCCATGTGGTTCACCTTGACTGTGGTCATTTTGGTCGTTATGGAAGGTACTTCTGCCATGTTGCATTCCTTGAGATTGCATTGGGTCGAGTCCATGTCCAAGTTTTTCGAGGGTGAAGGTACTTTGTACCAACCCTTCGGTTTCCAAGGTCTTTTAGACTCTACCTTTTAGGTCCTGCCTTTAGGTCGTGTCTTTAGGCCTGACTTTAGGTCCTCCATTATCTATATAGACACTTAATACTTAGATCTTGACTCTAAAGCTTAAATAGCGACAATACACCAAAATTTTACTAGGATTATGAAATTTTCACTAATCCTCACTAACTCATCATTAGTTGTAACTATATGTTAGCCAGTGTATCTAAGTGTTAGCAGCTTAGTACTACTCCAAAATATCATTAAATCCTCACTTGTATCACTAGAATCCGTATCATTAATTATAACTACACGTAGCCAGTGTATCTACATGTTAGCTCAGACATACTAACTCGTAGAAAGATCAAGAAAGTCGTCTTTGTCGAACATTTCTCCAGGTAGTATTGAAGTTAGGAACTAAGATCCTCTCCGATCAATATATCGAGAACTGCTAAATCAGAGATACTCTTATTGAGATAAAACGGGAACGGCTCGAATTACTCTTATCGGCTCGAGTTACTTTTAAGAGATGTACGGAATGGCTCAAGTCTCCGCAAGGTTTCAGATATTCTCAGTGTTGAACTAATCAAGAATACGCTTCCCAAGACTACATTTCTTGACAATTACTGCTATAAATCTGGTTCCTTCAAATAAAATTATGCGCACTTTTAGTATATAAAGTACGCTCGCCAACGGTTATGGTGGGCAAGTCGCTGAGTAAGCATTTTTGTGATGAAGGAAGCCAGAGTTAGTAATGAGCGTAGTGAGAAATCACCATGATCTACGCTCCTGAACAACGAATCCTCTAGGGACCTTCTTAGCTCTATCGTTAGATCTAAATATCGGATATTTCAGTTTGGGTGCGAATTTTCTAACTCATTTTGTAGCTTATTTTCCATTTTCTATCTCATTTCTAGCTCATCGCAAAATATCTATATACTAAGAACTATCAGAAATGTCAGTTCCATTAAATCTTATACTCAAAGAGTTAGAAGGGTCACCCGACTCGATCTTGCCGATAATCTCGACTCTTTACTACGACAAAAGTATTCTTAACGAAATCTCTAAGCCGGACCTGAAACACTTGATCTCCAGAACATTGAACCTCGCAAAGTCTGGAAACGAATTCAAAAAATGGTGTGGAATTAATCTTATCAGAGTGTTGGCCGGTAACTACAACGTCCTTGCCAATGAGGGTGTGGTTATGTTTGGACAATTGCTCAAAAACTTGGAGGATTTTAATGATGCTGGAAATGTCAAGATCTTGACCTCGACCGTCGAGAGTTTGAACTTCTTGTGTCAGAAAATCAGAGGCAAGCCTACGTTGACGAGAGAGATCTTGACGCCTAAGTTAGGCTCGATCATCACCTTGTACATGGAGAAACTCCACTACCATCCGTATCTCATTGTCAAGTCGTTGAAAGAATTGATGAAAAACCATCCAACAACGTTTAGACCTTTTGGAAACAAATTACGCAGTAAACTTGTGAGTGTTGTGAACTTGAAGGATTTCAACTCGTTCCCTGAGAACTTGAAGACTTGTATCTACGAGACTTTGGCTCTCTTGCCTATCATTGAGAAAACCGATCCTGAAAACAAGTGGGAATCGAACGTCCATGATATTATCCGTGAATTGCATTCGATTTTGAATGTCTATAACGAATTCTTGAATTTGAGTGACGATGGTGACTTGACTAAGTTGTTGAACAAGTTACCTAAACACGAAGGTGGTGAAAAGTTACTTCCAGACTTATCTATTGATGTCAACCAGCCAAATTCCATCTTGCAAATCTCTACCAGAATCGAGATTTTGTTGAATTTATTGAAGGCCCATCTCACTTCAGAGACTCCGTTTAGTATTAAGGTACCAATCGGTTTGATTTTGATTGTTCACGAAATCATTTGCTCGTTGAACCTCAAGTTTGTATCGTTTAGGACCGATATTCGTGACGATACTATCAAATCATTGATCAAGACTACTACCACCAGAAACCAATTGAACTCCATCAAATGTTTGAAATCATTGGCACTCACTTTCAAGGGAGGCTTGTTACCTCATTTGCATAGCATTTTATCGTTCTTGGAGGTTTTGATTCCATTCAAGAATAAGAAAATCGACTACAACGATTTGATTGCCAACGAGGTTTTTAACAGTGAATTGTTATCGTGTGTTGCCGTATACTTGTCGTTGGTTTCCAACTTGGGAGACAACTCGCAGTTATTAAGGTTTGTTGATATCGCTCTTTTGTTAGTTGAACCAAGACTCAATAATGCTACCCTGGAACAACAATCTAATGGAGCCAACAATAAAAAATTGAAAAACAAAAAGAAGAACCAATCTTCAGTGCCGTTGGCTGATATCTTATCTCATCAACATTTATTTGCAGGAACCATTTCATCTTCAACCATTAAAGCCGTACGTGAATTCTTGAGAATAGTCATTAGCACCGTCAGCTTACCTCCAACCCAACATTATAAGATCATGAGATATTTAATTATAGAAGCCGTCAATGCCAGCTACTACAACAGTGAACATATGATTCCAAAAGACTTGAAAGCTTTATTGGTCAATGCTGTCATCTATCCTGGATATGAGAAGATCTCCTTGTTACCTATAGTTTCGAGTTTGTTGCCAAACGAACCATTATTGAGTATCTTCAACAACCCTCGTTTTCCACCTTTACCAGTCTACATTAAAAAGGTAGACTATGAAGATGTTGAAATGGAAGACGAAGACGAAGAAGATGAAGAAGAAAAGGAAGAGTCTTCTTCTAAACGTAGAAAGGTGGACTCTGACCCCAACGGTGAAGCAGGCGACGGTGCAAGTGTTCCAGATACCATTGTTGAAGATATCGAAATCGAAGACAAACAGATATTCACCGCCAAACCCATCAATGCTGACCAAATCATCGAACTTCCACCAAAAGAAATTGTCGAAACCGTCGAAGAGATTATTGAAACTGCTCCAGCCGCACCAATTGGAGTAACTACCACTTCAACAACTTTGGTATTGCCCCAAGAAGATGATTCTGATTTTGAATTACCTGAAATCGATGTAGATGGTTCTGACGATGATGAGTAGGTGAGGATATAGAAATTATGGCGATGAATAATAGAAAGTTCTATAGATATCGTTAGATATATATATGAGTCCATAATTGCATATAACTAAGCGTTCTTCTCTATTTAACCAAGAGAGCTCATTAATTTTAGATAAACTTCATTAAAACCCCTTAAAATCGTTAGATCTCTTAGAAGTAACATAGCATACAAATAATCTAACCTTCATAAACATTTCTACATACCCATCTTGGTGATCTAGTATCATTTGTAGAATGTCGATTTACAGCCATATTTTGCATCCGCGTTTGAAAATCAAAAACATCTCCACAACACTATGGATGATGAAAAGGTCAAGCTCCTCTTGACGGAGGACTTGTCACCTCATAAAATAACGTTGCTCATACTCATAAATATTTACTGCAACAATAAGATCCCGAGAACCAGCTTGAAATCGGTGTTGACGTTGTTAATCAACTTGATCAGCAACGGATCACTATTTGAAGGAGAGGAATTAGTAGTGATACCGACGATAGAAGACCTATTCAAGAGATTTTCTGACAATGGGATGGAATCGGCGTCTCTAATTCTTGACGACTTGTGGAATATCAATTCTGTGGAAGATCTAGACTCTAAACTTGGGAACATATATGGTTTAATAGTGGGGTCAGACGTTGTATTTAGCGACGACAACGTGAGAAAGATATCGTCACGTTCATTACTTGGAGGGTTTATCTATAAAGTGGTGACGGCGTTTCGACTTTTAAAGTTTGAAGAAGTGTATTTGTTGTACGAAGCTTTTGTTGACTACAGAGAACCAACCAGAGAAATGTATATATCGAACGGAGGCACCATAAAAGTGAACAATACGGATCAAGAAAGTAAAGATGATAATTTGTTTAAACAATTGAATCAACAACTCTTAGGGAGCACAACTAGTGGGAATGTCAAGTATTTGCCTGTACCCAAACACGATTTACAGGTGTTGCTAGATAAACAAATTCACTTACTAGAGTCATATGGTACGCCAACACCGCCAATTCTCAAATACATAATGACAATAATGACTTCACCCGACTCCAACATTTGCCTGATCCAGAATATTAATTTTAACAACCTTCCATCGTATTATTATATCAAATACTTGGAGGCACTCTGTGAGTCCAATTACAACAACGCTTTTGAGGCATTACACCAATATTTTGATTATATGGTATCGAATAACTCCAAATATTTCTATCATTTTGCATTAATTTCACGGGCATCGCTACATCAATTCTTTGGCGAAGATGGAAAAGCAATAGACGCTATAGAAGAAGCCATATCTGTCGCAAGAGAGAATAAAGACAATGCAACTTTGACGTATATCCTTTCGTGGCTTTTCAACTTTATCAAGAACAAACCAGAGCTATGGCAACGCCAGAGTTTTTACAATAATAACAATGAATCTCAATTACTCAATTTCTTGATCAAGAAATCACAACTGGTTTCACTTCTGTTGTATTCATTAAGTTTCAATTTCGAAGCCCTACAGATGATGAATAACGGTGGGCTCATGAATACTTACCTAGAGAGCCTATTGAAGGCTACGTATATTTCCATAAACGACCAAAAATCCTCATTCATACGATCGACAGAGATGGCTGCTACAGTGTGGAGTAGAGTCGGAAATCCAATATTGAGTGATATTTATAACGACATTTCCATTGAAAGCACAGATAAACGTACCGAAAAGCTTTCAATTCAAATCAGAAGCAACTACTTAAAATTTCTAAAGGGAGAAACAGAATCTTCATATCAAAACCTCGAAAATATGAAGAAACAAGTCACTTCAGATAACTCACTTTTTAACTCTATCCAAGTACGAAGCTTGATCATTTTGACTAAATTAAATTTGAATAAGGGACGCTTGAAGATCTGCAAAGAAATCATTAACATTCTAATGGAGAACGATATTAAGGAGCTTGAATTGAAAAACGAGTTGATACTACTAGAAATTGAAATTGAGCTTAGCTTGGAAAACTATTCCAAGGCTTTAGGTCAAGTTTTTGATAATTTGAACAATCTCAATAATTCCAACGTATTCCTTATCACCAAACTTAACTTGTTAAAATGCAGGATCTATAATGCCAGTGGCAACTATTCCAAGGGTCTAACGTTAATAATGCAACAGATTCAACGAGGGAAAAGTATGGGATTTATCACCGTTGTAGTAGAGGGGTTGCTTATTTTGATGAACGCTTTGAATAGCTTAAATACCCCTGAAGATTGTTACTCAATATTGCAGGAAATCATGCCGACAATCCTTTCGCTTAATAATAAGGAATATATTTGCCAGAGCTACTATGAGTTGACTAGGTGTTGTTTCGCAATATATAAAAGGACAAACGACAGTGTCATGTTCAGCAGGGTGTTGCGATACTTGAACTTGAGTATTCTTGGATATAAGAAGTGTGTTAACTTAGTGATGTTGACAAAATGCTTTCAATTAGAGGAAGAAATTGCAAGAGAAAAGAAAGATGAAAGTTTATTGCAACATGCCACGAGTTCTATTAAAAAGATGGCAATCAGATCAAGAGAGGAATCGGAGTATGGATATATATGAGAGAGAAATGAGGAGGTGTATAAACTGATCATTCCTACTTGTTTTGTTAATAGAGATCAAAGGAAAAGAAAAGAACTGTTGAATAAGCGATGGAAAGAGGATTCTAAAGCAAATAATTTCATTATTATATTATACACTTCATCAAATGAAGACCTTAATGTAATTTTGATGGCCACAGCACAAACGATTATTGTGTTTTGTGGATATTAAATCAGTTTACAAGCTCTCTCCAAATCAAGGGATTGAATGATCCTTTGTGAAGACTACTGAATGATTATCCTGAGACTGTCTTGCCTTATAGCCATATTCTGATATCTACAAAGTGCTAGATTCAGCAGCAACGTCATTGTTGAATATTTTAGCAGACAAATAACAAGCTATAAACCGTTTTAACTAGAATTCTGGTCCAAACTTCCGTCAAACAAAATAATGAACTCTACATTATTCTCATGTAGAGATTTCACGTCTCAAGCATTATCACTAAAGCGGATTGTGATTAATCTGGTTCTTTGATTTGAGTATTAGTTTCTACAAATGGAGAAGATTTAGATGTTTCCATAATATTTGCGAGCTAGAAACTCTTCTCCAGAATGTGAAGAGCAAGATTTCGATCTTCCTCGCTCAGGCGAAGTGAATTATCTCAGTTAGTTTAGGTTATATAGATTTATTCAGGAGGTTTGGAAGTAGTGGATTGTAAAGAGTATAAATAGGACAAGTCAATCTGTCAGTGTTAGAAGAGTATCCGTTGATATACAGTTAAAGGTTCTTTGAATTGTAAGGAATTCAAATTAACTGCAAGGATTAAAAATGGAGGCATGGTTTAAATTCGAAGGTCCTGAGTGAAGGAGGTTTTAGACACAATTTAGATAAATTGTACAATTCACAGAATCAGACACGATTGAGATAAAATTGCACAATTCACGGTGGATTCTGCTCATAAACTCATTACAAACTTCGCTCATTCAAGTCAGAATTCAATCAACTTCTTAACTTCTCAGAAACTTCTTTTCACTTCAAATTCATCAATTCTCTTCTCTCATAATCACGAACTCTTACTCTTATCAGCCGCATCCATTCTAGCCAAAATCACCGCAGCAGCCTTCAACTGAATCACATTTGCAAACTGCTTGAAAAACCAGATTGGAGCACTCAACCAGGCCAAAACAGTTCCTAACCAAAAGAAGTCGTTATAATGCAAATAAATTGCCACGTAGAACAACTCGTTCACCAAACATACAAAGAATAACACGTTTCTATTAGTATAGTACAACGACAAAATCTTGGATTGTTTGGAGTCGACTTGTTTGTGGTTTATGGATCCATTGGACAACATGGCATACATGTGCATGTAGTGAGAAGCCAAGTCCAACGAGATCAATAACTGCCAAATCACGGCGTAGCTAGGATAAATCATACTCAAGTAGACAATCAACGAAGAAGTAGCACATCTGTCGGTGACCATATCTAAAACAGCACCAAATCTGGTGCCCTGGTTGAACTTTCTAGCAGCATAACCATCAAACGCATCCAAAAACCCAGAGATACCATATAATATAAGAGTATAGATTGGATGGTTCTTCATACATGCGAAGGAGATTATGGCAGTAATAACCCGGACGTATCCAATTAAGTTGGGGATAAATAGAAAAATATCATTGACGGTGACCTTCAGTATACTATTGGAAGACATTCTGACAATTGCAGGTGGTTTGGAGTGTCGTCAATACGTAGAGAACTCTGGAAAGAAGATGAAAAATGGCTTTGATTTTCTTGAGCATGAAACGTCAATCGCGCATCCACGACTCAATTAGTGTGGGTTTAGAGGAGACGATTAGAAGAAAACAGGATGTTTTAGAGTAAGTTAGTGATATATGATGAGAGTCAGGTGGGTCTAGAGAGTCTAGTGACAAATATAGTGTAAAATTAGTGATGTTTGCTGAGTACGATTGGATAAAATAATCCCTATTGTATAATAGTACTATATAGAACCAGTCCATATATCTAGTAGAATTATTAACAGTATTATTTAGTAGTAATATTTAGTAGTATTATTTAGTAGAATTATCCTGTAATATATTCTTGTAGTATTATTTTGTATTATCTAATAATTCTCCGTCTACGTTTCCACTTGTTAAACTATAGTGTGAAATACATTGTCGCCGATGATTCCGGCGAAGAGGCAATAAATTGCTGCGAAATGAGGGAGACTTCCGAGATTTATTCATTAAACAAAAGTTTATTAGCGGTAGAGATGAAATGAGTACTGGATATTAGAATCGATATAATGGACACTGGTCTCCTGGATTATAATTGTGTTGATTATCTGTTTATATGTTGATTATATGTTAATTAGATGTAATATTTGACATAGTTAACTTATATGATGTAAATTAACTAAATTAACTAAATGAACTGAATTAACTAAATGAACCAAATTAACTAAATGGTGGATAAATACTAACTATAAGCTGCCAACCATTAATCGTTACTTGATATTATTATTAATCAATGAATTTTAAGCTATCTCAATAATTCTAGTTTACGCTTTCAATAATATACTAAAATCCCTAAAAGTTGATACGCCAATTCATTCTATTACACACTGTACCTGATTTTTCATCTATTTCTACTCTCTACCTTTCAAAATCTGTTTTACACCCGACTGTAACCTCCAGTATATCTTTGATAAGACGTGCACTTTCCAAAAATGGGATCGCCAAAGTGAAAATTATGAATCAACTACACCGTAAAAACATCATATTATCACTGTTATGTCTGAGTTTCTTGATTATAAGGTGGAATTGACGCTTTCCGATGGTGTCAAATATATCGGGATAATCACTCATGTTGATAGTCGTCAGATTACGCTTAGTAATGTTATCAAGTCGACTAGTCCTCAAGAACTGTTGGCAGTATTTCAAGTTGAAAGTTCTCAAATTAAAGATCTTAAAGTGATTCAACTTCCACAGAATTTGAGGACTCAATTGGGGAAATCGAGCAAGAAAAAGGGTACCAATACTCGCCAGAACGGTGCTTCTATTTTGGATGATGCGATTGTGTTTGCCCAAGCAGCCACCCCACCTCTGGCCTCAGTCCTGATTCCTCCTGTCTCTTCCAACTATGGAACTCCGCGAAATTCCAGCAGAACCAATACTCCACAATTAAGTTCAGTCAGGGCGAATTACCAATCTTCCATCGCGTCTGGCGGTGACACTGACTGGAATAATGAAGTCCAAGAAATCAAATCTTCCAACGAGTTTGATTTCGCTGCCAACTTGGCCATGTTCGACAAGAAATCGGTATTTGCAGACTTCCAAAAGAAAGATACAGTCAACCCCAACGATCGTTTGGTGGGCCACAACAAACTAGACAAGGTCCAAAAACCAAGAAAGGAAAAATACGATAACGATGAAATGGTCCTTGAAGTCAACAAGGCAGATAACTGGGACAACATCGGGAACACGAATAAGAAAGTACCGAAACCTCTGAAGAATTCCTCGGCTACTGCTTCCTCTAAAGTGTCGAAAGATCTTTCCTCTTCTACCCAAAATCTCAAACTCGTCCTCGCAGACAACTTGAGCCCCATCCCATTATCGTCGCCTGTCCAGCTTTTGGAAATAGAACGTTTATCTGCGGAATCGTATGGTATTTCTGCGCCAATAATGGCTGAAATTTGTGCCAACAACCTTGCAAAATTGATCACCTCCAGCATTTTAGGTGGTTCTACCAGATTAAGTAACAAGAAGAACCACAACTTGCCACCGTTGGTTCTCTTGTTGATTGGAAGTGCAAGATGTGGCAGTCGTGCATTTGTCACGGGTCGTCATTTAACAAACCACGGAGTTCGTGTGTTGGCATTCGTCATCAACACTGACGACACCGACAAAGAATTATCTACCCAATGGAACCTCTTTGAAAAGTCGGGAGGTAAAGTGATATCTTCCAACGTTGACGATTTGTTAAACATCATCAACCATCAACTCGACACTCCAGTGGAGTTAATTATAGACGCTTTACAAGGTTACGATGACCACTTAGAAGACATTTTCTACCAAGAAGCAGACCAAAAAGCATTGCGTACAATCATGAAATGGTGTAACGAACCCCAACAACAAAGCAAGATTATGTCGTTGGATATTCCTTCTGGAATCGATGGTGGTTCGGGAACTCTTCTGGACGAATCTCTCAAATTGAATTGTAAATGGTGTATCTCGATGGGATTGCCTATCACAGGATTGATCCACGCTTACAAAAATGGACATTTGGAGACCGGGGACGTGTTACATTACTTAATAGATGTTGGGATTCCGAATAAGGTCTACAGCAGTAAAGGAAACTTGAGAAAATTCGACAAATTCTGGTACAGTGCAGAGTCGTGCATCAAGCTTGAATTATCTAACGATTAGAGATTATGAATCCATGGCCGTCATGTCACAAAGATATACGCCTACTACTTTCCGTCATTTGTTTAGAAGTCTTTTACTTCTTGTATGTATAATAATATATGAACTCAGTTTCTGTGTACATATCAGCACGCACGCGTAAATCCAATACTGACATTTTGTTAGCTATTTGTTTACTGAGAAATCTTCAAGAGCGACTCAGTTCTATCAACAACACGGGCAAACGTTAAAGAGTTTATTAGTATAGGCGTCTAGAACCGGTACATTACTTAGGTGACATATCGCTATTTTACTCATTACCCTGGCTAGCATTCTAGAATCAATATGTCATCGTTTTTAGGATCAAACGCCAACTCTACCAACAATAATTGGGGAGCATCGTCTGGGTTTGCAAGATCTGCGTCACTTAGTGGTACCACAGGCGGCTCTTTATTTTCAAAGCCAAATCCCGCTTCGAATAATACTAGTGGCGGACTTTTTGGATCACTGAATCCTCCATCGGGAAGTCTCTTTGGAAATCAAAACCAACCTACTACAAACTCAGGAGGGTTGTTTGGGAACTCAACTAACAACAACAATGGCCCTACCGCTAACAATGCATCACAACCCGCTACATCTGGTGGATTGTTTGGAAACTCTACTCAAGCGCAACCTTCAGGAGGATTATTTGGCAATTCGTCCAAACCTGCAGCCCCTGGTGGATTACTTGGGACCACAAACCAAACCCAACCTTCTGGTGGACTCTTTGGGAATTCCAAACCAGCTTCTTCAGGCGGATTGTTTGGGAACACAAATCAAACTCAAACCTCTGGGGGATTATTTGGAAACTCTAGTCAAACAAACCAAGCTCCATCGGGAGGATTGTTTGGTGTCAACCAGCAATCTTCAAGCGGCGGATTATTCAATAACGCATCTCAACCACAACAGAATAACGCTCAATCTGGAGGATTATTTGGAAATACTAATTCTTCAGCACCGTCTGGAGGTTTGTTTGGAAATTCAAACACTGCATCGGCCGGCGGCTTGTTTAATAATAACAATAACCAAACTTCTGGCGGCTTGTTTGGAAACAAGACTCAACCATCCACTGGCGGCTTGTTTGGAAACAAGACTCAACCATCCACTGGCGGCTTGTTTGGGAACTCAAACTCATCTTCCACTGGAGGCTTATTCCAAAACTCCAACAATAATGCTCCTATTGACCTTAGCATCAACAAGAATCCTTACAACTACGATAACGTTCTTTCAAACGTTCAGTCAGGTATTACTCTGATGCCGGAATCAGTCACATCCAACCTCTACGCCGAAAACAACAACAACGACTCCACCAACAGAAAAAGAAGATTTTCGTATATTGGAAAACAAAACTCCAGTAAGAAAAACTCGTCGTTATTGAGCATATTGGGCCAAACCTTCAAAATATTCAGAAACCCGGTTTCAATGACGAATTTTGAGTCTGTAAAGGGCCTCTTCACCACATCAAACTATTTGAATACAAAAGAGAAAAAGAGTATTTTACCAAAAAATGACAATTTCACCCTGAGCAAAATTCAAAAAGGCTCCTTAAGAACTACCATCGGTTCTAGTAGCATGGGAGTCAAGAGGTTAGTTATCAAATCCAAGCCATTAAAATTTCACATGATTAATGCAAACAAGGTATTCAATCCTAAAAGAAGAAGAATAGATGCAGGTATCACGCCAGCTACCGAATTGTTGTATGACGATTCTTCTAGCGATGATGACATAGATGCCGATTCTAATGTGAAAAACACCAGGTATGCTTATAAGGTGAATACGGGAGCAGAGAAATCTACCGGGGCCAGTAGTTTGAAAGTTTTGACCGGTGAGAGCATTGAAGCTGTGCCTACAAAAGCTCTGGTCTTGGATGATGCTGATTCGAACGAAGGATATTGGTGTTCTCCTCCTATTGGAGACTTGATGAAAATGACACCTGAAGAATTAAAGAAAGTTGACAATTTTATCATAGGAAGAATAAACTGTGGACAAATTGCATATTCCTATCCAGTTGACTTGACTGAAGTTGCTCAAGCAGCGGATGACGATGGAGTCACTCTCAACAAGGTTCTTTTCGAAGATACAATTGCATTCAAATCAAAGTTCATAAGAACATTTTATGGAAAAGTGAAGAAGTCTGCGATTGGATTTGGAATGAATGTTCCTGCTACAATCACCTTGGAAGGCATTGTTCCTCCAAGTGGTAAATCAACCAATGACTATATTAACCATTTAAAGGCCAAAGAAGATATGGAATTTGTTACATATGATCCGATAACATATGTTTGGACTTTTAAGGTCAAGCATTTTAGTATTTGGGGATTGGTAGATGAAGAGGACCTTGGAAATACCGATGAAGACCGTAAGATTCTAGAATTGAAAAGAAAGCAAGATGCTGAAGAAGCCGAAGCTGCTTTAGAATACGCAAGAGTGTATAAGAGTGGTGAATATGATCAGGAGATCAAGAAACAAAGACTTAGTCACAACACAAATGGAGTTCCTGGAGGCTGGAATGGAGGACTTTCTACTCAAGATAACCCGCTAAATAAAAAGCGAGGATTGGTAGCAAATGAAATTACCAGACAAATTGATTTATTTAAACTGGAGCAGACTGTTAATAACTTGAATTCGCAAGTTAGTGATATCACCATAGATTCGAGTGATTCTGATACACCATCTTCACCAGAGAGTTTGGTATTTGTGGAATCAAATACTCCAATAAATGACAACAGAAAGTTTGAGTACTTGAAACAATTAGTTAGTATGCTTCCGAAAAACGTTGACATGAAAGATATTGTCGATGAAAAGGCATATGAACCAGAAATTGCCGATGAAGCAGTGTTCAACAAAATCCAAATCAGACCTAACTTGGCAGTTTCCCACGATTGGTTGGTCCAACTAGAATTAGCTAACGATATGAATTCTTCATTGAATCCATTTGTTGCTGAAGCGAATTCACGCAAGCAAAGACTTGACGTTGAAAGAGTGGATGAATTATTATTTGCAGATTTCAATAAGGAATCGTTGGATCAACATCAAGTGTCTACACCTACAAATAATAACAGACTCGACGTTATAGACGATATAGAAGTGGAGTCTGACGAAGAAATTTATCCAAATAACATCTCAAGGATTATGGAATTCTTGCTTCTGCAATCAAATATAGTTACAAGGGACAATGGCTTCCCATTTGTTGATAAAACAGAAGAACTCGAGTTCTCAGATATTATTTCGGGAGATCTGCTTCAAGAGGAAGAAAAAATACTCAAGCTATGCTCGGCTTTGTTTGACAACAACAGCGATTATTATGAAATAGGTCTTGACGACGTGAAGCAGAGACATTTGGAAGAAATCAACAAAAAAAGAGTTTTTGGTGAATGGTTAAAGTACTACAACAGCGCTTCGATAAAAGAATTGCTCGAGTTGAACAAACACAACCCACTAGAAGTTTCGTTCATTCATTTGTGTGCTGGAGATTTAAAGAGTGCAATTGATGTTGCGATCAAATCTGAGAATTATCATTTATCAGTAATATTAACGTTGACCGATTCAAATGATGAAGCGATTGCTGCAATTGCTTCAAATCAATTGAGATCATGGAAAGATGATGTAGAATCTATTCCAAAGTCGATAAAGAAAGTATACCAAGTGTTATCTGGCGAATTCGACGCAGTCTTGAGCGATTTGCCATGGAATGTTGCTCTTGCAGTTCAACTCTTTTATGGAGACAACTCATTAAGATTGCATGAAGTATTCAACAAATTTGATGAAAAATTTGTGGAGTCTATTTCTATTGTTGACTTAATTCGTTTGTATTCAAAATTACAAGCTGATAATTCGAGCTTAAGTTTATTCAACTCTAGCAACTTGAACACCAAAATCAACTGGGTGTTGCACAAGATATTGTCTACCAAGTATCCATTGGAGGCAGAACAATTTGATTTGTTAAGTTCTTCTTTTGGTGAGTATTTGAATAAAGTTGGTTTGTGGAAAGATGCTATATTTGTGTATTCTCACACCACTGATGCAGACAAGTCCAAGAAAGCTATAAGGGAGATTGCCATATCCAATATCAAATATATTAAAGACGACAGTTATAAGGTTGATCATGAAGAAGAAATCGTGAATGTGTTTAAGGTTCCACGTAATCTTATCGATGAAGCAATTGCAATTCGTAAGAGACAACAAGGAGATTACTGGAACGAATGTGAAGCTTTGGTAAGATCACAGCTTTGGGAAAGGGCACATGCCACGATTGCAACGGAGTTGGGCCCCACGGTCACTATCACCAATGATCAAGAATCAATAACCCTTTTGCTCGAGATCATATCGCAATTTCCAGAGTCTGGTTTGATAATTCCTCAATGGAACCATGGAGCTGGAATTTACGAGAATTTCTTCAACTTGTCCGATACCAATATGACCAGCTTGAACTTTTTATTAGAAAACATTCCACTAGCACACGAAAAGTCGCTGTTCAATGCCAAAACGGCCCTCAAGATCATTTCTCGAAAAGTTGGTGATTTAGCAATTGAAAACTCAGACAAGATCGAAAACGTTTCAAGCAAGATAAGAAACCTTTACTTTGGAGAAAGCGAACGAAACTATTTCGAGATCCGTTTACAACATTTATAATAGTAACTGAGCGAAGCGAGGTTACTTGTAAGATCAGATAGATCTTTTTGGATCAAATAAATCTTTTAAGATCGGATAAATCTTTTAAGATCGGATAAAGCTTCTTGTAACAAGTAACATTAATATATAAATGAAATATATACAAAGAATATTTATAGAACATCACAGAACGAGAAGTTGATGAGAATTAGTAGTAGAGAGAAAATGTCAGAAACATAAGTATACAGGTTGGTATATCAATAGGAACATGTATAACTACCCGATAAGTGTGTAATCTGGATAAGCTGGTTAGTCTGGTCAATTTAGCTAATCTGTCTAATCTGGCTAATCAAGGCCACAATATGGCCCTAGTAAATCATATTAGGGGAATCACTATATCCTGGAAGTAACTATTAACTAAAAAATTTTGTGCCCCCATCTTACTCATTTCCTTGGCTCTACTATTACTACTGTTACTACTACTATGACTACTATTATAACCCTCCACTCTACGAGTATTATCATCATCTCTACTACTATTCCATATCGGTTCGCGCACTACATTTTGCAATCACAAAAGAAATTTAGCACAAATAATTTAGTAATCACATCATACTTCATCTATACATGTCACCATCTAAGGATATAACAAACACACAGTTGGAGGCACCAGAGCCAGAACACTGTCCCGGGCCGGAATCTGAACAGGCCGGAAAAGAAGATGCTTGTGAAGGATGTCCCAATCAGAATATATGTGCCACACAACTCCCCAAGGGCCCAGATCCTGATTTGCCATTAATTAATAAACGCTTGTCACAAATAGATCATAAGATTTTGGTGCTATCTGGTAAAGGAGGTGTCGGTAAATCTACGTTTACTTCGATGTTGGCGTGGGCACTTGCTGCAGACGAGGATTTGGAAGTAGGTGCCATGGATTTGGATATTTGTGGCCCTTCGTTGCCTAGAATGCTCGGAGCAGAAGGAGAAACTATACACCAGTCGAACTCGGGTTGGTCGCCTGTATACGTGGCTGATAATTTGGGTTTGATGAGTATATCGTTTATGTTGCCGGATCCGGATTCGGCTATCATATGGAGAGGAGCCAAGAAGAACGGATTGATTAAACAGTTCTTAAAGGACGTTAACTGGGGTGAGCATTTGGACTATTTAGTGGTGGATACTCCTCCAGGAACCTCGGACGAACATCTCTCAGTCACTACATATATGAAGGAAGTAGGTATAGACGGAGCATTGATCGTAACAACTCCACAAGAGGTAGCGTTACTAGATGTGAGGAAGGAGATCGACTTTTGTCGCAAAGCCAATATCAAGATCCTAGGCTTGGTTGAAAATATGTCTGGATTCGTGTGTCCCTCTTGTAAAGGAGAATCGCAGATCTTCAGGGCCACCACTGGTGGAGGAAGAAAGTTATGTGAAGATTTAAACATTCCATTTCTTGGATCAGTACCGTTAGATCCTAGAATCGGAAAATCATGTGATGCTGGCGAATCATTTTTTGATAACTATGCCGATTCGCCTGCTTCGAATGCGATTTTAGACGTAGTGGATGCATTAAGGGACCAAATAGAATTACTGTTGGAAAAGTTAAAAATTGAAGGATAATATAATAGAGTAATATATGAATGAATAAAGAAATATTAGAGATGATTGTAGATGTGAGGAGTTTAGGGATGGATAGTGGCAGATTATTGCTAAATCTACCACAAGTCTCTATAATCTGCCACAATTCCTATATTCTGCCACAAATCTATATAGTCTGTGCTGTAGTTTTCACTAGAGAATGTGACACTTAACTAAGTTAATTCTAGAACCAGTTACTCTCAAAGATCTGTTAGAGCGCTATTTAACGAGAATCTTCCTAGTCTCACTCGAATCTGTAAATTATCGCGAACTCATAATCTGATTCATCACCACTATGAATATTGATGAAATAATCAGGGCCAACAAGCACTTCAAAGAGTCTAGACTACCGTCGCTCTATTCCGATTTTGAACGGCTCAAGCTTCTTAATCCAGAAGGATATGAAGCAAATATCGAAGCATGGACAAATCTACTCCTAGAAATCATCAAGCACTATAAAGACAATGACTCGAGAGTATCAATTCCAACGGTAAATCCCGATCTCAAACAGATTCTTAGTATCCCAATTCAAGGAAAACCACGGAGCTTGAATCTAATACTACAAGAGTTGGTAAGTCGCAAATTCCTCGTCCCATACTCCCACTACATCTCGGTAGACATCCCTTACTTTGGTATTATTGATAATAGCCTATCGATATATAACAGGATCAAACTCTACTTGAATGGCGTCCAGTTCACACCTAACGAACGATATTTATCATGGGATTTGACGTGCCAGTTGGGTAACAAATGTTATCACTTTATAGAGGAGAGGCGGTCTGGATATACGAGTAAATTATACAATGAAGAGACGCTCTATACGTTTTTGAAAACAAAGATTCCGAGCCTATCATATATAGATTTCATCATAGTATTGAAATACTTGGTTCGGGATATCGGTAAGTGTTCTGTTTCCAAGGTGGACGAGGTTACATATGTGAAGTTCGATATTTCTACATTGACCAAAGAAGATATTGATATTATTAACTTAATGGCCAGCATTAACAAATTGACTGACCGAAAACAGGAGTTGATGGCCAAAATCACAGATTTGAAGATGCAAATTTCAACCATTGATAATAAGAATACATTGAAACATCTTTTGAAGTTGAAATTCTTGGTCAACAAGTCGTTGGATCTAACATTGAATTCATTGAACCAATTGAATACAGTTATGATCAAAATCGACGACTCAAACATGAATTTGGACGTGTATCATCAAGTCTTATCTAGCACCAAAATCTTGAAGAGTCTTAATGGCAGGTTAGATGTTGACGAAATCGAAGAAATCAACTTCGATTTGAAGACGGAGATAGATAAGGTTGATGAGATCACGAATGTGTTGATTGGAGATGTGGATGATTCAGAAATCGATGAAGAGTACGAGAAATTAGTGAAGGAAACTGAAAAGAAGGAGAAAGAGAGCAAGAAAGCTGACGAGAAAAAGACTGACGAGAGCAAGCAAACCAGCGACAAGATCGAGCAAGATAATGAGAAGGAAGAGAGTAAGCATGTAATAGAAGATTCTAAGAATGAATTCGTCGCCAACAAGGATTTGATAGACAGATTGCAAAATCTCAATATCGAAAGTACTGAAGTGAAAGAAGAAGATCCAGTATTAGAACCTGCTCAGTGATTTAATATAAAGATTCGTTCTCGATATTATTACGATTCTTCTACTACCAAACACTGAGCTTAGAGTGAGTTTTCAATAAGTCACCGAATCTCAGTTGATATTTATTAAATTCACCATTTACTATTCACAATTCATAACTTTCTAATCCACAAATACAATAAGTCACTGAATCTCCATTAATATTCATTAAATTCACTATTCACTATTTGAAACTCTTCTAATTCACAAATACTGATTAAAGCGAAGATTCCCTCACGATTCTCTACTTAGAACTCTTTTAATTCACATATACTGAGCGTAGTAATAACCAATGGCTTATCCATATATGGTCGTGCGATGGACGGGTTTTTGAAGGTGGTTATGCACCAATATATGTTGAATATTGTGGGCTATTAGTAGTTGAAATTACTGGAAACTCGTATATGAAATTCTGGTTGATATACTAGGCCAGTCTAATATTGGTTTAGTTAGTAGAGGTAATTTTGGGTAATATTCCACTAGCTAATTCTATTGATATTTGTGTACTGCATATAGTGAATTGGTATCTGTTAGATTATTTGCAGCTTTCAATACCGACAAAACTATGAGCGAAACGACTAGTTCTGTCAGGTACTTGCTTATTATAATGTTCAAATAGATACTGAGCGAAGTACTTAGTAAGAGATGTATTTTTTAAAGAACTAATCTCAGTAAGGTTCACTTAATCACTAATTTTAAATACTGATTAAACTCTCATGCTTATGTAATCGACACATTCTGTTTAATATCGTGGGTAATTACTATTGCAAACTGCAGGGAGTTCGTATATGATATAATGGGATCTATTCCGGTTAATCTGGACGTTAACTTAGTTCTTACAGGCAATTTTGATCAGTATTCCTGTAGCTGAATCTACCGATGTTAATGTACTGCATATAATAATGCTATATAAAAACCGTTCGGGTCAGATTATTTGCAGCTTTAAATACTGAGAGAGCTTTGAGCTGGGAAGTATCAATAAGTCACTAAATCTCACAAATATTCATTAAATCTTACTAATACTCTTCAATTCACCACTAAAATTTACTTATTGAATACTGAGCGTAGAAAACAATCCGATTTTTTATCAACTCTAACCACAATTCAGGTGTTTAACATCTTCTTAGTACCTCACAATCATTACTTTGACGTTTTCTTAACTTTACCCAGCTTCTTAAGATATTCATACCCAGTAGAGCTCGTGAAACGAATCTAGAATCTCTTTTACAGTATAGCTCATTTAGCCTTGGACTCAAAACTACTTGAACCATCTTGACATAGCATGACTGCTAGTATATTAATATAAAGAGATTAGAAAAATCAACAATTTAAAATGATTGATAATTGGAATTAAAGAAAACAAACAACTAGAAGCCCGAGGAAATCCTCCTTTAAAGAACAGAAACAAATACACGTCCTCAAATGATTGAAAGTGTAGTCAGAGTGTGAGTTATAGAGCGTCCACTAGTCACTAGTGGACATAATTGTGGTACATTTTCACTAGTGAAGCAGAACTCTGGTACATTTTCACTAATGAAGCAGAATTCTAGTCCATTTCGAACTCTGACATTTTCTCTAGTACATTTTCACTGACGTTTCTCTCGTACAACTCACTAGTACATTTCTCAACATCTGGAACATTTAACTAGTACAATTCACCTAGACTAACCCAAGATTTGTAAGATTTGTTGAGTCAAGTTGAATAACTCAACCTTTGGATCGTCAAACTGATCATCTTGTTGGTTTATTTGTGATTGTGATTGGACTTGTTGGGATGCACTCAAGTTTTTAATACCCGTGAGAATGGATTCGTTTTCCTTGATCAAGGAGTTGATTTCGAGGTTGTTGGATTCTAATAATTGTAAGATTGTCCACAATGCAATGTGTTCAAATGTGGCGCTTTCGCTTTGTAAGAATCTGATCAAGAACCCAAAAATACCTTCGTCTGGTTCAGACCAGTTGTTTAATATATATTGTTTGTGTTCGTTGGACACTCTGGAACACAAGTTTGCTAAGGCAGCGGCGGAATTACCACACACTTCCCCGTTTTCACTGAAAGTTAATGGGATGAGTACGTCGATGATGTGACTTTCGTATAACTTTGGTTTCAAATCGTCAGCCAAGGCTAAGATTGCAAAACAAGCAGAGATTTCCAGTTGCACAGATAACGGTACTTTCAATACCAATTCTTTACATTTGTCAACCGCACCAGCTGCAAGAAGCGCAGTTCTGTTCTTTTCACTAGATGCAGCCAAGTTTCTTAATGTTGAGACTGCATGACATTGGATTTCTTCCAGATCAGTGTAGTCGAGTAATCCCACCAATGGTTTCAAGAAGCCAGCCTCGATAATCAATGCTTCGTTTAATGGATGAATAGAAATGTTTCTGATACATGCAACAGCAGCAAGAACCAACGGTTGATGGTTGCAGGTCAATAATTGGACTAAATGTGGTAAACCGCCCGCACGAACAATTTCAACTTGGTATCCAGAATCAGAAGCCAAATTTCTTAACGCAAGTGTGGCTTGACATTGGACTCTTGGAGATGGCGAGTCCATAAGGTTGACTAATTGTCCAACCAATTTCGGTTCGGTGATGGCCAATTTCTTTCTATTCAGCTCGTCAACTGCGATATTCGACAAAGCTGTAGTACAGTAATATTGAACATCAGCATCGTCATTGGATAACAAAGACACTAAGATGGGTACTGCACCGGCATTCACCAACTCTTGTCTGTTCTCGCCAGAATGGGTCATATTCAATAATGCACCGGTAGCATTACGTTGTACTCTTATATCTTTAGATTTAGCCAATTTTGTCAAAGGTATCAAGGCACCACTTTTAGCAATCTTCGATTTATTGTCATCCTGTGTAGCCAAGTTTGTTATACAGCCCACGGCATTACATTGGACTTCGATATTTGTCGACATCATTTGTCTAATTAAAGGCTCCAAACCTCCCATTTCCACGATAAGAATTTTGTTTTCGGTATTGACGGCAAGGTTACCCAAGGCACCACAGGCAGCTCTTTGTACTTCCGAGTCAGTACTCTGAAGTAAAATAAGAATAGGTTCCAACACATCCCTGTTGACTTCTCTGACATCTTTTTCGGTTATTTCTGCAAAAGCCAAAGCAGCACTTCTCTGCAAATCGATATTCTCCGAGTAAACAAGTGTACTCAAAGCCCTCAAAGGACCGTTACTAAAGAAATCGACATCGGAACGGTTTTCCAAATATTGTAGAAGTGCTGATATCGCCTCTCGCTCGTTTTCTGCAAGCAACAACGGCGCATGGCTCCCATCTCCATGACGAGAACCTAAACAACTACAACATGCTCCCATAGTTGTAGGATAGGTATGTAATTAGAAGGTGCAAGTTTCAGTTTCAAGTTTGTTTGACCACGAACTTCTCTTGCTATTGATAGTCTGAAACGCTAGGAGTAAAAACACTCAAATATACGTCCCCAAATTACAAAGAAATGAGTTTTCAATGTCGTTCAAAAAGTAACAAGTATGCAAATATAATTCTCTATAGCAGGAAATCACTTAATGAAGACTAAACAGACGAGATTAATTGATTGATGTAAAGAGGGTTCTGTTGAGTTAAGCGTGAGAAGAAAAGTACGAAGAATCTCAATTTCGTCTGTCGTTTGGGCTTATATGCAGGTATTTGTTTGAGGCGATTATGACTAGGACTTCGAGTGGCTGGCCAACTGATAGTCAGCGATTGTGTAAAAACTGGCTATAAAATGACTATAAAATGATAGTAAACGTAGCAAATTCTTGTGAAATTCATATATTATTCATAATATAAGTTTATTGGTGTAAGTGTAAGAGATTTTAGGTATAGTTGCAGGATTAGAACCAGCGATGGTCTCTTATCAGTAATGAAGAATTTCTCTATATGCCAAATTTCAACACTTTTTATCTATTGGAGTTAATTTTGAGTATATATGACCCAAATTGACCCAAATTGATCAATGGATGCAGACTATACGTGTTTCGATACCTGGTGGCCCCGGGATTGTCAAAAAGAGGAATTCTATTTTACTGCAAATTTCAATTGCTCTCGTTTGGGAAAGAATTGTCTCTGTAGAATCAGGTGGTGAGGTATCTTGAATATAGAGTAGATTATGGACTAGATGAGAGAATGTTTGATACTGTTGTGATACTTTAGATCATATTGTTGATGATATTGTTGATGATAGTTACTCATATTCTCAATTTCCACTATCATTTCCTGTCTCAGCTATAACTTTGCAGACGAGTTTCTTAGCTAAACCAAATCGTCGTACATTTACCATGCTATTATTCTCTAAATTCATATATGGATGTGGACCATTTTCAGAAATAGTAATTGAATTGTGGGGTTCATTTGTTATCTGTCAATATGTGTAGAAAAATGTGTAAAATGAAAGATAATGAGTAAAAAGAGAGTTAGAAGATTGCTTTAGGGAAGGGTGATAATAATAGACTAAATTAAACATATTATTCTTTATTCTAATATATCTTTTTATTGTAGTACATGTTGTATCTGTGGTAAGTTATATAATGGAAGAACTCTAAATATTTTCATTAATCGCTCTTATTAACTTCAATCTTATTACTTTCAGAAATCGGGCGTGTGGTCTAGTGGTATGATTCTCGCTTTGGGTAATTGTCTGACAATTCAAATTTGCGAGAGGCCCTGGGTTCAATTCCCAGTATGCCCCAATTTCTCTTTTTTTGGTGCTCAACTAGGCTGGAACTCGTGCTCGACAGGAGCTCGACAGGAACTCCACAGGAGCTCGGAGTCGCCCAGATTAAGGGTAGTCACCCCCAGATATCTCCCCACTCCGATTGTTCCATTTCCTGTATATGTGCCTGTAAATTCGACATAATTACCCTACCCAAAATAATTGATAATATTATTATCCTGCGCTCCCATATAAGATTGCTCAGGTGTTTTTCCAATTTAACACTCTTTTTAAACCAGCTCTTTTTAGGTCCAGGTATCATGCTACATAATAGAACTATCATACTTAGACTCTCGGACTTGGGTGAACCCCTCGAGAACGAGTCCGGCAATGATGGGGTCTTAATTGTTCCGTCATTTCCATTGCCAGCATCTTCGGGCAAGGGTGAACCATTATTTGAATTACACTTAATTTTGAATGCTGCCTCCTCTGTGTGTCGGAATGGTAAGTTTTATATCAACGTCCCTAAGGATGCAGAAACACCGTTCGATAGACATTCTTATATAGAAATGCCCATTGAAAGTTCGTTCCATCTGGATATAACCCTTATTATCCCAGTCTATACCCCTGGTGCATACAATTATTACATCACGTACGATGATAAGGAGGAAAACGTGTTGGAAACTGCCAAGTTCTACTTCAACGTTGCTCCAATGTTGTATATTAAAGACGAACATCTTCCTTTCAATAATATCAATATAGAATCTGTGGTATCAAAATGGATTGGTCCTTTAACCAACTGGGACCCATTTTTTGCCGGTTTGTCTCAGAAGGGTTACAACATGGTTCACTTCACTCCTTTGCAGGAAAGAGGTGAATCCAATTCTCCTTATTCAATTTATGACCAATTGAAATTTGATCCTACTATCTTCAAAGACAACAAGGAAGCTGTGAGTACAATTAAGTCCATCTTGTCAAAACACAATTTATTATCCTTGACTGATGTTGTGTGGAACCATACTGCTAACAATTCAGAGTGGATAAGAGAATACCCAGATTCGGGTTACAACGCAGAAACGGCTCCTCATTTAATTTCTGCTATCGAGTTGGATGCAAAATTACTTGAATTCTCTTCAAAATTAGCAGAGTTGGGATTACCTACTGACATTAAATCCGACGAAGATTTGACCGCTATTGTCGAAGCCATCCCTCAACACGTTTTTGACGAGTTGAATTTATGGCAATATTATATTTTTGACAAGGCTGACACACTTGAAAGACTTGAAACCCAATTTACACAATCAAAATCAAAAATATCATTGGTGGATATTCCTGAGGAAGTTAATGTCGATGATATAAAAGAACTTGCCAGTTACACTTTGTCTTATGCAAACAAGAACGATGAAGTCGTTTTGGAAAAAAGATATAGCAACAGGCTTTGCTCCAGAAGATTCTTGGGGATTTTGTTGTCCCTTTTCAAAGATCAAAATAACAACTTTGATGATATTGGAAAGAAAGCGACATCCATTATTGACGAAATCAATGCCAACTTATATGCCACTTATGACGACGATCTCAAGACTATTAAGAACCAAGTTGCCAACAGAATTAAGTTTATGAGGATGGAAGATAATGGTCCAAAATTGGGCCCAGTAAATGAAGAAAATCCTTTGACAGAACCATTCTTTACTAGATTTACTGGCAAAGATGGTAAGAAGTGGGCATTGGCAAATAACGGTTGGATCTGGGGTGGAAATCCATTAGTTGATTTTGCATCGTCTCAATCTAAAGCATACTTGAGAAGAGAAGTTATTGTGTGGGGTGATTGTGTCAAATTGAGATATGGTTCGAAGATGGAAGACTCTCCACACTTATGGAAACGTATGATTGCATACACTAAAGAGTGTGCCACTATATTTAGTGGTTTTAGAATTGATAACTGTCATTCCACTCCATTACACGTCGGCGAAGCACTTTTGGACGCTGCAAGGAGTGTCAACCCCAACTTATACGTTGTAGCGGAATTATTCAGTGGATCTGAAGCTATGGATAAGATTTTCGTTGAGAGGCTTGGTATTAATACTCTTATTAGAGAAGCTATGCAAGCTTGGAATGTTAGTGAATTGTCACGTTTAGTTCACAAGCATGGTGGTAGACCAATTGGTTCACTTGCTTGGTTACCATTGGATGACTTTGCTTATCCATGTGAAAAAGAACCTTCTTTGAACAAATTTGGAAGTTCTGACACAGAATTAGATATTCCAATGGTATTGACTGAACAAGCTCCACATGCCTTATTCATGGATTGTACTCACGACAACGAAACTCCTAATCAGAAAAGAACTCCAGAAGATACTTTACCTAACGCTGCTTTAGTGGCATTTTGTTCATCAGCCATTGGTTCCGTGTACGGTTACGACGAAATATACCCTGAATTGCTCAATGTCGTTAGTGAAAAGAGACAATACACCTTGAATGATACTAATGGGATTGGAAAAGTTAAATCCAAATTGCACAAGGTTAGAACTTCTCTTGTAGCTGACACCAAAAATGCACCAAATAACCATGAAATGTATATACACCACGAGGATCAGTACATTACTATCTTGAGAAATAATGCTAGAACTGGTAAGGGTTGGTTTTTGATTGCCAGAACTAAGTTCAGCAATGATGTTGGTAATCAAGTTTTGGCTCCAGTCACTTTGGCCGGTACCATTGCCAAAAGTGAATTCAGTTACACCTTGAAAAAGACTGGCGAATATGTTCATGATGATAAGTTTTTGACTGGTATTCCAATGGAAGTTGAAGAGATTCCAAGTCCAAAAATCGAGTTTAATGGCAAGGACACTATTATTAGAGTTGGTGACAGTTTCGCACCTGGCTCAATTGCCGTTTACTCTACCGAGATTCCAAATGTTGATGCCCATTTAGACAAATTTGTCAAGCAAGGAGCAATTGAGGCATCGTTAGATCTTGATTTGTACGACTTGAACAATATTCTCTACCGTTGCGGACCCGAAGAAAGGGATGCTAGTGCTGGACAAGATGGACCTTACACTATTCCAAATTACGGTACTCTCACCTATGCTGGGTTAGAAGGTTGGAATATTGCAATAAGACATATTATTTGGCAAAATGACTTGGGACATCCAATTTGTGACCATGTTAGAGAGGGAGAATGGGCATTGGACTATGTTGTTAATAGGTTGGACAAATATGCCGCCAAGTCTAAGGCAATTGCCAAGTTCCAAGCATGGTTGAAGAGTCGTATCGATGCCATTAGAATCGTGCCAAACTTCTTGAGACCACATTATTTCTTTTTGGTAGTTGGAACTGCCTATGAAGCTGCTAGATTTAGAGCATTACGAGACTTTTCAAGCAAAATTCACCATGCTACCAACTTTGTACAGAACTTGGCTTTGACTTCGGTACAGATGGTTGGTAGAATGAACAACACTTCACTTGTGGCTACCGAACAGGTTCCATGTATTGCAGCAGGGTTACCACATTTCAGTAATGACTATATGAGATGTTGGGGAAGAGACGTTTTCATTTCGTTCAGAGGGTTGTTCTTAGTGACTGGAAGAATTAAAGATGCTAGACAACATATTTTAGGGTTTGCTCAAACCTTGAAACATGGATTGATTCCAAACTTGTTGGATGCGGGAAGAAATCCCCGTTATAATGCTAGGGATGCTGCGTGGTTCTTCCTCCAAGCCATCCAAGAATACGTTCTTAACGTTCCACATGGTGTAAAAATCTTGAACGAAAAGGTGAAGAGAAGATTTCCATTGGATGATACTTATATTCCATATGATGACGAACGTGCATTCAGCTATGAATCTTCAATTAAAGAAATCATTTATGAGATTTTAGCCCGTCATGCTAAAGGAATCAAATATCGTGAAGCAAATGCTGGACCTAACTTGGATTCACAAATGAAGGATGAAGGGTTCAATGTAGAAGCATACATCGACTGGGATACTGGATTAGTACACGGAGGTTCTCAATTCAACTGTGGAACTTGGATGGACAAAATGGGAGAAAGCGAAAAGGCTGGATCTAAAGGTATTCCAGGTACTCCAAGAGACGGTGCAGCAGTGGAACTTCAAGGTTTATTAAAGAGTAGTTTGCGTTTCGTCAACAAAATGCACAAGGAAGGGAAATTTCCTTACACTGAAGTCGAAAAACCAGATGGTTCTAAGATTTCTTTGGAAGCATGGGAAGAATTGTTGCAAGAAAACTTTGAGAAACATTTCTTTGTTCCAGAGGATGCAGCCGAAGATTCCAAATATGTAATTGACCGGTCATTGGTCAACAGAAGAGGAATGTATAAAGATTTATACCGGTCCGGTAAGCCATACGAAGATTATCAATTGAGATGCAATTTCCCAATTGCAATGTGTGCGGCACCGGAGTTGTTTTCACAGTCACATGCAGTTGCAGCTATTGAATTGGCAGATAAAGTGATTAGAGGACCAGTAGGAATGAAAACTTTAGACCCTTCAGACTGGAATTACCAACCTTACTACAACAATGGAGAGGACAGCGAGGATTTTGCTACTTCTAAGGGAAGAAACTATCACCAAGGCCCTGAATGGGTATGGTGTACCGGGTATTTCTTAAGAGCTTACTTGTTGTTCCACCATTTAGAGACCCACACCAAACATAGTCCTTCGATTCAAATTTTGACTCAAATTACCGATCGTATCCAAGGCCATATGGAGTGGATTAAGAGCAGTCCTTGGGCTGGAATAACTGAGTTGACCAACAAGGACGGTGCCTTATGTAATGATTCCAGTCCAACGCAAGCATGGAGTACTTCATGTTTATTAGACATTTATTATGATCTTTGGAAAGACACTCACTTCCAGACATAATTGTGTTAAATTTATTTACTTAGAAATTTGAAATTCAATAAAAATTATAACGAGATTAGATGTTTAGATTGTAGATTTGTATAGATTTGATAGATTTGATAGATTTGATAGATTTTGCAGCCATTGCAAATATGATTGAGTATCGGAACGAGACTTTTGATGTTTGTTCGCCGTTAACGGACATGTGAAAGCGGAATTTTTGTGCGGAATTAGCCTCGATAAGAGAATATTTTGCAACCAGTAACTGTTGAGACGCAAGTAACTGAGCGAAACGAAGTTGCTTGTGAGAGAACTTATGACGATGTGCCAGTGGGTGCCTATTCTCCTTAGTGACTGCTCAGTGACTTGAATAAAGAGAACAAGGGAAGCAAGATAAGCCAGATATGCAAGAGAAGCGGAAAGGACGAACAGAATTCAATAAATATAGTGCCTAGTGCTATCAACGAAGCCCCAAAAATACCAGTCAGATTTTATTACAACTTGCGATAGAATCTAGTTTCAAATTGTTCATTTAAACACTAATTAAAACTCACCAACTCACCCAAAGGGTCTCAAAATTTCACAAGATCCAGAAGAAACAATTCAATACTTTTCACTTTCACTTCCTTTCACCATTATTTCCTTACTATTCATAAATTCACCACCCCACCACCTTTTCCTACACTCCAGGATATATTTTAGGAGAACGCATCCCTACTAAATCGCACTAAGGCTCACTGCGAATCACTATACAAATTTTGCTAAAAACTTCAGACCCTTCAAATTCACAAATAGTTCGTTTCGTTCGGCATTTTCTCAGCATTTCTCAGCATTTCTCAGCATTTCTCAGCATTTGCTCAACATGTGCTCAGTGTTCATTTTCAGAACTCTTAATTATCAAATACTTCGCTTCCCTCAGCATTTGCGGATTCGCATCCCGACTTTCATATGGTTCTAACACTGATATATCCGCGCTTACTCGAGTATATGCAGGATAAAAAGAGGAGTACGGATATGGCCAGCCGGATCTATTAACTATATAAGAAGTGACTCTGCACGATTTCTCCAAAAATTCTCCAGAAACCAAGATGCTCAACGTTCACAGACAGTCCTTAAGACTCATCCAGCTTAACTTTGTAAAGTTCCTGTCAACACTTTCATTATCGTCAAGTTTATCTCACTACCCCACAAAACACACCAGCCCTAAGGACGAGCCGTACTTGACTCCGAGTTTTATAGATAACAAGTTTATTAAATCGGAATCCAAAGAATGGTTTGATATTCATGATCCTGCTACCAACTATATTGTATCCAAGGTACCACAATCTACTCCCGGTGAGTTGGAAGAGGCTATTGCTTCTGCGGAGAAGGCCTTCCACGTCTGGAAGGATTACTCAATTATCAAGAGACAAGGTATAGCGTTCAAGTTTGTTGAGTTATTGAAGGCAAACATGGATCGTATTGCCGCCGTCATTGTTTTGGAACAAGGAAAGACGTTTGTGGATGCCAAAGGTGATGTCACTAGAGGATTACAAGTTGCCGAGGCTGCTTGTAATATCACCAACGATTTGAAAGGTGAAACTTTGGAAGTCTCAACTGATATGGAGACCAAGATGATCAGAGAACCTTTAGGGGTCGTTGGATCCATTTGTCCTTTCAACTTTCCTGCCATGGTTCCTTTATGGTCTCTTCCATTGGTGATGGTTACTGGTAACACTGCTGTGATTAAGCCATCGGAAAGAGTTCCAGGTGCTGCCATGATCATTGCAGAATTATGCGCCGAGGCAGGTGTACCTCCTGGTGTCGTCAATATTGTCCACGGTAAACATGATACTGTCAACAAGATCGTCGAGGACCCAAGAATCAAGGCTATTACTTTTGTTGGTGGAGATAAGGCTGGTAAATATATCTACGACAAAGGTACTTCTTTGGGTAAGAGAGTTCAAGCGAACTTGGGTGCAAAGAACCATTTGGTCGTGTTGCCTGATGCCGATAAACATCAATTTATCAATGCCCTTAGTGGAGCTGCTTTCGGAGCTGCTGGTCAGAGATGTATGGCTATTTCCGTCTTGGTGACTGTTGGAAAGACCAAGGAATGGATTCTGGACATTGTCAAGGATGCTGCTGGGTTAAAGGTCGGATCTGGTTTCGATTCTTCTAGTGACTTGGGTCCATTGATCAACCCTGCTAGTTTGACCAAGGCTGAAGATATTATTCAAGACTCTATCAAACAAGGTGCACAAGTCGTCTTGGATGGTAGAAACTTAAAAATGTCCGAAGAAAGATTCTCCAAGGGTAACTTCTTGGGTCCAACTATCATTACTGGTGTTAAGCCTGGTATTAGAGCCTACGATGAAGAGATCTTTGCTCCTGTATTGTCCATCGTTAATGTAGACACCTTTGACGAAGCCATTGAATTGATCAACTCCAACAGATACGGTAACGGTGTTTCTCTCTTCACTTCTTCAGGTGCAAGTGCCCAATATTTCAACAAGAGAATTGATGTTGGACAAGTCGGTATCAATGTTCCTATTCCAGTTCCATTACCAATGTTTTCCTTCACTGGTTCCAGAGGCTCTTTCTTGGGTGACTTGAACTTCTACGGTAAGAACGGTATCCATTTCTTGACCAAACCAAAGACCATCACCACTTCTTGGAAAGCCAACACTGTTGATGGAGAAATCTTGCAACCATCCACCTCCATGCCTGTCCAACAATAGGTCAAAATGTATAGTAAATACAACAAAAGTAATAAGTTATCGAAATTTCAATGTGTAGAGATAAATTTGATGATAAATGGTCAATGAAAATCCTATTAACTTGAGTTAGTCTTCCATCTGGGTATGTATCTTAGCAAATATAAAGACTTCAGTAAAGTGTCTCAGGAATCCAGAGGCTTATGTAATAACATAAAGGACAGTCAAGGAATAGGACTGAAAGCGATTAGTAAAGTGATAACTGTATTTACAATGTGTTAAACAGTAAATAAAGCATGGAAGCGTATAAGTGTCAGCAATAATAGGGTATAATGGAGAGATCACCTTCTAAATCACAAGAAAGGGCTCTTTGGCCGAGTGGTTAAGGCGGTAGACTCAAGTTCTACTATCGTAAAGATGCACGCGTTCGAACCGCGTAGGAGTCAATATCTTTTCTTTTTCTTTTTTTTGCAGTCTTATATTGGCGAGTGCTCTAGTATTATGAAGTTGTGATAAGCAAGGTAGTAGTTACGAGGTATTAGTTATCCGGACCCTGGTTCTAAGATATATTTGGTTTTTGGAAGTTCCAAAGCTCGCATTTTAAGCTAATAGATTTTGATGGACTTTTTTTAGTGCTGCAATCAATAACCACCGACTCCGCTAAAGTTTCTGGTGAAATGGGATACTGTAAGTGTTGTTTAGAAACTCACGGCCGCTGTAGTATAATATCATCAATTGCGTCAAATAGGTGCAAAAACTGGCACTGTATACAAAATATGAACTACTTTGAAATAGCTGCAAAATAGAATTCTGCACTTCAAGAATTCTCTGGTACCAGTCTGAGGTTTTCCATCAAATAAGAATCTCCAATGTATGAAGATGTAAACTTCCCTCCTCCATTCCCCAAAGTTTCCAATTGACAGAAGGAAAGAGGGAAGAAAATTATAAATATATTGAGATAATCAACTTAAGGTTTATATACATAGGCCAGAATAAGACGATTTACAAATGTCCAAGTAATAACCAATAAATATTATCCTCATCATCTTTCTCTACAGGAATTGGAAGTATCAGAATAGTCTAGATGGTAATTCCAGTACATCACGAGTACTTGAGAGATCGTGTGTAGCACGAGGAAGAAACCTAAGCTGTTTCAAGAGATATACAAAAGATAAGATATGGGAAATTAGATTGATTAGGGAGGGATATATGTTATATGAAGTCAATGGCGCTACCTAAAGTATATTTCAGCATCAGAAGTTACTGACTTAATTGATGAGTATTCTTTAGATTGGAAAATTGATCCAAAACTATCCTTCTTTGTTATGAATTTAATTAAAGTTATCAGATATGCGCATCAGGACAATTTCGGGACTCTGCATCTCAAATTTTAAAAAGTGTCTGAATATCCAGATCGCGTAGTTGGCGATACTATCCGAGTGTTTGAGATTCTTTAATTAGGGAATAGATAATAGAAATTAAAAATTAAAAATTAGAAATTAGAAATTAGAAATTAGCCACAATTATTTAGATAGTAGCCAAGGACGAATGCTGTCATGGAGAGTGAAATAGTAGTCATAAACGTATCTAATAGTCATAAACGTATCTAATAGTCATAAACGTATATAATATAATCAAACTGTGTCATGGTCTTCCCAAATACCACATTTCATATTTCTATGGGAATTTCCACCGTCTTATTATGGATGACAATCAATTGCAGACTTTTTGTCCGATAGTCTACCAGACGAAATTTCAGTAAACAAGTCCAACTCTAACGAGACTAATTAGCCACACCGAATTCCAACACGTTGTATACCAAGCCATTCTGGTGATTATACCTTGGAATCCAAATTGAGGAAAGAAAATTAGGAAATTAATGGGAGTACAGGAAATTAATGGGAAATTCGTTGGGACATTAATTTGGCTTAGTTTGGCCGAATGTCATTTCATACCTACATGGTTTACCAAGATATTCGTTGCCCAACGATAGTATTTGGAACCGATTTGACCCTAAGATCACTCGGCTCCAATTCATCTCAAGCCGATCCAGATAAGAAATTTCAATTATTGCTCAAACCTTCTCTGGATCTCAGCGAACGTCAAGGGACTCTGAGGCTCCCCACTCAGTACTTGTTCAGGGTCTCCCCTCTTCTTCTTCAGGCACTCCCCTCCAAGTAGCTTTGTTCCTTCGTTGGCTCACAAAAAGGGTAACTCCCAGAGAGCGCAATATGCAGATACTCTGCGAACTTTTATTTCCTAATTTACCCGGAGAATGATACATGACCATCGGACTTTGAAGTCCTTGATTCGTAAATGAGATCTAGGAGGTCAATACTTTGAAAATGGGATTTGAAAATGGGATTTGAAGATTTACGGAAATAGGCTTTACGAACACAGAGTCGGCCACAAACGAGATGCCAATGGGGCGACATATGCAGAATATGGGGATTTGAGGACTGTACAATGTTCCAACCGGGGTACTTAAAAACAGGCCATTTTATGGAACTAACGGTCTGTAGACGGGGCCATTGTAATTACTTCAGTGATTAGATAAAGACTTTTAAAAAAGGTCTCACAAATCAGCCATCCTCAAATTGCCTTAATCACAGATTCTGTCTTGATCTGTGACAGATTGCTATATTGAACCTGTTAAACCCGAGGGAGTCAATGGACTGCACCAATGAAGCCCCGTAATATTTGGCTGGTGGCCGCGAAGTAACTTGGCTACGACGACTCTCTCGGTTATTGGCACTTCGGATTGCCGGACAAAAAACAGGCTTTTCATTTTCAGGACACAGAATAATACCCCGGGAAAACAATAGAAAATTCTTTATTCCAATAACCGAAGACATCGCTGGTAGAGTAGAACCCTAGCCTCTTGTACACTTAATACTACACTTCGCATGCTTCCATGCCCATGAACATAATGATAATTACTCTACGTATAAATGCGCTCCCTTTATCAACTCCGGTGCGAAGCTGCTCGGCTTTAGGTTTTTTTTGTCTGCATTTTGTCTGCGATATCCTCAATTTGTCTGCATATTTGTCCTGACTCTTCTCTATCCAATAGATGGAAAAAATTACTAACACTAAAAGTCGTTCTCAGTGATAAAAATTAATGTTTCCGAGACTGTCCGTTGCGCTCAAAATGTTATAAGTATGTTTGAAGATCATTTCGGTATAACAGGGATGAGATAATTTACTAATAGATCCTTTATTCCATTTTTATACTAAATTATACTTAATATTACTCCTATACCAATTCCAATTTCTAGAGAAGTCTCTTTCATTACAGACTATCAATTTCCATTTCCCCATCGAGATTTCTGTCTCTACGAATACTATCCACTAATTTCAATTCACCATCTATTCAATACTATTCAATCCACAAACTGCATCCCGTCATTTTTAATACTATGAAATATGTATGGTACGTATATTGTGATTTTTCAAGTGAAGTCGGAGTCCGAATGTTCAACGCAATCTCCACTACAGAAGATACAGTGCCTGAGTTATTCATGTAGATCATGGAAATTCTGTGAATCAATTCCGTGAAGCAACCCTGTGAAGAAATTCCAGGGTTTAAGTGTAGCTTCCCCAGGTGGATATTTCACTAATTCATTCAAATTTCCTCGGACTAATCATGACTTCAACAACTTCATTCACCCCGTTGTTAATACTAACCTTCAGCTAATATAATACCTAGTAACCAAGAATCTACACCGATAGTAGTAAAAACTTCCAAACAATGGGTACTTCCGCCGAGACCAAAGCCCGGTAGAAAACCAATACCCGGAAAAGATGAAAAAGTCGACTCCAAGAAAGACTCCAAGCGAGTAGAAAAGAAGGTGGAGAAGGCAGACAAGAATGAAAAGGAGAGGTTAAGAGATAAAGAAAAGGATTCTGCCAAAGCTTTACTCGAGGCCCACCTCTATCCCAAAGGACCCTCGGACTCGACCCTCATCTCCAATCTTCATAAGAATATCAAACTTATTGATTCGGAAAACACGGGCTTGAAATCCAACCTCCTTTCACTCATTCACGACTACAAGCTCTTAAAAGACTTGGTGTTGAACAAACACACTACCACCGATAGCAACGTACGCAAACGGTCGTTTACCGAGGTGGTCGACACACCAGACGTCCAATTAACCGAGCTTATAAATGATATGAGCGACTTATCATACCAATCCAAGGACTTATCGTACCAAGATTTAAATTTCCTGCCGGACTTAATAGAGACTACCGAATCTTCCGTACCGAACGACTTCACCGACTACATCACGTACGACATCGATCCACCCAAGAAGAAGAAACCCATCCACCGTAAATTCAACCACTACAAAGACTTTGAAAAGTTGGATACGGTCGAAGATTCCGACGTTGAAATAGATTTCGAAGACGACGAAGACGAAGAGTCCCACAGTCCAACCTCTACGTCGTCTACCGGTTTATCTCGCACTACATCTCCATCATCTGACTTCGAGAACAACTCATTGATGTCAACTTTAACTCGCTCCACAACCGTTTCTTCAGTTAACACAGCGATGTCATATTTCGATAAGAAGTCTGTGAACCCGTTCAAAACCAACACCGCCAGATTCTTTGAGTTGCCCAAGTTCGACGAATCTCTCAACAACGCATCGAACCGTCCAGACCGTCACCATTTCTTCAGTTTCGACCAATCCATGAACTCTCCACCTCCTCCATCTTCCGACCAAGACAAATATCTTATGATCAATGACTTTTTGGAAGAAAAGTTGCTCAATAATGATTTGGAGTATTATGTGGGAGAGAATTCCTGTACGAGGTGATAGATAAGAATAATCAGTATAACAAAGATTAACCAATGATCAGAATGCCACAGAGATCATAAACAACCACGGTGATCCTGGTCATCACTTGCATGGTCTCCCCTTCTCTAGATTTCTAGACGGACTTTACGAAGTCCACCAGACGCGCCACACCTCATTATAAAGGAAAAAGTACTCCTAACGATATTTATTTCATCCAACCCCTTTTAACTTACGGACCACTTATGCCATTTTTCTACCTATTTATTCAACTTACGACTGAACGTGCTTTTATCTAACCAATACACACATATTTATATTAATTTCTAAGTTGTATTATGTAATTTTTTGTGCCTTTGCATGTTTCTTAAGTCTTACATGTTTTTTTTCCTTTGCATGTTTCCTTTTACACTTTGTCCCGAGATATTCTGGGGTATATTCGTGTGCTTTTCGTGATATTTTCGCACACCTGAGTTAATTTACAACAGTCTGGGGATTTGCAGCAGTCTGGGGATTTGAAGCCGTGGGGACAATTTTGGGGACAATTTTGGAGACAATTTCACTTGATCTATTCAGTCTAATTAACTGGAGTAAGACCCTTGCCACCTTGTAACAATACGTCTTCAATATTGCTCATGGCCATAACTGCAGTGTAGTCAAAGTTTTCGATGGTTGATGCACCAATATGAGGAGTCAAAACCACATCTTGTCTTCCGAATAACTCAGGATGAGCAAAAGGCTCCTTTTCAAAGACATCGAGTCCTGCAAACAAGATCTTACCCAGCTTCAAGCCATCGACTAAAGCGTCTTCGTCGATAATCAGACCTCTACCGATATTGATGATTCTGAATGGGTTGGGGATTTGGGAAATGATTTCACGGCTGATCAAATGCTTGGTCTGTGGAGTTGCTGGACATGCAATAACCACAAGATCAGCCACACTGGTAGCATCGCTCACAGTAGGATGGAAAGTAACTGGGTATCCCAATTCTTCAATTTGACTAGGCGACAACTCGGTTCTCTTCACGTAGTGAATATTCATCCCCAAGTCAGACAACTTCTTTCCAATAGTCTGTCCAATATTTCCGAACCCAACAATGACAACGTTGTGGCCACGGGGAGACATAAGCGGACGGTTATTGATATATTCACCATAAGAATATCCCCTCTTATCACCCTGGGTAGCAGTACCGGTGACCTGGTCGAAAGTGGTCGAGTTATCCAACATCTTACGCACTTGCAATGTATGATTATTACTAAGGTTGAAATGACCAGAATATACATGGAACTGTCTGAAAGAAGTTATAGCGTTATACAACACCAAATCGGCAACAGGCTCAGCAGCACCAGTCAGAGGAACGTTCGTCAAAACGATACCCTTTTTCTTCAACCCTGGCCCATCATAGCCATCATGGCCCACTGAACAGATGGAAATAACCTTCAAATTCTTAGGAGCAGCGGCCAAAATCTGGTTGTAGAACCCTCCAAACGGAAAGAAACCCAACCATGCACCATAAATAGCCTCGATATCCTTAAATTTCGTCTCAAAATCAACAAGTAACTGTTCCGCTGTAGACAACTGGTAGGAGATGCACTCGAATTTCTCTTCGAAAGCACGATATTCCGGTAAATCTTTGTTCAAATTACCCACGAATAATACCTTTGGTTTGGAAGTCATAGTCATAGTCATATTTAACGGTCTGCAAAAGAGTTGTAGCGAGTTCCTAAAATTTTGCAATACCTGAACCAGAAATTTTTCGTTTTTCACATCGCTAAATTTAGCCATTTGAAGCGAGGCCAAGACACGAAAGAAAGAAACCAAGCGATCCATAAAAAACGACTTTATGGAACGAACTCATACTGATCCACTAGTGGACCTTACTCATAGGGTTAATCGACAAGATAACCTGGAAAGTCATGAAATAGATTCAGCCAATCATGATATTCAAATCGACTCAGCCAATCATGATATTCAAATCGACTCAGCCAGTCTTGAACAGACTGATCCACAAATACACATAAACACCAACCAGCATATTCCCCAAGCATATACACCCCATAGCCAGTATAATCCTTATAAAGTCGACTTGGTCAAGGTAGTTTTCAAATCGGTTCTTCTCGGCTCCATACTTCTGATCAACTTGATTATAATAGCTTTCAATTACGGAGGGTTCATAGACACTCCACGATGGATCCCACTAAACTTCTACTTTATCTTCCTAGCATTCTATCACTTGATGGAATTCTTAAGCACCGCTTTGTTCAACAACCGAGCCGTCGACGACGACTCGTTCATCTTGGAGGACTGGGACATGCACTGGGTCACTGTAGCATCCGTCGTAGAGTATGCTATACGAACATGGTTGGGATGGAATGTAATACATTGGATCAGCTTCGTGGGGGTTCTTGTGGCGGTAGCAGGCCAGTTTGTACGGACTTTGGCCATGTATACAGCCTGTGAATCGTTCAACCACTATATCCAACGTCACCATGAAGCGGAAAAACACCGTCTAGTGACCCATGGAATTTATGCGATTCTCCGCCACCCGAGTTACTTTGGCTTCTGGTGGTGGTACGTCGGCTTACAATTGTATTTGAATAACGTGATTCTCGGCATAGTGGGCGGATATATACTATGCCGGTTCTTTAAAAAACGAGTAGAGTTTGAGGAGGAATTGTTGGTGACGTTTTTCACGGAATATGACGAGTATAGGAATCGAACAAGAACAGGTATTCCGTTTGTGAAATAGTATCTAGTCACTAAGGAGCGTAGCGACTTAGTGACGATCCCTCGGCTTCTAGAGAGCTGGAGATCTACCAATAACTAGTCACTAAGGATCGTATCGACTCTTATAAATATAGATATGAACCGAGCATTAATAAATAGATAAGGACCGAGCAGATTTAAGTACCACTAATAATATGACCCTTGACGTTATCCCACTAGCTCCCACTAGGTCTCCATAAATCACCACAGTTTGCTAGATATATAAGAACTCGTACTCCGAGAGTACACCTGAATTACAGTAGTTAGTCAGAATTGTCTCTCTGGTCTAAACTCTCTCATTTCAATCGGCCAATCATCCGTTTTGCACCCATTTTATTAACTCTTCATAGCTTCTGTTCAGATAAAAGTATACTTATAGATATGGACATACTATTTATTGAATATGTTGGGGGTAGGTAGATTTAGTAGAATTAGTAGAATTGACTGGTACCAGGAGAATTATGAAGATTCTCTGACCAGTGTCCATTTTTATTAAAGGTTAGAATAAGTATTCTGTAGATAAATCGTTATTCATCAGAATTAATCTACGGAAAGAGTCAGTACTTATTAATTTATGATACTAGGGACACTGAAGAATGTGCTAGGTCCAATAGCAGTAATTCTATCAATAATTCTATCAGTATTATATCAGTATTATATCAGTATTATATCAGTAATTATATCGGTATTATATCAGTATTATAGCGGTAAACACAAGAAACTACAACTGGCCAGTAGCTACTACTGAACAAACAATCCACCACCGAACAGGCGTTAATTAGTTCCTGTTAATGACTAAAATCTCACTACTCGCTGGCTACGTCATAAAACCTGCTCCACGAAACAGACTCTAATATCTAATGAATAATTTAATATTGAATGAACTCTATTAGGAAGCTAGGGAATAAAAGGACATATCAGGAGAAATCAGCATCTAAGTAAGGAGCGTTCACACAGTGAATACAACAAACACTTATGTAGGGTAGAATAGTTTGAGTTATACTTGAAGTTCAGTTATTCTTGAAGTTAAGTTATACTTTTTCAAATACTTTCAACTTCAATGACTCTACGTCCTTCGTTTGTGCCCCCATTATTACCAGTTGCCATCTCTCATTTCTATTACTTTTCCTTCTTTGGATCAACTCCAAACCCGTTAATATTTCTATACATCATAACACCATCCTTACCGTCAACAAATTGACACCATCTACTGGATTTCCATAAAGAAACCCACATGTTTTCATCTGAGTGCATGTAGTGTTCACCCATAACCTTCTTGATAGCAGCAGAAGCTTCTCTGGCGTTGTAGAACGGAATTCTCGACACGTAATGATGCAAAACATGGGTCTCGATAATATCGTGCAAGATGTGTTTTCCGACGAAACCGAACTCACGGTCAATGGTGGTAGCGGCACCTCTAGCAAAGTTCCATTGATGGGCTTCGTAATGAGCCATCTTTGGATCAGAATGTTGCAAGTATGTGATGAAAACTAACCAATGGTTAACAAATAAGTATGGCAAGAACCAGTTGACCAAGAAGTTGAATCCGCCAAAGTTCTTGTACCAGGAGTACAAGACAAAACCTTGGATCAATAAACCAATGTCGGACAATACAATGTACCAGTAGTCTCTCTTTTCGAAAATGACAGAGTTAGGGTTGAAATGATTGGTCTTGAACTTGGAGATTCCTTCGTGCTTTTGACCAGACACATTCAACAACAAGTAAGCAAACCATCCAAAGGTTTGTTGGAACAAAAGACTCAATAAAGAATGTATTGGAGCATCGCCAACCAAGTCGTTCAAATCCTCTACACCTCTGGCAGAAAGGAATTCCGATTTGGTCTTTGGAACGAAAACCTGGTCACGAGTTAAGTGGCCAGTAGCCTTGTGATGTTTACCGTGAGAAAACTTCCATGAAAAGTATGGAACCATCAAGTATGAATGGAGAACCCATCCAACAGTATCGTTAACCCAACCGTAGTCGGAAAAGGCCTGGTGACCACATTCATGGGCCATAACCCACATACCGGTAGAAACCAACCCTTGACAAACGATATAGGTGGCCCATGCAAGGAAACGCACGGACTTGAATGGGATCAATGGAATATAGTTGTTGGAGACAAATCCTAAAGTAAACATTAAGGCAATATCTCTGAATACATAGTAGAACGACTCTACCAATCTTCTCTCGTAACAATGCGAAGGAATTGCCGTCAAAATGTCCTTAATGGAATAGTCGGGCACTTTGAACTCGTTCCCGTAGGCGTCTGTGGCGGTAAGTCCTGTCTTGAACGACTTATCGGAGGTGGTAAGCGAGGCAACATTGCCTCTCTTCTGAATACCAGTAGTGTTGGAGGTCCCAGATCCAAAGGATCCTGATGAAATTTGACTTGACATGATCGGAGTGATGATGAGTGGGTGTGGTTGTGGAAGGGTTGGAAATCTGGGAGGTTTTATAGGAGAGGAAAGTTGGGAAAAGAAATTTTCACAACCACCTTCCAATACGAGACCGGGGTCTGGTATTGGATGTTTTAGTGGAGGCAATTGGGATTTGAAAGTGACATGGAGATCTTGCGCTAGTATAGTATGAACAGATCGTCTCTACACGTTTAGTTTAGTGATAGAGCGGCGGTGGGGGTCTCTGTTTGTTGCCATCTCCTGGTCCAACATCGTGTCTCAGGCCTCAAAAAAGAAACGGTGGGAAGAAAATTTTATATCCGAGGGCGCATTCCGATAAACAACAGTAGTTAAGGGCGCCAAGTCAGACCCAGCAATTGCTACCGGAACTTTATCTACCCCCGGATTTGACCCCATAAGGCCAACATTTTACCCACAATAGGGACAAATGGAAATGTCATACATGAGACAGTAAAATGGTGGGATCACAAAAATGCTTATGTAACAACGCTAGGTGGTGTAGATAACAGACCGGACGAATGGTATAGGGGTAATAGTAACGTTTAGTGGAGATTAGTGAGAGCTAGAGAGAATTAGCGAGAGCAAGTGAGAATTAATCAGAGCAAGTGAGAATTACTCAGAGATAGTGAGAAATAATCAGAGATAATGGGAGATATTGAGAACTATTCATAATGGGAACTATCAAGAGTTAACGAGAACTAATCAGAATTAACGAGAACTAATCAGAATTAACGAGAACAAATCTAATAGAAACTAATCAGAACTAATAGGAACTGGTGATAACTCGTCAGAATGTTGCCTGATCTGTGATTTTGTAGCTCCAGAAATTCTCTTTATGCACCTCGTACCATGAGAGTTTTCACTATTTAAACGAGCAACTATGCGTTAGAACGGGAGAACGCGAGGATAGTCGGTGAACGCGTAGCTAGTTGAGGGTAAGAAACAAATATGATTCCTAGTTCATCTTATTATATTGTTTATTCTAGAATATTATTGTAGAATTTTTAGATTAGAATTAAATTATAGAGGACTGGGGTTTGAAAAGTTATCCGAGGAGTAATGATAAATACCGAATTTCAGTTCAAACATCACGGATTTGGTAAAATCCCTAAAAAACCCCATTCAGAGATTGAGGTGCATATCTAGTATGGGGTAAGCTCATATTGATCAAGAATCTTGATAATAGTTCAATGTTGTGATAAGAAGAGTATTTCATCAATAAAATAAAGAGTCGAGCTTAGAAACAACTATAGCCTCTAATGGAGTTACTTTTCCTAGTAGAGTTAAAGTATGTTCCCTTAAGAGATATTCTCCATACTAGAGTTCTCTTCCATATATGAGTTATCTTTCTGAAAATGTATCACTTACAAAAGAAGTATCTTAAAAAGAAGTATTACTTAAAAATAAGTATCCTAACAAAGACGATTCTTTGAAGAAGTTTCTTGAAAAAGAAGTATTTGAAAGCTTTTGAGGAAATATCTCTTGAGAGGTATCTTAAAATAAGCTTCATATGACATACTTATCGAATATTACTCAATCTAGTATTATTCATATGCACGTTGATGTCTAATCTATCGGCATCGTCCTCAATTTGTTTCAAACGAGTGTTTTGACTTTCTACCTCTTTACCCATTGTAGTTGCTGTGCCCTTCAATTTCTTTGCGAAGATTCCAATCTGGTCAAGATTACCTGCCAACTCCTTTTCTACTTCGTCATCCTCACTGTCATTTTCAAACTGGTAACGTTGTGCGGCAGCAAGATCCTTCTCTCCACGATACTTTTGATGAGTGTCTGAGTTTGTAGCGTTATTTGTGATTCCTTGCTTGATACGCTGTTCACTTGCATACATATCTTGACGGTGAGATTCACGCATGTACTTTTCCTGGGTCTTGGCCACCTTGATGTTTTCTTCTTGTTGTCTCAAACGAGATTTCCTGTTGAATGGATTACCATACGCAGGCACAAAGATAGACCGATTCAAACGTTTCAATTCCTTTACTTTGGCATCAGCAATTTGCGTCTGGGTGTCTGCCAAAAGTAAGTTCTGTTCAGCATTGTAGATCCGCTCCGATTGTGACCCCAACATCCCCAATGTATTGGTACCTGACGAGTCGGCTTCTTGCGCCATCCGTAATGTATTACGAGTCAGTGCAAGAGATTCTTGCTTGACAAATCTTATATCTTGTTTTATAGCTTCTACCTCTTCGTCTTCCGAGTTAACCTGATCTTCTTCAGGAATGTCTTCGTCGATATTCAAGTTGAGGTCGTCGTATTCATCGGGAGGAAGTTCATTCAAATCGAGTGTCTCGTCATCACGAGAAGTTTGTGCTGCACGAACTGGTCGCCTTGCAGGTTTTTTTGATGCATACATTTGGTTGGTAGGAATATGATTTAAATCCAACGATTCGTTATCAAACTCTTGCGCCCGAGATGTTTGACGTCCATATGGATCATGTTTGGGTGGGGCATGGCGATTTCCATTCTCCTGTGCTCCATAGGGGTTAGTTCTCTGATTCTGCTGACCGGTGCCTTGTGTTTCTTGGCTATAAGGAGAAGCCTGGTTTCCTTTGTTGGATGCGTATGGGTTGGATGCTCCATTTCCAGAATCCCCATTTGATCCGTAAGGATTACCAGCTGGGGCGTCTCCGTTCTGTGCATACGGGTTTCCTTGTGAGTTCCCATTTGTATTTCCAATATTGGCGTATGGGTTGACGGGTGCTAACCCAGGCTGTGCCGCACTACGTTGTTGAGCGTATTGTTTGAAGGCACCAAACTTTTCAGGTCTCGAGTTTCCCGATTTCGTTGTAATTCCCACCCTGTTCAAGTCATCACGGAGCTCTTGCTCCGTAGGCTCTTTCTTCTTAAACATCTTTTTGATCCCCATCTTGTTGACTTTGTATATGTAGAATGATCCTGTCATCTTTAAGTTTATCGTCAAGGCGGTGATGATTGAGAAATCATGTGATAAAAAGCACGTGAGTATGTCAAAATCAGAAAACGTTAGAATAGACATTACTGAATAACAGTGGGAGGTAGATACTGGATGGGACAGTAAGATATTGTCATATTCTCGTATCATGTTATGTATCTCGTATTATTATCTCGTGCTATATATCTATATATTAACCAGGGCTATATTTAGATAGCCGTATGATATTAATTTATCAATAACGGACGATTATCGTTCACGCCAAATATCTGGAGTTTTCGATGCTTGGCCAGGGTCTCATGACTAATTTCTAGCCATCAGCAGTTATCCTAATTACGAATGAAACATTCTAAACAAATTTTGCAACCTTTTCATCGAGAGGTCAGGTGACTGTATTTTAGACAATAATTATGCAAAGCTACAAAGAACATATTAAGTATTAGCGAATGTCGCTATATTATTATGTATGTATTATTAAGGATATCACTTCTATTCTGGTTTGGCATATAATGGGTGCAAAAACGCCGGGCCGGAACGTCAAGATGTCAGAACACTGCAGGAACAACGTATATTAACCATCAAGAAAAGCAAGAGTACTTGTGTATGGTCATATATTGAGCGATCTGAAATATAACTTCGTAAAACAATCAACCTTAATAATAAGCATCTAATATTCAGACGATATCCATATAATCTGTATCTAATTACATCTAATAACATGTAATTACTAGAAACCACTGATTTTTTGATAGATTTGACGTCCTTCGATCCATTCTAGTTCATGTAACACCGCCCAATGTCTATTCCCGGAATTAGTCTTATATAACCCAATGTTGACTATAATCTGTCGTAACGTATCCAGATCTGAATTCGTCGGTTCCGAAAAACCAATTGGCCAATCATATTACCTCGTTTCAAAGCCGGACATTCTAATCTAAGAGGGGAACTGCGCTATCAAAATTGAACAAAACGATCCAGCTTGCCCCATCCTAAAACCACCGGGCCCTAAACAAACTTATGCATCAAGTTGACGTAGCTTGGGGGAATTCCATCATCGTATAAATAGCCGTAGATAACCTGATAACTAAAAAATAGCAGGGTGAAAATTAATACGAATTTACGCGCACGGATCTGTGAATCATATAGATCTCCATCACTATTCTTTCCACCTAGTGACAGTTATATCCTCGGCACAACCGTAATCGTCACCGTATCGTCACCGTATCATCACTAGCATCAATCAATATGTCTACTCAGGTTATCGAAAAGAAGCCAATCAACTTCTCCAATATCTTACTTGGAGCTGCATTAAATATGGCAGAGGCTACCACCTTGGGCCAGCCGTTGGAAGTCACCAAGACCACCATGGCTGCCAACAGAAACTTGTCACTTTTACAGGCCGGAAAACACGTGTGGGCTCGTGGTGGTGTTTTGGGATTCTACCAGGGGTTGATTCCATGGGCGTGGATCGAAGCATCCACAAAGGGTGCAGTCTTATTGTTCGTGAGTGCTGAAGCCGAGTATCAATTCAAACGTATTGGTGCCAGTAACTTTGTTTCTGGTATGGGGGGTGGTGTAGCCGGTGGTTTGGCCCAAGCCTACTTGACAATGGGGTTCTGTACCTGTATGAAGACAGTTGAAATCACAAGATCAAAACAAGCTGTTGTGCCTGGCGTGCCTGCACAAACATCTTTTCAGGTGTTCAAGGAGATCTACCGCAAGGAAGGTATCAGAGGTATCAACAAAGGGGTCAATGCCGTAGCAATCAGACAAATGACCAACTGGGGGTCCCGTTTCGGATTCTCCAGATTGGCCGAAGAATCCATTCGTAAACTTACTCACAAAAAAGAAAACCAGAGCTTGACTGCCTTGGAAAAAGTTGCAGCCTCTGCAATTGGTGGTGGTCTTTCTGCCTGGAACCAGCCAATTGAAGTCATCAGAGTAGAAATGCAATCCAAGACTGCCGATCCTAATCGTCCAAAGAACTTAGGAGTAGCAAGTGCCTTCAATTATATTTATAAGAATAATGGTATCAAGGGGTTGTATAGAGGAGTTGCTCCAAGAATTGGGTTGGGTGTTTGGCAAACTGTATTTATGGTAGCCTTCGGAGACATTTTCAAGAAAATGTTGAATGCAGAAGGTGGTCACTAGGATTATAAGACACTCACACGATCAAATAGTCGTACAAGTGATGTTTGAGAAACTTTAGGCTCAGGTAGCCAATAACCTGCCACTTAACGTGGATAAAAATGACTTTGGAATATCACCTCGAGTTACTCACTATATTAGTAGAAATACCTTCAAATTATTGACTATACTAGTACTAATACTACAGATAATGTAGTAAATTGTCGCTAGATGGGTTAACACACCTATCCAAATATTATAAAGGCATTGAAGTTATGTTTGTTGTGTCTTTATTGTATAATTAGACACAATTATCATTAATTTATATTCCTTTTTAAATACTTAATAGTAGTAACATATATATATTACAGCTTTGAAGAATAACATTTTCATGAACAGATTGTCATAAAGAACCTGACATACTTATTTATTTAACATATGATTCATTTTATAGTACAGTAGAATATGACAAAAATTATGAACGCTCATGATCTGATGATCTGATGATTTTTTTTATGATTCCTTGGATGGCTCGATATGTAATGTGCCCCATCTATCATAACAATACAACCCGAAGATTGTCAAGAGAAGACCAGCAACTTGTAAGCCAGTGAAACTCTTGCTTTCCCACAAAAATGCTATAATTATGATGATAATACGTTTGAGAATATTGGCAATTGAGTAGTTTATAGGAGACATAAGTCCTAAGATTTGGAATGCAAGAAGGGACTGGAGGAAATGGGAGATTCCATTGAGTACAATAAGAAATGAGGTCAGGATGTTTAACTCAAGAATCGAGATCTGGGGGTTGGTGAACTCAGATACCAAATAGACTGGCAAGGTGAAAATAAAACCAACCATTGAACAGTAAAAGAGAATAGTTAACTTATCCAATTTCTTATTTGTAGCTGTAGAAGTGTCTTTACTGGTGGGTAAAACATCGTTTTTCTCAATGGTTAATCTCTTTTTAGCAAAGATGTTTTGGGAAACAAAGATAAGCATCGAAATGAAGGCATAGGTCAAGCCTACGAGATAATATGACGATGAGGTGGTAGTGTTGGCGTTTTTCTTCTTGAAACAAGTAAGCATGATTCCAAGCACCAATGGAAATAATGTGATATATGTGATAGGCTTGTACTTGATGTTGTAGATAGTACGGTAGATCAAGACCGTGATTAACGGAGACAAAGCTTTAATGGTATGGACAAGCGAGACTGGAATAAGCGAGGTTGCTTTATGCGAAGTGAGATGTCCAACAAACTGGAAACATCCCATAGGGAAGGTGGTGGAAATAATGAAGGAGGTAGGTTTCAAAAACTGCCAAACACACAATGCTGAGTCCGAGTTCTTGGGACATGCTGGTATGACACCTTTTGGAAAGCAGCCATACCATTTTTGGTTGGTTCCAATCACTGACAAAAGAGCAACACATAATAGAGAGTTGATGAGAAATTGGAATTGTGTAAGTGTGATTGGATATTTATATTGTGAAAGGATCATCTTGGTAGAATTGCTAGACACAATAGAAAACCAGTACCATAATGCACAAAGTCCACAGATTTTAAAGTCCACAGGGGGTAGCCACGAGGACTTTGATTTATTTGTTTCATTAAAACCATACTCAGAAGTGACAGGAGTGGATACTGTGGATATTGGAGGGGTTGGTGGCAACAGATATGATGAAAATAGTTGATAATTTGCTAGATTTATCCGTTGTTTGGGGATAGGTTGGTGGAGATCTCGGGCCAGTCCCTCTCTGACTAGTCCCTCTCTGACTAGTCCAGTTTTCGGTTCTTGTTTGAATCCCTGTAATTTGAACAAATTAGTCGACGAAGAATTCATATTAATTTGTGACGAAAGATATGGGGGTCTTCCTTTCTCTGGCATTTCGTTTAGATTCTCAACAGAAGGGTTACCACTGTGAAGAGAGAACGTTGAATCCATGGCGTGTTTTAGCGAATGTGGGGGGATAACTGGGTCTATTTATAAACGATTGTGGGCAGGGCTTTAACCTGAGGAATATTGAAGATGTTACAGAAACTTAGGGATGTCAACAGAGAGAACTTAATTTAGCGCTGGTGATGGAGGACAAAAAATGTCAATAAAAAGAAAGAAAACATCGTTGCCGCAACAGATAAGAAACATGTGGGTAAGTATAGTTTCTGTATACAGGTAGTAGATTTGAAGGATGAAAGATTAGTCTGGTTCCTGCAGTTAACCGAGAGAACAGCGAATCAATACTGAGCGTAGCGAAGCGTTGGTTGCTGCAAGAATTTATTAGTAGAACAGCGCTAAGAGATATTAATAGCAGAGAATACTAAAAAATGTGAGAGAAGAAGAATAATTACTGTGATTATTAGGTATGAACTGATGGATGAACTCATAGCTGAGCGACGGCATTGAGGCCCGAAGACTAACCCATATATAGAGCAAGTGGGTTTAATTAATTTATTAATGGCAGAAAAATTTAGCCTGGGGCTAATTGGTGGAGGTGTCAGATTATAGATTCAGCGATATTTAGTGAAATTTAGTTAGCTATCAACCAACCAAGATCGGTTTTATTATAACTTAAGAATGTCTAGTGATTCATATACTTGATAGAAATTGATCTATTATGATATCTTAAAATCTCTACTATAGAAAATTAGTAAAATCTAGAAATTCCCAATATTTCTCCTCATATAGATAATCTGGAGTAATAGTATCACTAAACGAACTTTCTAATCTTAAATACTGAGCTTAGCGAAGGAATTTCTCAGTATTCTTTATGATATACTAAATCTCCCCAAATTCTAAGTACTTTTTGCTTAAGATTCTAGGTGTAAGTGTTTATATAGGATTATGTAATCAAAACTACATGTATAGTATTTGGGGTAATTGTTACTTAAAAATTTTTGGGAATTCGTATATGATATATTGGGGCCTATCTTAGCTAGCTTAGATGTTATTTAAGTTAGTAGAGGCAATTTTGGTCAATATTTCACTAGCTGAATCGATAGATGTTATTGTACTGCATATAAAGAAAATAATATCCGTTGGCTCATTTGCAGCTTAAAAAACGACAGAACTAATCGCTTCACTCATAGTTATCTCTGGCAAGTGCTTATTAGGGAGATAATGAATTCCTGGTACCCAGGAACATGCAATGCTATTGGTAGTTATTGTTCTCAGTAATTGGCCAACTTTCTCTCTAAATCTCACTAAATAACATGCCCACTACACTTACTCAATAGTAAGTGTGCGATTCTAAAGATTATGTAAGCAATAACTCCATGTAGAATATTGTGGGTAATTAGAGGTATTAATTACTGGAAACGGGTATATGATATAGTGGTAGATATACCAAGCCAATCCAATGTTAATTTGTTTAGTAGAGGAAATTTTGGTCAATATACCTGTAGCCCAATCTACTGACGTTAATATACTGCATATAATACTGTTCGAACTATCTTGTGTAATCTTCGACCCATGTTTGATATTGGGGGTAATTGCTAGTTTATATAACTGGTAATATGGATTTGATTTAGTGATAGATATATAAAGGTATTTTGATGTTAGCTTAGTTACTGGAGACAATTTTGGTCAACATTTCACTGCTTAATCTACTGGTGTTAAAGTACTGCATATAACATTTATATAGAACCCATTTATTTGCAACTTTTAATACTGAGAGAACTATGAGCGAAGCTTGTTAGAGAAATGATAAACTACCGGTACTAGTAATTTATTGACTAGTCCCGTTCATCGCTATTTATCCTAATGAGAGTTATTTTCACTATAATCACGCGTTTGGACATCAATAAATCATTAAATCTCACTAATACTAAATCTCACTTAATCACAATATTCACTAAACCATTAATATCAAATATTAAAAGTAGAATTTGCTCAGTATTCTATAATCAGTATTGAATGCTCAGTATTAAAACTCTTCTTATTTATGGCTCACTATTCTCCCTATCATCTCATCAACGCGCCATTCTTCCCAGGTTTGCTTATCCTCTATCAACGCGCCGTGTCATTTATAGCGTCCGGAATAAAAATCAAATGCGTAGAATTTACGGAATTGATCTCAAACTCAACAGAAACAGCACCACAGAATGTCTAGTATAGTGCTATTTGCTGCAAAGCAACTCATAAAGCGAGCAGTTTATGATGAGGATGAGCCAGACGTCTCACCACCGGACGATCCATTGGATGAAGAACCCAACCCAGTGACCGAAGAAATCTTCTCGTCTTGGGCTTTATTTATACTCTTGTTCCTTCTTTGTGCTGCACTCTGGTCGTCATATTTCCTTCAGCAACGTAGGATCAAGGCGATCCATGAAACAGTGTTGTCGATCTTTTATGGGATGGTGGTTGGACTTGTGATTCGAATGTCGCCGGGCCACTATATCCAAGACGCCGTCAAGTTCAATTCGTCGTACTTCTTCAATATCTTGTTGCCACCAATTATTCTTAATTCGGGGTATGAGCTACATCAGGCAAACTTCTTTAGTAATTTGGGTTCGATCTTGACTTTCGCTATACCAGGGACGTTTATTTCTTCCTTAGTGGTTGGGATTATATTGTACATTTGGACCTCGTTAGGATTGGATGGAATTAAGTTGGAGTTTGTGGATGCTCTTGCAGTGGGAGCAACTCTTTCCGCTACCGATCCGGTAACCATTTTGTCCATCTTTAACGCGTATAAGGTCGATCCGAAGTTGTACACAATCATCTTTGGAGAGTCGCTTTTGAACGATGCAATTTCCATCGTAATGTTTGAAACGTGTCAGAAGTTCCATGGCCATCCTGTGCATTTTTCATCGTTTTTTGAAGGTATTGGATTATTTTTGATGACGTTTACCATTTCTACAATAATCGGAATTCTTATCGGAATTCTTGTTGCTTTGATTCTTAAACATTCTCATATTAGAAGGTATCCTCAGATCGAAACGTGTATGGTTCTTTTGTTTGCATACGAGTCGTATTTCTTCTCCAACGGTGCTCATATGTCAGGAATTGTTTCTTTGTTATTTTGTGGTATAACCTTAAAACATTATGCTTTCTTTAATATGTCCAGAAGAACCCAGATTGCTACAAAGTATATCTTCCAGCTCTTGGCCCAGTTGTCGGAGAATTTCATTTTCATCTACTTGGGCCTTTCGTTATTTACTGAGGTTGAATTGGTATTTAAACCATTGTTGGTAATTGTAACGTTCTTTTCAATCTGTGTTGCCAGATGGTCTGCCGTATTCCCGTTATCACGTTTCTTGAACTTTTTCTACAGAGCCAGATTTGAAAAGTTCACCAACAGAAACTCGTTAAATGGTGGAATCTCATCTCAAGCATTACCTGACGAAATCAGTCATAAATATCAGATGATGATCTTCTGGGCAGGTTTAAGAGGTGCCGTTGGGGTAGCTTTAGCAATGGGTATTCAAGGCGAAGCTAAATGGACATTGCTTGCTACGGTTTTAGTCGTAGTTGTCCTTACAGTTATTCTCTTTGGAGGAACTACAGCTTCGATGTTGGAGATTCTCGGGATTAAAATCGGATGCGTTGACGAAACCAACGATTCCGACGACGAATTTGATATCGAAGCTCCAAGACTTCCATTCTCCAACCCTCCAGCGACCAACAATATTCTCTTGGGCAACAGGAGATACAATAATGCTCCTAATATTATCAACAAAATCTATAAAGACGACGTGGTCAGATCCAGAAACGAATCGACCTCCAGCTTACCAAGAAGCAACAGAACATCAAGAAGCAACTCGTCCAACGACTTGCTTTCGGGAGTTGCTGACGAAGAAGATTTCTTGCCCAGTGATGCCGACGATTTGCTTCCAAACGCTATTCCATCTAGCTCAAGTAACACCGGACTAGGAAACAACTCTCTAGGCGGTGTTTTTGGAGATTCACAAGTAGGTACGGGTGTGCTAGGTGCACTTTTGAGTGCCGAAGAACACACCAAATGGTTTACCAAGTTTGACGAACAGGTGTTGAAACCGGTTTTGTTGGATACTTTGCCAAACAACAGAAGAAATCTTAATAGAGAAGATTCAAATAATGCTTAACGAATCAATTGAGCTGAAAAGTAGATACATAGTAACTAGCTATTTAAAAATACAAGAAGTTTCGATGAAGAGCAAATACTGAGCGTAGCGAAGTATTTGGTCAATTCCAGTCTGTTGTGATTCCAGTCTGTTGGTCAATTCCAGTCTGGTGAAATCGAGTCTGTTGGTCAATTCCAGTCTGGTGAAATCGAGTCTGTTGTGATCTCAGTCTGATGAGATTCCATTTTGTTGAGATTCCATTCTGTCATAATTCCAGTCTGGTCAAATTCATATTCACTATTTTAAAACCTGAAACGTTCTTTAGAATTATCCAATAATATTAATACAGCCTGCTTAGCTTTACCGAATTCACATATACTTCGCTAAACTTCGCTATGCTCAGTATTTGCTCACTAAGTTGAGATTCTAGTCTGTTGAGATTCACAAACACTTCACCACGCTCAATTTTGGTCAGTATTGGCCAATATCTAATGAATTTAAAGGCTCAAATTCTCTAATGAGATTCAGTCTGGTGGAATTCACAAAACCTTCCCTACGCTTAGTATTTGGGCAATTTCTCTTGTTGGTGAAATTCACAAATTCTTCGCTACGCTCAGTAATTTGCTACCTTTTGATGATTCTGTTGTTGCTGGGCAATGGCTACATCGATCACCCATTTAGCCAACTTATAAGTCCGTGGATTCAAAACCAAATCATTCAACTTGAAGTTGAACCTGACACAGATTTGAAAGAATTCGTGCATGCATAAATCGTGCATTACGGCAACGAGATGGTTCTTGATCAACTTTGGGTTCTCTCTTTGTCTTGTTGATAATATGATCGATGCAGGTAAGTAGTCGGTATAGTTGGAGGTGGCTCTCACGGGTTTTTCCAACAATTCTAGAATGTCTCGGATGTGGTTGTTGGTGACAGTGGAGTTTTTGTCTTCCTCGATGGAGTGTATTAATAAGTTCGAGATGGCTATCACCGCATTACCAAAACTCACGGCATTCACCACACGACTTTCAGTATCTCTTTTCAAGGTTGTTCTGAAAAGTAATCCGCCACTCGACGAGAGAAATCTCTCGTTATATATCAGACAAGTGTTCTCTATGCGAACGAGGATGTTCTTTATAGGAGCAAATGTGGAGTTTGAGGACTTTTTGCCAGATACGAGGTTGGAAACGAGTTTCTGTAACGGTTTTATGGCTTGTTTTTCAATAAGTTGGTACCAGTAACTGTCCAAAAGAGACTTTTTGGGTTGTTTGGCCTCGGAATATGTTTGTATACCAGGAGAGTTGGATTTGATGGGACTTGTGATGAAAGAGTTGCCGAAAATATCAGAGTCGTCCACAGTTCTTCCTATAGACGATCCACTCAACTCTTGTTTGATTTGGATTTGTTTTTGTCTCAAAGTGTGGAGATCTGAAGTAGATCTGTAGTTGATTGCTGCTGTAATTTCTTTGATAATTAGAGAGCATTCGTCCAAGATTGCTGGCCAGACAAAGCCTCTTCTCGATCTAGCATTATAGATGGCTGTTCTCAACTTTACACCCTCTGGTTCGGAAGTAGTGGCTAGATATGCCAATTCTTGGAACGCAGTCAAGCGACATAATTGTTGTTCAGGATCGACATTCCGTAACCCCGAAAGAAGCGTATTGATCGGATCGGAGCTATACGTACTGATTGGCTTCTTCCCATCCAAACATCCAATTGTAGCATACACATTATAGGCATGGTTCACGATCTCCCATACTAAGAGAATATGGTATGACAAAAACGCCATGGTAATCGACGATTTCAACGTTATACCCAACTTCGGCACGGCCGTATCCAACCCAAGCACTAAAATCAACAAGATATTCGATTTATAGATGATAGGCCTCACAAAGTAATAAGTGACCGGGGCCCAAATCGACATGAAAACATTGAGGGTAAGGGCATTTCCAAACAACAACGGAAGTTTCGTGAGGAGACTATCGTCAGGAGCGGTCTTTGTAGGCCCATACTGAAACGAAAGCTTGTTACGCTGGAAAATAAGTTGGTGCCCACTATAAAACACCGCTAAGAAGAAGGGATAGAACCAAAAGTACACCCATTGATCGTTGATCAACGGACTCTTACGATACTCTTTGGAGAGCAAGTAGTATTCATATCTGAAGGGCAACTGGAATATAAAGATCCCATGTATAAAGTATGAAGAAACAATGTAGAAAACACTATTTTTGAGGAACTGTGTTGAGAACAATGTCCCATAGATTTGTGATCCAAGAGTCTTGTTGGAGGAGAATTCTACAGTAGAAAACTTTCTTCTAGCTTGCTTGATGAGTAATGTCGCTAGAAATATCACTGGACCTCGATAAACGAATGTGAATAACATATTCCACCAGAAGTTGCCGTAAGGAATCCGCAATGTTATGGAGACCATAAGCGCCAAAATGAGATTGATGTTGTTGATGTATTTCAATCTTTTGGCCAACACTTTGGAGAAGTACGATTGGTACGTGGAGGCGGTTGTTACCGTGGTAGAAACAACCATTGTGGAGGGTAGTGGTGGTGGTGATGAAAGTGGTGATAAAAATATTGAAATTGAAAACGAAAATGAATTGAAATTTTCATTTTTCAGACGCGCAGAAGCGATATGAAAGAGACTCAGGCCAAGTCTGAGTTGGTAGGATTAGGGAGACTAGAAGGGGTTGAAAGGGTTTAGCGGACTATGAGAGGTTGGCTAGTGGTCTAGGGGACTATAAGACGCTAAAGGTGCCTATTTAGCGAAGATCCTGATTAGTGGTCTCCCCAGTAGACCAGAAACCCAGTTATTTCCTAGAAAGTTGAAAGGATCTTTTAAATCTCTGTCACTAAATATAGATGTATTACTAATAGGATGTCTGGTCCAGGGTCTCTATATTGAAGTAATGGTTAATGGGGCCATTTATCTTTTAGTGAGTCTTCTTCAGTCACCAAGTCTTCTTTAAGTCACTAATTTAGTGTGTGTCTCGAAGTCTATGTAATATAAGCCCTCTATTGTTACAAGACAACTAAATCTTTGTTATATAGTGAAATCACAGTCAGTTAATCCAGTTGTCTCTCAATATCTCTCTTATCTCTATCTAAGTCCAGTTATCGCCCTCTAAACCTAACCTTTTCTCTCTAAATCCAATTATCTCTCATTAAATCTATTTCTACATCACTAAACCAACTTCTCTGTCACTAGTCTTCACTAATCACTTCTAAATACAATCTCTGTTACTCTCACTAATGACTGGATTTGTATTACTATTTACATGGGTCTTGAGGTAATCATATTCTTATATTTCCTCACCCGTTACTCTCATGGAGTTATTTATTAATAGCCAATTGGGCTTCACGCTTCAACTGCTCAAGTTCTCCACTCAAGGTATCCTTGACAGTTTGGAAGCCAGGTTTTCCATTTAATTCTCCCAATACATGGTCAGAAATGACTCTTTCATTATAGTCGATGTTGGCATAGCCACTTCCAGTCGAAGCAAGTCTGCTTTCTATTATACTTTGACTTCCATCAAATTTGCTGAAGTTGACTTCAAATGCTTCTGTGATGGCGGCTTCCAACTCTTCCTCGGTGGTGATGAAGTTGGAGGCTGCATGGTACAAATCCAACAAGCTGTTGGCCTTTGCTTCCTTTGCATGTAACTCGTTGGTCTTTCTGTTCAAGAGTCTTTGTTCTTGCAAAATCAATTCTTCTGCATCGGTTCTTGGTCTCATGATAGGTCCTTCCAAGTATGAGTCGAGAGTTGGTAACGTCAACTTTTCAGCATCTGATTGTTGATACTCGCTGGCCTCAGAGTGTAATTTCTTCTTTTCTTCCTCTTTGGCACGATATGCGTCTAAGCGCTGTAATCTGTCGGCTTCGGCCAAGTATGCTTGCTTCAAGTAGTCACGACGAATTTCGTTTCTCTTCAACTCCCATAATTGTTCAGCACTCAACTTGGATTCGTCTACATTGGTGGGCACTCTTTCTTCTATGGTTTTTCTGATTCTTTCTTCAACACTTACAACAGGCTTTGGTGGTTGGATACGTTGGAAGGTAAATCCAGTTTTTTTTGGTAATGGTACTCCTTCTGCAAAACCTTGTTCAACTTTGTTTTCCTTGGCCAACTCTTGTTCTGTCAATGGTCTGATTGGATGGCGTTTGAAAACAGGACGCACTTTTGGCAAAATACCAGATTTGCCTCCATATTTAAGAACACCTTTACCCATGGCCTACTTATTGTGAGATATGGGTTGTTTATGAGAACGATTTGTGAAGATTTTTTGAAAACTTTGTTCCAAGTTTTGAACGTGCACGACTTATGGGTTGCAAAATTGTTCGTTAAAGGATCCAAGTAGTTTCTTCATAGAAGGCTCTACCAGGAACTAGTCCCCCATAAGAGATTCCAGTGCAAATATTTTGGCGAATCTCGTTATAATTTCCTGAAATAGTTTTTCTTCAAGACCCTTGTAGGAAATTGACTCTATATTTTCAAATACTATGAAATCAATTCATATAATCTTGGAACTATTTCAATTCACTTACTCTAAGAACTATTTTCCTCCCCATATATTATAGATATTTTCCAGACATACCTTTCCGATCTTCTTATTACCTATCTGGTCCTTAAATTCATGGACTAATAGTTTTTTTCTCACTTCTATGGGATCATTTTTATGCTCTGCATAGAAATCTAGCAACAGTTTTGGTGTGTGAAATCTATTTTGAATACTTATGGCTCTTTCCAAAGATACACCTCTAATAGCCATGAGCATAAGAATAAACATTTCTTTAACCGTCATCATTCCCGTTTTTCCCAACAGTTCTTGGAATATATCATATAGATGGACACATTCGTAAGAGGTAGCTCTCTTTTCGAAATGATTTCTGAACTTTACGATAGAATCAGTATATTCTAACAGGTTATTGATAGTACGTGGCCGAAGAACAATCAACTTTGTCTTCATCTCGGTGAAATTATCTATTATAACTTGGGTCGTTGAAGCGAGAAACAGAATTGTTTCGTCAATATCTTTGAATTTTCGTAAGTAAAAGTCTGACACGGTCATGGTCAGAGACATTGCAGTTTGTATTGATTCCATCATGTCCATGACTTTGTCACCCCCTGCCTCTTCAATAAGATAATAGAAATGTTTCATTCCTGTTTTCTTTAGACGATTTTTTTGTTCTTGGAACCGGCCATCTTTAATGGAGAATGCTAAATCGTCAAGCTTCTTACGTTCACAAATTATATTGAGAGCAGCCTCTTTTCCTGATGTAAGATGTTTCGCTATCCAGAGCGTATCACCCACAGCCAACGTACGTACCTCACATTTGATTTTCAAACTGTTGAGACGTTTCAGGAAGAAGTCTCTATCTTGTTGAGATCGCACTTCTCGATTATCGATCAAGAGAATTACTTCGAATTCGTCATGGGGCCAAACATCGTACTTGATACCATCATAAATTCGATTTTGAACATCGTGAATTTGTTGAAGAGGATTTATATTCCTTTCCTGGGTTTGATTTCTCTCTTGGGTTTGCTTTCTCTCTTGTGTTTGATTTCTGTCTTGATTTCTATTTCTTTCTTGAATGTCACCTAACACATCAACACTCTCTTGCGAATTCACAAACAAATCTTGATACTTAATAGGAGAGGATTCTAACCCTTTATATTCTGTCTGGAGTGAAGTATTCGGACTCACTAATACATTATTATCAAAAGAAATCTCGATATTCTCTCGAATTGGTGATGATTGTACCCCCACCGTCTCCTTCAATTGTCTAGCCAACACCATTCCTTCGTCAGTTAGAAGATATAACTTGGGCGATCTTCCTGTAGAGTAAACAAGTTCGTTATTTATAAGGATTTTGATCGAGCTCCATGCAGAATGGAACGCGTTTGATGAAGGGTTGGAGGAAAATGATTTATCTGCAAAAGGAGCAGCAATTTCAACAACCTCATTCTTCGTAAGACCCTTACGACTCTTGTCTCGTATATATAATGCAATCATTATAGCAAACCCACCGGACCTATGACGTGGCACGTACTGCTTTTTCTTTCTAGGTTTCTTGACCACAGTCTCCACGTCCTCCCCTCTGCGTTTGGCTTCATTTAAACTCGTCTCAAATGCTGAAGGAAACGCATATTTATTGACTTCACAATGTTTTCTCAACTTTGCTGTCAATATTTCCACCGTCTTGTCTCCCACGTACTGGATCAGTTTCAATGTTTTGGGATCAGTTACAGCACCAGGAAACAGCCTCACTTTATCTAAAGATCTATTATAAAGTAACGCGGCTTTGGATCCTTTCTTGGTAGCCTGGATGGCTAGCTCTTCAAGCCAGCCTATTACTAACGGTTTTACATCTTCCAACTCGCCCAACATGCCTCTATATATCTTGCATAGTTAAGGTAAACATCGCGACTGTGAAACTCTCAGCGCGCAGATATGAAAATCAAGAATTGAAGACCTCACAATAACCACAGACATCTCATAGCAGACTACTCATAACAAAATGTCATCTAATAGAAGCGGGAAGAAGTCGATGCTTCCACCGATCAACTTGATCTTTAAATACTTACAACAACAATCGTTGGTGACTATTTGGTTGTATGAACAAACCCAACTGAGAATCCAGGGTAAAATAAGAGGTTTCGACGAGTTCATGAATATAGTGATAGACGAAGCCGTGGAAGTGTCTATTGAGGACGGCTCTAGAGAAGAGTTGGGGAGAATACTATTGAAGGGAGATAATATCACTTTGATTTCAAGTTTGGATGTTTAGGTGGTTGAGAAGTCATCCAAGCCATAGTCCAGATAGTTAGTAGACCCTGTGATTACTTACTAGACTAGTTACTAAAAGACTAGTTGCTACAAGACCAGTTATTACGAGACCATTGTTTATTGATCTATTCTTTACTAGACCTCATTAAATGTGCTATGATAGTTGAATATAAGGCACCATGAGTAGCCAAAACTCTACCAGTGATCTTTTTCCTACTTGTCCAATTATCGTTCTCGAGGATCTCCCAAATTAGAGCCCTTATCCTCACTAAGACAGTATCAGTATGTTCCTTTTCCTCACTAAGACAGTATCAGTATGTTCCTTTTCCTCACTAGGACAGTATTATTTCAATATGTGACACTATCCTTGGCGGTAGTCAGGAGTTTATACATATAAGTTCTCCCAGATCACATCTACTATTGAATACTATGAAAGGTAGTTCCTTTCTTTAAAATCTTATTAATACATATAACAAATTAGCGACTCAAGAAGTCTATTAGTGGTTATTGTGGCTTACAATGTGTATCACATAATAAGTTTTTACAGTGTAACTGACTGGGTCAGTAAGTGACCACCATCTTTTGTTTAGTGGTGATCTGTAGTCTTTTGTTGTGTCCTTTTTCAGAGAATAGTTGTGCATCTCTAGCCCATAGGTAATCAAACATCCTGGTTCTCTCCCTAATCATCAAACGCTACTCTCTTTGTTCTCTCGCTTTCTTTACTCTTTCCTTTGATTGGTGACAGCAGAGGATCCCTCCTTCTATCATACCTCTTTTTGCGATCTTCGTGAAGAGTTAACATCATATAGTTCGAAACCTGTTTCTCTCTCTTTTGTGAATTTACTTGCTTAACAAACAGAGATTTGGGCTGGCAGGTCAATTGCATTAGTACAGATGGAGGTAGTGTCACTTTGATAATAAATGAAGGTTCAGTTGGTTCACATCTAATCACCTCCACTTCTGAGATATGCGGCACAGGTTCTCTTATTGAAATCTTTGTGGGACTAGCCTTGAGTATCGATTTCGTCGACATAGAGAAACATATTAGTCCAGTGATAAGAAGAGAACTGGTATAAGATCACAGTTGTAGAATAACACAGTTATAAAAGATCTCGGATGTAGAATATTCCTGAATATTCACAGATCTAAGATGATACTCAGATAGTTAATATGACTGTTAGAAGAGTTCACTTAATATGACTGTTAGAGAGTTCACTAATATGAATATTAGAAAAGTTCACTCCTAACACCAATTTAATCAAGTCTAACGCGTTATTCAGTGTTCCTGGTCCTAATAACAGTCTCGAGTCTAATTCTTAGTTGAGATAGAATGCGAAAAATTCACTACTCCACCTCTTCTGATAGAGAGAAGTTAGTGTAGTTTATAAAGATGTGAATTATGGGGACTCCAGACCGAGGAAGAAGAATCCGTCTATCCCTGGAAGTAGAATCGGTGACATTTTACGTTTGTAGCAGGAATTATCACGTCTTGAGTCAAGATGTCGTAGATATATATGAAGATGTCGTAGATTTCTAGACTCCCAGCTAGTTATTGTTAAACTTCGATAACTACAAGAATTAGCAGATGTGTATAAGATATTAATTCTTGACATATATACCTATATATATGTATATATATCAGCAAGTAGGATATCTTCTATTAGTAATACCTAGGATGATTATTTACAGGTTTATGTTATCTACAGGTATGATTATCTGGAATATCTGCAATACAATTATGTAGAGTATCTATAAATCACTATAGGGCCATTTATCATAGACTCAACACTATACTACTCAAGTCTAGGCTCTCCTAGGCTCTCTATATATCACAGATTAACTCCGAGCCTCAACTTCTCTCAATATCACGTCTCACTTCATCGGTAAATTTCGCGAACCACGTCTATTTTCAAATACTTCAATTAGTGATTCTTAAAGAATATCGAGTCATATGAATAATAACGGAAGTAATAACGGTGGTTCTGTATCATCAGGACCGTCAGGGACATCAGGAACTCACTCTGGACCTTCTGGGCGTGGTTATAATGGGTTTTCCCGCAATGGGTCGGAGTCCAAATTCAAACCTAACACCAGTGGATCACAACGAATCTTCAAACCAATACCGTACTCAGACGAAGATCACAATAGAATCCAGCTGCTTCTTGATAAAGTGCTTGGGCCTGAATATGTGAGTTGTCGGCCTGGAGGTGGTGGACAAAAAGTATCCTACATTGAAGGATGGAAGGCGTTAAACTTAGCCAACGAGATCTTTGGATTTAATGGCTGGAACTCTGAATTGATTAGTTCCCAAGTGGATTACTTTGATACTCACGGAAATACTGGACGTTTCTCCATGGGACTTTCTGTGGTAGTTAGGGTGACTATCAAGGACGGAACTTACCATGAAGATTTTGGTTACGGATACATTGATAATGCAAAGAGTAAGGCTATGGCGTTTGAAAAGTGTAAAAAGGAAGCGTTTACAGACGGAGTCAAGAGGTGTTTGAGATGTTTTGGTAATGTTCTTGGAAATTGTTTGTATGACAGAACCATCATAGCCAAGATCCAGAAGGTAAAATTGCCACAACCAGAGTTTGAGGATGACAATTTTTATAGAGACCCTTTGTTGCTTGAACGAGAACACAGAAAGAACAATTCTTTCAAGATGAATATTATGGAAACTACAAGGAATACAAATTTGAATTACACAGCAGGGAGAAGAAATAATCAGCAACAAGAAGAAGGAACTACTCAAATACAGAGCAATCCCCAAATACAGGGAAACCCACAACCAAATCCACCAAATAATCGACCAAGTCCACCAAATAATCGACCAAATCCACGAAATAATCTACCAAATAATCTACCAAATATTCAACCTAATAATCAACCAAATAATCGTACAAATTCCAATGAAAGTTCACATTTAGTACATAAGCCGCTTCCAACTACTTCAACTATAGATCAAGCAGTTGCTCCAACCCCCCAAAAAGAATATGCTCCAACTAGTAAAGATTTGGAAGATTTGGAAGATTCGTTCCTCTTTAGTGACGAAATGATGGAAGAAGATTTTGCATTTGCTGATGATAATGAAGAATTGGTTACAAAGGGTGCGGATAGTTCCAATGACACAAAAGATACATCTGTTGAACCACGACCTCCAAGTCAGTTTCCGTTATTTGTAAGTGCTAAAGGTGCTAGTGCGATGCAACAAGGGTCTGATGATCTATCCAAACTTCCACAATTTGATCCTAAATTTGTATCACCCAATATTCGAAGGACTATTGATCCAACAAAATCAGCACCTGTCAAGAGGTCCGAAATTGCACCAATTGCTGTCCCTTCATCATCACAGGTTTCTAAACCACCATCACGTATCAACCCCATAAATTCAAGTCAAAACACGAATACTACTAATACTACTAATACTACTAATATTACTAATATTACCAATAGTACTAATAGTGGACCAAGCATCTTGGGAAAACGAATAGGAATGCCGCCTTCTCAGCGACAATCAAAACGACTCCACAAAGAATCTTACGATTTAGTTCTACCAGAAAAATAAGTGCCTTTCCGAACAACTGCCAGTCACTAAAGGAACAATCAGGTCTTCCAATTTTAATCTGATATATTCACTCTAACGAATCATATTGAAAATTCCTGTTTATTCTGCATTCCCATTAAAAACATGGATTATCTTCACTCACATTGCTAGAGATCGGTACCTACATATCTGAACATACACCAAATTTGTGCCCTAAACTCAATTTTTTGAGCCTTTTTGAACTCAGGTTTTATAAAGACTCTTAAAGATCCTCCAAATCACCTCTTGTACTCTTATTATCGTCGCGTTGTAGCTCTATAGCTGTGTTAGAAACAACCAGTATAATACACATACTGCATATACTGTATATAATCTTTGATTTACACCAAAGGATTTGGCTGCCTAAGCAAACCACAACTCCTTCCCCAACAATGATACACGTTGGCTCAGAATCTAGAGGATTATTGTCAATAGCACCATTGCTAGACACTATTGGTCCCTATAACGAAGTTCCCGAAGAATATGACTCCGAATTAGCGAGGGAAGCATTGTTGACAGCGCAGATCTTGGTGATTGGAGCCGGCGGTTTGGGGTGTGAGATCCTTAAGAACTTGGCCCTCACTGGGTTTAAGAATATACACGTGATAGATATGGATACCATCGACGTTTCCAACCTTAATCGACAGTTTTTGTTCCGAGCCCAAGACGTGGGCCAGTCCAAAGCAGAAGTGGCGGCCAGATTCATCCACGAGAGAATACAGGACCCACAATTGAAGATCACGCCGTACTTTGGAGCCATACAGGATAAATCTCCAGACTACTACAAGCAATTTAGCGTGGTGGTGTGTGGGTTGGATAGTGTGGAGGCCAGAAGGTGGATCAATGCTACGCTTGTGTCCATGGTGGATAGCGAGTTTAATAATTTGATTCCTATGATCGATGGGGGGACAGAAGGGTTTCGAGGCCAATCAAGAGTTATTTTGCCCACATTAACCTCATGTTACGAGTGTACGTTGGATATGGTGACTCCCAAGACTACGTATCCTGTATGTACCATAGCCAATACTCCCAGGCTTCCAGAACATTGCATAGAATGGGCCAGCGTATTAGAATGGCCACGGACCTTTGGTGATAAAAAGTTCGATGCCGATGATCCTGACCAAGTCACATGGATATACAACACAGCATTATCACGAGCCAATGAGTTTTCTATCGATGGAGTGACTCGCCAATTGACTCTTGGGGTGGTAAAGAATATCATTCCAGCCATTGCATCTACCAACGCCATAATTGCAGCATCGAGCTGTAATGAAGCATTTAAAATTGTTACGAATTCCAACCCGATCTTGAACAATTATATGATGTATTCTGGAGACGATTCGATTTTCACTTATACATATGCCCATTCCAAGAAACCAAACTGTCCAGTATGTGGAAACTTGGCTAAACACTTTAAGGTTGAACGTTGGTGGACTTTACAGAGATTCATGGACGAGATGAGTGGCCGTCTGGAGGTCCAGATGCGCCAACCGTCTTTGTCAAGTACAGGCAGATATCTTTATTTGCGGAATCCTCCAAACCTCGAGGAAGTCACTAGGCCCAATTTACAGAAGAAACTCAGCGACTTGATCGATCTTGGTGACGAGATTATTGTCACTGATCCCAATTTACCAATATCACTCAAATTGATAATAGATTTTACTGGCCCAGACACTCCTCCAAATGATCGAAGCACACTATTAAACTAATGAATTATGAAATACAACATTTCAGAAATTATTCTACTAGAAATAAACTAAGAATAAGTCATGAATATTTGAACCCAGATTAATAACGAATATTGAGATGTCAAATTAACAGATACGAATGGTGGCTGAGTAATATTCCCTTCCTGGTTCTCGAGGCTCTGGCGGGCTCTCGATGAGCCTCAACATCAATAATACAGTAATATAATTATTAAAAGGATCTGAATATATTTTATATAACTCTATACAGTATCTAGGGGTCTGTAAGATTGGTTCATTTTCATGATATTTTGGTGATTTTCATGGTAGTTTGGATTTTATGTTATTTTGGTGATTTTGGTGACAATTTGGATTTTCATGACATTTTAGATTTTCTTGTTATTTTGATTCTGTTTTACTTTGAATTAACTTCGACAGAGGATCCAACTGTTTCATTTCGTCCACCAACAACTTGTTGAACTTTTTGAAGTTGTCCAAGTATATATGGTGGCCGGAATCTTCAATTTCGAGGACATCACTTCTAGATTTATCGTCGTAATATGAGTTGACAATATTCGAGCAAAGCTGGCCTCCTTTAATATCCATCCAGTCTTCTTTACCATACCACCATGAGAGTTTACATCTTAGTTTATGTATTCCTCGTTCAATAAGTGGCAATCTGGCGTCAGCACCCGGGGCCAAGAGGTAATTTAGCAAGTATTCACCTGATCCAGGGCTCTGAAAGATCCCATAGGCATACTTGTGGAGTAGGCGAGCTTCACGGGGACATAATTTGGCGAACCGGCGAAACGACCATCCACTTACAACCTTGGAACCTAAGGGACCTGCTTTACGAACAAGAGTAAACGGAGAGATATTTTGTTCCCACAATTTGGCAAAGTATGGAGGGACCACAACCGGTTTACGATGCTTGATTATAGCACCTGGCGAGACCATAAGAAGCTTATTGCAGAAATCCGGATTACGGTTAATCCCATACGATCCCATGAGATACGCTCCCATTGAATGGGCCATCACTAGGATCTGGCTCGAAGGAAGCGAGGCCAAATTTCTCTTCTCAAGCCAACTTTCAAATGAATCATGAAACCAGCTTTCTGCATGATGTGCATCGTCCTTTGCAAGAACAAACGGAGGCCTTGAAGAACATCCATAGCCTAGCAAGTCCACAGCGTGAATACACCAATTATCTAGAGACGAGATTTCGTCAAAGTTCTTCAAGAAAAAGCCCAAGCCTCCACCATACCCATGGACCATGATCAAATGGTTTAGCGATGCTGCTGTTGCTTCTGAGTGGCCCGGTGGATATATGACATATTCGTTTATGAAGTTATCAGAATCGTCTATCTTGGTGCGGACCACAGCACTAGTCCGTCCAAGAGAGTCTGCTTCCGGGAAAAATGGAAGAACAGAAAGAAGATCATGTTGAAACTTGGCCGGGTTATCCCTATACGCATAATCTTCAAGAGATTCCTTGATAGTAAGAGGAAAAGAGTTGGAAAAGAGACGTTTCAACGGCACCGAAGTCGGATGTGTCGACCGTTTATATTGATGTAAGGTTGTATTTTTAATAACTGCAGGAGCAGTATCCACTTTGACTTGCTCGCTTGTCATTTCTGTACTTTTCTTCCTCACAACCACGTTGTTAAACTGACTAACGAGATGATTGAAGTTGAAATTACCATAGTTGAAACTGGGAGTCGAGTTCGAAACCGTACAGCTCGAGGAGAGAAACCGTCTAGAAATTATCAAGACAGTCATTAAAGTCGCTAGCAACTAGTATAAGTTTCCCTCAGGGATCGACTTTAATCATATATGGAGTAGAAGTGTGATTTAAAAACTTTTTGGTGTTATGAAGTGTTTGTTTTGGTGGGGACACGAGTTCTTGAAATCGTGAAGACTCGAGTTAGTGACAAAACTGAGATGAAGAATCGAGATAAGGAGGAGAGATGAAGAATCTGATAATTAAGGAAGCAGGAGAAGGCGTGTGTTTGGGTTAGTGGTATATGGTTAAGTGGCCTGTTGTATGTTTGAGTGGATGACCATTTTTGATGATGGCGGATGAGATGATTTGCTACGAGTTCTGATCACGTGTTTATACCAGGAACTCCGAGAGACGGTATGGAGAGGGCGGTAGCTAAGTCTTGTGTCGCTAGCTAGTAGACATATAATGAGCGAGAGCTTGTTGCAATTTTTTGATAAGAACTTGTCTAAGTTCTCGATTAATAAGGAGACGGCGGTAGTAATTCGTCATATGATATGAACACACCAATTAGTAGTCACATGCCTCGATACACGTGAGATGAACAATCACATGACTTGTCTAAAGTAAAATATAGACATGTGACGTATATCGCGTGACTTTCTTCTCTTACTCAGGCATCCTTACCCGGACTTGAAATTTTTCGCTAAAGTTTAGGTGCAAGGCTGGAAAACCCGACTCGCACCTGCCTCTCCGAAACTCCTGACGGGGTTTGAAGAGACATAGAAGTAGGTTCATCAATATAGTCAAAAGTGGCGTCAAGAGGCGTCAAGAGGCGTCAAGAGGCGCAAATTCCCCAAACACCTGCATGCGCTGGTGGTCAAGCGTAGTTACAATAGTGACTTTGTCTCTACTGTTCCCAAGATCCCACGCTTCTAGCCGTGTCCAAGATATCTGCCAATCGCCCTGTCACTAATACATCCACAGATCCATCTGACACACTAACTTCAGGTTCAAACTTCTAAATTACGTCTCCGACCCGCTTAAGCATAAACCAATAAACGGATCGTTTAAATGCCGAGCAAAAAATGAGTCGAATTCTTTTTGTGTCGGAACACTAAAAGTTATCAGATGGGCTTAGATGAGCTGACAAAAAGTGGAGGATGTAGTAAAACAACAAAGTAGAAAGCAGGTAGATCTATGTAGTTATAGTTTCTGGCCGTTGTACGGTTTTTTCCTTCTTCCTATTTGAAAACCCCAACTGATCATTCAGATAATACTTTATCTGATCTTCTTATGATGCAGACAAAAACCATCAGTGTTCTAAAAAAACCTCTCAGACAAAAACCAAGTTTCTTTTTGGTGCGGTTCAATCATCGAGAAAAAAAACCATGAGGCCCGTTTGGATGCTCAATATGAAATATGTAGAATTGGGTAAGCGCCGATCTCTTCTCTAATACTCTTGGCCAGGAGAGCGGTCTGATGTAATCTGGTAAAATCCTCATTGGATACATTTACAAGGCATTCATAAATTGTTTGTTTTGACCATTTGCGAAGAAACGGGTTTATCTGATTAATCAGTGAATGAAAGGATGCATGAAAGATATTTTAAGCCAATCATAACCACTAATTATCGGACATTTTTTCGAAAATGTCTGTCTGAAAGGAAAAAAATTTGCGAGCACCTTCCGGTTACCTTTCTCATATAAATTAAACTAATTCCACCTGTGCAGCAATTGAGTTGTTTTTTTAACCGTAACTGATTCTTTTTACTTCTCTTCCTTTATTTCTTAGGTTAACGTTGTATTTTCTCTTTGTTGTTGTCCAAAACAGTTTGAGAATCTAATCCAGCCTCATCGTTAACATTTTGAAAAATACGGGGTATCTCCGTAAATACTGAAGTTCTAAAATGAGATTAAGTTTATTTTTTTTGATTTCACTTGTTGCATCCATTGCACAAGCCAAGACTCATACTTGGTGGTTCAAGACTACCTGGGTCACTGCTAATCCTGATGGTTGTTTTGAAAAACAAGTCATTGGTTTCAATGACTCCTGGCCCTTACCAACTCTTAGAGTTCAAAAGGGTGACACTGTTAACTTGTACTTGATCAATGGTTTCGATGACAGAAACACTTCCTTACATTTCCACGGTATGTTCCAAAACGGTTCTGGCCAAATGGACGGTCCTGAAATGGTCACCCAATGTCCTATTCCTGTCGGAGAAACTATGTTGTATAACTTCACTGTTGCTGACCAAGTTGGTTCTTTCTGGTACCATTCTCATACTTCTGGTCAATATGGTGATGGTATGAGAGGTGCCTTCATTATTGAAGAACCTTCCAAAGAAGACTATCCTTATGAATACGATGAAGAAGTTGTATTGACTTTGTCCGAACATTACCACGAAAACTCTGACTACTTGACTCCAAAGTTCTTGAGCAGATATAACCCAACTGGCGCTGAACCAATTCCTCAAAACATCTTGTTCAATGAAACTAGAAACAACACCTGGAACGTTCAACCAGACACCACTTACTTGTTGAGAGTTATCAACACTGGTAGATTTGTCTCTCAATATCTTTATATGGAAGGACATGAATTTACCGTCGTTGAAGTTGACGGTATCTATGTTGAGAAAAATACCACTGATATGTTGTATATCACTGTTGCTCAGCGTTACACTTGTCTTGTTACTACCAAGAATGAAACTGACCGTAACTACGCTTTCATGGCCAAGATTGATGACGATATGTTGGATGTTATTCCAAAAGACTTGGTTAGAAACTCTACCAATTACATCATTTACGATAAGGAACAACCATTGCCTGAACAGTACATGGTTGACTCTATCGATGACTACTTGGATGATTTCTTCTTGGTTCCTTTGGCTAAAACCAAGTTATTGGACGATGCCGACCACGTTGTTACCGTCAGTGTTAAGATGGACAACTTGAATAATGGTGTTAACTATGCCTTCTTCAACGATACTACCTACACCCGTCCAAAGGTTCCAACCTTGGTTACCGCTATGAGCGCCGGTAAATTGGCCACTAACGAATTGGTATACGGTGTTGATACCCACTCTATTATTTTGCAAAAGGACGAAATTGTTGATATTGTCTTGGAAAATCTCGATACTGGTAAGCATCCTTTCCACTTGCACGGTCACACTTTCCAATTGATTGAAAGACACGAAGCTGTCGAGGAACCTGCACCCCCTGTTGCTTTCAACGCCTCTGACCATGCTGAATGGCCTGAGTACCCAATGGAAAGAGACACTGTCTATGTTCGTCCTCAATCTTATATTGTTATGAGATTTAAGGCTAATAACCCAGGTGTTTGGTTTTTCCATTGTCATCTTGAATGGCATTTGGATCAAGGTTTGGCTCTTATCTTTATTGAAGACCCTATGGGAATTCAAGAAGACGAGAGACAAGCTTTTACCCCTGATTTCATCAACTCTTGTAAGAAGAACGGTATTGACATGGAAGGTAACGCCGCTGGTAACAGCAAAGATTTCCTTGACTTATCCGGCCAAAACCTTCAACAGAAGGCTTTACCATCTGGTTTCACTGCCCGTGGTATTGTTGCTTTGGTTTTCTCCTGTATTGCTGCTTTCTTGGGTTTGGCTGCCATTTCCTTCTACGGTATGGCTGACATCAAGAACGTTGAAGAAAGAGTTGCAAGAGACTTGGATATCGACCTCACTGATGATGAAGAAGCTGACGAACTCACTGAATCTACTTCTTTCCGTGATAACTAAATTACTTAACTGACTTTGTCGCATTGAAGTTCTATAATTCTGGTACTAGCTATTATTGGACAACACAAGAAGGTCATGAAAAATGTGTGTGTGAATAATAGTTGATTTGAAAATGGCTATTATTTTTGAAATTAACCTTTGTTGTCCTTATAACTGTGACTACCAATATTCTAGACTTTTGATGTTACAATTTGGTTAACTGTTCTCCAAATTGATGCCCTTGGCCTTGTTTAACGAGTGCCGCTCACGATTTTTGATTACACTCCTTAATAACCCACCCTTTATTTTCTAATTTGTTAATTGATAATGGCTCGGCTGTGAAGATTGTCAAGCTAGTCATGGTTGGATTCGATACTCAAAAGAATAAAATGGACCCTTATTCTGTTGGATCTCAAACTGTTTCAAGCAAACTCTCTTCGTTATAGATTTTACTACTCCAGACTCTCCCCCTCCCCACCCTATTTATATTTTCCCCGTACCTTTGAATTGTAGTGATGTAAGTTGATGAATTTAGAGATGTTTTAGTGAAGTTCATGAATTTAGAGCGATTTTACAGCCAAAATGTGTCACAAGTGGCGAACATTTGAGCTGAAATGGACTCTTCCTGATTCCAGAACATTCTTATAGACCAGAACTAAGTATTATTTTACTCTAACGCTTACTAGTTTTATTTTTAACTACTGAAACATCCTCTTTCTCACTGTGTTGTAAATATAACTCTTAATCTTTTATATGTAATTGAAATCTATAATTGAAATCGCGCTCACAAATAAATTCTAGATTTACATCCACCATCCGGAGTATGCTTCAGGCAGTATATATAGCTGATCATAATAATAGATTGACGTATGAGTATCTCATCAACTTGTCGTCGCCTAAATTTGTATCCCTCATCAACACCATCACACTTAACCAAAATGACACAACATTCCACGACGAATTACCGTTGATAGAAATCAACACCGAGTTCTTTGTGGTGTTCCAGAAGACAAAGAACTTGATCGTATATATACTATGTTCCAATTCCAACAATCCCAATCCTATAACACCCTTTATATTTATTCAGCGGTTGATTGAGGTGATGGGAGACTACTTTGGAACCCCGTTGGCGTTGACCAAGATCGATGCCAACAACGATACTTTGACGGTATTGATCAATGAAATGATTGACGACGGCTTACCAAACGTTACTGACTGTAATAAGTTACGTGATTTGATCCCTTTCAAAAGTTTGTTGTCGAAGTTTTTAAGCACAAGTAATGAATTGGCCAATGCTGCGTCGAAGAAGTCGTTGGGTTCCTTGACACATCCTCAACGTACACAATCAATGACAGCGGAACAGAATTCGCTCAATTCGATTCCTTGGAGAAAATCCAACGTCAAATACACCAATAACGAAATGTATGTGGACGTGGTCGAGACCATCAATGTGATATTAAAACCTACCAACAAGGTATCGGCGAATAAAAAGAATCTTTTATCCAGTAACAACCATTTTGATTCTGCGTACTATTCTACAAACACGCTGCTGAACTTGCTGTCTCAATTGATACCAATTGTGGGAACTATAGATGGACAAGTCAACTTTGTCTCGCATTTGACGGGAATTCCATTGCTCCAATTGGTGTTGACTCTCGGAGGGTTGGATATTTGCTTACCAAGCTTACATCAATGTATAAATTTAGGGAAATGGTTGGATAACCCCGGAACTCTCTCGTTCATTCCTCCTGATGGAAGTTCTACACTTATGTCGTACCAAATCGACTTGGACTCAATGCATAAAAAAGATCAGTTGAACATGTTAGGATTAATACTTGTTGATTATGCTTCTGGGTTGAGTACGAACAAGAATGAATTTGAAATAAGACTTATTATCCAGAATGTCAAGACAGTGTCAAAAATCGAAAACTTGACTGTTGAGATTGTTTGCGATACTAGTGACGAGGATTCAGATGAAGAATCTGCCATTACAAATATCAAGGCATCAAGAATCACCCATGGAGATTTGTCATTTAAAGGTCACGGCAGGGCTGAATGGAATCTACGTAACATTTCATCTGGAATACAGCCAGTCTTGCATGGTTCCATTGTAACCAACCATTCCGACGATAGCGGCTCGGATATATTCTCCAATGAACGCTCGCCTGATTTAATAGATTTTGAGGGTGCAAAGGAACGTTCCAATTCCCCAAGACTTGCTATGCCCATTGCTCCAACGTATGTGAAATTATCCTACAGTCACAAAGGATCAATTCCGAGCGGCATCAAAGTTGATAGTTTAAAAATCGTCAGTGCTAAGGGCCTTGGAGAAACTGTCAAACCATACAAAGGAGTGAAATATGTAACAAAAACAGGGAACTTTATAATCAGATCTTGAAATAATTGATAATTGTCTGAAAAGAATATAATCAGATCGTGAATAATTGTCTGTCAGATCGTGAAATTATTATCTGACTAGAAAATAGTCAAATTGTGAAATAATTGTCTGACAAGGACATAATCAGATCGTAAAATAATTGTCTGACTAGAACATAATCAGATCGTGAAATATCTAGAACATAATCAGATCGTTATTGTCTGACTAGAGCAATCGTGAATTATTGTCTGACAACATAATTAAATCGTGAGATAACCATCTGACTGAACTACCAAAATTTACATCTTGAGTTAAACTTATATCCAGATTATAATATTATAATACTAATATATAACTATAATAATCTAGTTGCAGCTTCCTCAACGGGGTCGCTGTTGCGTCCTAAAGAAGTTAATATATGATTCTTTGAACTAAGTAATCCACAACAATATTAACTCGTAGATTACAAGGTGTCTGTCATCCGTAATTAGAGACATTTCCAGATTGACCAGATATACTTAAGACAGAGAATCTTTCCATCCACTGTTGAATATATTCAAAGAATAGCACTACTGGATTCAATCATCCACAAATCTATTCCGATTTCTTACTCTTCTTCAACTTCTCCTTCTGGGCACTCTTGATCAAAACATTTCCAACAAAAGTACCAACTCCCAAACCTGCAATCAACACCAACAAGATTGGAATCTTGATAGCATATTCTCTGGGCAAGAAGAATGAATTTAAGATATTAGATTCGTCCACAAATGGCAAAACAAATACCCAAGCGGTGTAGTATGTGAAAACAGCGGTGGCTATGGCAAGCATTACAAGTCCTATCAATTTATCAGAAGCCTGAATGTTAGTATGGTGCCCTCAGTATCGTCGTTTCTTCCCGTACGTACCATTATAGTCTATTTCCTATTCACAGAGTGTATACGGTTTGTTTAGCTTAACTTTTCATTACGTGTTTATTATGGAGCGTGTACGCATATTTTTGTATATGTGCACGACCTTTTGTGGCAGTCTAAATTCTAGAGGGACCCCAGAACTTATGCGCCACTACTACTCGTATAGATATTAGGAGATGTTCTCGAAGTTGAAGCTGAGGAAAGCTCCACTCTCGCTCAGTTCGGTGTCGAACGCAATCAAAACAGCCGGTCTGCAGGATTTGTCTCCAGCTCAGATCAATGCAAAGACCATCGATATAGCCACCATCAGTCAGTTGGGGCTCCCCAAGAATTCAATCAATGCAGTGGCGTTTGATCCGGTCCAGTCGTTGTTAGCCGTGTCTACGGGAAACACTATTAGAGTTTTCGGCCAAACTTCTGTGGAAGTAGTGTTTGAATTTAGTTCTTCCAGTCCGATCATCCATCTTAAATTTCTCAAGGGTGTTTATTTAGTGGGGGTTTCGGCTAGTAGTAACATTACAGTGTTATCTCTTCATTCAAAATCGATCTTGGCCACATTTCTGGCTTCTGGAACGGTCACGGCCGTCCAATCTGACCCATCTTTGGATTGGTTATTGCTTGGGTTGGGAAATGGTGGAATATTATTTTATGATGTTGATATATGCCATATGACTCCGTTCAGAATCGACAATCTCCAAAAAAAGGTGTTACCCAAACAAAAGTTGTCCCCTGTTCTCTCGATTGAATGGCATCCTAGAGATATTGGAACGATTCTTGTCACATATTCTCACTGTGCAATCATATATTCCTTGACCACTGGTGAGATCAAAAATGCATTCATACTTCAATTGAGCAAGGGTTCAAAGGGGTACGATCTTGCCACTTTTATTGACAATGGTGGAAAGAAGAAGATGTTTGGTTCGTCAAAAGATGTAATTCCTGAATTGGTTGAATCTCACTTCCATCCTAATGGGTTACATATTGTAACGATCCACAGAGATAACTCCATTGTGTTCTGGGATGCAACTAGTGCCACAATGCTTCAAGCTAGAAAGATATTCGAAACAAATATCAATCAACAGGGCCCTCCTCTCGAGGTTCCACAAACATTTTCTCAAATCCAAAGTGTCAGATGGATTTGTGGAGAAGACCCGGAAGTAACACTGATGGTGATTAGTGGAGGAGATCCGCATAGTAATAACTTACTTCATGTTCTAGATTTTGGATATACTCTTAAATACTCGATAACTTCTCATGAAAAGCAAGGAGAATTTTATGCCCAGCCTCAATCAGGACAGAGAATTATACCCATCACATTTAACGAGGCATCTCGTGAACAACTTGAGCCAGAGTGCATTTCAGAAATCTTCCCATTGGCCGCGGACAATAGTCCATATTTCGGTGGGAACCATAATCCTCCTTACTTGCTCCTTCGCAGTAACATTGGTTCAATTTACTTTATTGAGTACTCGTCCGAAGGTGGAGCCCAAGGGGGAACTGATTTGGGCAGTTTGATTTTGCCTACTTCTGTTGGATTTATTCATCCTCCGGTAACTGTTTCTTCGGTTCAAACGATTAGAAGAATCGACTGGTATAGCGTTCTTTCCAATAGAGTATCTACTGGAAGTACTGCAAGAACAAAGCATCTATTGAGAGGTGGTGCGGACACTGGACAGGCGGGCCATCCTAAGCCTATTGGTTTTGATGACAGTTTCCGTAGTATCTTGGTTACTGGACATGAAGGTGGGTTGATTAGGTTTTTGGACATTTCTAGAGGCGACCGTCTGGAAGGAGAAACCACTGTCCAAATTAGTTTGAAAGAAACACTCTTCGATGATGGTAATTCACAAACAACCAAGATAGTTGCCCTTTCATGTGCATTTGAAGGAAGAGAAATGTTGGTAGGGATGGGTAATGGAGATGTCGTAATCTGTAAATTTGGAAAGCATAACGGTGGGCACCAAGGAAGTTCAAGTACTCGTGATTATCGTGACTGTCCCGTGCAGCACGCTAATGAGAACGCTAAGATTTTGAGTATTAATGACCGTATTTCTGGATCATTTGCCCTGTCATCCACATTCTTGCCAGTATCCTTATTGCAGGTCGAAGGAGGTGAACAAATTTCGGTTTTGAAAATGAGTAACATTGGGTTTGCGGCTATAGGGTATAAATCTGGTAGATTGGTCGTATGTGATATCGGTAGGGGACCAGCCGTAATCTTTAACCTTGAATCTATAACTAAACATTTAGCTTCCGTACAAGGTGACTGCTATCCAACAACCATGGAATTTTCCATCATGGAATATGGGCAAGAAGGGTTCTCTTCAATCATTTTGTTCGTTGGTACAAATTGTGGAGGTAACTTATTAATGTTCAAAGTAATTCCGAAACAAAATGGTGCATTTGATGTTGTATTTGCTGATAAAACGATTGGTCTCAACTATCGTGCTATTGGTAATGACGAGCATCAAGTGTCGAAATTGGATCAGATTATACCTATTAGTGCCAAAAATGGCCAGTCAACCGTGGCGTCGTTGGAAATGTTTAACAAGTTGAGTCAAGGACTCGTCATCCCCGGTTACGTTATAACTACCTCTCATAGAGACTTGAGAGTTTTGAAATTGCCAAAAGTGAAACTTTCACATAAAGTCATAGACGACACTGTTTTGAGAAGTGGATTGATTCAAATCCGCGAGAGCGGTGTTGTTCTTGCATGCATACTTAAGACTGGGTTTATCAAATTCTTATCTTTGCCAGCATTGAACGATATTGCAGATATCAAGGTTCCCAAAGAAGTATTTGAGAGGGTTAAGGCATCTTTTGCATCTGGAGCTGCTACTCAGTCTGATATTTTAAGTACCGGAGATCTTTTTGTCAAAACTAGTGACACCGAATCCATTAATTTGGTGACGTTTAATAAGGAGAGCAGACTTTCAAGGTCGAAGGGCCCAACCACAGATCTTTTGTTCAATGAAAACGCAATCATTCCACCACGCCCCGCTGCTGGCGCACTTCTGTGGGCCAAAGGACAAACAAAGTATATCAGCACCGAAGATCTTACGTTCTTGATTGCAGGACCAAATAGAAAGCCACCCAAAAATGATGAAAGCAGACTTGCTCATAATATTAGTCCTGAAGCAAACCCCAACCATGGATATGGGGGCTACTTGGGCCGCTCGAATACAGATAACCTGGGAACCAGTGAGAAAGAACTGCCATATAAAACCCCAGTAAGAAAAGGAGGAGCTCCGGCACAGGGAGGTTTTGTTGGTCCTGGATTTATGAGAAGTCTTCAATCAGGTATTGAATCTGTTGAAGAATCATTCAATGGTTACGCAAACACAATGAGTGAAACGATGAACGAAGGACTAGAGAGTTCCAAGAAATCGTTCTACTCTTCTGCCATCAAGAGTAAAATAGGTATGTAGAAGATAGTTAGCAAGAAGTTAACTAGTTTTAGATATTAATAAAAATTATCATATTGGTTTATATAGGTGAGATATAGTCACTGGTGGGCTGTAGCCACTAAGCGTAACCTATCCACTAAGTGTGATCTAGCAACTAGCTACCCTCCACTCACTAACTACCCTCCACTCACTAGCTACCCTCAATCCTGTCGGGCTCTAGACATCTCTTCACTAACAGTGGATGCAAAAAATCGTGTGCGGCACAAATTATATACGAAAAGTAAACACGACTAACAAAACATAAACAACCGAATAGTACACCTTGATCCTCAGCCATGGCGTCCACAGCTAACAAAGAGAACTTTCCGTCGACTCCAACGCAGAGCTCTCAGTACGGCCATGAATATTCTCCCAGTCACCCTAAACAAGCGTTAAAACCGATCTCTCCAAACAAGAACTCCACTAGCAATATAGGCAAACTTAGTTTCTTACAAAACGACAATATCGACTCACATTTCAGTCAGATCCACAGCGTCCAAGAAGCTATACTGAACAGGTTGTTTAACTTGGAAATTCAGACCAAGCAGACTGGCGTAGATCTAGATCAATTGTGTGATAGACTGAAAAACAACAACCAACATTTAAACAAACTTCTTCAAAACATATCCAACCACTCTGAAGAAGTGATAACTGAAGGAAACGCTACCAAGAATGATATAAATAATATTTTGTCACGGCTAGATAGTTTTGATGCGAAACTTAAATCCATCGATAAATCGATGGATAAGTCGCTGGATGAGACGATGGACTCTACCAGCCTTGATCTTTTTACTACAATTGCAGACCTCAAGCAGGACGTAAGAAACCTAGAACAAAAGATTCCTAACAGAGATAACTTTGAAGAGCTTATAAAATCCATCCCATCTCCAGATTTTTCTTCAATACAAGAACAACTTACTTCTAATCAAGATACGGTCAAATCGATAAATGAGAAGTTGGAAGACACAGCTTCAGAAATCGCTAGTTTAAGAGTACATTTTCAACCTCAAGAAGTTACGAAGGCTATACACTCTGTATATGAAAAGCTTTCGAAAGTAATAGAATCGAGAGATAAGATTTCTGAAGTAATTGAATCCCAAGATGAAAAGTTGACTAAGGTGATTGAATCGCAAGATGAGTTGACTAAGGTTATTACTTCCCAAGATGAGTTGACTAAGATGATCACATCTCATGATAAACTTTCCAACGCAATTGTATCTCAGGATGATAAATTATCCAAAGTAATCAAATCTCAGGAACTTTCTAATGTTGAATCGCAAAATCTCTCCAAACTAATTGAATCACTTGAATCTTCTAAATATAACGATAAACTTCTTGAGATGATGGAAATAATATCCAAAAAACAATCTCTGATGTTGGACGAAGTGGATATACTTAAATCCAAAGCTGGCCATGAAAATAGTGATGTGATTTCCAAAATTGCGGAGTTACAAAACAAACTTCCAGACCTGGACTTGGCTCATAAAATCATAGAGCCCATAGTGGCAGAACTCAAATCCGTTTCACTTGATCTGAGGTCCCTACAACTTCTAGAGGATATCTTGGCTGCCATGGAGATCTCGGAATCTGTTAGTCTCAATGAAAAATTCAGAGCACATTTCAATGAAAAGCTTGACACCGCTACAAAAACTCTTCTTGATAATAAAGACATTCAAATCCAAGGTATCTTGGACAAATTAAACCGTCAAGATACGCTCTTGCAAGATTTGACCTCCAAGGCGAACCTCACACAAACCAAACAAGACTTGGAGTCCAAAATCGATGGTCTCCAGGCCAAATACGACGCAATGACACAAGCATACGAAAGAAGATTTCAGGAGTTCCAGAACCTCCAACAAGACTATAAAGAGTTGTCGTCAAAAACAAGCCACCTAAATAGTGGCGGAAACGATAAAATCAACAAGTTAAACAAGGTGCTTCAATTGCACACTTCTAAAATGCAAGATATTAGGGAAAGAAAGGAAGATAAAATACACAACAAGAGAATCGTCAGCTCTCCGATTGGAATACGAACCCGTGAAGAAGTTTTAGAAAAGTTTGAACCAATTTATGAAAACCATTCTGATGATATGACGAACAACTCAGATGTCGAAGAGTTTTGACGAATTATAATGTGCATTCTAATAGATCTATTATAAGGCCCTTGAAGCAGTTTTCGGGTCCTCGAAGAGTTTATTTACAGGAATTCTAGCATTTGCTTAGATATTAATATTTACAGTTAATTTTTGATGATATATTCCTTATCGTCCATGAATGGTCTCAAGACTGGAGGAATGAGGATGGATTCAGTTTCAGGATCATAGTTTTGTTCGATGATGGCCACAATCACTCTTGGTACAGCCATGGCGGTCCCATTCAAAGTGTGGACGTGTTTCACCGTCGAATCTTTGTCATAGTAACGAATTCCAAGTCGTCTAGACTGGTAATCGCCGCAATTCGAACAACTAGTCAACTCTCCCCAGCCTCCTCTGCCAGGCATCCATGATTCACAGTCATATTTCTTCATTGCCGGGGATCCCAAGTCTGTGGTAGGCATGTTGATCATTTTGGCAGAGAGTCCTAGTTCATGGATGATGTCAGATTGTAGATCTTTGATGTTTTCCAACTCTTCGCTAGATATTTCCGGCGTAGTGAAATGAAACAACTCAACTTTGGTGAATTCATGGACTCTGTAGAGTCCCTTTGTATCCTTACCCCTCGCACCTGCTTCTGCTCGGTATGCCCTCGATATTCCCACGTATTTTAGTGGGAAAACGGTCTCCTGGTCGAAGATAGACGATGAGTGAAGGGCCCCTAAGGGAATTTCTGCGGTACCAGTCAACGCAGTGTCCTCGCCTTCTAATTGGTAGATTTGTTTCTCGCCATTCTGGTCGTTGGGCTTGAATCCACACGCGTTAATTATATCAGACCTCACTATGGATGGTGGGATCACCATTTTATAGCCGAGTTTACGAGTTTTCGACAATGCATACTGAACCAACGCTTGCTCCAAAAGAGCACCGTCCCCTATCAAGTAGTACCAGGACGATCCTGATACTCGAGATGCCGTAGTGAAGTCCATAATCCCTAGACGTTCTCCGATCTCTTTGTGTCCAAGAGTGTTTGGACTGGATGTCTCAGCATCTTGTTCGGAAGAGCAGTTGATTAAACGAGAAATCTGGCCCTCTAGCGGATCTTTAGGAACACTCGAGTCTAGTAAGTTTGGTAGCGACTCGGCCCTGGTATATATCTCGAGAGTCAACGCTTTCTCCTGTGCTTCCAACGGTTTAAGCAAGTTCTTAATCTCCAGTAATCTCAATTTCACCTCCGGTGACGGATTCTTCTTCATAGATTCTCCCAAGTTCGACCGTTCGTGCCTGTAGCCATTCACTTGTGAAGATAATTCTAACTGGATGGGCCGATTTTCCTTTATGAACTCCAAGTTCTCCATAATTTCTGGCGACGTCTGTCTCCTGAGGATGGAGTTTGAATAGGCGGCATGGTTTTTGACTATACCACCAATGTCGAGCTGTGCCCGCATCAATGCCGATGAGTTTTTGGCAGTGCTTGCATACCGACGAGCTATGAACATGTTGGTGTGTATCAGTTCGCGATTAGTGAAAAATTAGAATATTTATCAGAAGGTATGAAAGGAGAGCTAGTGAGAAAGTTGTAAGTAATATAGTTATAGGTGATATAGAGAAAGTGATAGAAAAGTGGTAATGTCTGGAAATAGGTGTTTTGGTGGTCTATAATGAAATATAAGGGAAATATATTGAAACTTAGGGTGTAATAGAAGTAATGGGATCTCCGTGCGATGATTTAGTGAATCATTTAGTGAAAGATAGTCCAATTCCTGCTAATATCAATGAATCTGTAGCGTAAACTCTGGGAAACCTGGAGGAATTGCTGGGAAAAATCTGTTTTGTTCCGGCATTTAGCGAGAATCCTCAGTAATTATTTGTCCTTAATAGACTCATGTCTTAGAATACTGAGGTTAGTAGTATTAGATATTAGTAGCAGATATATAATATATGTATAATGCTATTAACGGAAATATACGTAAAGTTATATTATATATATTGATTTCTATTAATAATAACCATAAGAATAGTACTAGTATAGTTAAACCATATTATAAACACTATTACGTAAGATATATGTTCTAATTATATATTCTATATAGATTTGATAAAAGATCATCACCGCCATAGAATATAGTTTCCAGATCGGAAGATTATAAATAATAATGCATTGTAATATTCCATAAATATATTCATGAGGACCTCGATATGATCTGGATATGATCTACACTATCCAGACGTACCAACATCTAGAGGAGTACGTTTCAATATGCCGAAACTCCTAACCAAGAAGGTATTCATGGGTTATGTAACCATATAGTATACCATTTAGCTCTTGTACTATATATATGAATATTATATATATGAATATATTTATGACTATATTAGTTATGAGTGATAATTATGTAGCTCTCAAAGGCTTGATAAATTGACGACCCAGTTTAGTCCGGATTTCTGTTAGTAAACGCTCATTGGGGCAGTATTTCATTTCTGATCTCTCTCTGGCTCGGGATTTCTTTAGTAACGCTCACTGGCTCGGGATTTCTTTACTTAGACTACGGAGACTAACTCGCTATGCTCCTAGTCTCCTAGTCTCTGATTTCTCTTCTTTCTCGCCATATATTTGCAGCCATGGATAAGTTCACGTTATACTCATAACCATTTCGTAATAACTTAACTCAATTGCTCGTTATAATTCTAGCTGAACTTCAATAAATGCTTCTGGATTGTGAAATTGTTTGATAGAATCTTTACTATTAGCATAAAATGAAATATAATACACAAGAATTGAAACAGTAGTTGACTTACAAAGTCAAATTCTACTTTGTTAGAAATAAATGAAAATCACCAATAGTCCAATACTCCAGTTCAATAAGTCTTGTTCTTCAGCATTATTAGTGATAGTACCATTAAAGGGAGTAGCTGGGTTTTTTGTCCTGAAGATTACTATTTGAATTTCGAATAAAGAATCTCTTCAGTAAATAGTAAGAAATACTAGACCGAGATGTTGGTTGGATAATTTATGGCCACGTTAATTTGAGTATTATTGTGGTGGTTGTCATTTGTGATTACTTTTGGTGGAATAAAAATACCTCCAAGTTTGTGAATTGGTTTGATAATTGACTTGTAGCAGCATGTATGTCATGATCGTTCTGTCTGAACATGCCTTACCTCTTGCATACCAGTAAATTACTCATATGAAAAGAAACCCCCAACAGCAGCACAAATAGTTCATGTTACCAGCAACTGAGCGCTCTCTGGGCTGAATCCATTACTGATCGCTCACTGGTTCACTGGCTCTGAATTTCTTTACTTAGACTAAGGAGACTAAGTCGCTACGCTCCTTGTCTCCTAGTCTCTGATTTCTATCATCATACATTAATATATACTTATTCAAACATAAAGATCCACGCCTTTCTAGCAAACGAGTAGGTCTTGTATCTTTCAGCTTCTTCTTGCCTCTCCAAGTTAAGAACCTCCTCGTCGAAAATGGTTCTGTCGGAGTTGATATCCATATCCTCCACTTTAATATAAAGCTTCCAGTTTCTCGTGTAAACTTTGTGGCCCACCCAGAACACAATAAGCACAATTGCTCCGAGATAGTTCATGAAGAAACTTTCGGCATTAGGTTTCTTGGCTCCAATAGGATACAAGGCGATCCAGAATTGGGCAATCAAGATAAGTATATGCCATGTCATGGCGTACATGGAACCCCACACACCGGTCGAGGATACGTAACCCAACGAGTCGGTGGAAACATTGTTATAAGTCAATGCTTGTCTAAAACGAACGTGAGAAAGACAGATTCCGAACCAGGTGAAGATTTGAGAAAGACCAGAGATGGCCAATAACCAGTTGAAGACGGTTTCTTGTTTCTTGTATGCAGCAATGAAACTGAACAAACCAATGATAGAACAGATTATCAATGCTCTCAATGGTCTTCCGGACTTGTCGATGTAGTTGAAGTATGTTGGAGCAAATTCTTGTTCGGCCAAGGATTGTAAGGTTCTGGAAGCAGAGTACAAGGCAGAAGAGGCGACCGAAGTGACGGAAAGCAAAATAGTGGCATTAATAATGGATGGAACAGCCTCTACCCCATGAAGAGCAGCAGCCAACACAAATGGAGATGCGTGCGAGCCTCCACCAGAAGAACCCATTAATCTGTCAGAGTCATAAGGAACCAACAAACCGACAATGGTCAAGGAACCCAAGAATAAAAACAAAATTCTCCAGAAGATCAACTTACACGCAGAAGGAATGGCCCTTCTAGGGTTTTCTTGTTCAGCTGCTGATAATGCAACAAACTCAGACTGACCGAGGGAGAATGCCCCGGTAACAAACACAGAACAGAGACCTTTGAAGTTGGTGTAGAAACCTGGATCACGCCAGTATCTACCACCAATGAATTCTCCCTCTGGACCTCCACCGACGTTCACCACTATACCCATAATGATAAAACCAGTAATCATCAACAATTTACATGAACCCAAGATGAATTCTCCTTCCCCGTAACCCTTGGAACCGTTAAAGTTGATGAAAAGGACCAAGATGTAAAAGATGGTCACCCAAACGTCAGGGTTGATCAGGGTGTTCCAGTACTGAATGGTAAGAGCAGCGGTGACCAATTCAATGGCAATTACCGACAACCATTGGATACAATAGTTCCAAGTAATGGCAAACGCAAGCGATTCGTCAACAAATCTACGAGGATAGTTATTGTACCCTCCGGAAAGATCACTATAAGTCACGGCCATTTCTCCAGCTGCCTGTAAAGTAGGATACAAGAACGAACCTACGATGGCATACCCAATAATAAGAAATAATGGTCCGGCATTGTGCAATGATTTACCACTACCAACCAATAAACCAGTCCCGACACCGGTGACCAAGGCCATCAAGGTCAAATGACGTCTCGAGATCCCTTTCTGTAACTGTTTCCCGGCCTGGACATCATCCAGAACCTCTTGACGCTTGAATCCGTCTTTAAACTTGGACCAACCTTTGAGTTCTCCCACGGATCCGGTGTATGGAGACTCTGAGTCAGAGACCTGCCCAGAGTAATCATGCTTCACATCAGTAGTAACTGTGTGAAGCTCTATATCTTTGTTCAATTTAGACATATTGTACAAAAGTTGCATAAAAAATCTCAGGATTTACAAATAATATATATAACGATGATACCCAAGAAGAAGAAATGTTATCATGAGTTGATGCTAAGGCTAGTCTGTGGGTGATGATCTTGGGGTTGGGGGCCAATAAGCGATCGGAACTTGCGCCTTCCTTTTCCATGCACAGACTCCGTGTTTTACCGCCGTCCTCAAGGCATTTTGTTCAACTATAAAATTAATCGGTATCACAGACGCTAGTTGAGAATTTTGCAATTATAAAATCGTTCTGTTTGTGGAAGTGGTTGCGGCTCATCATGGAAATTGCTTTTTGCGTATTTGATACTTGCGCATATTTTGTGGAAGCCAAAGGAGGGGGAAGAGAGTCACTTTTCTACGAAGCTATGGGTCAATAGTAGAGATGTTCGAGAGATGTAGATAATGAAACTGAAAATCAAGACCACGAAATCAGCAGGTTTCTAGTGAACCCAAAGGCGTTTGCATTACACAAAACATTCCTTGAAATAGTTTGCATATAATAGCGAAGGGCAATTCGCAAACGCCAAAGCTTAAAATGCCCATCGGAACTTCGCAAAGTTCCCCTGAAGGCATTTTTTCTCCGGTACAGGAGATGACACCAAATACGTCAAGAATAGGAAAAGAAATCATGAGAAGTCATGAGAATCAAAAGAAATGTCCATGACTAACAAACTCCATGACTAACCAATCACCACAAAGACTCCACTTCCCGGCACTAACTAGTAGAATAATCCGGGTCTAGTAGGAGGGGATTCGACGTAAACCCCACGTCGTATTCCTTTCTGAGCCATGATAATAACTCCGCATTTACGAATAATTCGATACTTATCTCTAATATTAATTGAATGTTGAATACTGACATCATATTAGACAAGTTTCTCTAATCTTACAACTATTAATTAATGATAAGCTATGTATTTTGGGCAACGTCAGTCGATAACCTCTATTGAACGGAGCTATTATGCGTTCCGAAAAATATGCAAGTCCGGTTGTAGAAGCCCGGGGTTTGGACAATTAGCTTCTATGAAGCACATGTATGCGTAATACTCATAACAAGTCTGCGTACGTTATCTATAATTTGCGCCCGATAATCTCCATTGCGTGGGAGTCACCCTTGCTAAGTTCAGGGTTGTTCAAAGCGTCAGCCAAACATACCCAGGGGTCTCGGGTTCCCCCCCATTTGAGGATGCTATTCTTGTATTTTTCTCCTGCTTTTCTGCTCCAGGGATCCTCTGCAAAAAGCCCGTGCCAAATTTTGTCTGCTATTGCCCGGTCAAACAAGTAGGAGTAGTATGCCGCTCCGTATGAAAATAAGTGGGGAAATTTCCCATGCCACGTCGACCATTCATCGGCAAACACTTGGAGTTGACGCTCCAAGTCGTGATAGATCGCCGTGGAGTCCAACTCTCCCTTGAAATTGGTGGACTCGAGCTTGGCCACAACATTCTCGTCGTGAAGCACTTGATCCAACATCGCCATCTTCGATTGCATGTATGAATCACACTCTTCGAGCGCCACTCGGTGATGGTGGTGTTGTTGGAGGAGCTCCTCACTGAGTGGTGCTCCCGTCTCATGGTGACGACCAATTCTACAAAGCACTCTTCGATCACGACTAAACGACTCCATCAACACCGAGGGTAACTCAACAAAGTCGGTCGTACACCTTGTTCCGGACAAATTGTGTAATTCCGTCTTACCAATCATCGAATGCATGGCATGACCCATCTCGTGGAATATAATGTCCACCTGGTCCAAAGTCAATAATGTTGGCTTTTCTTTGCTTCCGCCCATCCCCGCAAATCTGCCAATACTCAAGTTGCTGGCCTTGGGAAAGTTGCACACCAATGCAATGATTGGTAATTGGCTTGTCTTATCTTCGTCCAACTGTACCAAGTCTTGAAGTTGTTCTTTGGATTCCGTACCGATAGAACTGTTCAATTTTCTCAGGCACACAATGGTGAAATGGGACGGCAATACCTTGGGTGACCAGAAATCTAAGTACAAGAACCCCAAGTTGCGTTGGTTGGTATGGTCATATACCTTGATCTTTCGAACCTGTTCTTGGTCCCAGGTTTCGCCTCGTAACGTAGGCTCTGGGATGAATGTAACGTTGTAAATATGCGAGAATAAACTACTGAGTCCTGCCACGACAGTCCCCACCGAGAAGTAGTTATGAATTGGCTCCAATTCTTTGGGATTGGGCTCCTTCTTTTGTTGTTGTAATTTGATGTCCTGTTGCAACTGTGCTACGAGGTAGTCACGATCCCATGGCTTGATCTCCTCGATAGGATCGGTACTCTGTGGATTCTTCTTGTAGTTGTACAATTGTTTGATCTCATCCAACACTCCACGATCTCGTGAAGAGTTCTGGAGGTTGGTTAAGAATGTGATAACGTTCTCGGGATTCTTGGCCATCTTGTGCTCTAATTGATAGTGAGCAAACGACTTATGGCCCAACATTCTCGCCAAGAATGCACGATACTTGATGAAGCCGTTTAAGGTTTCGATTTGTTCATCTGTCGAACTATGTAAGAGGATCCAAATTTTTCGGCGCAACGATTCGTTGGCACAGTTGGACAAGATGGAATACGGAATATGGCCGACCAACGGAATCTGCACAGAAGACGAAGAGTGCACTCCACTAAACTTTTGCTGATACCCGTTGATCTCCTGTTTCAACGTTTCGTCTTCGATAGAGTCAAACTCGGAGCGTGACACTTCGCACCAGAAAGACTTTAGATTGCGTAACTCATTATTGAACAGTGAGCCGAGTAACGAGATTTCTTGAGTGATGGCTACAAAGTTGTTTCTAGTTTCTGGATCCATGTGAATTCCCGAACGCTCGAAATCTTGTTTGAGGTACTCACCAACTTGAATCTCTTCGCTTGTCAATTTAGCGGTCATTACTGGGTCATCCAAAATGTCGCGAAGATGGTGGTATAGTTCGACATTGGTATTTAGCTGATTCATATACTCGAAAATAATCTCATGCGTTTGTTGAGCTGCGTTTATCCACTTCGTACTGGGATGGGATGCTCTAATAAACTCTGCGACGTCTATCACTCGACACAATAGATCACTAAGTTGGTCTAGCTTCCTAATAAACGTAAGTCTGCCTTGTTCATTCTGATTAACCTCGTGTAGCATACTATCGACAAATTCTATAGCCTCCAGTCTCGACTTTTTGGAGAATTCAATAAGGCCACTTGGGGTCGATAACAACTCGTTTTTGAAAAGTCCTGTACTATTATTATTGAAAATAGAGTAATTGCGTACACCGTTCAGGCCAGGTTTCGATAGCGTATCGGCCTTTGTTGCCGTCTTGGTGAAGTCATTAAAGTACTTTTGATCATCAAACACCTTTTGCAAGTGACGTGACGTCGCATCAACTAATTTGTTTGAGTATGATAAGTTATTGTGGGCCCTCTGGTGTAGAAGTTGCAGAGGCTTGTTAGCCCTGGTTATGAAATGTTGGCTTCTTAGTAGCCTTGTCAGGACCTTCATCATTAATGGGGTGTCTTCGTATGATTCTCTGTAAACTTTTCAAGGGCGTTTTGTGTGTTTTTTGGTACTGTATATAATTCCGGCCCTGGCATTCTTCAAGATAATTGTTGCAAAAAGTTCTTGAAGTGGACCGGGTTAGTCGGGGAATTAGATGACGAGGCCTACCGCGTGATTATTCTGGTATATCTGATTAGGTGCTCTCACTATGAGAATATATTTCGTCTAATATATTTCGCCTATTCGTGAAATCTCACAAGCTGTAGTCAAGAAGATAATTAGTGGCCAGTAATATATTTAGTTTGCCAGAGGTTCCTAGGCAAATATGACGATTCTAGATGTTTTTGTCATGGCTCACGGTTATATTAAGGGAGCAAAGAAATGTTGCGGCTATGAGCTGTTTTGATGTTGTCTGGCTAAGAAATCACATCTGCCCAAGTGACTCAGTAAATGATCTTGTTGGTAGATATGTTCATAATATCTTAAGAATATTAAAGCAACAGTTGAGAGACTTTTAAAGTAACATTCAAGAATTCTTTTAAAGAAACAGTTGGGGAATCTTTTAAAGAAACGAATTGTCACGAATTGTAGCTTTATCTTGATCTATATCAGGAATCTAAAAATCTGTGTCCTGAGAGTTCATTGCACTATTAATCTTCAATTTTAAACTGATGAACCGAGTGCTCGAAACTACGCTAGTGCTAAGCCTAAATACTATTCTAATAACACTTAGTCCTGACTTTTTTTCTTAATGTAGCCATAATTAAGTGATTGAATATATCTATTCTGGTATAGATGAATTCTAGATAAATTCTAAATTCTGTCAGCTTTAAGTCCGAGTCCGAAAATCAGAATTTTCACTAGCTCAATCACCAGAACTCCACTAGCCCACTACATTCCAGTAATCCAGCGCAACCTATCCACTTCCACCACTGCCCTATTTATGGAGCTCCATTCATAGGTTGAACAACTATTACTAGAAATCATATAAATTGATGTCGAGATATGATGATGTCATACTCTCGAGTCTACTGGTTCTAGTTGACGACTTGTAAATTGATTTTCTATGGTATTTTAACCATCTCCTAAATCTTGGAACGGCTCCTAAATCTCGTCTCGTCTCCGATAACTTATCTCTAAGGCAAGTCAGCTAGTGGAGGTATTTCTGCCGTTTGCGGGTAACTTAATGGCTACAAATTATCGCGAATTGTAGTTTACGACGCAACAACGTCGTGTTGCAAATTCTACCTTAACTCATAATATATCGACAATAGAAATGTGACCAACCGTAGTGATTGTTACAGTATTTCTAGACGTAGGGGGGAGCCTCTATACCGAAACAAATACTGAAAAACGAGCCTTTATCGCCTCGTGACAAAATCGCTCCTTAAGCTCTATCACCAACCTAAAAAGCCTCGCTAAATGTCACTGTTGTATCGTTCATAGTCGCGTCAGATCTACATCAAATTGGACTTCAAAATAGTCTGCTTAAGTCTAGTTACTTCATAAGAGTAGCTAGTTTTATATAACACCTACTGACACCCTCGCGAATCGTCAATATTATAATTCGCTTGCCTTTTCTTCCAACAATGTGTCCTTTAGCGCCTCCTCATTTTTTCTGACCCACCGGAAAAACGCTTGAATCCACTAGCCAACTACACTTCTTTTTATGATCTATTGATTTCTAAACAGTCACAAAGAAATCAAACAGACCTATATATATTCAGCTGTTAATTATTGTTTCTTTCAATGACTGAGATATATGGCGCGAATGGGGGGCAGCAGGATCAACCCCAGTCTCAGCAACCCAACCAACAACAATATCAACAATCATATATACAAAATCCACAAGGACAAGTTTTACAGGGACATAATCCACAAGGACAAGCTTTACAGGGACAAGTAAATACTCAAGCACAAGCCAACTCTCAGGTTAATCCCCAAACACATGTTAAACAACCAAATCAGATCTCGCAACCTCCCTCTTCTAAAAAACGATCTGCAAGGGATTATCAATTTGGAACTAGAATCGGTGAAGGTTCTTATTCCACGGTCTTTTCGGCCCTTGATGTTCATACTAACAAAACTTATGCAATTAAAGTCCTTTCGAAAAGGCATATAGTTAAGGAAGATAAAATAAAGTATGTCAATATTGAAAAAACAACTCTCCATAGATTGGGACAACAACATCCGGGGATCGTCCAATTATACTACACGTTCCAAGATGATTCGAGCTTGTTCTTCGTGTTGGATTTTGCAGAGTACGGAGAGTTGCTATCGATCATAAGAAAGTTTGGATCCCTCTCAGAATCTGTATCAAGGTACTACATGTGTCAAATTATAGATGCAGTTAAATTTATTCATCTGAAGGGTGTGATTCATAGAGATTTAAAACCGGAAAATATTCTTGTAAGTCACGATTTCAGCTTGAAGATTACTGACTTTGGGGCAGCTAAATTACTAGGAAGTAGCGACGATAATAATGATGAAAAGATCGACTACAACGGAGTTAACGAAACTGATATGGCCAATAATTCAGACAGGAAGGGTTCGTTCGTGGGAACTGCAGAATACGTATCTCCAGAACTCTTGAAACATAATCTTTGTGGTTTTGAGGCGGATGTTTGGGCCTTGGGCTGTATATTATACCAGTTCTTTTATGGCGTACCACCTTTCAAGGGATCGACAGAGTACCTTACATTTGAGAAAATTATTAATACTGAATATTCGTACAAACCGCAGATCCCACTTCCAACTCACGTCACAGAAATTATCGATCAGATTTTGGTTTCTGAACCTTCTCAAAGACTCACAATTCCTCAAATAATGACCTCAAGCTGGTTTCAAGGAGTTCCTTGGGATGATCAAGCATATATCTGGCATCGCAAGGTTCCTAGATTCGAGCCATATTCTCCAAATGGAACAACTATGGCCTCGCCACCATCGCCGTACCTTCCAGGAATCAAAAATGGCTCCAATAGAAACATGAACAAATCAAGTTCATACCAACAATTACACTCTCAGATTAAACAATCTGATTTTGATTTGATTCCGTCATTGGGTGCAAAGAAGACTCACCAACCAGCAACCAAGTTGAAAATGACACACATGAATAACAACACGCATTCCCCAATTCCACAGACGTCGCAAACAGCCAATGCTGTCAATTCTCCAACCAAGTTACAGCCAGCTGGTTATCCAAATAGACCTCAACAACCACATTTCTCTCCGTCACAATCTCCCCAACAACAAATTACCCAAGTCCAACGCCAAAATTCTTCTTCTTACACACCGCAAATAAACCCAAATATGCAAAACATGAACCAGTCACCAAATCAAGCAAAACCTATTCCTCCTTCTCCAGGCAGACCGCACAACGGGAATTTACGTGCAAACACAGCATTCAACCACCTCAGTACAGGAAACAACAATGTTTCTTCCTCGCAACCCAATGCCCAATACTACCAAGCGTCGCCCACTACAAATCATTTTGGCAATACATTCCAGCCTAGAAAAATGTCCAATGGTCCGAGACCTACATCACTGCCACCTGTTGCTCCTAGTGTTGCGCCAGTGAGTATTGCACCAGCAAGTGCAGCTGCCTTGGCCGCTGCAGCTGGTGTATCAAAGGCAATAGCACAATCCTCTGTATCAGAACCATCCTCTATCTCAACGCAATCCTCTGTATCAGCACAACCAAAACAATCACATTCAGCTCCAAGACTTATGAAATCGCCACCCTTAGATTCAGGAAAGTTTACCAAAGCTGTTAACATCTCGTCGTCTAGTATCGAACTGCATAACCTGAAAACATCCAAACCCACCAAGGTTTCTAAAGAAGAAGAGAAAAACATCATAAAGTTCAGAGAGATCTCGAGTTTGATGCAACCCAACGAAAAGATCTTGAAAATGGATACGATCCTCAAGCTGCGCTTAAGCAACAAGTTATTGCAGCGTTCAGCTTCTGACGCCTTGGATGATGTAATCATAGACCAGTTGATCGAAAAACATCTGAAAGATATTAAGCGCAGTGCAGTTTCTGTAGTGGCAGTGATAACTAATTTAGCACGGGTATTTTTCATAGATGGGCTGCTCAATGTCTTGTTGGTAGATTTAAAGGCAAATCAAGGCAACGACTATCTGATGTATGACTACGAATTCGAGAGTGTTTCTTTTGATGAGGAGGAAACCGAAGGGGAAGATATGTTTGGTTATTTAATTTTAGAGTTGATTAAAGAAGGTGGAGATCTTGTATTCTTGAAGCGAATCAGTCCTATGGATCAGATTTCGATTACTGATAAGGTCAAGGTGGTAGATCGTGCTGGCGACGAGATAAAACTTGGCAAGAACTATGGATGGATCGATTGCTTGTTGATGGCTAAAGACATGGTATCTAGAGATACTTCCAAGGCAAGCAGTACGCCGTCACCTCCACCTCCAAATAGTAAAGGAGACAAAAAGAATCCTACAATGAAAAAACAATCATTACGAACACCTACAACTGCTAAAAAGACAAGCAAAACAACAAAACCGGAACCTACAGGGACCGATAAAAAAGCCATGAACAAGTTTGCATATGCTGCAGCTGCTGCTGCCCATAAGTAAGTTAGTTAAGGGCTATTCATAAGCGATGGCCATTGAGCATAGTGAAGTATTTGCGACTATTTACGTGAATGTTAGTGGAGATTATTGATTATTAGTGGAGATATATCTAAAATTACTGATAACCTCCCTATAAGTTCCAGATAATAAACATAATAGTCAAAAGTCTAGTCACGGAGAGGGAATATATCACACCGCAAATGCTTCGCTACGCTCAGTATTTTGATAATCTGCATTTTATTAGACCGTTTAAGACATTACATATAGAAAAGACTATTTACATTATGAGTACTTGTAGCACCTGGGTTGATAATTGGAAATTCGAGAAATAATTATAGTACAAGAGTAGGGGAGTAGATTGAGTAGATTTGAGCATATCCACGAACTAGCATTGAAGTGATCAGTGGTTGAAGAGAGTGTCTGAGTAAGTCAGTGAATTCTAGGAAATCTCTGACCAGAGTAGCATATTTCAGATGATTTAACAACATAATTCGTGCTCAGTGAATTCTCATACTCAGTGAATTCCCGTACAGATGAATCCTCCTTCTCAGTGACTCTCTACCCCTGGCACCTCCTTAATCCTGGCTACCTCTTGACCTGACCACTTCATTAAACTTACGCATCCAGTCGCCATAAAAACATTTTTGGTTCAAGACCTCCACAGTCCCTTCTCGAACGATCCCTTCAATAGTCTGCTCATTCTTGACCCAGTTATCAATCAGATCACATTTCAAAAAGTGTTCTTTCAGCTTTTCGGTATAGTTTCGTAATGCATAGGGATCCAATCGGAGATTGAAGGAATTGCCACCATTCTGGGGTATTTTAGTTTTAGTTTGATCCTGAGTGTTGCAGGGTTCCTCCTTAGCTATGGCTATGGCTTGTAAGGTCTTTTGTCTTAAATCATGAGAATAATTGGAGCAGTACATTATTGCCGACGTCCGTGCTTCCCATTGGGGTACGATTTTGGTATCGAAATATTTCTGGCAATCTTTATTGGTCTTGTCGTTCAAGTGTTGTCTGATAGTATCATCAGTTGCTATACGTGAGAGACGTAGAAACGCTCTAATTCGCGACGACGAGAGACAGTTTTCTTCTGTGAGTAATGACTTGGGGACCACTGAGTGATTTACCGTTGGAGTGGATTCAAATAGCATTGTGGTTGGATATTTATCAGGTGGCAATAGTTTGATCTGAGATTAAAGATCGCTTGCGAGATTGGTGAAATAGTAGAGAGAGAAAATGAATAGAGATAAGATGAAAAGAGATTAAGAGGGATCAAAAGAGATGAAACGTAGTCACGAGACTCGTGGAGTGGTTTTGGGACTATGGTCTACAATAGTGGAGTAGTTTTGGGACTTGTTCTACAATAGTGGGGGTTTGTATAGCTAGATGGGGTTTTCGTTGGTCACGTGATTAGTAACGTGATTTGCAAAGGCATTGGATTGTAGAAGAAATAGTAGTGGTTTATGTTTATGATTCAGTCTCAGTTTAGGGTCAAGAGTTGATGGTGAGCCGTGTATTTTTAGTAGTTGCTAGTCTGTTACTCTTTTACCCTGAGCTCCAAGGAATTTCATTATCCGGATAAATGTTGTCCCAAAATTAGTCGAGGCAAGTCCCGATCTCATAGATACTACTACGTGATATGAGGCTTAATTGAATAGTAGCTACTATTGAGACGGGATCTATCTCATAAAGGCTATACGAAGCATGAATTCTAGTTAGACAAAAAAAATTATGTCAACTGTCCCCATTTCATCAAAAAAATCACAAATTTATATCAAAACTAAATAAACCTATATCTAAAGGATTTATATTTGGGGCCAAACTCTACAGAAATAGATAAGTGATGCCATAAATATCCATGGCCAACCATATATAGCTAGAATATAGAAGCTTGACGTATTTTAAGTATTTTGACTAGCCGTGATATCCCACTCTCCATATAGCTGCAAAATTCGAAGAATGTGTCAAGCAACTAATTAATTCGAAAGCAAAATTATATAAAAGGACTCCTCCAAAGTAGGTATTAATTCATTTTTATTGGTAAGCTGTACATATATATATAAAGCAAAGTAAACTCTAATCAAAGTCACCTAATCAAACTAAGCTTTAAGAGAGTTTTGTCTTAGCAACTACATTTTTTAACAGAATCAAAATCGGGTTGTATAGTGTAGTGGTTATCACAGTTGGTTTTGATCCAGTTAACCCCAGTTCGAATCCGGGTACGACCTTATTTTTTAAATTTTATTGAAGATATTCACGTGACCACGATTACATATCAAATTGTAATTTTTGGCCACCTCTGATAACACAATCTTCAACAATGACAAGACAGACAGAGAGTTTGCATCAATTGATAGCACATTTTCTTGCCAAAAATGAATACGGCGAGACGCTCAAGCAATTCGAGAAGGAACACGGCCAACATATCGAGCCAAGCACCTTACCCGGCACCCATGAGACTTTGGAAGCGATTATTGCAGACCGGATCAATTTTCTTGAATTAGAGAAGAGAACTCAACAACTAAACTTGGATTTCGTCTTGGACGAACATATACAGAGAATCATCGATGAGAAAATCACCAACTGGCCTACGCCGTCACCTCACCGTGCACACCGTTTGGATCATTCTCTCGGATTGATTGTATCGATGAGCTATACCGAAGGAAAAATCTACTTGAGCACAAACAATATGAAATTTGCTATAGTTGATGCAGCCACAAAGAAAGTGGAATACGAGGCTTCTAATGTCATTGGCCGTGTGGTTATTAAGAGCATAGTTTCTTTGGGAAATGGCAAATTGTTATTGGTAGGAATGAATGGTAAGATAAGTCTTTGTAAATACGACACTTCCTTTGAGATATTGCAAGAGGTCCAAGCACATAAGCGATTGGTAGTTGATGCTAAAACCATGACCGTGAATAATCGTCAATTTGTCGTGTCTTTAGGATGGGATTCTCTCCTCAAGGTGCTGGAAATTGTGGCCGACACAATAAAATCCATTAGCGAAATCACTATAACAGGACAAGCTTCATGTATCGGAGTTGTTGAATATGATGGCTCTTTAATCGTCGTCGTGGGGAAAGAAGAAAATACCATGTTGGACGTTCTTTCGTTGACTAATGATAAGTTGGTGATGCAATATAAGTTGTCACTCAACGATGCGGAATTCTCATCCACAAGTTTCTCGCCGAGATCAATAGATATCAAAAATATGGGATCTTCTGCGCCATTGGTCGCTGTTGGCACGTCCCATGAACCATATATGAGACTTATTGTCGTTACACTAAGCCCAATTGTGGCTACCCCCGAAGAACCTATACCAATCAAGCGAATGCAAATCGTTAAAAATCTTACAACAATGTCACCACAAGATAAATACAGCAAAGCGGTGATATTCTGGAGAAAGGCTGTTCCAAATCATGCAGAAGGAGTATGGATCATTGGAGATGATGGAATAGTGCGTGGAATAGATTTAAGAAATGATAAAGTTGTGGTGGAATTCCCAGCCCATGATGGTAAGATTAAGAATGGAGCAGTTGAAATCCACGATTCGAGTGAACTATTGATAACAACTGGGATTGATAAGGAGATTACCTTGTGGACAATTGATTCTTAGAGAGAACAGATGAATGAAAAGGAAGAGTGGAAAAGGAAGAATAGGTTCACAATTAGAGGACTCATAGGTTCACAGCTACAGGACTCATGGATTCACAGTTACAGAAATCATAGATTTAAGAGTACTATAACGAAAGAACAATAGAAAAAGTCATGGACTTCACAAATCAACAGTTCGCTACGCTGAGTATTATTCTCCACTAAATACTCAACAAACCTCACTTCACTACGCTCTGTATTGACTCATATTTGATCATACGAATACTCCAATGTTTCTAATATACCTTGATTCTACATCATTTTCCATTTCAATAACTACCCAGTAATTAGAACCTATTTCTAATTTGGATATGTTGAAATTCACTATGAACTTTGTAAATTTGCAGCCATTAGTATTGTCTTGGGGTGTAACCAAAATTCTTGGGCCGTAACGTCCTACACTAAAACATTTAAATCCTACACTAAAACACTCAATTCCTACACTTATACATTTAATTGTATGTATATCTGGCAGATCTGTATATAATATGTTAGAGTACTCTAAACCATTCAGATATCACATCCTCTGGTGATAATCTCAATCTTCGGCCTGATATCAAAATTCTCCTGGGAGAACAATCCAATATAAAATAATCTTTAATGAAATATGACAGAAAAATGACAAAAGATGACAGAAGATGGCTCTATATGACACTATCTAACACTATCTGACACTATATGATCTCATAACCAGGTTGTCCCCTTCTCAGCCCAACACTCTGGCTATATCCCATATATACCCGGATCTGAGCATACACTACCGAGCATTTGTTCCCCATCGCTTGTTCCCGATGGGTCTTTCGCTTCCCTAACGCTCGCTCGCCGTATTGTGGGGAACATCCGGTTGATGCATGTGCCGCGGAACCCACATCCAAAATTTAACCCTCGGTATATTTATATAGATATATAACCAATGAACCTGTCCTTATACCAAATTTAGCAGAGATATCTAGATCACAACATCCACTCGGATATTCTTGAACATACCAGAAATTTGCGATAACAAACCACTCATAGAGACAGATCTACAAGGAATAGAACCGATTTACAAACACAGCAACATCACGAGCTGATAATCATATTCAGCTGTAAATATTAAGATATCATTATATTAAGAGATCATTATCTTAACAACTCATTATCTTAAGAACTCATTATCTTGAGAACACATTATCTTAAGAACTCACTATATCGATATATTATTTAGCAGATACTCCCATCTCACATCAAGATAATACTCCGATCATAACATCATATATTTATATCACCTGAACTACTCCAGAACTAAATCACAATATGCTTACACCTCTTGAAAAAGCTGCTAGTGGAGCTTTGGCTTCAGTAATAGCCAACACGCTCGTGTATCCCTTGGATTTGAGCAAAACATTGATTCAAACTCAAGTCAAAAAACACGAACCCGAGGAAAGCAGCTCGAGCGAAGACGATGGATTCTCCAAATCGATTCTATCATCTAAGGGTCTGGACTTGAAGTACAAAAACACTATTGACGTGTTAAAGAAGATTCATGCCAAAAAAGGAATATTGGGCTGGTACCATGGGTTGTTTTCCTCTATCTTGGGGACCGCAGCGCAGAATTTCTCATACTTTTACTGGTACACCATCGTGAAGCGTGTTTATGCCAATCTCCATAGACGCTCACCGGGCCATAAGGCCAACACCTTAACGGAATTGTTTCTTGGTGCTTTGGCTGCTGCGATCTCGCAAATGTTCACCATGCCTATCGGTGTTATAACTACCCAACAACAGACCGATAAACAACACAGAAACTTGTACGTTCTTGCTAAAGAAGTGTTGGAACACGAAGGAATATCCGGATTATGGAAGGGTCTTCGTGTGTCGTTGGTTTTATGTGTGAACCCTTCGATCACCTACGGTTCTTACGAACGTTTGAAACAGATCTTATTTGCGAACAAGGAATACTTGGGCCCATTGGAATCGTTTTCCATCGGAGTTTTGGCCAAGTCCATGGCCACATTGCTCACTCAACCTTTGATTGTGTCAAAGGCCATGTTACAAAAGAAACATAAACATAAGAAGCATGAACATATTCACCACAAAGATGAGGACGGAGATGAGAGCGATGTAGAGGACGAAATCAGTTTCCAACATTTCACTGAAGCTTTGGACCATTTATGGAAGACTGAGAGGTTTAGAGGTTTATATAAGGGAATAGCGCCTCAACTATTGAAGGGTGTTTTTGTACAAGGATTGTTGTTTATGTTTAAGGACCAAATTGATTTGTCATTTTTGGCATTGTTGAGGTTATTGAAAGCAAAGAAGGCATAATACATGGAATAGGAGTCTGTTGAAGATAATCTGCTTCAATAAATCATCATAACTATATCCAGTATCGAATCATAACTATATCCAGTATCGAATATCATCGCGTCTTCTTTCGATCTCTAGTATATATTTCTGGTAATGAATAATTCTATGTAATTTTGATTAATAGGTGTAGTTTGAATCCTGAGTGGGATTCACCAAGATTAGCCTTAAATTGCTATTTGGTGGTGGTGATCTCTCTGGTTTCTTGATGATCTCTTGATGTAAATTCCTTATCGGCCAAATCGGGTAGGATGAGCCACATTAGGCTAAGGACCGATTTGGTAATTCGCAGAATGTTCTCGTATTTGTTGCTTTATTGGGGTTGAGGGACGAAATCCAATTCCTAGGGCTTTTGCCCCAACGTAAATATTTACACGTGACTATTTTATCATTTTTCATGGACACACATTCTCGCGACCTGCATATACTCGGCCTAACAAATTTTTCATCACCATCAAGCGATTACTTCTGAAAAAAAAGTCTTCAACTTATTTCTATTCCTTTTACAAATTATCAGTAGTAAATATGGGTAAAGGTAAACCAAGAGGTCTTAACGCCGCTAGAAAATTAAGAGTTCACCGTCGTGATAACAGATGGGCTGATGAATCTTACAAATCCAGATTATTAGGTACCGCCTTCAAGTCCTCTCCATTTGGTGGTTCTTCTCACGCCAAGGGTATTGTGTTGGAAAAGATTGGAATTGAATCCAAACAACCAAACTCTGCTATTAGAAAGTGTGTTAGAGTCCAATTAATCAAGAACGGTAAGAAGGTTACTGCTTTCGTTCCAAATGATGGTTGTCTTAACTTCGTTGACGAAAATGACGAAGTCTTGATTGCTGGTTTCGGTAGAAGAGGTAAGGCTAAGGGTGATATTCCAGGTGTCAGATTTAAGGTCGTCAAGGTGTCTGGTGTTTCTTTGTTAGCCTTATGGAAGGAAAAGAAGGAAAAGCCAAGATCATAGATTCGATTGGTCAGGATCATCATTACATTATTATCATCATCTAAGTTTGTACGTCCTTAAATTGATCGTTATGGTTTAATAAATTTATGTGTAAAGAAATCTCCGAGTTTTCACGAAGTGGATTGAAAAGTGAACCTGTAGTTACTATAAGGCAAGATATTGTCAAGAAAGTAGTGAGTTTGATGAACTCAATTGACGGTACTTATCATTGTTCATTTTTGTTCCATCTTTTGGACAAACGTTTAGTATCCGTCGTCTTTTGACGTCCTCTTGTCCTGGTGTTGGGTGCTGAAAAACCTGCATTAGTGAACCTGTAAATTGTCTAACCAGTAAATTTCATAAAAGTCAACTTGCGACGTGCTGCAAATCAGTTCTCTCCAGATGTCTTAGTCTACGGACTGCTTACTTGTTATATTGTGAACCAAATAGTCATTGAGGATACGAGAATTCGGGTAATCGCTTCACACAACATTGATCACCACCGCAATAGAAAATATGGCAAACAGAGGGACTTATAACGATATGAAATAAGATTACTAACAAATAGGATTGCTTGAAAACGTAAAATATCCTACAACTCTACAACTCATATAGTACACTATTATATTTACTGTCTTACATATACACAGACTCAACGAGAGTCGATAGAAGCAGTCACGAGGGTCTTTCATTGTATTTGATTCTGACGTCTTTCGATAAAATGACCTGGCTTAGAGGTCAAGATTTTGTTCTGAAGTGAATCAGCCACGTCAATTTAAGCGAAAGTTAGCAAAACTCCTGATTCTTTTATTTTAGATCACTCAATTAGATTCAGGTCTCTTATAAATGGCCAAAGCTCTCGAATCTCCCTCACGGAGGGCATATTATGAAATCGACACCTCGCTTCGATTACGGTGCTTAGATGGCCAAGTTTCTTCCCTCAATCGAAGGTCCTCCCTTCTTCACAGTCTTTTTCTTGAACGACATCGAAGTCAACTTAGCATTAATCTTCTTAAATCTTTCATCATTTCCACCACCAGATACTTGATTTTGTCTACGTAACAAACTTCCGTCGACCTTTGGCGCAATTTTATACGCAGCGGTTCTTGCACTTGGAATAGCAGCTCTGTTCCTCCTGGCGGCATTCTCTTCGTACAATGTCTTTGCTTCTTTTCCGGTACTACGAGCAGAGGCCAATTGGTTGGCATATTTCACCTTATTATAATCATTGAATTGAATAGTACGGTCCTTATAGGAATCGGATTTATTCAATATTGGTCTTGTCCAATCACCAATCAACCTATCAACGATTTTCTTCAAACTTGGTTCGGTTCTCTTGGAACGCTGATAAAACACCAACACTTTTCCAATACCACTGGCTACCAAATGATCGGTTTTTATTGGTAAAGTCTCTAATGCAAAAATTAATTCCTTTTGAATTTGGTATGCTGGCATCGAAGCATCTGGTAAGGGTTCTAACCATAATCTGACGGCTTCCAACAAGTTATTATCCAATATGGAAATAGCCAAGTCAGCTCTTGATAAAATGTCAGAGACTTCTTTTAATAACTTCAACTTTTCAGTGGCAATTTGGCCGGCTGAGTTCTTTTCTACATCCATATTTGCTGCCTTGATCATTTGATCCTTCAAGTAGTCAATTTTGTCATCTTGCATACGTTCCAAATCATCCTCGTCGGCTCTCTTACGTCTTGTGGATTTTGATTTGACTGCTGAGTCCATGGCTTCTTCTAATAGTCTTCTCTTTCTTATGGAGTCATCTTCATAGTCGTATGAATTTTCTTCGAGGACTGGTTGTTCAGGTCTTCTGCTTATGGTTGTGGTAGAGTTTTTGTTGTCGAATATATCTGAAGCCTTGGTCTTTCTGACGTTTTTCTTATGGGTAAGTTTTATGTCGTTAGCTTCTTGTTCCAATCTTTGTGGTTTTATGGAGTAGATGTTGTCGTCATCAGATTGGGCGTTTGATGGGGATTGTTCATCCTGAGGGTTGGATGTTTCCTGTTCATTAAATTCAGAATCCTCGTTGATACCGAATGCTGGATCGATATTTGATGGGTTTTCCGTATCAGACATGTTTGGTGGATGATGTATGTTGGATATTGATGGTGGAGATTGATTGAAATTTTATGATGATGTATATTTGGCCGGGCACGACTATAATCGTACTAGTACCAGGAGCAGCTTGAAACAAGGACAATTGCAACAGATTCGACGATAAGTGTTATCGCTACAATGAAATGCAACATGGCAATATCGACTGTGTGTCTGAGACCTCAACGGGAAGAATATCTACAAATTCGTTATCGATAGTTCGGATCCCACATGTTAACTAATATTCAAAATTCAAACTAGCTAAAGAAATAACAGATCCAGAGCACTGTATTTGGTGAATGAAGATCCAGAGCTCTTTGTTTGATAGTAAATTGGATTTATTTACTCTAAACATAGACTCGTCTATTCTCCATTTCTTTGTTATCTCATAAATCGCTGCAAAAAAAGTGAAAAATTATGGATTATGTAGTGTTAAGATATTATGGTCAGAGCTGGTATAAACAGAATAATATGATCTCCTTAGATGAAACCTTTCTTTACATTATTAATATGATAGTGGTGAAATTAGTTCAAGTTTATGATAGCATTAGATATAATATGTCATGAGATGGTCTTCCACACTATTCAGACCAATTTTACTATCTACGGATCCTGACTTACAAACCCTAACTTGCCTTCATTTCCAACTGTTTATATGAGTCCTAAAACTTCTTCATTTCTTGTTTCTAACATCTGGATCTCGTACGTCACAGTTCAACACCAAATCGTGCGCCACCCAATTTTCCAACTCAAGTTTCTTCAATTCACTATTTTCAAGACTCTAAAACCACCACAACAACAATGTCTCAGTATATTGGAAAGACGATCTCCTTGATCTCTAACAAGGGTCTCCGTTATGTTGGGTTGTTAGACAACATCAACGCTGACGATGCGACGGTTGCCTTGAAGTCTGTAAGGTTATTTGGTACTGAGGGAAGAATGGCTCAGAACGGGAACCCTCAGTTCGAAGTGGGTCCTGGTACTGATATTTACGACTACGTTGTGTTCAGAGGGTCTGACGTCAAGGATTTATCGGTCTTAGATGTTCCTCTTGACCAAGTCCAACCGGAACCTTATGTACCTGCAAGTTATTCCCCACAACCTATGGCTACGGGCCCATCACCAACTGCGGCACCAACAAACACCCGAGCTGCACCAAACGCAACCACCACTACTGAGTCCCACACTTCACAAGCTCAGCCAGCTCAAGCTCACCAAGCACCTGCCCCAACAGGTACTAATACTGCCAGGTCCCAACCATCGAAGTCGACACCTGCTGCACCTACAACCACCCAAGAAGAACAACCCCAACCGGGATCTGTTCCAAAACCAGCCCAAAGACAACAACAAACCAGACCTGCTCAAGCGAAACCCCAAGATCATCCACAAGCTGCAAGAAGAGCTCCTGAAATCCCAACCGACGAGTTTGACTTTGAATCTGCAAATGCAAAGTTCACAAAAGATATCGAAGCCGAAAAGGAAGGCGAGCACGCTGCTTACAACAAGCAGTCCTCTTTCTTTGACACAATTTCGTCTTCCACTGAACAGAGAAGTTCTATGAGATGGTCGGAAGAAAAGGATCTTAACATGGACACTTTCGGTCAATCTTCCATCCAAAGAGACCGTGGAAGAGGAGGTAGAGGAGGTAGAGGAGGAAGAGGTGGCTGGAGAGGAAGAGGTAATAGTAATGGTAATGGTAATGGTACCGGAAACTCCAATGCCAACTGGAGAGGCGGAAGAGGCGGAAGAGGCAGAGGCAGCCTGAAGACTAGCGATTACGATAGCAAACCTGAATGGGCTTAGTTACTGATAAACTAGTGATGACATTAGCCTAAATAGGCTTAGTGTTGCTGGAAGACTCGCCTCCGGAGATCAGAAGTCTCAATACTGTACCGAAGGCGGGAGTTTCTGAAAGAAATTGATACGTGCCCCCAAAATACCTTTACTTGATCGTGAATTCCCATCTAATTAGAATAATAAATGAAAAGTTTATATATTAATGTAGAAAAGTAGAAAACACGTGACTTATGGGAAAAATAGCGATAATTTTGAATTATAGCAAGATATATATGCGAAGTACGCTTCAACAGCCAGTCATATTGAAAGTATTTTTAACTTTGGCTAATAACATTTAGACAAACTGATTTAGATGTGCTTATAGTTCAATATCTCATATGGTATTTTCGCGATGTTCTTGGCCACAATTGAAGTTACTTTAACCCTGGAAATGGCTGAATCGTACTTTCCCTCTTGGTTTACATGCGTAGAGTCCCATGGAGTCCCATTGTTCTAACCTACTTATTCACTAACTGTTTAATTAGAGCCTATTCTAAAGATCAAATTAAATTTGTACAGCGGTGATGATGTTTCACAATTAGAACCGACCTTATTCTGCGGACTCTTCTAGAGCTCGCAAAATGGTTGCAGAAAAATAATAGCTGCAAATTCTACGTCAAATATACCCAAATTTTATTGTTGGGGTACTAACTGATTGATCTAACAATGTATTGGCAGTGAAGAGCCACATTCTCTATATCTTACGATCTAAATCCTCTCTACTCCACCGATAAATAGTTTTTTCTCAGTTTCTTCAGCTTCATCAGCCAACAGTACAAACTGTCCATGTTGCTGAGTCAAGGACGTTATCGGACTGAAGAAATGATTAATGGTAAGCATCCGCAAAAATCTCTGTACCTTGACAAACGGATTTCTTGTTTGATAGATTTCAGCACTATAATCATGGCATCTGATCAAATTGTTCTCAAATATATGAACAATTGGGACCTCAGATTCAGTTTTCAACCTCGCTGACAATTCTAAATACTCAGGAATTGAATTGAGTATATGGTTATTCAAAGACTTATCAATAACGACATGTTCCATGAACCCGAAACGAACGATGCATCTAAAGTGGCCGGGGATTTTCATTGCAGCAATCAAAACCCTCTCGTCAATAGGCACTGTTGGAATCGATAATACTCTAGTAGTGCAGAATATGAATACCGAAGGAATCGACGAAAAACTAGAGATCATCTTGGCATAGCACTCGGGTAAAGTGTTTGGCGAGTTGAGGTTGTACATGGCTGAATCGTTATACATAATCCCAACCCCCTCGTGGGTCACAAGTGAAGTTACACCGAACTTACTGTCGACCTTAATGGATTTAGAGTCAAGAAAGTGTTGGTAATTTTCATGGATTTCGTGATCTTCACGGTTTTGAGCTTCGTTCAAATCAACAGTCACTGGGACTTTCTTATAAGTGGGATAAAGAGTATCCACCTTAACTCTGGCTCTAATTTCATGATTCACTTTCTTGGATCTTGCCCACCTCCAAACACTCAAAAAGATAAAAAATAACCCTGCCATCAAAATCGGAAACCAGGCTCCATGAGGCACCTTTTTGATGTTGGAGACGACAATTATAATCTCCAACGGGATGAAAACCATAAAAAATAAAAGTGCCCATAGTACATTGAAGTTGTACACGTAAATCATACAGAGAACGATCAAGCACGACGTGACTAAGAAATCTAAAGAGATTCCCAATCCATAAGCGGAAGTGACATTATTACCATTTTTAAACCCGGCCGTGGTGGCACACACACCAATCATCAACAACCAATTAACAGTAGGGATATAGACCTTACCAGCGTAATGTTTGGAGACATGGACGATCTTCAAGTTCGGAAAACAATCCAAATTGATCAACTGAGACACAATGCTAAATACCGAGAGGATCAAGGCTTGACTTGCAATAATCGTTGACAATGTAGCCAATACAAACATAATCCAGTATGTGACGGAACCACTTCCTCCAGGAATGGAGAGGAAAAAAGGACTAGTGATAGCCTCTGGATGGACGACGATATACGCACCCTGGCCCAAGTAACAAATGATCAATGCTGGATAGACAAAACAAGTCAAGGTTAATTGTATTGGTAGTCTACCAAAATGCCCGATATCAGCAAACATAGCTTCAGTCCCAGTGATGGCCAACATTGCACCGCTAAAAACATCAATGCCCCCATTTTTCAATATCTTGATCGCATAGTAGGGAGATAAGGCTTTAAAGATACCTGGTTGGAACCTCACGATGTTATACAACCCACAAATCACCAAACCAATCAACCAGAGGAAAATAATGGGTGCAAATATAAAGGAGATTTTATGCGACCCGAATTGCTGGATGACAAAGAGCACCACAAGTATGACTTCAGAAACAGCTAGCACATTAGAGAACGATGGCTGGGCAATTTTGATGCCTCCAATAGCACTCAACACCGAAGTGGTGGGGGTTAACAACCCATCAGATATCACCAACGAACACCCCAAGAAACATGCAACCAAAATGAACCATTGAACACACTTGATGACCATGGGATGATTTTTAAACGAAACAAAAGTTTTGTTAGATCTATATGAGGCAGTAGTATCTTGTCTGGATAAAAGCTCCAAGTCGCTGACCTCTGGCATTCCAGGGATGTGAACACCTTTTGGACCGATTTTCATGACCCTGGCGATTTTTGCATAAATCGCAACCTGTCCACCTTCACCATTATTGGGACCAAGAAACAACACTATCAAAACATACTTGAAAATGACAATAATCGTAAAGACATAGAACACTACCGAGATCCCTCCGTAAATATCTTCAACATTTGGTGGATTTTCCTTGTATTTTATTGAGTTCAAAACATACAACGGAGATGTTCCAATATCACCATAGATTGCACCCAACGAAGAAAAAGACAACATAAAGACTTCTCTCCATGGCTGTTTCGTGCGTGCAGCAACTTTCTCACCAGAAGTTGCAATCGATCTTTCTTCATCGTCAGCACTACGAAACCTTGTGGCTGCGAAAGACGATTCTTGCGGAGAATAATTTTCAGCATCTTCTATAGATACGACATCTTGCTGGGGTTCTTTGATATTAGACATACTGATGAATTAGAAATATTTAGGAAATGTTTATTCAATTTATATCAAGAGGGGACAAGATTCGACAGCGGCTGGTGTTGAGGTAAAAGATGAAGAATCCAAGTTCCATTTCGGCTCCACCAATTACAATTTGGGACAAACAATAATGAGGTAACTTACAGATACCAATCAAGGTCTAGTCATGAAACAATAAGCTAGATACTCTACCAATAACAAGTAAGAGGATAATCCCTCAATCCAACTCAAACGTGCCTCAGACAAACAATCGAGATCAGGGCCGTTCAGTCTCACTTAGTTTGAATGTGTTATTCACCGCAGCAACTATTTCTAAAATTACAAGGATTTCTTACCTAAAAGAGTTGCGGGAATATAAGTCTCTCTTAGTGAACATTACATCAGCCTCCTATTCATACAGTTAAGCTGGGAAGTCCCTCAACTCCTATGAAATAACTGCAAAATTTTTGAGGTCGTGCATGGGCGAGTAAATGAAAATTCCCGCAACTTATCGAACTACGAGGAGAATCCCCAGAGAAATATTGGTCTGAAATGATAATGGAGGTGGCACTGTTTTTTAGTGGAAGATATTATTGTTAAATGTAATTCAAATATTCCTAAATTAACAAGTAGCAGAAAAGAAGTAGTGAGTTAAGGACACTTCTGTTAGTTTTCGTAGGAGTATATGACTGCCTGAAGATTTCTCGTATTGTTCTAGTAACTAATGTGATTATTCAAGGGTTGTCCTCTTACCATACGGCAACGCATCAGTTTTCGTGGGGATTCCGAATAAAGCTAATTATAACACATAAATGGAAGAATGACGTAGTTTCTATTTTCGTTTATTTCGCGACATTTTACATTAGTCGCGACAGGTTTATTGACACAATTTTGTGACAAATTCCTACGACAGCCTCGACAGTCGCGCGGAAATATCATAAACTTTTCGAACGCGTCCTTATGAACTTAACCCATCGACTCTGCAAATCATGAAACAAGATCGCATTAATGCATTTCTCGATGGAAATACATTTGTTCACTACTCCACATCCAAGGAAAAGTTAATCATTGGAAATTCGACCGGACTCCTCAAGGTTTTTGATGTAACTCAACCTGACTTGGAACCCATTTCAATCGATATAAATGAAAACATCACGTCATTGGCAAATTATAATGATCGTCTTGTGCTAACCAACACCGCTGGTAATCTTGAACTAGTCAACTTATCAAAGAACGAATATTTAGGTTCCCTTTATCGTTCAGAATTGCCCCTTCGTGATTCGATCTTTATCAACGAAGGAAAACGTATTCTAAGCGGAGGTGACGATAACAAGTTGATAATAATTGATTTGGAGAATGAAAATAAAATCACCACCGTTTCACTTCCAGATCAACTCTTGAACATCTCATATAACGACACTGGAGAGCTTTTAGCATTGAGTTTATCAAATGAGGACATTCAACTATACTCTGTAGTCAACGAAGAACCCAATTTGATTAAAACGTTCAACAAACGCTTATCATCGAAAATTAATACTTCGATGGACAAGATTGATTTCAACGATGAACATTCTGAGGAATTAATATCCACCAAAACCCAGTGGACTTCAAATGGTAGATACTTGTTGGTACCTAACGAATCTCTTCAAGTGTTGGACAGATCCAACTGGACAGACCCAATTAAATCTTTTAATATCGAAGGAAAGATAATTGACTATGATTTATCTCCAACCAACAAGGAAGTGGGGATTTTGACCGAGAAAACGTTGACTATTTTTGATTTCAATACGACTAAAAAAATCACCCAACATCAGATACCAGATTTGGATGGCAATTTTCCACTAAACTTTGTATGGAGAGATTTGGACATTTACATTGGAACTACTCTTGGAGAAGTAGTTGTTTTTAAGGATATCATCGATGAAACATCTGAAATAAATAGTTTATTTGTTGATGAAGCAGAAGAAGTCGAAGGAAACGATACAGACGACTTACTCCATGATTCAGACGAGGAAGTGAAATCAGAATTCAAAGAACCAGATTACAAACTACATGTCGAAGACTCTATGGTTATAGATGAAGATGATGTAACTTATAGCGATAGAAAGCGTCACAAACCAAATGGATTTACAATAAAATCAACAACTATAACCCAAAATCTTCAACCTTACTCTCCAGGTTCCACCCCATGGCACTTGGAGAACAAAGATAGATCTACAACAAGCAGAAGATACTTGTCAATGACGTCTATTGGATATGTCTGGGCAGTCAAGACCATTACTCATGAAAACACCATTGACCAACAAAGTATAACAGTTTCATTTTTCGACCGTTCTGTTCACAAAGATTACCATTTTATCGATTATGACAAGTACGACTTATGTTCAATCAACGACAAGGGGATTTTGTTGGCATCTTCTGGATTTCAGGATATGAAAAGTATCGACAATGGAAAGATTTATTATAGAAAACATGATTCAGAGCAAGATGCTTGGGAAAGAAAAATCCCACTTTTGAAAAATGAATATATCACATCCATAAGCATAACTAACGAGTCAAAATATGATGCAAATGCTGTGATAATTGTGGGAACAAATTTCGGGTATGTAAGGTATTTCAATTTGCACGGACTTTGCATAAATATAATGAAAACTATACCGATAGTGTCCATGATCACATCATCATCTGGTACATTATTCATGATCAACCAAGTCTCAAATGATATCTACAGTTACTCCATTATAGAAATCCACCAAGACTACAAATTCATACAACAAAATGTCGCTCTTCCATTAAAATCTAGTGACAATTCAGAAGTTCCATTTATTAAGGGTATTTTTTTCAACGAGTACAACGATCCTTGCTTGGTATCTGGATACGACGATTCGCTTATGATCTTGTATGCTTGGCGTGAACCTAATAACTCGAAATGGATCCCAATTTTGAATTGTCATCATACAGTCACTGAAAACGGCTCATCAAATAAAAAGAATTGGAAATGCTGGCCTTTAGGATTATACAAAGATCACCTCAACTGCTTGATTTTAAAGAACAACAACCAGTACCCTGGATTTCCTTTGCCTCTTCCAGTCGAGTTCGAAATCAAGATCCCAATCTTAGTCAGGACAGACAAGAAAAAGGACATTTTGGATGAATTAAACGATGAAGCACAAACTCAAGCAGACGACCCAGAAGAGAACTTCTTGAGAGCTTTGACTATGGGTAAACTTGTAAACAATTGCCTAAACGAAGAGAACCATGATGAAGATAATGATGATATCATGGAGAGATTGACTCGTTACAGTGTCTTATTTGATAGATCTTTATTGAAGTTATTCGGTGAAGCATGTAAAGAATCAAGGTTGAACAAGGCGTTCAGTATTGCAAAGTTGATCAAAACCGATAAAGCATTAATGGCTGCAACAAAAATATCCGAAAGAATGCAATTTATGAATTTAGCAACAAAAATTGCAAAATTGAGAGAGGAATTGGTTGATTTGAGTGAAGAAGAGGAAGATTAGTAGAAGCTGTCAGCTCTAGAGACTCTAAAGTCAACATTTCTTTCAGAATAATATCAAAAAGAATAATTATTTCACTTATACCGTACTCGATGATACTCCAGTTAGCAGTTCTTTCTTCCAATTCTCATCAACGACCATTAGAATAGCCTACATAGATCTTAGATAACTCATAATATTGACATAATACAAATAAAATATATACAAATGAATAGAGAGTATAGGAAAGTAATAGTATAAGTGATGAAATACTCAGAGCAATCCATAATATATCAGTCGAATATCCTTTTATCTAATACAATCCCATCAGATATCGTAATATCCAAGTGGACAATTCAAACCTCTCTTGTTGTAGGTTATTATCAAACTCTCATGGTTTAATGCACCCTCTTGGGGTGATATGAGTTCTCGTTATTTAAAATTGTCTCTTAACAAAGTGATAAATAATTGGGGTAACCCATAAAGCACCTGCAATAAGACCAGCGGTCTTTAAAGTGTCATAAGCATATTGTTCTTGAACTTTCTTTTGTTCTTCAGTTGGAGCTCCGCCGTACATTTCGAGATAATAGGCTAGAAAGTGGTTTAGTTATGGCAAAAGTCGAAAAATTTTATAGTGGGTGAAAATTACCCGGATTTTGATAAGACAGAAAAGAGAACATAGACATACAGAGTGTTATACAAAGGGTGTAGAAACACATACAAAGAGTGTAGTGCCACATACAAAACATCGGAGCAAAGGCAATAACCGAAATTCTACTAAGACACATAGAGCCAAAAGATTAAATAACTCTCCACATACATTACTTGCATAATACAAACATGACATCCATAAAACCATTCCAGATCGAAGACTTATTTGATATCAATCCAGTTAATTTGGATCCATTAACAGAAAATTATAACTTACTGTTCTACCTCCAGTACTTAGTTGACTGGCCGTCATTGTTCTTCAAATCAACTGAAATATACCTGGACTTCAATCAGAAGTCTGAGATCAGTGGATACATGATGGGGAAGACAGAAGGAAAGTCATCAAAGAAAGAATGGCATACTCATATCACCGCAGTCACAGTCCAAGACCAGTACAGACGTTTAGGGTTGGCTTCTGATTTGTGCTTACATTTGGAGAACCTCACCAGTGATCCACCGTACGAGACGTTGTTTGTAGACTTGTTTGTGAAGGTCACAAACACTTTGGCAAGACAATTATATGAAAAGTTGGGCTATAGCATATTTCGAAGAGTAGTTGGATACTACGGACGAGAAATGCCCCATGACAGAAACAAAATCGACGATGAAATTGATGCTTTTGATATGAGGAAAGCCTTGCCAGCGGATAAGAAAAGAGAGACAGTGAGAGAAAACGGAGGAAAGGTTTACGTTTTACCTAATGAGATAGTATTCTGAGTGGATGGGTATATTAAGATACCACATGAGCAGGGAAATAAGGAAATGGTGATATAAAGGAAGAGTTAACTGAAGAACCTTCCAGAGTGTTATTCCCTAATCAACCTCCAGCGTATTCTTCACTGACCACTACATCATTTTTTCTTCAATCACCAGCATATACATTGCTAGTATTCTTAGAGTTGTATCTATTGCGATATGTCATACTGGATAATGTACGAATAATGAACAAATAATCTTTTGCCACTACCCTTATAATTTTCTCTCTTCTCTAGATTTTTCAGAGAACAATCATTGGCACGCCATATCATGTATATAATTAATAAATATAATGTATTTAAGATCGAAGGCTTCTTAATTAAATTTATGTTACTGTACATAAGAATTGTCATGTTTGCTTTCGACGATACTTGTAACACTGGCCACTAGACATGGAACTAGTGACTCATTACTTCGGAGATAACTGGAAGAAGCTTCAAATATAGTATGAATGATACTGGCAGTAGTTGGTTTAAGGGATGCAAAGTGTCTTTAAGGAGACAGATGATTTGCATCCACCTATGATTATAATATCCTGGCTATGAGTGGCTAAACTACAAACCTGTTGATGACATATTCTAGAAAATGCGTATTAGTTATTCAATGCTGAGAATTATCTAGCTAATTAATATATATAGATACATAATTTTTACTAACATCAGTAGAGTAATGTCATTGAGTAGCGGTACACTATTGTCGTCATATAGCTAAAAACGAGCCAACCCTACTCTAGAGATGCCCATTAAATTATAAGTAGTCCCTGACTATTTCCAGGCTTCTAGAAAAATCTTTGTTCGTGCCAGGAACATAGATCTACCTAAGTTTCACCAATCTCCATTAATAATCAGATATTATATAATCTCCAATACTAATAATTCACTAGAGTTACTTGCTATTTCCCCACTAATATTCATCCATGCTAGAAAGCGACGATTCTTGCCTCGCACATTTTAGTTGGATAAGAATAAGGCTCTTTAAGTCGCCAAACCATGGCAGGTTGGTAATGGTACAGTTTACGGAAAGGTGGATTGTGCTTACCGACGGATCGCAATGTCATGATGCGCGGGGATTATTAAAATCTCAAATACTTCGCTACGCTCAGTATTAAGTGACAATTTGCAGCCATTCGCAGACTGTTAACTCCGAAATTTTCGAATGACCCAAAAATAATCGAGCAACGTCTTGGTACCATTTTACACCACATTCTTCTTCAGCACAATGGCATATAAAGACTTACTAAGAAGAAAAAGGTTTTCCCGCGAGGATTCGCCCTCCAACTCGGGGTCTCGGGCAGAATCATGCTCCAGAACTCCAATGAGAGAAGATGACTCGGATTACGAAGAAGATACCGAAGAAGACTTTCAGAAAATCCAGGACTTATTGAATGCAAGGTTGTTACAGGTAGAATCCGAAAAAGATAACAACCAAGATAAATCTCTTGGAGATGCCAAACAAGCGGCAGCTGTGGCATTGAACAAGTCTAGAATCCAATCGGAATCAACCACCGTCAATGAAATTATCCATTCACTTACTCAACCAAGAACTGAAGTCAGTACTCTGTCTCGTGAATTATTGTTGGCGCAATTATACAAATTGATAGTATCCAAACCATTGGTGGTCTACAACGAAGAAAACCAAGGTTCAGCTAACTTTGTGGATGAAGAAAAGGTTCAAAAGCTTTTGGACATTTTTACCTCGGGAACTTATCGTACAGAGACCGAATTCTTGTATCTTTACAGGTCGGTTATTTCTATTATTCTGAGTAACATTGAAGACTTCTCAATATTTGTAACGTCCGAATTCTTATCTCACTTACAAGCGTTGGTTGTCGACCCTGCTTCAGGGACAATTTCAAACCAAAACAAAGCACATATAATCTCAGGGTTTGTGAGTTTGACTCTTATTTTATGTAACGGATCTTCAAGCTTTGGAATCGACGATCGCGTCTTGTGGTTGATGGAAATCGCAGAGGGTTACAGTGTGAGTGCGGTAGAGTTGAAGAAGAAGGTTGAATCGGGAGAAAGAGACCATTCGACTTTATTTGACAAAAACGAGGACAAGAGACTTGTGGCCGAGGCCTATGATACTGTTTCTGCTGAGATTTCTGTAGCTACTGCTGCCTTGCATGGTATGGCATGTTTGTTGACTTTAATACCAAGGGGAGACTTTTTGAATGAAATCGTTGAGAATTTGATGTTCAAATTAGTTCCCATTGTTGACAATGATGAGAATAGAGAGATTTCAAAGGCTGCTGGAAGAGTGGTGGCTTTAATCTATGAGAGTTATACATATGGTGAGGATGATGACGAAGAAGACCACGAGTATAATTCAAACTCTCCATACTACGAACAAGAACAGATATTCTCAATATTTGAAAGATTAACGAACTTATCGTCGAAAAGAGTTGCCAAGAAGGACAAGAAGGAATTCAATTCTGTTTTTAGAACTATATTACAGACATTGGAGGTATATGTTGACTCAGAGAAGAGAGAGTCTATTTACAAGAAGTCTCCTGCTGGTGTTGAGTTGATAACTACTATTATGGACTCAACATACATTCGATTATCAAAGTACAAGTCGTTACCAATCAACAGTTGGTATTTATATGCGAGGTTAAGAAACTTGAAGTGGTGTTTTAGTTTTGGACTTCACAGCCAATTGGTTGCAAACGAAACCATTAGAGATTGTTTGGTGGAGCCAGAGTCTGAATATGGTGATTCCAACGAGTTTAAGATTGACGAGGGTTTATTGTCAGAGGAGCAAGCCTACGTCGAATATGTCAACGATATGATGGACTACAAACATATTGTTGATGATAAAAAGAGATCTGCAAAGATAAGGAAGGAAAGAGCTGCAAAATTGGCAGAAACCCTTCAGGATTTGGAAATCACAGAGAAATAACTGGATAAAAAGAGTGGAAATTAAAATTGAAAATGCTCGTGGTGAGCAATATTGGGATACCTATAAAGATACGATGCATCAATATTCTCGCAGAAAGTCATGTAATCCATTATGAGAGTATTACTACCGAGATCTTTTCAAGGAATAAACTATGAAGGGAATATTTGGTGAGTTATGTGAAGACATTCTTATGTGGGATACTCTAAAGTATGGCTCGTTAGAGTTGCTTGTGTCACTCATGAACTTCGTCCTTGTTTAGTTTCACTTCAAACTTCTCTATCTATGGAAATAGATTTTTTTCAATCAAGGAATTAGCTCCATATGTCTTTATATCACTTGATAGATATTGAAGTATATACACTAGACAATAAATATTCGTAATGTTTAATTGTGAACAGTAGCGATGGTGATCCCCTTACCTAAGCGCCTGTAGATGCTGACACATGTAACTACTCCCAGTCATCGAGGGAAGCGTTGTCTCTGTCTTCGTAAGGAAAGAAACGAGAAAAGACGCCAACAGTTGTGGTTCCGCGAATGTACCTAAATAATTCTTCATGATCATACTGCTGATCAGGATACGTCGTGTTGTGATGGTCAAGTTCGAGGGCTCAACGTTTTTGACTAAAATTCAGTCAAAATCGAAGAGCAAAGTGTTTCTGTTAATTGCAACTACATAACAGACTAGTAGATAGTACTGTGTGCAAGTAAAGTGTCTTTAGAGTAGAACATAGTCGTATTGAGATCTAGTTTGGCCAGATCGTGGCAAGATTGCTAACCGAAATAACCTCAGAAACGGCAATAAAAAAGGTGAACGCAACTTTTATCATATGAATTATAACCATCTATTAATTTAGCTACATAATTAGCTAAATCTTTATTCATTATTTTATTTCCTTTTGTCACAAAATTTTTTTGCAACCAAATTTCCTTTGCAGCAAAATTTCCTTGCCGACATTTCCTTTTGCAACCACATATGAATTTGAAGATTCTATTTTCAAACCTATTTTATCTTTTATAGTACAATTAGAGATGTCAAACATGTAAACTGAGTAAAGGAGTAGAGTGAATTGACAACAAAGTTAACTATAAGTAGCTACGATTACTCAGATCCACTAATCACTCGCGACCCGTAACACCAGGATTCGTTCAAGGTGGTATAGCAAAAACTTCCTTTAGTATAAGAAACAAAAGAGCTGCTAAATGGTTTCAAGTACTTCTAATAGTGCTTTCATAATCTGAGTGGTAAAAATGTTCAGAATTGGTTGAACAACAGCTAAAGTTCCTTGAACAAGGATAGACAAGCAAACTGATGTACCCACAGCGTTATAATCAAACTTAGGGGCACGATTGAAGAATCAATAGTTGCGAAGAGATCAATTTATACCTCCGAAGGAACACGATTGATATCCACGAAGTACTAACTCTTGATACTAATTTTAAACAACATTAGATTTAAGAAACACTTTCTAGTGTGATATATGGAAAATCCTTGCATCACAATTGGTTTTGTTAGAACATGTCCATGTCCAAAGTTCAAATCTTTGAAAGTTGAAATATAAATACAAACTGGTTCTGACACTAATTAATATTGGTTTCGTCAGTGAATACTGAGTAATTTTTGCAGCCAGTGGGAACTTATAATAACACTATCCGGCAATTAAAATTTGCACCTTGATCAAAGCAGGGTATTGACGAGATTAACTGGTGGCTAACAACAGCTAGATACCTTGCTTTTTAAACAACTCAATCAATTTCTCCGGATCTAAATCGCCCATTTGTCTATAATTCAAGTCCTTGAAACGGTGCTTCTTCTCTGCCGTGATTACAAAAAAGGCCTCATCCATACTATACTTCCAACCACCGAATTTGTTCAAATTATACTCATGAAATGAGTGAATAAAATCTATCCACATATTTGTATCATTGTAAAGCTGGAATCCTGATAAGAACGCGATACAACTGTACACATATAGTATTCTTAGAGAAAAGAAATTCTCCTTGTAAATAAGGTCCCTAAAATCCTGATTGAGTAGGAGTATCCAACGGAACATCGGAACTGGATAGTTGAAATGAACTGCTCTTGAAGAAAGAGTTTGAAATAATTCAATAGAATGGTGGAGAGTTTCATATTCAAGGGCAGAACTGCTCTCAAGACAAAATATAGGGCTTGGTGATCGTTTATAAAGAGAAGCATCGGGACCTTCGTAGGGAGAAATGGGGGAATCAACTGGAACGAAAGGGTTTTTTGGGGAGTAAGGCGTAGAATTCTTTGATAACAAATCACTTAATTCGAAAGGTTCATCCAAATCAACTATTGAAGCCGTCTTGTCAAAATCAATATCCAAAATGTAATACTCAAGCAATTCGTCTCTCAACCTCATGATCCAAGGAATTTTACTTTCCTTCAAGGATGTTGGAGGAGTGTTTGATTCCTCCTTCAACGAAAATAAACCTCGGAATGGACTGTTTAGAAGAGTCGGCGCTATTTCCGTGAAATTAGCATGCATACAGCCAGTTAGAGAGAGATAATCTGTATCTGACCTATCAAAAGTAACCAAAGGCATTAGTTTATGAGGGTGTATTCCTAAGAAGGAGAATATTAGAATCGAAGAGATGGACATTTCTGCTGCTTTCAGCTGCGATAGTCCAAATCCTTTCTTTTGCGCATTACCTTCTTCTGGAATGGATAGGTTTGCTTTACTCACGGTGTCAAGAAAGTACTTTGTGGTTGTGATATAGAGACTGTTCTGACCCAGTTTTGAATCCATATTATACAGGCCAAAATCCAAGACCAGAGAACGGTGTCCTAGCTCTTCCATCGATATAGTTTCATGTTTGAATTCGCTTAAATCACACAAGGGAAATAAGTTCAAGGCTGCAAATGAATATATACTACTTCGTATCAAAGGGCTTTCAAGAAATAGCATGGGTACTTGTTTGTGCCATACTTGGTGGACTTCATGGTTTACTCCAAAACTGAATAATGGCATGCAAAACTGATTAAAGAAACTTAATAGTCGTAATTCAAGCTTGGAAATATTCATTTGTTTGGTTACGGAGCTTAGCAGCAACTCGTTTAGTAAGTAATCCAACGATAACGAATTTAGCGGGACATTTCGTCCTATAGTAGAGACTTGATTCTTTGATTTAGTGGTCGTTGTTGGTTTGGATTTGGTTATCACAGTTTTCGAAGTGTCTGGATAGACACATATTCGATCGGTGTGGAGACAATATTCACAGGTTGGTTTTTGTTCATTACACTGAGGTTAGTAAAGTCGGTAGATGGTTGTTATTGACGAGCAATTGCAGTTATAATTGACAGTAATTAATGTTGTTTGATCAACTTTTAGTGTTTGCTAATGGCTAATTGAAGATAATTGAAGTAATTGACGTATTTGAAGTAATTAATGTCATCAGATTCTCATCGGAGAATTATCACATACTCATCAAATACTCATCAAATACTAATGATACTCATTGCATATTCGATCTAGAAATACTAGAATATAGTTACACTTAATTGTTACTAGACTTCTCAACATTAATCGAACAATCTCTTTAGCCTCATACAAGTATGGCAGCATGCTTCAACATTGATCTTTGGCTAGTGTCGCTGAGTATATTTAACAATATTTATCATCAGGATATATCAACCAATTATTTTGCCAATAAGTACATCAAACAACACTAGGGATGTGAAATCATAACATCTCTTTATCCACAGCCTTTCATCATACATACCTTTATTCTCAACTTCTTACAACTCATACATCCATTTCTCGATCTTGAACTCTTCTTGGTGGTCTCAGAATCTGGTGATGTCGTCAAAGTCATTTAATAATGGATGTATTATACGTAATTGAATATACGATAATATATCTGTTAAGAAATGAAGTTAATATATACAAAATACGAACTTGAAAGGTCACGTTCTTATCAGAGGCAAATTTGGCGTGCGTTCTTGACGGGACGGCGCGCGACCACTTTGCCCTGCAGAATAATTAAAGTTGAAATTTCTGAAAGATGACAGCTGCAGAACGAGATCGTTACTAGACATAAAGTGGCTTACAAATATTTTATGACTTTCTAGCTTGGGTAAGCGTTATTAACGTGTGCTTAGAGTTCTGACCATCAAAAACGAGCAAGGCTGAACTTGTTATGTGAGAGAGAAAGGGGTATGAATAAATAGTCATTTTCCACGCTTCCTAACCATTTTTTTGGTACAATAGTATCTACTGAGCTACGTAACCAATTACCGAGTTTTAGTAAGAAACAGTTATGGACAAAATGTATATTATTGGTCAGGTTATTTCTCGTTTTGTATATGACATTTGGTTAGGAGATGTGGATATGGATTGGCACCTCATTCGAGATACTTCTGTATAAAAAGATGTCTAGATGGAGTGAAATTGATCTATTGATCAAGTGGGCGAAGTTGAGTTGTTGATTTCCGTACTTGGTCGCAGACATATAACGGAGCTAGACGGAGTTATACTTCGGAGTTAATCGGAAATGACTACTTAGATCTAGTAATCCGTTCTTATATTTCTTGATGGACTTGTGAACCTAATACGTCTTAAAGGTTCTGAGATTGTAGCGATATATCTTGAAGGAATGGGTGCAAAAATTTGTTTTGGTTAAGATGGACTCGTGATTTGTGAATAGGTCTTGTGATATCATCATTTAGTGGTTAAATATATCACAATAATGTTACTGAAGGTAGGCAGGGGAAATAGGATATTAAAGACAATTATGTTTGAACAAAACTAGTAATAATTATTTTATGACTTCAGAGCAATAAGACAGATAATCAAGGATTATATGACATCACAATCAATGTCAATCACCGTTTAGTGTCAATCCCTATCAATATCAGCTAGTATAAATATCACTCAGTTTCAATATCACTCACTTTCACTATTCTATACTTAATATGAATGGCACGGCATCTCTATCAATATGAGCATATCATGATGAAAAAAGATCTCGGTATTCTTTGCGCTCACATAAATAATACATTACTGAATTTTTTTACTTCACTGAAACAATATTCCATTATTGAATCTCTCTATTCCCTCCAATTCCTGCTTTCTGTAATTGACGTTGGTGATTCTGACATTGGTGAATCTGTCCTTCGTGATACTGACACATTTCTACATCTCATCGCATCACGTGTCAGATCACTAATAGCTAATGCCAAGTAGAGAGAGAGGGCCCAACTCAATCACAAAATAAATAGCCACTGGTTTTGATTGATTTATTTTTAGATATTATTCATAGTTAGAATTCAACCGTAGATATCTTCCAGTAGGCATAGCGGGTATATGTCGCTTGGAATAAGTGTAGGTCGTGTATTTTCAAAATGACATCATACTTTCAAATATCGTGTTGACAGTACAAATCGTTATAATGCGAAATTAACAAATCAACTAACGCCTACGAAATTGAAAACCCCACTACAAAACATCACTAGGGATCAGTATAACAAGCAGCTGTTATTATAGGTTAAGAGCATCACACTTAAAGAACATAATCACCCTCACTAAGTTCATATAACCTCAAACCATCATATCACTTCGTCGTACAGCCCTCAATTATAATCCCATCATTCTCAAACCTCAATATTCTTGTCATAACTTCGTTCACCGGCCCAATATCCATCATAATTTCATAATCTTCGGCTTATCGTGCCATAAATTATTATAAATCTTTATAACTCATCATAATTTCATCAAATATCACACACTACTACTATAAATGAGTGAGCTATACTTTTTACGACATGGCAGAAGAATCGACCAAACATCAAAGGACGAAGAACCTATATTATCAGAGTATCACGATTATGATCCGTCACTTGCAAAGTCTGCTTTGGAGCAAATCAAAGAGGTGGCAAACGAAATTATCGCAAATACCACAGCTTTCAACGACTTAGATACTCCACAGAGGAAGAACGTATTCATACATTTCAGTCCTTATCTAAGATGTTGTCAGACTGCAGACATCTTGATTTCCATCCTCAAGCTGTTGTTTCTTGAAAAGTTTCCCAACTACAAGGTAAGATTTCAATTACTCGGTGATTTTGCGCTAAGTGAATGGATCCATGATAAAATGAAGAATACACCGCCATTCATAGACTCAAACGATGCTTATAACATGTACACGCCAAATCTAAAGGCATTGAAAAATAGGTCTGCGTGCTCGAATTTTAGACCTACAAATACATTGGGTCAATACAATGGGCTAGACTTGTCCTATAAAGATTACCAATTACGATGTAAGAACTATTTCAAAAAGTTGTTAGCAACTTACGATAAGCCATCGTATATCAAGAATCAAGATATCATAATTGTAATTTCCCACGGGTATGTGATAAATAATTTCTTATCATACTTTATAAACCATCCGATATTTGATGAAATACCCGAAGCAAAAATAAACTTTGCTAAGAGAATCTTAAAATCAACTTCTATGTCACCAACCCCTCCTCCGGAAGGCGAGGAATACGATCCGACTCATTATACTTGGAAATTATATAAGGATTCATTGAACTTATTGAATGATGAAGACGTGGATTCAACATTGAACTTGGAAAACGATATAGTATACTACAAAACCAACTTCATCAAGAAGGACGAGATGAATTCTGAAACTAAACCCAAAACTGAACATCCTAGACCGTCCTTTAAAATAAAGTCTTCCAAAGACGAAGGAAGCATAGAAAGCACAAGCACCTCAGGTACCTCAGGCACCATAGGGACTTCAGGAGTGACAAAAAAATACAAGAGTAATCCTTTATGCCCTGGAGCAAGCGAGTGGACACCAAAATCATCGAAAATATTTGCAATCAAAGCAGAATTCAAATTGAAAGCTATTCAGGATGATGTGTTTAAGAAATCATTCAGCATTTTCAACCATCCTTCCAGGCCCATAAGTCCGGAAGTATCCCCCAACTCCGAGCCCACAAGATCAAACTCTGTTATTGACTTGGCTAGATTGGTCGACAATGACGATATTTACAAACCGATGAAATTGAAATATTCCAATTCTTCAAGTGTTTCGATCCATAAATTGAATTCAAAGGTAAACTCTCAAGTAAACTTGGCCAACTATCAAAGAATGGGTGATAGAACTTCTAGTGACAACTTGAATAGAAACTCAGGTGATAATAAATCTTCAAATAGCTCATCAACTGATCTTCCACGGTTTATGTCACCACTAAGAAAGAGATCGTTGTCAAATCCAATTAATGCGACAGTTCAACATAATGCGTTGGACTCTTATTTCCCGCTGCATATTACTAAAGTCGCTTCTAACTCAGACAATTCTCTTGATTCGGGTTCTGCCGAAGATTTGCATATAATTCAGGAACACAACTCCGAACCGTTGCAAACAATGAATTCGTTTGTGAGACACGTTAGATCACCTCCTCCAGCACAACCTCCAGTAGTGGGTGATATGAACAGATCAAGGTCACTCAACTACAAACGTACTAATAGCAAATCTCTACTTGCTAAATATCAAAAATCGCAACAACCTGACAGTGACGATAGTGACGACAACATGCCCCAAAGATTATTTTCATTATCATTCAAAGATCCCAATGTCAAGAAAAGATCGAACTCCAACCTCAAATCTTCGCCTCCACCTAATACACAAAGCAGAAATTCCATCAAATTTATACCTTCAGTACTTTCTTTTGACCAAGCGAATGCTAAACCGTCACCCAAACCTGAAAAAATGGAAACTAAGAAGAGTACGAAACCTATGTTCTATAGTATGAATACAGATGATTCCGACTCTTCGGATGGGGAAATCGATAATGAAGGCAAAGACTCTCAGAAGAAAAGTCTCATATGGTTTGGTCAAAATAGGAATTAGCATAATTATGATTAGAGAAATCATCGTTAGTATCAATGGTGAAACAAAAATCATACACTTAGGCTAGCAATCACAATGGTCACATCATTTCGGAATCTTTATTAATAAATCTTAGTCTTTCCTGTAATTTTTGAGAGTTTATTCATAACTGGTTGATAACGAATGATGTCAAAACCTTTCCAGTTATCCAAATAGCCATTGATATTAACAAGCAACCGCTTGTTTTCATACTTCACGACCAATTGGAGGTTATCGTGAAATGAATTTCAATTAACAAAGTATTCGTGAGTTAATTATTCATTAATTATTGATTAATCCTCTTTTCACAGTGTAGTACAAGATGGCAATAATAAAAGAACGCCTCTTACTGCAAAACATGCATTCGTCTTATATTTATTTGCTTTGTTTATCTCTCGTTGGTAGTGCCTTATAAATTGATATATATTTATTAAAGAAGTGTAGGAGGAGGAATGTTAATAAAATTTTAGCTGTGAAGAATGATGGAACTACAAGAGGATATCAGGGGAAGACACTTCAGAGAAATTGAGTATATATCCAAATAAAACATGTATTACCGGTAATAATAAGTTATCAAAGCTAAGTTATAATTTTTCGCAGCCAAATAGTGGAAATCTACGGAATTAGGAGAGACTCTTATAATTTGACAAACACCAGGGGCCTGTCATTATGTCACAGTTAATATGTTACAGTTAATATGTCACACGAGTCGAGTCTCAGCTATGTTGTCTCAGCTATGTCGTCTCAAGGTCTGTATCTCAGGATTTATAATTTCTCATCGCTAACAAAGCTGATCATCCAGAGGCATAAAGATGACAATATTTATAATGATGGATATGAGAATATTAATACAGATAAGAAATTATAGTATCTAATTCATCTATCTTCTAATTTATTTTGAATCATCTAATTCACCCTTGAATCAAGCCTAATTCTGTTCTGTATTACTTGTATATTCCCACTCAAGACAGATTTAGGGAGACTAGAGTGAAAAGATCGCTAAACTTCTCACTAAATATCTTTTCTTCTTCGCAATATTTACTGTCAAGATAATTATTCTCACTAAATTACCGAACAGATTGAGAACATTTTGTGAAACTCTGATTCGCGCGTATTTCTCCGATAAGAATTGACATATGTATCAATATACATATTTATAATTAAACCACCAATTTCTATCACGAATTTACACCACCATTATAGAATTCACTTAAACCATCAGTTCATACACTGAAAGCACCAGCCTCTATTACCAGTAACAATTCCTTCCCATTCCTTTTACCCTTACAGTCTGTGGTCATGAATTCTGTTGCAACAAACGATTCAACTAACACAACAACGTTTGGATTATCCAAAGATTTATCCATACCAATAATTGTCAAAATATGTTACATGCCAACTAATAACTCTAATAAACTTATCCCTGCTTCCACTAAGTTTGAAAATCCTAGAGTCTTTGCCCGACTCTCGAAGATATATAAAAACTCCGATCTTTTTATAAAGATATGTGTCTACGACGGGAAGAACAATAATCTTATATCGGTCCCGGTCCAGACGTCGTATAAATCTTTCAACAACAATAAGCGGATGTGGAACGAATACCTCAAGTTATCAATAACGTATAATCAAATATCCATCGATTCGTATTTGAAGTTTCTAGTGTATGAGATTGTTGATACCAAGGAACAGATTTTTGCCATTGGATATTTGTCATTGTTTAATACAGAGACTTCCACATTACGGAAAGGTTCACAAAAGATTCAATTATTCGTAAATGAAGGAAAGGAGCTGGTGAATTTGAAAGGGTTAGAGAACGGAGACCTAAAAAACGGAGATATAAAGAAGGGAGATCTAAAGAACGGAGATATAAAGAAAGATGATCTCGAGGAACTGACCAATAAGCATAAAAAGAATGGTGTACATAAAAGAGTTCTTGAGGGTACTAATACTAATGAAGATTACGATAATATTTCTCCCCATATTCATTATACATCAATTCCTGGTTTAACCGAATTTGAAAAGAATTTGATTTCATATGAAAATGGAGAGTATAAACGAATAAACTGGCTCGATAAAATGGTCCTACAAAATATCAACCTCTCAGATTCCAGTTCACCTTACTATCTTTACATTGAGCTACCAAATTTCAACTTGCCAATAATCTACTCCGATATTTCGTATTCAATCCCCACAAATTTGATAAAATCCTCGCCAACACCGGAAGTGAATGAATTATCATCAAATTTGATCATAAATTCCATCGACATCCCATCCTCCAACTCCAAAGTGTATGATTTTGATTTCCAGGCTCTGATGTTTAAAACTGTTCAGAATTCAAACGATTCAGACCCAATTGAACAGAAATACCATAAGTTGGGACGGAACCTCAATAAAATCTCCATTCTTGATAAAGAATTGAAACCCACTCCACAATTGAGAGACGAGTTGTTGAAAATCCTCTCGAAACCTTCAAATATTGAATTGAACGATAACGAGAAGAACTTGATATGGAAATTCAGATACTTTTTTAGTAAGAACAATTTCATAAATGATCCAAGCAACAATCTAACCAAATCGTTTCTTCCCAAGTTTTTGAAAACTATCAACTGGGAGAATGAGTCTGAGTTGAACCATGTTTTCAATGAGATTATTCCAAACTATTGGTCTGTTGATAAGTTACAAATAGGTGATGCCTTGGAATTGTTGAGTGATTATTTCAATCCGTACAATTTGATACCTGGAATATTGATTGAGAAGGGAGCGAGGACTTCTGGAGGAAGAGGTGCAAAAGGAGCACCGGGATCTGGAGCAACAACAGGGCCAGGATCTGGAGCAACAACAGGGCCAGGATCCGGCACTACATCAGGAATGACTACAGGAACTACTTCTGGAGTAATACCTTCAGAAATGTATTCGGGAGAAATTACATCATCCAATTCTCCCTCTAACCAATATTCTACAAACGAATCTACATTCAAATATTCCAATGCTTCGTTTATATCTTCCAAGTATTCGAAAAACGACGAAACAAAGTTTATCAAAGTGTTTCAGTATATTGCATTTATCAGGAAGTTTGCGGTTGAACGGTTGAAACTTGCAAATAGTGACGAATTGTTACTCTACTTACTACAACTTGTGCAGGCGTTGAAATATGAATCGCTCATATTTAACAAATCATTCCTAAACAATTTTGATGAGTTTCAAATTATCAGCGAACTCAATAATGATGAAAATGTCTTGAATTCGCCGCTTGCAAAGTTTTTGATTGAAAAATCGGTTGAAAATGAAAAATTGGGTAACTTTTTCTATTGGTATGTGAAAGTCGAGAATGAAGACCAAATTTCTACATCATCGTCTTCGATTTATTCGATAATTTTGAACAAGTACATTGAAAAGTTGAAGAAACATTCATCTAAGAATTATAAGAACTTGAAGAAACAGATTTGGTTTATCAAGAAGTTGACCAACTTGGTCGAGTTGATCAGAAGTTCGTTCAAAAAGAACGAAGCGACAGGTAAAAAAGTCGAATTCTTACGAGAATATCTTGCAAATTCCAGCAATGAACTCTTGAAGTTCCCTGAACCCTTTCCTTTGCCATTAGATCCAAATGTGATAATTTGTGGTTGTTATCCTCAAGAATCATCAGTCTTCAAATCAAGTCTTTCACCGTTGAAAATTACATTCAAAACTGTGGAGAAAGGCTCACCAAAAGGGTTGAAATTTAATGGACCCAAACATGGCAAATATCCGTTGATGTTTAAAATAGGTGATGATCTACGCCAGGATCAATTGGTTATCCAAATCATAAATTTGATGGACCAATTGTTGAAGAATGAGAACTTGAATTTGAAGTTGACTCCATATAAAATCCTCGCCACGAGTCCCATCGCTGGGTTGATTCAATTTGTTGAAAACGACACCTTGGATTCAATCCTATCGAGATCATATCCTGACATGCCAGCAAACTTCAATGGAATTATTAAGTATCTTAAAATCCACAGCAAGGACCCTATCGAGCCAGAATCTTCAGAGATGAATCTAATTCAGTCGCAAATCACTCCTAAACATATCATCTCTTCAGATTTGGGGGTTTCCTCGATCTTGATGGATAATTATGTTAAATCTTGTGCTGGTTATTGTGTCATCACTTATCTTCTTGGTGTGGGTGATCGACATCTTGATAATTTGTTGTTATCGCCCAATGGTAAGTTCTGGCATGCTGATTTCGGGTATATTCTAGGACGAGATCCAAAACCGTTCCCTCCATTGATGAAATTACCAATCCAAGTCATCGATGGAATGGGTGGTTTGAACCACGAGAACTTTGATATCTTCAAAAGTTACTGTTTCATCACATACACCACATTGCGGAAGAATAGCAACTTAATTTTGAATCTTTTCCAGTTGATGCTTGATGCTAATATCCCAGATATCAAGATCGATCCAAACAGGGCTATAGATAAGGTCCAGGAAAAGTTTTGTTTGGAAATGTCCGAGGAAGAGGCTATATTACACTTCCAGAACTTAATTAATGATAGTGTAAGTGCCTTTTTGCCCGTGGTTATTGACAGATTGCATAGTTTGGCACAATACTGGAGAGCTTAGATAATAAAGGTTTAGTTCTGGATGAGAAACTGGCGCAGGCTCTCACGAAGGTTGAAATAAACTACCTATAATCATCCTAAATTAACAGTAGGTAAATATCCGTATATTTAATTATCATAGTTCTAGCCAGACTAGTCCTCTCTTAATTAGTAATTAGCTTTGGGTATAATTGTTGATTTTCTTACTTGTCCCAGACTTCTAGATCAATATTAGTAGAGATTCTGATAAGTGATTTCCGATAGATAAAATCATCAGAATCTTCAATAAAATCATCAGAATCTCCAATAATATCGTCAATTATTAGAAATTAACCCTATATATTATACGAAGTCAATGAAAAAGTATAAATTATGTAAACTTATTATTCATTATATCATTATGAACTATTTCTTAATGAATTCATAGGAAAGAATATTGAAAGTATAGAAGATCACCAGATTTAGTAGGTTGGGATATCAATATATAAAACGTAAACGTATAATAGTCCACTGGGTATAAGAATCCCATACTATTTTCAGTTGTTTCAACCTTTCTACTTTCGTTTACCTTTATATGTCTCTTGTAGTATTGTTTAATACTATAAGGTTAGATTATTTATATTTATTAATTATATATATTAATACCTACCAATCAAGAGATGGGTTTCTTTAGCTTAGTACATGATGAGTACGAAAGCTATGGCAGATATACTCTTATTTATCCGAGAATGAGTGTCTGGACTAGAATATATTTTAAAATAAACGTCTGAGTTAGCAATATTCTTCAAGAAGGGTCTGAGATATCAATATTCAACAATAAACGTCTGGCTAGCAATATTTGTACTATCTTATAACATCTCAAGACGCTCATATTGTGATTCTTTTAAGCGACCTTCTTTGGTGGTTCTGTTCCCTTATACTTATCTCTTATTGAATTTACTGTAAAAGTGTACAACGCAGAGATAAGGCCAAACGGCGGAAAGTAGTCCAATATCGTCACCAACAACGAAGGCTTCAAGTCCTTCACTACTGCATCAACCTCTCTCTTCAAAGTTTCCAAATCCTTGTTATTATCAATTATCAAATCAGATCTGTAGTTCCTCACTTCGTTTGACAACTGACTTTGTATCCGTTTTTGACCATCTTCAGCCGAGAGTTCTGGGTTTCTCGCTAAAAGACGTTCGATTTGCATCTCTAGGCTACAACTCACCGTCACCGTCACTCCACAAATAACATTTAGCCCACTTTCAAATAATAGAGGGACGTCTAGGATCACCATCCTCTGTAAACTCACATACGCCACAAGAAGTTGCCACACAATCTCGGTCTTCACCGCGGGATGGACTATTCCGTTCAATTGTCCGATCCTCTGCTTATTTCCAAAGACTGCTTTACCCAACTCACCTCTATTGAGAGTTTGGTCGGCATTTATCAAGTTTGGTATGTCTTTAAATGTTTCCACTATTTGTTTATAAGCAGATTTACCGGGGCAGACAACTTCTCTAGCAATCGAATCTGCATCTATAACCGTCAATCCATGTTTCTCGCGTAAGGAATTCGATACGGTAGACTTTCCAGTGGCTATACCACCTGTTAAACCAACTATAAGCATTGTACAGTGATATTAGGGATGAAAGTTAGAGTTGCGAATTTAGAGAGTTGGTGAGAGCTAGAAAAATGAGGTAGTGAAAAATGTTAGAAGTCAGTGGATTAGAAGGGTACTTGAAAGAGATGAGGATTAATACAAAGAGATTAATACAAGAAGATTAATGAAAGAAATTGATTTATAGAGATTATTTAAGAGATTACATAGAGAAAACAATATTTGAAAGAGATACCTTACAACTTTACCTTACATCTTCAGAGTTTCATGAAAATTAGCGACTATCAGAGATCTCGTAGCACTGTTTAGTGAGAATCTCTCGCTAAAATAATATATTGAGAAAGATATTACCGTCAAAATAATAAGATGATCAGACATTACCACACATATATTAATGATAGAGATCCTGGGACATATAATAGTTGTTAATATTTCTCTAAAGTAGTTATTAGTAGTCAAGGCATAATTTCTTAGTATTTGTAGGTCCTTGGTGGTTCCTCTGTCTCTTTGAGTGGGTCTCACTATGGGTCTCACTAAATTGAATTGAGAAATAATCAGTAATTCTTAACAATATATCTACTTCACACCATGTCAAAGTTAAACAAAACATATATTCTAGGGGCAGGGGCTATGGGGTGTTTGTTGGCCCATGAACTAAACCTAGCGTTTCCTCAAAAAATCCTTCCTACGCTATTATTTCGTAACAAAGACAGGCTAGACAACTTCCGTGCAGCCAACTCAACCATCTCGGTCGTAAAATCACAAGGTTCTAACATACTGATCCAGAAATCCAAATTACTAGGAGCAAACAAACCTCCTGTTGTTGATGGAAGCAATGTGTTTATAGAGAATTTGGTGATATCTACCAAGACGTACCAGACAGTGTCTGCGCTTGAACCATACATTCCTCATCTCAACCCACAGTCGAATATATTAATCCTTCAGAACGGGATGGGGATGGCTTCACATCTTAGTGACAGATTCTGGCCTACAGGATTCGATAGACCAAAGATATTCCAAGCCATCAGTACTCACGGAGCATATAAAACAAACCCTACCACTATACACCATGCATCTATGGGGAAATTGTCGCTAGCATATATTCCTCGAAGCGTTGACCCAGCGAATCTTAAGGAAGAAATCCCCGATCTTGTGAAGATGGTTCTAAACACTGACAACTTGAACGCTTCGTATCTCGACTACAACCCATTTCTACTTATTCAGATGGAGAAACTTATTGTCAACGCATGTATAAATCCTCTCTCTGCGTTGATGGACTGTTTAAATGGTGACTTGCTTCATGGGACAAAAATCATTCGAATCATGAACAGAGTCATCAGAGAGGCCACCGAATGTTACTGGGCCGAGTTCAAAGAATTACACGCCATGCCCGAGGCATCTAGTTTCTTGAATGTAGACCGTTTATTGAATTCAGTATTGGCTGTGTGCAAATCCACTGGACAGAACAGTTCATCCATGAGAGAAGATGTGAAACACTTGAATACAACAGAAGTTGACTGGATAAATGGATTTATTGTGGATTTGGGTATTAAGCATAGAATTCCCACCCCTACCAATGCAATGTTGAGAGCGATGGTGAAGAATAAATTATCGATTAGCAGAGCAGTTGAAGCTAATGCTGCTAAGTTGGCAATGAGTTAAAGAATATGAGGAATAAACCCAGCGATGAGTCAAAGAATCATACAAGAACTAGAACACCCAGCGATGATTTAACTACTGCCTGACAACTACTTCATCAATATCACGAAAACTAGTTTGCTGAAGTTGTAAGCTTTATAAATCTTTGAAGTGAAACTTTCTGACCACTAGGGATATTTCAAGGGAGGAATTACCAATATTATTCACCCGGCTACTTCGTAATAGGGAGTATATCTCGGAATAAAGATCATTATTAGTTGAATGGCTTCAATTCTAGGGATTTAACTAGATCTTTTAATCTCTCAACAAGAGAAGGAAAATATAAGCTTCATCAAAAATTTCTAGAGTTTCCACTAATTCAAGCTAATCAAAACGGGACATCTCAACAAGCAACTGGTTGATTATATTCACAATTAACTCCAGAAGTCTCTAAATTTACTCAGAGATTTCTAAGGACCTTTAAGCACGGTGTTTACTGAAAAGTAATTCCGCATAATGCATAAATCTATAGAACTGTACATAATTAATGACTCTATTGGTGGATCTAACCAAACCTAAGTACGCTAGATGACAATAATACACCTCTAATAGTGGATCAGTGAACAATTTGAAGATAACTTGTAACATATCGTTAGAGTCTGAGGACACAATTATTTATATCATTGAATCGTCCTTTGGTGGGTGCTTTCCTCGAAAGCCATCTCAGTAGTCCCGTTCCGCTGTATTTGTATAATCCCGTTGCGTATCCACTATTAATTGTCTTATCCAGTATCAATTATTGTTTATATCACCCAACACCTTTTCAGCGATCTCCTTCATGTTCCTATACAACCCTCCGATAACTCTCTTCCTCTCTCTAAATGCATGGTCTATATCATTATTGTACTCCAAACTCACCATTGCATCGCATTTATGTACAACTCTCTCAAGAACCGTCTTCAACAACAAATCTGAATGGTCCTGGTACGATGATCCATCAGTTACTCCATTTATCAAGGCATTCAATCGTCTGGATTCGACGGGAACTTGTTCCTGTAAAACTGCTAATACGACCACGGTCCTAAACGATGTTCCCGACTCCAAATTGATGGTATAGTCACCATAATAGTCGTGTTCCTTCAAGTATTCTACTTGTTTTGGCTTCAACAACGGTTCGATTATGGACGTGATATCCAAATCGTTCCATTTGTTACCCGAAGGAATCACGAAACCATATTCGCAAAGTAAGAAAGTGTTGGAGTGAGGTCCATAACTCAAGAAGAGCTGTTCATCGGAGTTATATGACGTTGTGGTGGATACTTGAAAGCCATTAACGTCGATTTTTAACGTACACTGATCATCACAAGAATGATTTAAAAAATCAACGTAAGGTGCCATGGTGAAGTTGTCGCTAGTAGACTTGCTTTGAGGTAAAGTCATGTACAAACAACGTGAGTTTATACAGAGCCATACCCAAAGTACTAGTTCTAGAGAAAGATATTCATCTAGATTATAATTAGAGGAGTTGGTTGTATGAATATTGGTTGTGTGAGTATTGGTTGCGAGACTCGGTGTATTATTAGTGAGGTCTTTATTAGTTGTATGGTTTAATTCAGTTTCCTCGTCTTTTAACTCCAACTTTGACGCAACCAAATTTCTAATCTCCGTATAGTCATTCAAAAACCGTTCGTAAATCTTGTCAGCATGGAATCTTGTAGATTCAGGCAACATATTTAACAACTTTTCGTGGTGGTTTACCTTTAAAACTTTCCACACTAATGGGGTTTGGTGGAAGTCGGAGATTTCAGGTAACATATCGATAAACGGTTTCCAAAACGAGTCATGATTTCGCTGCTTTTCAAAAGCAAGATAGAGGGAAAGTAGCTGGAATGACGAGAGTTCCTTCAAGTCATCCAATGACAATTTGGAGTAGATGCTGGAAAACTTGTCATCGTGTGTTTTATAGGGAACGAAGATGTTTAGGTAGTGTGGATCCTGTAACTTTATATTGGAATGTTTGGTGATATGTTTGGTGACGGTAGTTGCGTTCAACAAGAACGATGGAGGAATCCTGAGAATCAATTCGCCTTTCTTCACCTCTGACGTGGAGTAGATACCTCTACCAGACCCATCGACATATTTCACAGAGATTTTCGGGGATATATATGTATGGGTGGACGGTTTCAAGGATTCGTCCAGTGTGTTCTTGATCCACTCTAGTAACGAGAGAACTTTTGAATCTGACATCACCTGGATCTTGTGAATTAGTAGGAGTGATTTATACAATTTTTCAGTGAGATTTGATCTTATGAGATGGTGATCGAGCTCTTAAGATCACGAGATATTTGATAATAGAGAAGGAGAATGTGTTTGGAGAATGAATGAACAGAGCTGCCGAGATTAGGCGAAGCTTCAAAAGTGATCATATTACGAGACCATGAAAATACACCATAATCTGCTCTTATCCACACTTTTCATAATTGTATATAATGTCATTATATTCGTACATAAATGGTATCATGGGCTAAAAAAGTCAAATCAATTGAAGGTCTACCAAAGTAGAAGAAGTAATGTAGATAATCAAGTCTCAAGAAATATTTTCTTGTCAGATAGTAGAGTATAATCTAGTGAAAGATCGTAATAGAAGCTAGCGATGAAATCCAGAACTTCGAGAAATCAATTGCCTCACCAAATAGATCAACAGTTAATCATAACCTTGAGGCTAATTGAGTATTGCTGATCAGATGGTCATCTATTCACACTACGCTATCTCCATTTTGTATCCCTATTCTTTATAATAGCAACTTGCGCAAAATGTACCCAAGAAATCATTATAGTCATAATTAACTAGAAATGACTACTTTCAGTGTTCGCTTAATATTCTATCACTCAAGTCAAAAACACTGATAATCCCCTGATTTATTTCTCAGAGAAGATTTCATTATTAAACTCCTAAAACATATTAAGCGTCAACGCCGTGGCTACTGACTTCGAATCCACAGCATTTTTGAATTCTTCAAAACTCAATTTCCCATCGCCATCTTTATCGGCTTCCATCATAGTTTTATCAACAATTTGTTGCAATTCCTGATCCTGCAAGTTCTTTCCCACCATCATCTTCATAACTATGTACAACTCACCGTTACCTATAAAGCCATCCTTGTCAATATCGTATATCTTGAACGCAAATTTCAACTTATCAACTTTGGAAGTTTTACCGCTAAATGCCGATAATCCAGTTATGAATTCCTGAAAGTCGATTGTTCCGTCACCATCTTGGTCGAAAATCTCCATCAATCTTGATGCCAAAGGATTAGACGATATTCCTGGGATAGACAAGAACTCGGTTTTATCAATTGTTCCTGAACCATCTTTATCCAATTTCATAAATCGCTTTCTTAACCGATCAATTTCTTCACGGTCAAAATTCGTCCCTTCCATAAGGTTATCTAATATTTTAGATGAGGCCAACCCCATGATATATTTGATGTAGATTTGTGGTGTTATCAGGACAGTTTAGAAAAATCTATACAAATTCATTGTTGCGATCACGTGACCGCTTAATTTGCTTTCCACACTACCACTCACCAACAAATCGATCAAACAATCCTTCAAGGACCAGCCATAACCGTAAATTCATGAACGGTAGTCAGTCAACGGTTAGGTCTTCAAAACACGATTAGAAGTAGAGTTAACACGTTTAGACTATGAATATCAACTTGGATAGTGCAAAGGATACACTTTGTAAGAATATTTTGATATATGGATATTGCAAATATGAAAACAAAGGGTGTGTCTTTAGTCACAGCACCAAACCAGGGAATGGAGTACCTGTCAAAGGAGGACCGGCCCAACAACAGAACCAGCAATCTCAATCCCAGCCCCCATCACAACCACAATCTCAACCGTCGTCACAACCACAACAGACTCCGCAACAACAACACCAAGCAGAAATCAAACGGAAATTTAATTTAAGTACTCCTTCGTTTCAACCATCCGTACAAGGAGTTACCAGTAAGTTCTCTAATTTATCTCCAAGAGTCAAGGAAATTCCAATTTTTGTTCCATCAACGTCTCTGAATGGAGTCAGTGGCGCGTCTTCAGCCGGCGACGATTCCAGTCCTTTAATCAAAAAATTCAATGTTTCAACTCCTTCATTTACCCCATCCAACCCATACGCGGAATTAGGAAACGGTACAGATCTGCAACAGGCCCAAATACCAATACCGCATTTACAAAACCAAGGTGGCGTCCCTCCGGCATCTGCGACTTCAGTCAATTCATCTAATCCGTATTTGCCAGGTAATTCAGTGATACAGCCACCCGGCTCCTCTGATGTATTTTTCCATCAACATAGTCAACCGAACACCTACCCATTACAATATCATTTGTACGCCCCGGCTCCACCACCGCGTCTCCGAATTCCTTTACCTCCACACGAAATTAATGTTAACACAATGTTCATTCCTAATGACTTACGAGAATCCTTACAGAAGAAGAATGAAGCTACAATGCAAACATTGGGCAGGACCAATTTGCCTGATCATATCAATATTTATCATTCTTTGGTACCTATTGATAAATCATACGAACCAAACTCAAGAGTGTGGGGGTTACCGACATCGTTCTATAAAGTGTTCTCCAACGTTGACGGTAACGCATATGCATTAAGGAAAGTTGACCATAACTTTGCTATTATCAACGAGCTGCCGTTCAAACTAATCAAGAAATGGAAGGCTATCAAAAGTGCCAACTTGGTACAACTACACGAGGCTTTTACAACCATGGCTTTTGGAAAGTCAAGCTTAGTATTTGTATATGATTACTATCCAAATTCTGATACTTTGCTCGAGTTCCATAAGAAAATTGGTACTTATAGAAGTGAGCCTCTTACAGAAGAATTGCTCTGGACTTATTTGGTACAGCTTGTCAATGTTTTAACTGCTATACATGGAGCTGGAATTGCAGCCCGTACTTCATTGGACTTATCAAAGATCATCGTAACTAATAAGAATAGGATCAGATTATCTAGTTGTGGAATTAGTGATGTTTTGAACCACGAGGTTGATGACGAAGAACTGCAATATTCTACTCGTGCAGACTATTACAAACGGTTGCAGAAACTTGATATGAAACAGTTGGGTAAGATCATGTTGGAATTGAGTGTAATGGCGGTCTCTTATGGTCGTAATGTTAGTGATAAACCTAAACCCGAAGAGGTGATCCAATTTTTGCGTTCTGCAAATACAGTTGGTGGAGGATTCAGTGATGACTATATACAAATGTTGACCGTATTGAATGGTGAGGATGTGGAATTAGAAAAATTCCATGTGGCATTCTTGTCGAAGCATGTTTTGCGAGTAATGAATGCTCTTGAAGACTCGAACGATGCCTTAGAATCACAAATGACAACTGAATTGGAAAATGGACGGTTGTTTAGATTGATGGCTAAGTTGAACTTCATCATCGACCGCCCAGAACTGAAAGATTGGACTGAAAACGGTAACAAGTACATCATCAAGTTGTTCCGTGACTACATATTTTTCCAGTATGATGAATATGGTAAACCGGTGATTGATTTGGCCAAAGTCTTGGTTAATTTGAACAAGGTTGATGCAGGAATCGACGAGAAATTCTTGTTGGTGAGTCGGGATGAGAAAACTTGTATAATAGTGAGTTACAAGGAGATCCGTGATATTGTTGATTCGATATTTAGGAACTTGACTCGTGATTAAGACTGTAATAAATATCAAAAGTAGAAGAAATTGTGGAAGAAGTTGTAGATCCACTAATAAATGTAGGGAACGGATAATTTGGTTATGTAGCCAGCAATTTGTTCCACGATACTTCACGACCGTTTTACGTCTAGTTCGGTTTGGTTGCAAAATTTTATATGCAGGCCAAATATTAACTTTATGAAGACGGATAATGGACAAAACGAAGTTCAGAGATAGAAATATTTACCAGGATGCTTGCACGTATTGATTCTACTTAGTAAATGTGAGTGATATAATGTAAACCTGCATTATCTAGATATAAGGCCCTCACGTGAAGATATAATAACGAGTGTCGTGAAAAAATCGGATAGGCGTGATAAATTTGATGTTTTAAGATCATAAAGTCATGCAAGGTGTCACGTAGTCTGTGTATATTCCTCTTCTAGTAAATTACTCCTACAATTGTGAAATCCCAATTTCGGATGTCCAGCTTGACCTTTCACGAATTTCGAGGGTGAAATCACTGAAAAATTGGACTATGAAGTACCCAATTACTGTATGTATCCACAATATAGATATTCAGTTTGATCCTTAAATTCTACTGCATATAGTTGGTGAGCCATATCTATACTTTTGCACATCATTCAAACGTTCTATGCCACACTGAGCCACTTGCCAAGATGATCCTTACCGCCAACATTCGCAAGAAAGCTAAGCGCATCGAAAACGTCCTGCATATACAACTATATGATAAGGTTATAGAAGGACGAACATGGGAAGACCCATGGGAAGATCCATAGTAAAATTCTCCTAGTAAGCTGGTGAGCGTTGGTGCACTGCCTCCACGTCACAGTATAGACCATATCAGGTGAGGTAATTCCATTACGATGCTTTTAATGTCACTGTGGCAAGCTATCAAGCTGAATATTCATAATTGCAGCCGTCTGGCCGGAGAGAGCAAAGTGCAATCCAAAATGCTTGTTTGAATAACCGGCAAGTCACCGATCTGCACAGAAGTACGTTTGAGTCTCTAATGAAGCAACCGCAACTGATATTCTGTAGAGTATAACCGTAAAAGATCACGTTTTGATTAATTTCCTTCAATTAAAATGACCCCTATCCTACATGCTCTACTCAGCCGATATCAAACAAGCTATGCTATACTTGGTTGCGCCCACATTTTAGAGCTTTACAATATGGAGTGCCCAGATTAAGCACTTCTCCAAGTGTAGCCAAGATTATACTTTGTTCTCGATTAGTCTGGGCTACTAGTCAGCAAGTTGGCCCTACTTCCTCAAATAGACACCAAGGCATCAGGGCGAGGTACACATCATTCCATTAGTCACTTCATTAGTCACTTCATTAGTCACTTTCTCGAAGCTCTTGTACCCATCGCTTGTACTATTCGCCACTTGGTCATCCCTGGTATGGCTACGGCATTAGCTTGGACCGGTTGCGGCAATCTCATATTGGTATTCGCACGCAGAATTTCTTTTGCAATTGACATAAATCCCTTGTATAGTCATCGAGCAACAGTTCAACTTAGAGGGATGTTCAATGGTTTATGTCATAATATATGATGACTCTATATGTCTTTTAATGACTTAAGATAGTTCTTGCCTTTTTCCGGTCTCATGACTCCATTTCCTGGTAGTTATCACGATCAATCACGTGACCAATGCACGTGATTTCGTGACTCAGCGAAATGAGTAATCTCCCTATCAATGACCCACACCAAATATATAAATTCAGATAAAGTCCTAACTAATTTACTCAATACATCAAGTTTAGATTTCTATACTACCCAGCTTTCTATTTTATCTGTTCCCGTTCACGTCTTTACATCTTTATCTCCGGTTTATATTGGTTTTGGTTTCCTTGGTTTTATTTCATATCTAAACTGGTTTTAGATTAACTTTTTGTGCTTTTTAGCTTTGGTGACACTTTATTGGTACACTATTCAACATTTAACATCCCTTACTTAATTTTACTATATTGTTATTACTGTTAAAATGTCCTTATTCCAATACTAGATTTATCTAGTGAATTTTTATTGTCTGTTTGTGAGTTCATTTATCTGTGATATTTGTCCTTACATTATCTATATCAAGTGAGTAATTACTTGATAGTACTGTTAGTATTGTACTATTAGTGTTCTTGCTATAGTATTACTGTTAATATCCAACTAGTGGTTTTTCTTTTAGTCTTTTCTATTAGTCTTCTATTAGCATCCTGTCCTGCTGTTATATCTTACTATTAGTCTTAATAGTATAATCCTGTCTTATTTGTTTTAATACTCGTTCTAAGAATATTATTACATCTAATCATCATGTTATCTCCAAAGTCTCCGTGTGTCAAAAAGACGGAGTCTGAATTGGTATCCAACCTTCCTTCAACCAACTTGTTAACTCCTCCATCAACCAACTCGTCGTCTCCACTTGATTCCAAAGATATTTTATTGCCTAACAATTTCAAGTATTATACCAAACACTTGAACAAGAATCAGTTCAACCATATCCTTATCAACTGTACCATCAAGTTGATGAACATCTTGTATGGCGAGTCTCCTATGGACGAAGCTGACGTCAAGTTTTTCATGGTTGAGATCTTGAAAAGATCAAAAACTTCTATCCAAACTTTGCAGATGACTTGTTACTATTTGATCAAGCTCATCAAGCTTGAAATCGATATCCAAGCCAGTTTCAAAGACGCAAAGAAATTGTTTTTGGGATTATTGATCATCAGTTCCAAGTTCAACCAAGACTACAACTATTCGTTCAAGTCATGGTTGAAAATCTGTGGAATTCAAGAAGATGACCAAGTCAAGGGCCAAACGTTTAACTTGAAGATGTTGAAGTCGATTGAGTTCAAATGTTTGACTCTTTTAAACTACGATATCTATATCAATGGTTTGAAGTACGAAAACTGGTGCAATATCCTCATTATATTTGGATACGACTTTATCAAGTTACAATTGGTTGGTGAAGACAAACTTGAATCCAAACCTTGCCTCAACAAAATCATCTGGGAAACGAATGAAATCAAGATCCAAAAGAAATTAGCCAAATGGTTGAATTTCTTTAAAAACAACTTGAATGTTAATAACTTGAATTTGATCAAAATCAACTTTAACAATTACTATTTGAATCAATTAGGTACGAAGATCATTATTTCCGAAAGAAGAGGTATTGAAAACGTGCCATCTCTTTTTGGGTGTGGTGAAAATTGTGGCAAGAGAAGTCTCGAAGCTGACGAGGTGGTTAAGAGAGTAAAGGTCTAGATTCTTGTATAAGACTCTCTAAAAGTAGTTGAAAAGTTGGAAATAAGTAATCCTTGTGGCTGAGGTATCTGACGAGAAACCTCTAGGCAAGTGACTCTTCAATGATTCGACTAGAACTTCCACGTCTCACCACTTTCATCCATCATATTTTAATACTATTACATAGTTGTCACAATGTATGCAAAATCATAGACTTTAATTTGTAAGTAATTGTTCAATTATTCTATATAAGATATTAATACCAAATATTCTTCATTAATAAGACCGAAAGTTACTGCTGGTGGAAGATTAGTTTGAGAATCTGGAAATAATCCGGTGATAATTTGTTGTTTGAGAATCTGGAAATAATCCGGTGATAATTTGTTGTTTGAGAATCTGAGAATAATCCGGTGATAATTCGCTCATCTCTATAATATGGACATCTCCGGTCTTTTATGATACTGGTCCTTCTGGGCATCTCTGACTTCTCTTCCCTAACTTCTCACTGCCCTCTCATACTACATACAAACATCCATCATTACCCCAGATTCCAAAAACATTCGTCAACGGCATAAATCCATTATTCTGTTTCATGACAGATTTATTATCGTCATCTTGAGCTATTCCCTTACCATTAACCATCAATTTTGTAGATGTTTTTCCGATGTTATGTCCTCTTACATAAACCTGGCCTCTATTTCTAGAATCCAACTTCACCAACTTACATTCAACGGCCTGTGAGAGACATCCATACGATCTCAAATTGGCAATGTCGATAAGACGGTAGTCATAAAAGTCAGTCAAAACGATTGGTCCAATGACATTGTAGTAAGTCAGCTCAACAATGACTCGACAAGAATGGAGACATCTTAACTGGTTCAATTGTAAGAGTGAAAACTTCATAGTCTCTTGGATCTGCTTGGAAACGTAAATCAAACGTAATTTTTGTGACGAACTAAATCCTAAGTCCACTTTGAAGCTACTAAACTTTCCTTTCACGAGGTTCACCATTCTCTGGTTGAATATAAACTTCGTCAACCCGTTCATTTCGTTGATATATGATTCTGTTGAAGGAAATTGTGCAAGTGCTTCCTGGGAAATCGATAACACCGCTGGTTGATACGAATAAACATCTTTCCAAGTCTTGATATCATGGGCTATAATTATGTTGGAATGGCTTATAAATCCTGCCAACATCTTTATCAAATCATTGAGGATCTTGTCGTTGGTTGGAATATGGTTCTGTACAATCAAGAGCGTATCCTTATCGTTAAGTTCTTGAGATGCAGGCAAATGTCTGAGGGTTGAAGCCAAAGAACTGATGATATTCAACTGTGTGAACTCCACTGTAGCCAAGATCTTGGTGTTTAACTTCCGGGTGATAGTAAGAGCAATTCCTTTATCTTTTATGGATGAATATTCATTTTCAAAGTCCGGTTGGACTTGGTTATCTGGAGGGGGAAGGGTTGAAATATTGTAGATGTTGGAGTGCTGAATCTCTCTAGAAACATCTATTTGATTATCATCTGTGTCACTATCGATAACAAACAATGTCGTTTGATCAACAATTTCAGCCAAACTTTCATATTCATCATAAAGTTCCACATTGACTTGGTTGGTAAATGCTGCAATCATTATCACCAATATCTCGATACTTGTGATATACAATTGGAGGTTGATTTTGATGTAACTGATGTTCTTTTCCTTCAACATATTTCCAAATACATGAATTCTGTGGTTTAAGCTTAAAAATGTTTCAGAATGGGGCTTGAGATTATCTTCTCCTGTTGTTGGTTTGCCATTTCTCGCTTTGGGTCCTTTGACCACTATTCTCTTCTCTTTATCTACTTTCTTGCAGTAGTTCATCAACACTTCCCAGATATCACACAAGTTTCCATTTCTCAACTTATAGTGGTCGTACCTTATACCAAGTCCAACCCTCAATCCCAGTGAATAGTCGAGCTTATTGCTCTTATAAACGGCGGATTCTTCTGGGTGTCTTGTGGCATCAACAACCGACTGGTTTGTCAAAAAGAGTTCGCTAACATCTTTGGTGTAGTCTATGTAGCTTCGGTATATGTAATTGAATACCAAGAGAGTTACTAGTGCTATTAATACTGGTTGAATTTCAAACATGTCATGAAGAAGAGTTGTACCTATTATGAGCTTGGTATCAGGTCTTATACGAGAGTTGGAGTATCACGTGAGCTGATGATCAGTAAAGGGTATGGGTTGAAAGAGTTACCAACTAGCCGGTGGAGAGTTGCATAGCAATAAAGTGGTAATTGCAGCGTGACGGGACGATTGGATAAGTATACGGAGATAGTATAGCAGTTGGTTGTCACCATATTATTGTTTGGTATAAATCAGTGATTCTTTGGCCCTTCGAAATCAGATTATAAGCCACAGAAGAAGTTGAGATACAGGGATATGCTAAACAATCAAATTGAAGAGACGAAGATAATTGGAGATTTATGATTCTTAGATAAATTAGAGGTAGATGATACGCTTTGTAGAATATATGACAGGTATTATAATTTATGGTTGCAAATTCTTAATCCATGAACTGAAAATGAGATATCAAGATATATCTATAAGATGATCTTGTGTAATAGTAAATAAGCTTTATGGCTTTGTTGACGAAGTTTCAATACGATAAGTTGGTAGAATAATCTAAGTAAAGCTTGTTGGGAATCAACTACTTACAGGAATTGGGTACGAATCGCGTACGAATCGCATACTTTCAGGAATCGACTACGGGAATCATGAGCTAGATTGCTCCAATATGTTTCTACTTCTAGGCGATAGTAGGGACGTGTAAGAAATATAACAAATATACACTTGTATGATATAGATACTATGTATGGAATGGCCTTTCTTTATTAACGTTTAGGATTATACGAGAAGTGAGTAAACAATAGCGCGTCAGGGGACGCGGTTGGGTGCAAAAAAAGTGCTCCCAAGTTGATGCAACAATCTAACAATCAGTCAATAATAACCATATTACACTAAAGGAGATGTGGATATTTAGTTAGCAACAACAGAATACTTAAGCTCCTAACATATCGAAGATGGTACAAAACGCTAGGAATCTATTGACGAAATTCTAGGAGGCTATTGAAAATATGCTGGTTCTATTTCCATAATTGGGGTGCCGAAGTAAGTAAACTATTTATTATATTGAACAAACTACGACTCTTGACTAATAACGGAGTGCAACAAATAGTACCAGACATTTGATTGTTGCGATTCTAGACTGCTACTCCAATGAATCATGATTAGGAGTATTAATCTATGTAAGAAGTTACAATACTGTCAGTTATTCCGTGAAAAACAGAGAAGTCTACGCTTATACTTGCAGTATCTAAATCCACACTGTTCTAATACTAGAGAACTATTGGTATCACTTAGTTGTGATATTAATACCTTCACTATACATTATGATTACTTTATATTTAGTTAGTCAAGTTCATAACTAATGGTATTTGATAACCAATTCTAAAAGGAATAATACTTACTAGCGAATAATAATATACTGACGAATGAGAACTACTGCTAAACAATGATTCTTTATATCAATTCTAGTTCATAACTAAGGCTAGACCACCCTGATATCCCCATTGATTTTCATTCACTTTATGACTCTCAAACATAACCAACGTGCTAAAGTGCTTACTTCCAATTTCCACAGACTAAACTGATGTCATTGTAATTCTATGAATATTCTAGAAAATATATTCTTCTAGCTACCTAAGACAGTTTATACTAACGATTCTTAATAACAACCTATCCCCGAGAATCGCCATTGGATATTTAAGCGTACACTGTCACATTCTAATCGGCATTATAATAACCACTATCAAAACAACTATCACTAGAAACATCACTATCAAAACTGTCACTAGAAAATCACTAAAATTCACTATTTCTAGCTACTACCGCTCGATCTTACTAATTTATAGTCAGGAAATAATAATAGTCGTCTTTATCGTAACATTTCTCTTCTTCTAATATCTGTCAATCTATTCTTGGACCCGCGTTTTGTCTCGCATTTTTCGGCTATCTCAAAATAGGCTCACCTCTTTACTCTTCCAGTCAACCTTACGATGAGAGTATTCATACCCAAATTCCGAAGTATCCATCATGTGGGAGCTGTCCTCATTCTTATTTGGATCTGCGTATTCTACTTCCAGGAACGATTGGTACCATATTTAACAATCAAGAAGTGTGGGTGGCCGATTCTTGAAGATGAACCCTTTTCCACCAAGGTATTATTAGTAGCAGACCCACAACTCATTGACAATCATACGTATCCCGGACGGAATAAAATGCTATTGGGACTCTCAAAACACACGGTGGATACATATTTAAAAAAAAACTATCAAACAATAATACGACAACTACAGCCAGAGTATGTGATATTCCTAGGCGACTATCTAGACAACGGAAGATCGTCTTCGGATAAATATTACGAAAGAGAGCTTCGTCGGTTCAAGCGGATATTCTATACCAAGTTTTCTAACACCTACAAGTACAACGAAAAGTTTTTGGTCAACACACCTGGAAATCATGACATTGGATTTGGTGATGGCGTTAAACTCGAATCAAGGCAAAGGTTTTCGACCAGTTTTGCTCCTCCGAATAAAGTCCATACTATTGAAAGTGTGGAATTTATATCGTTGGATACGTTGTCACTTGCATCCACAAAGCCAGAGATTAACTCAGAATCGCAAGCGTTTCTTGAGCTGTTTGGAAAATCAAGTACCCCAAGGATATTATTATCACATGTCCCTTTATACCGGGATAAGTCGCTCAGTTGTGGTCCACTCAGAGAAGGAGTATTTAATGGAGATGCCCAGGGGTACCAATATAAATCCACGATTTCTTCCGATATCACATCACTAATTCTTGAAAAAATCAAGCCCAACTTGATATTCACCGGTGATGACCATGACTATTGTGACATCCTTCACACGGAAACCAATTCCAGAGAAATCATGGTGAAATCCATCAGTATGGCCATGGGAATTAAATATCCAGCAGTACAATTGTTAACATTCTCAAACTCCAAGAAGTTTTCTTATAGTACAGTAATGTGCTATTTGCCTACACCATACATTAACGTTGTTTATTATGTGTTACTTTCGATTTTTACCGGTTTCGTCATCTTGATATGGAATACAAAGCAAAAGTCAGCGAGATACAACTATTCCTCCATCCTACCAATGATTGAGACAGAAACACCGTCAGCGACGGCCAAAAAAATCTCAAACTTCCTTCAAGAACAAGAATTGGCGGATATGTCGTCTCCTAGATCTTCTTCATCTTACTACCTCCAATCTTCCAACACTTTCTCCGATCCCCGGAAAAGCTCTGCCAAATTCCAAAACTCCAAATTCGGTGTCGCATTTAACAGACATAAATCAAAATTGACAATGTTCTTAAGACGTTGGAATGTCATTTCGTTCCTTAAACACTCGTTCTACATGGGCTTATCGGTGATATTGATATATTATGTCGGATTTTGTCTCACATTATAAAACAACAAAAAATAATGTGAGTGTGGGATTTTCAATGCGGCTACTTGGATGATGAGTGTGCATTTAGATGAATATTGAAACGATTGATAATAATGGAGCAAATATATAATGTGTTGAGATACGTGAAACAACTGGGAATCTAAAGAATTCAGTGTCTCGATTTCCATTGAATAGCAACAACATATGAATTGAGATTCATATCAATTATCTTCAATTCAATCTGAAACATAAGTGAAACATTTAATTACACACAATTGAATCCCTATCTAGAACTGAGTACATTTTGAGCCTGATACTGTTACTTCCGAGATATTCCACATATTATACTTTTAATTCATCTATTCACTCTTCTATTCATCTTCAATTCTGCGGATTCTAAAATCACTACCTTTACAGTTTACATATTTCAGCTTTACAATGGGTTGTAATGTTAGTACAGAGCAAGACGAATCTGATCCGTTCCTTCAAGACCGTCTACTTAACAATGCAATTGAACAAACACTAAATTCAAACAAACAAAGTGAAAAAAACGAAATCAAATTGCTTCTTCTCGGGGCAGGAGAAAGTGGAAAATCAACTGTTTTGAAGCAATTGAAGATCCTTCATAAAGGAGGATTCACGAACCAGGAACGTATGCAATATAGTCAAATCATATGGTGTGATGTCATCCAATCAATGAAGATCTTGATTATCCAAGCGAGAACATTGGGGATCAAGCTTGACTGTGATGAGACAGATTCCTTATATCTATCCAAGAAAATCGTACTTGAAGCTGAGGGAGGTATCGATAAAGATGTTGTGGACTCCGACTTTTTAAACGATTATGTTTTGAAGTATGATGAAAAGCCACGAAGAGAAGATCGTGATATTTATGACAAGAGTGATCAATTTTTGACTTCTCTTGATGATTATGGATTCAAAAAAGTTCAAAATTCGACATATTCAAGAGCCCAGATCGCAGAATCTATCCATACACTATGGATGCATGATTCAGGGATTAAAGAATGTTTTGACCGGTCAAACGAGTTCCAACTAGAATCTTCTGCGAGCTATTACTTCGAAAACGTCTTTGAATTTGTCAACCCAAAGTATATGTGTTCGAACGTTGATATCTTAAACGGTAGGATCAAAACTACGGGTATAACAGAGACGAATTTTGTGATAAAATCATTGAAAATCAAGGTGTTGGACGCAGGAGGCCAGAGATCTGAGCGTAAGAAGTGGATCCACTGTTTCGACAAGATCACGGCGATATTGTTTGTGTTGGCGATCTCAGAGTATGACCAAATGTTATTTGAAGACGAGAGAATTAACAGAATGCACGAGTCAATTGTTTTGTTTGACTCGTTGTGTAATTCAAAGTGGTTTGTGAATACGCCGTTTATCTTATTTTTGAACAAAATCGATCTTTTTGAAAAGAAGTTGGCGAGGTCTAGTTTGAAACGATACTTCCCTGATTACCTCGGTGATGATCAAGATGTCGACAAGGCATTGAAGTTTTTTGAAAATAATTTCTTAAAGTTGAATCGTACAAATAAGCCGGTTTATGTTCATAGAACTTGTGCTACAGATACAAATTCCATGAAGTTTGTGTTATCAGCGGTGACAGATATGATTGTGCAAGGAAATTTGAAACGTAGTGGGTTTATATAGTGAGATAATGGATCATTTGATGTATCAGTGTCTAAATTACATAACCCGGATGGTGATCTTTAACTTTAACAATTTCCTTGAATACTCTTCACTTCAACGTTTCCTTGAATAATCTTCAACTACAACTCTTTCTACAACTCTTCAACTACAACTCTTTCTACAACTCTTCAACTACAACTCTTTAACATAACTTTTTACGTATTCGCTAGTCTTTTATTAACATGCAATAGACACGATTATATATGCTTCTAATCAAATTACCATCTTAACATGGCCATTTCATTTCTGTTTCTGTTGTAATCAAGTAAACCTTCGATTTGACCGGTACCAGAGACAACAATGTCTTTATCCCATAAGGCAGCTTGGGCCCAGGCCTTGACATCCTTGGTGGTGATAGCGTCGATCCTTTCCAAGGATTCGGCGATAGAGGTTCTGTAACCAGCTAATAATACCTTGGAACCGATATCGGAAGCAATAGCATTAGAAGAGTTCAATTCTCTCAACAAAGCAGTCTTTACGGCAGCCTTACCACGAGCAACTTCAGCGTTGGTGATGGATACAGACAATCTGTTCCATTCCTTCAAGGTAAAGTGACAAAAGTCATCGATTGCGTGGATGTTGGAAATCTCAGCATTGAACCCCCATAAACCAGTGTCGGAGTATGATTGGGAGAAGTGTGTGTATTTGTCGACAATGTGGTATTCTTGAACGATGGAGGCCAATTTTGGACTGGTGAAGCCGGCAATGGCCGAGTTTTGGTCAAAGTCACCGAAAATAGCGGCTCCGACCTTAGCAACGTAGTAGGCTGGGGAAGTAATACCTTCACCTTGTACGGCAATAGAAATTTGAGCGATTGGCATAGTGTCATCTCTCATTCTAACTTCAGAACCCAAGAAAGTGGCTGGCTTGACTTGTGGCTTTAAACCTTGGGCTACTTTCAAGTTTGCTTCAATGGCTTCAACCAAAGTTTCGTGAGTGAAGTTACCGGAGGCAGCAACAACAGTGTTAGCACCAATTAATTGTCTTTCCAACAAACGGATAGAGTCTTGGATTTCCAAGTCTTTGATGGAGTCGGAAGTACCCAAAGTTGGCAATCCTAAAGAGTATCCTTGGAAAGCAGAGGCGTTTAAGTGTTCCAAGACCTTGGAGGAAGGGTTGGCTTCGAGGGCTTCGGCTTGTTGGATCAAGTTGGCTTTATGGGCGGCGAAATCGGCCTTTTCCAAAGCGGCGGTGGTGTTGGAAGCAAGCTTGGCGATCAATTTACCGGCTTCAGCGACGTTGTCGTTGGTAGTTTGAGCAATTACACCGTTAACTTCCCTTCCGTTTTGTGCAGATAATAAAACACCGTTTTCCAAACCTGAGGCCAAGATGTTGGTGGTCAAAGCAGAGATACCGTTACTGTATGGATGTTCTGATCTTGAACCAGCTCCGATGAATAAACCTACAGTCGAAGAAGTTGCGTGAGGGTTGGCTTCGGTAGCGACAGTAACTCCATTGGATAATGTGGTGTATTTTGTTTGTGAGTTGGAGGTGGATACAAAACGACGTCCAGTTAAACGTCTAGTAGAACGGATAGCACATCCACGAATCATCTTATTTGAATATATGGTGTATAATGAAGTGATAGTTGACGTAAAAATTTTGGTTTGATTTTTCATATTTGGTGTGAGAGATTTGGCCAATGAGGGCGGGTGGAATTATGTGGTCGTGTGTGGCAGAATTGTGTTAGTCGCGTTGCAAAACAAACTTATAGAGGAAACAAAACGATTTGCAACTGTATAGTGTAAAGTAAGACGTCAGTATATAAGAGGTTGTAATAGGTAGGGCCAATAAAGTTATGTCTTCTAGGAAAAGATTGAGATATTTAACTCTTAACTACCAGTAATTTTGATAATTGGTCAGTATATTTGAGAATCACATCCGTAAATGAGATATATATCAGTATATTTGAGCTTTTTTATTCTATTTGAGACACATATCTCTAGATATCACTATGGTTGAGATTTTGTACTATATTTGACATTTATCATTATACGTATCCAGATCTATATCATTTGGTTGATCTGCGTTGGTATTTTCTAGCAATTATCCACCTATCGATATCTCTTACTAATTGTTCTAGACGGGTATTCTACGAGTCCTTCTCTTCATTTCTTCAACTCTTTCCGAAGTTCTTCTTTCTTGCTACGAAATATTTATGTGATCTTGTGCTACTCAAAGAGAATAAGCTAAAAGTATAAAAGGAATCCTGATTTGATTTCGATGTTTAATATGTTTTCTAAGCATTTTGCAGCCATTGTATGAATAGAACTCTGCTACTTGAATCTCCAAAAACCCTTATGATTCTCATTGTTCTTCCCTTTCGAAGACCCATGTCTTCTCTATGGTACCTATTTCTCTCTAAGATTACCCATGTTCTCTCTAAATATTTTGGCTTCTCGTTCCTTTCCTCAGCATTTACTTTTTTCGTTTTATTAGCGGTATACAATTAAATACTTCCCATCGTGGGAAAGTTGTACATGTCCAAGAAACTGTCGTACGATAAAGGACGTGCAGAATTATTCGGATATTCTGAATTTGATGATTCTGAGGTTAGACAATTTATTTGATCATAATTTGTTGGAGAAATATACTTCAACTTTGCCTGTTGGAGATTGATAGCAAAAACATCTTGGTTTGAGTTTTCGTCCGTTGATTTTGCATCAATAAAGTCTGAGCTTAGATTCTGGAAATGGTGACTAGACTTCGGAACATCTCCTGTGGAAACTCGGGCTGCACTTAGAGATATATCGTTTAGAACTGTTTTCCAGATCCCATTTTTTCTTTCTAAATTAATCTCGTTCTTTTGTAACTGTCTAAGCTCCTTATTATGATCTCTCTCGTTTTTATGATCTCCTTCGATTTTGTGATCTCTCTCGTTTTTATCTCTCTCTTTAGTATCGGTTCTGTCTCTTTTCTCTAATTGATTATCATACTCTTGATCGTCTTTTTTTTCGATTCTTCTCCGCCACATTTTTCTAAGACGTTTGGTCTTGGGTGAGATAATACTTGACATATCAATTATGTCTGGAAGCTCTGCTTCAGGGTGACATCCACAGGTACATGCTTTTCTCGGGGTGGTCGGTAATGAAATCAATTCTTGTCCTGGATCACTTTGCGGCTTAATGAAATCGGGAAACCGTTTTTTGAATGGCTGCAAATATGAATCATCAAGTTTAAAAATCATCTCGCCCACCCTCTCAGTGATGCCATTATTCATATATTCAGACTGTCTCATTTTGAACTCATCCGAATGTTTGTAATCATCATAACTAGGTCTTGTCTTTTTGAAGTCACTATCGCTAGACTCTCTCTGTAAGGTGAGATATTCATCTCTCTTGACCAAATATTTATCATGGGGACAAGTTCTCAAACTCAACAACGTCTGGTCCTGGAGTTTCGTTTGGATTATACGTGGATTATAGTTGTCGCTATAATATCGTTGTGTTTGGTTGATTACAAAGTGATCGAATCTATATCTTATATCATGAAGAGTATTCTGCATCAATTCGAGAAGTTGAGGATTTTGAAAATTTTGAAGCATTTTTTTAAAAATTGATAGACTTGGTCTAACTAACTGGTAGATTAGAACTCAGTGTTTAGCAAGCAGAGAGGAGACTTATAGACTTGGTTACTTGTGCTGTGATCTGGTATAAGGAGATAAAGAGAATAATTGTTTTTGTGGTTTTTGAATGGCTGCAAAAAGTGCGAATTGGTATAAGTTAGAGATCAACAGGTAGATGTAGCGACTGAGGCTAAGAAACGATGAACCGAGAACATTGAGAACGGCGAGAATGACGACAATGACGAGAGGGTGGCTACTGTCTATGTATGGAATTAAGAGAATAATTAAACATACAGCTCATATAAGTCACATGACTAACGATCATGCTTATTATTGCTAGATATATTTCTGACGATCACTATTCCGATTAAGAACTGTTACTTTCACCTTATTAATTCGTTGTGCAGTTTATTTATTACATGTTATATACAAGGATGTGATGGGTAATCTCGAGTAAACTCAATAGTAGCGAAACTTCCTAGATCATTTACCACCCAGAAACAATAGACTGAATGCTAAAAGCTCTTCTGGTATTAATATTCAAATTTCCAGACTTTCTCGATTGCAAGTTTAAAATTTACTTCAAAAGTGATGAGTTTTGCAAGTAGACTCGACATAGATCTGCTAAACTGCGTATCAGTTGTCAGACTTGTCCTCATGAAATGCTTGTGATCAGTTTACAGAAATTTTCAGAGTTTATGACCATTTCACTAAATTTCCACTAAATTATCAGACTTCAACATCACTAAAGTTGAATGTACGCTCTCTGTTGCATGGCCAGTTTGTGCATTTGAGCCTTTTTATCATAACCTGATGATTTACCCTCATAAGCAGAAAGGATTTCTTCAGCTAATCTAACCGACATATTTGGAGACTTTTTGTTCTTGCTTCCATCCAATATCCAGTTGATAGCATATCTATTTCTTTGTCTTTCATTCAAAGGAAATGGAACAACCATATTCTTTGCATAACCAGTGAGAACAGTCTTTGTGATCACCAATGGGCCTAATTTGTCCAAGGTTTCTCTCAAGATCTCTACTGGGTCGCTTCTGGTCTTCAAATAGATTATGTATAAGGCCCTGGAGACGACCTTACGTGCTTGACTCTTTTTGCCGTGTCTCATAATAAGGTTGGTCAAGTTATCAACAAGCGGGTCGCTCTTTAAAGGTATTTTCTTGTCGGCAAATGCATCAAGTTGTGCTAATTGTTCTTCACTTGGTTCAAACTTTTCAGATAAAAATGGTTCGGGGTTGGCTAATTGATTAAGGTAGACTTCAGTTTCGGACTCCACTGCGATTTTGCCTCGCTTCAAGTCTTTGATGGCACTCAACCATTCGTCTACTTCTTTTTCACTTATGGCTTCCTTTTCTATTGGATACACTTGGGCGGTCAAGCTTATTTTAGAGGTGGATGCAGAATAAAATCTCACAAAGGGTACCATTGGTCTCAAGGTATTAGGGATAGACCTCACTTGTCTAGAACATATTCTCAACAACGACATGGTGGTGGTTAGGGTCAGAGTTGGTAGTGATGTTGAGTTAGCGATTTGAAAATTCTTTTTGTATGAGGGAATTGAAAATTACACTGAGTAGGGTAAATAACAGTACATGTTAAGGTTTTGCAACCATTAACAGCTTATAGAAAGAGGATATAGGAAGAGGATATAGAAGGAGTTGAAGATAAGAAGATCGTAATAACTAATTATGGAGTTTTGATTATCTTACTCTAGGAACTCCTAGTCCTTTATAAAGTAGTGAAAACAGCAGTAACCCAAGCTACAAGGAACGTTTCTTGGAAGGAACACTATTTGGTAGGAACACCCTTGGAAGAAATACTTCCTGTGAAGAAAAGTTCCTGTGAAGTACTTCGGTTGTTACTATGGGACAATTTTCCACGGGATTAGAACCTTTACTCCATCACCACAGTTAATTATCTATTCGAAACTAGTCGAGTTTTATGACATCATAAAAGACAAGATAGACGATATTCGGTAATACTACATTTTAGATCCAGCATACTTAGAGATACCACCGTCTACACTATATCACAATACACTTTATTATAATAAACTTTATCATAATGCAGTTTAAAGGATCATAATTTCTATATAAATACTCACGCGATCTCACTATTTATTCCGCGCTTCACTTGGTCTAATAATGTTTGCACTCTAACTAACCCAACCATGACACTCTGTATACCCTCATTGGACGAGGAACTATCTCGACCATTACAAGAAATAGTTGAGGACAGAAAATTCGATAAATATAAAGACGACCTATGGAAGAAGGAACTACTTCCCAAGATCATATCTCGGCTAGACTTGATTGTTGAGATGTCAAAAACAGGTGAACAATATGGAAAACGACCCCAAGGAGTTGAATTGCACAAGGCGATCTCGGATGCCAATGTGAAAATCTGTCGCCATATCGAAGAAACATTTCAAAACGGACCTCCATATACAATTCTTCGCCTTGCAGAGTTGTTATTGGACTCCGGACGCGAAGGGTATCACTTGATAAACAATGTTGAGATATTAAAGTACCTCAACTCGTTGTGCAAGGTAGTATTGGTATCGTCAGAGATACTGGATTTTCCTCCAACAACATTTCTGTCAGAAGAGTCTCTAGAAAACACTGAGTTGATAGAACCCTTTTTGAGAGGACTTGGGAAGGGAGAAAAGACAAGCGTACCAATTGAAACCAGAGAATCAAAAAATACAGAACCTATCAAATCAGATTCAAGTGAACTTAGATCTAGTGATCCTGAATTTGAATCTAGCGATCCACAAACACTTCGTGAGTCTGAGTTAAACGGTTTGAAGAGACTGAATATTTCTAATGAAAGTGTGACCAAAAGAATGAAAGGAAATGAGACCGAGACAGAAACTGATGACTCTAACGGGACTACGTCCGAAGAGAATGACTCTACAAGAAAGGGAAATGATATCGACAGAAGTGAGGTTTAATGTGTTGGCCGAACCTTTTCTACTCTACATCAATAGTAGAAACATAGGTGATAATGAGCTGTCAATTGGTATAAGCATATGGTCAATTTGGATCAGTTATTTCACTTAAGTGTCTAATCACATAAAAGTTCACGATCTACAAGATACCGAATAACATTGGCTTAGCATCATTTTTGTTAAGATTAGAGATTCAATTTATTTATGGTCAAGTTATTGAGAACGTCTGAATTATTGTATATATGTATCTTGTTTTGTTGGGATTGTTGAAGATTTCCAAATCACATATCAATGCCTGGATCTCATTCTATTTATCCAATAATCTTATTCATATTGTCTGTTTGGAGATCTAGATCTTGATCTTGCTCTACCATCATATCGGTCATCTCTATACGAAGCTGGTGTGTATGTGTCAGTTCTCAGCAGTCTATCGCTTGATCTTGCTGGAACATACGAGTCTGTTCCGTTTTCTCTTGGGGCAGGCACATAGCTATCAGTTTCATATCTCGCTGGTCTTTGTGAATATCCATCATTTCGTGGATAGTATGGACGAGGAGCATATCCATATCCCCCTCTGTAAGGAGGAGGTTGGTTATATCTATTCCCACCACGGCCACCTCGTGGTATTCCACGGCCCCTGCCCCTTCCACGGCCCGAAAATCTGGGTGGAAGTCTAGGAACAAAATCTCCATTCAACAAAGTATGGCTGGCAATGACTTCATCGCCTCTGGTTTCATAATCGATTTTCCATTTCCCGTTCCTTGGACCTCTGTCTTCTTCATAAACCCATTGGTTTATGGCCTTAACAGGTATGAAGTCTACGTATAACGGATGTCTTTCCACAAAGAACTTTTTTGGAGCTGCTGGAGGTTTTAATTCCTGGTCTGAGCCGAGTCTTTCCACCTCTTGTTCATACTGCTTCAACTCGATTTCATACCTCTCTTCCTCGACCATTTCAAATTCATCTTTCAACTTAACTTCTTCTTCTTCAGGTGGATACAACGAGCCTAACAACTTGTCACGAATATATGTAGCACCTTCTTCGTTGTCTATAAGAACTATACCATGAGTTCTTGTTCTGTTCAACCAGGCTCTCTCCACTTTATGTCCACCTCCGTTTTCTGCCAATTCTTTCAAGTAGTTCTGGAAATTCATGGCATTGATTGGCTTACGTAAATTGGCAATAAACAACGCCCTGGTTACGTGAAACGACGGAGTTTCCTTGATTTCATAAAGAACTTCTTCCTGAGGTTCGACATCTTCTGACGTTTTCAATCCTTGATGGTCAATCACCGTTTTTGGTGGCGCTTCCACTTGTTGCGGACGTATTTCCTCCTCCCTATCGTAATCAAGAACTTCCTCACTCATTATACGTGTTGAGAATGGTTTACAACTGTTGAGATCGTGTTTTGATGTATACGAAGTCGTGCAAAAGTGATAGTTTCTCAATATTTGATCAACACCGCAATACAAACTTATTTATATATATAGATATGGAGGATAACAATACATCCAGTTAGCTAGCATTGGGGAGGGGGAGAAATTTGCTACTGAGTCCCATAGCACGATACTCATAGAGACTCACAGGTCCTCACAGATGCTTCCAAACCTTGAGACATTAATTACATAGTTATTTAGTTATCGTTCTCACGGAATCTGATCAATCGGTTGCTAAAACAACCAATAAACGTTAAACATCGAAACGAACACAATCAAATTGGCTGTATGATGAAAATATATCAAATTATTTATTGCTATGCCTCTGTAATGATATTTGTATCAATAATTGTTATATATTTACAGATTATATGTCATTATATTACAAGTAGACTTACAGTTAACTCGAGAATGTCTAAAGGTATGAGGATACCAATAAATTAACTAAGGAGAAATCTCTCTCACTAAACCTTCCTCTCTAGAGTCTAATCTCTCGCAGTGAATCTTTCTCTCTAGAGTAATGTCCCTCTTATGACATCCACAAACCCTTCATCAAGTCAAAAAGACCGTTGCTAGAAGTCTCCAAGACATATATCCCATACATACAAATGAAAGTTCCCAAAGTAAGAAGCTTACTTGCAACACCATGCCAGGCGTTATATACTCTCTGTGGAATATAGTCAATAATACACGATTTGAACCCAGCGTGACAGTGGAACAAGAGGAGCACCGAAAACACAGAATCGATCATTGGATGTTCAACACCAGCTATGAAAGGTGCCATGGCCAAAGGAATCATCCCTATAGCAATCATACGCTCATATGACCAATGGAATCCACCGTCGTAGAAACTTACGAGAGGGATCTTGTATGGTTCGTTGACTGTACCAACAATAAAACCCGCCGGTTGTTCGATTTTTTTGAATTTGGAAAAGTCGGGTTTCAACGAGATGTATCTAGAAGTGGATGGCTTGAGCGAGGACTTTAAAAGCCCCACCGAAGTTATGGAAGGACGACCAAGAGCGAACATTATGGTTGGTTAGAAGAGTAGTAATTTTTCAGATTTTTTTATGCGAGTCTGGGGATTATATCTACAGGTTGGAAAATACAGGTTAGGGAGAGGTATCATATAAGAAGTCTAGATAGAGATAGATATAGTAAAGCTATGTATAGACTAGAGAAACGAATCCAGGTATAAATTAAAGTTGAAAGAACTATTGTTTTTACTAGTTTTCATCTTTACTTTCAAGATTAGTTACCTTTAAGTTTAGAAACAATAGTGTTAGTTAACCTAAGTATAGTAAACAATAGTGTTAGTTAACAGTCTCAGATATATACTTAGTTAGCAGAAGTTCTCTACAATTATTTACTACACTACATAAAATGATGGACCCAATCTTGACATTTTCAACAATTGAAGTAGTCAACACTGAGTTTTCACACTATTTCTACACAACACAATCATTAGAAACGATCTCAGTATTCGTCATGATATTTTATTGTACATCTATTTACAGTATTGATGGTCTCTTACCAGGAAGCAACCTTGACACCTGGGATTTGTCCGGCAGTAGCTCTGTCTCTGAACGCAGTCTAAAATGTTAGTAATTATTCATAAATCTGACTTGTGTCATGAATCAGGATAAGAAATCAAGATCTTGATAGCATTCGCTACGAAGACATCTCATTATCATGACCACTTGGTCTATACATACTCTGTTAAGCTTGAAGTCTCTAATCAACCACTTGGAGTTTCCAGATGCAACACATCTATCTCTAATCTGGTTGTACGCAGTGTACTTTGGCATGGAGGCCAATTGTAATTGAGCTTCCAATCTTGCTCTTGGAGGCAATTCGGTATTTCTAGCGATATACTTCAAGGCGTTTCTGGTAACTTCGTGCTCAGCATATTGTAATCTCTTGAACTGATCCCTAATCACTCTTGAGTTGACATAACTATGTTGAGGAATCTGGAACTTGACTGGGAATCTGAACGGCATATTGGATGGTGGATGGCTCAGGTGACTAAACGGAAACTAGACGTTATCAAATAGTATGGATCCAGTAGAGTTGGGTTGTAGTCTCTGGCCGTTCTACAAAAATTATCGTGGTGAAAAAATGTTTGTGGTCTAAAAATTACACTGATGGATATTTGGTGAGTGTAATTGTGAGCATCATATAATATATGACAAATTTGGACCCATATGATTACTAAGTGTTCGTAGTTATCTCTTGTTCTTTATGTTTACTGGGTTAGTTGAAACTATTGGTACGGTCCTCGAATATACGTCGGTAGACACGTCGTCCTCTGGTGGAAATGGGGTTTCCATAACTATTGGAGATTGTTCGTCGATCTTAGTTGATGTTCACTTAGGAGACTCAATCTCCACCAATGGAGTGTGTTTGACAGTCACAGAGTTCGATGAGGCTAAAACCTACTTTAAAGTAGGCGTTGCACCGGAAACTTTACGTCGTACTAATTTAGGCGACTTGAAGGCCGATTCTAAGGTCAACTTGGAAAGAGCTGTTACCAGTGACGTCAGATTAGGTGGCCATGTTGTCCAGGGACATGTGGACACGATTGCAGCCATAACCAGCAGTGTTCCAGACGGTAATGCAATCACTTTCACCTTTCAATTGAGAGATAAACAGTACATGAGTTACATTGTTGAGAAAGGGTTTATATCTGTGGACGGTACTTCGCTAACCGTCACCGCTGTAGATTACGGAACCAGCGAATTCTCCATAATGATGGTTAGCTATACTCAAGCAAAGGTAATCATGCCTTTGAAAGAAGTGGGCGATTTCGTGAATATCGAAGTGGATTTGACCGGAAAGTTGATTGAGAAACAGATCGAGATCAGTTTGGGAAGCCAAATGAATGATGAAAACACTGCGTTGGCCAAGTTGATAGAAAGAATCGTAGACAAGAAATTGAGTGAGAGATTGAGCAAATAATTATGAGCCAACCACCTGATGAATGGATGATTGATGTTATGAAGTTGGAAGCGGATGAATAAACGGACCTTATTGATTTATAAACGTTTCAATGGACTAGCCAATAGCTGGCTAATAGATATTGATAAAGGAGACGATAATAGAATCCAAGACCAAATATGTTATGGTGCAAGGAGAATGAAAATGTTATAGAACAATGAGACCAAAAGGGTATGCCCGTTAGTTTCTCCTTTGTGTGGTATGAGTTGCCCGGATTCAGTTGACAAGTTTGGGAGAGCTCCCTCAAGATCATGGTAAAGGACCTCAAGCCGTTCATCAGGAGTAATTTCTAGAGGTGTAATTATAGGAAGACGGTTAAACCTTGCTCGAGTATTCTCATTCCAACTGCAATTTATCTTTGAACTCCTGTTATGCATATTATATATATTAATCTTAGCTACCTACCACTGGGTTTGTTACAATAGTAAACTAAAAGAACTATGAAATTACTTGTAGAGATCATACCGGTCTTCTTAATCTTCCCTACTAGTCGCTTGCTACAAGTTCTATAAACCTTTTAGCCGGATCACCGTCTTCTATATTCACTCCACTAGTTAAGTTAACATAGGTAAATATTTTGCCAAAATACACTACCACGAAAATTGAATAGTTGGATGGCAAATAATCAACGACCACTGTACCTCCACAAGTAGTTCGATTACTAACCAATTGTATACAACACATATCCAACACACACAGTAAACATGGATATTATCTTAGGGATCAGAGTACAAGACTGTACCATCATTGCCACATCCAAGGCCGCCACCAGAGGGATCTCTGTGTTGAAAACCACCGATGATAAGACACGTCAATTAAACTTACACAACTTGATTGCCTACACCGGTGAGTCTGGTGACACAGTGCAGTTTGCTGAATATATTCAGGCCAACATTCAATTATACAGTATGAGAGAAAATGATATTGAATTGAGTCCAAAGTCCACAGCTTCTTTTGTTAGAAGCGAGTTGGCCAAGTCTATTAGATCCCGTAAACCTTATCAAGTAAATGCTTTGATTGGTGGGTTTGATACCAAGACTGACATTCCCACTTTGAACTGGATAGATTACTTGGGCACTCAGGTCGAGTTACCATACGCTGCCCATGGATACGCTGCCTATTATGCATCGTCATTATTAGATAAACACTATAGAAACGATATGAAGTTGGAAGAAGGATTGGAATTGTTGAGGATGTGTATCAAGGAATTTGAAACTAGATTGCCGTTTGATTTCAAGGGTGTTTATGTGAAAGTAGTGGATAAGGATGGGATAAGAGAAATCTCATATTGAATGAATAACGGCGACAATCTGAAGAATGGGACTACCACATACTGAAATTGCACAGTCTCTGAAGAGTGATTTTTAGAGGTGAAGAGAATTATGATTCGCAAGAACAAGTATGAGTATGAAAATCAGATCAACTAATCAGACTAACTAATCTTATGGTAGAGAGGAAAATTGATCTTATTATTCTAGAAGAATAGTTGATCAAGTATTATTTATGTAGCTTGTTGAATCTGTTGAGAAAGAGCAGCAGAAACAGAGTCTTTCTCAATGACCAATGTGTGATATATATCGAGAGTCACGAATCTACTATCTAGTATATCCAATGGCCCAGTGTATGAATTCAAAGAGGAAGATTTCAAAGAAGAAGATAATATCTAAGAATAAAATATGATGATGATATTATCTATACTGTTGATATTATCCATACTGATGATAAAATCTATACTGATACCAAAATCAACACTCATTCTACAGTTTGAAGATCCCACGCATACCTCAATTACGCTGTTATTCGTTAGATGTTGCAAAATACAAAATATATAATGATCAGGAATTGATGTAGATGTAAAGATGTATTGATGTAGACGAGAATAATTAGTGATCAAGAGTTGCAGATACTCACAGCTGACCGTAACTCTCTGGAGTTACAATAGAACAGTAATCTCCGATAATACAGTGTTACAAGGAGTGCTATTGATTAAAGTAGCAGTATATTGATTAAATTAGCACTATATTGATTAAAGTAGCACTATATTGATTAAATTAGCACTATATTGACTAAAATAATACTATATATCATTGTTTTGAATAGAGCAGCACTATTTTAACTTAGTAACACATCTTTCTCTTGACTAGTTCTCTAGTTGTCAGTTGAATCTATAAACCTTGTGTCTCAAACTCTACAGTTGCTAATATCAAACACCAACACATCAGAGGCACCGACCTTCTTCAACTCATCCATAGTATTACCGATTATTTTCTTTTCAACCATAGAAGAAACAGCGATCCATTCTTCGTCTTCTGGAGATTTCTTTTCCAAGGCAGATACAGTGGCAGCTCTTCTGCCAGGAGTGATAGCTAAAACCTTTGGTAAGATCGATCTTGGAGCATTGTAGTTACACAACACGTATCTTTGAGCAGCCATGATCCCTTCGAATCTTTGGTGGATTTTCTCAACCATGTCAGGGAATTTTGGATTTTTGGAAGAAATCAAATGCGCAGAGGTGGACAAGACGGTTTCAATAGCCTTCAAACCGGCTGCCTTCATGGTTTCACCACTTTCAACCAAATCGACAATAGCATCGGCAACCCCCAAAGCACAAGAAGCTTCGACAGAACCACCAACGTATCTGATACTAGTAGAAATTGGAGAGTTGTCAGTTATGCCTTCTAATTTCTGGAAATAGTCTGTGGATAACTTGGTGAAGGAACTGACGATTTTCTTACCGACCAATTGTTCAGGACGGTCCAAATCTCCATTGGCAGGAACTTGGATTTGTAATTTACATGAACCAAACTGTAAGTCCAACAAATCCTCGACGGAATCAAACATGTCAGCTTCCATGATTTGGTCCAAACCAGTGATTCCGAGATCACAGTTACCTTCACCCACGAAAACAGGAATGTCGGCTGCTGGCAAGAAAATCAACGCAACGGGCAAGTTGGTTGAAAGTGCGATGTCCAATCTGTTGGAACGTCTGAATTTCACATCTGCTCCGTTCAATAAGCTGCAACACTTTTCGTATAAACGACCCTCTGGAGGTTAGTAAAATTATGCCGAAACAGGCGCGAAGTTCGCGTAGCCCCGGTACTGGCTCCGAAGCCACCACCACTGAGCTAAGATGTGGTCATGAATAGTGAGAATAGTCAGATCAAGTGATATCTATGAAATTAGGTTAGAGAAGTAGTTGATATAATATTAATGAAATATTGATGAAATTGTTGCTGAAATTCGTCATCAATATTGTAGTTTTCTCGACATTATTTTTCACTCTTCATCGTTGAAAGTCCGATCGATTATCAAAATGAACAAGTTGACACTTTATACAATATGCTCGGACTCCATATTCAAGTCTACTCTCCAGAAACTGTCTTGGACGATTTTTCAAGCAAATTTGAGTATAAATTTCAAGTAAGTTGAGTCAACTTTCGAACAAATACTTATCTCTTGGGCTCCAAAATTTCATAAACCACTTTTCTCACCTAAATAAACTTACTCTTTGGTACGGCAAATAACAAACGGTCTTCGAGGTGGTTAACTAAATCCATTTTAATTTCCTTCCTTCTTGTAAACTTGTTAACTTTTCAAAAGAATATAGAAACGTTTTTTCACTTATCTAGCGGTGAGTCAACTGAAAAATTCCCACTCCGAGCACGTGACCATGCTAAGCGCGGTAATCGTGCTTATAAAATCTGTACACCGTAGATATACTAAATACCTATATGACGTAAATCTAATAAAATGCTATGATGGAGCGTATGACGAGATGAAATGTGTGCTAGTTGTAGAAAAATTTGGGGCGATGAGGATTTTAATTTAGTGCTGGTTTCAGTATAATTAGAATGTGAGTAAACCATGACAGTATGACAGAATCACCAGATGCAATGGGATGAAGAGTTGTTGAATTGAGAAAGATTCAATCCCAATATAATCGGGAGAGAGTAAAGTTAAATTACAATAAGAATGGCCAAGATCAAGAGGATTTTAAGTAACTGAAGCTATTCTGTAGTCATAGAGACGAGCTGGCAGGGCCATCGTGCTTCGGGACTCTCGATCTTATTAGATTGAATTCTCGAGAAGATATAGTTCTTGAACAGAATGACTGAATTCAAAGAATGATCCAAAAGCCAGAATATGCTGAATATGTCTAGCAGATTTTGTTGTTCTTGGACAGTTCATGAGTATAGAACTGGTAAAATCACAAAACAATATTTCCACTTAAAAAGTAATCAGTTCAAGGTAAGAATTGTATTCTCAGTAATCACAACAGTAACGCTCGAGTATTAATATCAGCCATCCTAATCACTCTAATATTGATATATAAGAATCGAAGTATTTGCGAACCAGTTGCACTGAATCGTATTCTTCGTTTCTTTGGTTCGATCGGATGTAGTTTTGGAGAGGGAATCATTCCCACTATAAGTTCCATTATAGGAGACTTTTCCACTATTAGATCCATTATTTAAAGACTCTTCTTCTATTAGTTCCCACTATTAGTTACATTATTTGATAGATTCGGATTCTTCCTCGCTTGTATTTGTATCCATCTCATCAGCACCTCCCAAATCACTGCTGTTCTCCGAAATCTCATCATTATCATTGTCCTCATATCTTTCAAAGCCGCTTGGTTTATTACGTACAATAAAACTCTCCACTTTGTCGGCTTCTTGTGGAAATATGTTTGTAGTATTGACACCATTTCCATGACCGTACCAGTATTTATTATAACTCCAGTTTATAAGAAGCATACACATATCCCAGGGCTTGAACTCGGGCCATAACTTGTCAACAAACACAATCGAACAATCTGGCGATACACATTGCCATAGCAAAAAGTCGGAAAGTCTATAAGTACCCGATGTACGTACCAACAAATCCAATGGAGGCGAGTCAGCAGTATATAAAAATTGGTTTATCGTGTCTTCATCGATAACATAGTCACCCCCTTCATCCATAGCGTTGGAAACCACACATTTAATTGCATTTGTGATCTCATCTCGTGAAGTATATGGGAAACAGACATTTAGCACTGCTCTGGTATTGTTCTTAGTCATCTCTTCTGTTTTAAACAAAATCTCCTGGACATCCAAAGGTAACAACTTTGTATTTCCTAGAATCTTGATTTTAATGCCGTACTGTTCACAAAGATCTCCGTGTTGTGATATTTGCTGCATCTTCAGCTTGGCCAAGTCCATCAACCACTTGACTTCGTAACTCAGTCTCTTGAAGTTTTCAATAGAAAATGCATACACCGTAGCACACTGCACGCCCGACTCATATAATACTTCTAATATATTGGCCATACTTTCAAATCCCATGTTGTGTCCTTCCTTAAGTTCAATTTTTTGACTTTTGGCATATCGACGGTTGCCATCCATGATTATTCCGACATTTCTGGGCGTTGGTCCTGTTCTTATGATGTTGCCAAAGACTTTCTTTGCGGCTGTTAGTACCTGTTTGTATCCCGGAAACGTAGACACCCAATCAGACATGTTGGTGTTGAGGAGTAGCGTGGTTTGTAAATGTGTCTTTTCGCAAAAAAGTTCTCAAATATCTAGCCGAAGCCTGAGGCCGATATCTACAGGTTAAGTGGTTATATACTAATCATTGTGAGGATAGGAATGTGTCTACTAGGCATTGGGTATTAGAGTATTGCGTCTACTAGGTATTAGTAGGATTAATATAATTGAGATGTTACTTCGTAACATATTACCTGAACTCACGGCGAATTGATGACTAAGGTGGATTAATTTGTAAAATATTGCTAGCGTGTATCGGAAGTATATATCGGAAGTATATATCGGAAGTAGTAAAGTATTAATCGCCGCTACTAGCTTCAATAAAAGATTATTAGAATTCTCTTATTTGATCGATTATTCATCATAACTTCATGATATTCCTCGGCACGTCTGATAGTTTTCTAGTTCCATTAACAACCAGTATTATATTTAAGACGATTCGTTGTTAGATAAGTTATTCTTATAGATGTCATTATACAACCTCTAATTTCAACCGAGGAGACCCCTTGGATTTCAATTAAACTCTCCAAGTTGATATAGTTCAAACTCGTATACATTAATTAATTCAACCCCATCTAGTTGATACAGTTCAAGCCAATGCACAGTCAATTGTACTTGACTTTCAACCCTTCAACAACTCCAGGCTTCTCCTCTCACAGCTTAGCTGTTTTGAATGATTTCTACTAACTAAATTTCATTTATGTGTATTTTAACCTCGTTTCTTCCTTTTATTCAAATAGTGATCATATAGACTTGGTAGTAATATTACGATCTCCCTTTTATCAACATGAGAGTGACTGATAGGTATATTTAATCAGCTAATCAGTGTGGTTCCAACTGATATTCTGTAATAAATACATACGGGAAAGTCTCGAATACCAACGTAGCTTCTAAGGTTCTATTTCTCCTCCTGTAGTGGAGAAAATATGGGATTGGCCTACTACTAACTCAGTAAGTATTCTTACATAAAAATGTTTATATTGTGACCTGTGACACATTTAATTCTCTCTCTTACAATACAGGCCTCTTAATATCATCTTATCTACTTTTGTACAATTAATCACTACAATAGAGATGATTTTTAACATGATTTTTCACGTCGTGACTTTGCGATAGCCAGACAACCTCAGTATCCCCCTAATAGTAGAACCATATACATGCTGTACAGACTAATAGTATATCACTGATCCAATAGGTTAATCAGAAGTCTTTCTAACAAACACTCCACTAATACCTTCCAAAAAAACAAGAGTCTTGTATCTAACAAACATTCTCGACACACACCAACAATTGTACTAGCAAAAGTCATGTAGCTAACATTAATACTCTAGCCTCCAAGTACTCTTTCATGTATCTAATACAAGGAATACTTGTCGCTATGCTCCAAGTATTCCTTCAGTATTCCAAGTTTCACGTCCACCTTTTTTGCATCCATTATCTGACGCGTATGGGAAAAATTTTCGATATCTTAGGCTTGATAGTTATTATGAGTTGGTACAAGAAAGATAATCCGAATATAATAGAAATCAAAGATCAAACACCCAAAAAGAATTATATTCAAGTCCCGTCTTCTTCTCCTATATTAATAAATTCATCACCACAGAAATCACTGCCCCCAGTAATGCCTCCATCTATCAACAACCCTGCGATGGATGCAGCCAAACAGAAAGCCTTGGAAGCTAAAAGACAAGCCATCAGACAACACAAAGATTTCGATATGGTTCGTAAACGATTCTACTACTTGGAAGAAAGTGATATTTTCAAAGGATTCGTGAAGGGGAAAGGGAACCTTCGAGAGATTACTCAATGGTTGAGTGATAATCATAATAAAGGAGACATTTTGGCGAAAGAAGAAAACGAAAAGAGACAGCAACAGAAGGAGCTAGAACTTATTCGTCAGAAACAGACCGAAGAAAGAATGAGAATCGCCTATGAAGAGAGAGAAGCGAAACTCAGACAACAACAATTGGAAGAAGAACAGAATAAAGACAAATCGACCGATTATGACGATGAGGACGTGTCTCCTATCAAAGTTAGAGGCAAGGCTCGGGTGAAATCGATAGGTTCTCCAATTAAAGAACAACCAGCTTCTCAAGAATTACCGTCTACGAAAGTTGAAGTGAAAAAGGCTAAAGTTTCGATTCTTGACAAGTATAAGTTCAAACCTAAATCACAATTCACTTTAGACCATTTCAGACCCGACGAACAGGTGAAAAAGAGAAAACTTGTTCGTGGTTCTAATGGTGGAGGTATGGATGCACCAATTCCAATGTCAGCCATGGCTGCTAACTTCAGTTTCCACGAATCAAAGTTTCCAAAGGTTAAAAAACAAACAGAAGACGATATGATTGTGTCTGACGACGACTTGGAAAAGCTTGAAGAGAAGATTAAACAAAATAGAAAAGCTAATAGATCTAAAAAGCATACGCCTATGAGTGACGATGAGTTGGAAGACGATGACGTCAGTGACGGTATGTCTGAAGAAGATGATGAATCCAACTTCCAAACTGGAATCACATCTATTGACTCACAGATTTTGGAGTTCATCAATAATGCTTCTGCTCTGGATATGATTGAAATTTGTGGGATAGAACCTGCAATCGCTGAACTTGTAATTAGCAAACGACCATTCAATACTATTTTCGAAATTTCAGAAAATCATTTTGAGTTACCAGATGAAAAATCTACAATTTCAAGGAAGAGGAAAACTTTGGGTTTAAGAATTATTGAAAACACCGAATTCAGCTTGAAGGGATACAAAGCTGTTGATTCTTTGATCAAAACCTGTTCCCAATATGGTGACTCGATATCAAATCAAATGAAAGAGTGGGGTGTCAAGGTAACTGGAGAAGGAGAGTTAGATGTGGTTGATCTTGATCCAGTTAATGAAGAAATCGAGGTCGTCGATTTAGACGATGATGAGGAAGACGGCGATGTTATCGTTACTCATCAAAAGAAAAAGGGATTGAAGTACATCAAACACAAACCGTCTTTACTTTCTGAGGAAATCACTCTTAATAATTATCAACAAGTTGGTATAAATTGGTTGAACTTGTTGTATCAGAACAAATTGTCTTGTATTTTGGCAGATGAAATGGGTCTAGGCAAGACGTGTCAAGTAATCGCCTTCATGGCACATTTGAAACAGAATGAAAAATCCAATGGTCCACATTTGGTTATTGTTCCTGCTTCCACTATTGAAAACTGGTTGAGAGAATTCCACAAGTTTTGTCCGGATATAATTGTACAGGCATATTATGGATCTGTCAGAGATCGTGAAGATCTTAGATATCAATTAAAAGATCAAGAATTCGATGTTTTGGTCACCACATATTCGTTGGCGTCAGGTTCATCAATTGACTTCAAGTTTTTGAAGAACCAAAACTTTAATATTATTGTTTATGACGAAGGACATTTCTTGAAGAATTCTGGTACCGAAAGATATACTCGTTTGATGAAACTTAAAGCAAAATTCAGACTCTTATTGACCGGTACACCTTTGCAAAACAATTTGAAAGAATTAGTTTCTTTGTTGGCATTCATGCTTCCAAAGTTGTTTGACGATAAGAGGGAAGATTTGCAAGGTTTATTTAATCAGAAAATGGGAACAGTGACTTCGTCTTCTTCGTCGACTCCAACATCATATAATCCATTATTATCGTCACAAGCTATAAGCAAAGCTAAAACTATGATGACACCATTTGTTTTGAGACGTAAAAAGGATCAAGTATTACAACATCTCCCTGCAAAATGTCATGAAATTATCAAATGTGATTTGAATGAAATACAACATAAAATATATCATGATCATCTTGAGACTGCCAGAGCTACAAGAATAGAAAGAGAAAGAAGAAAGCTTTTAACCAACAAGCAACAAATGGAAGAAGCAAAGAAATCACCCATTCCATCGTCTACAAACGTCTTGATGTCGTTGAGAAAGGCTTCATTACATCCACTTTTGTTCAGAATTAATTACACTGACAATAAGTTGAAAAAAATGGCCGAGGCAATCATGAATGAACCTGAATATGTGGAAGCTAACCAAACATTCATCTTCGAAGACATGCAGGTGATGTCTGATTTCGAATTGAACAATTTATGTGAGAAGTTTTCAATTTCCTTGGGAGAATACAAATTAAAGGACGATGCATTTTTGGCCAGTGGAAAGATAACTGAGATGCATAAGCTTTTACTTGAGATTATTGGTAAAAGAAAGGAAAAGGTTTTGGTATTCTCGCTCTTTACTCAAGTTTTGGATGTTCTAGAACGAGTTCTTTCCCTTTGGAATTATAAATTCGTGAGATTGGATGGTGCAACTTCCGTAGAAACAAGACAAGACATTATTGATCATTTCTACGAAGATGAAACAATTCCAATTTTCTTGTTATCGACCAAAGCAGGGGGATTCGGTATTAATTTGGTGGCTGCAAATAACGTTATTGTTTTCGACCAATCTTTCAATCCCCACGATGATAAGCAGGCCGAGGATCGTGCGCATAGAGTCGGACAGAAGAAGGAAGTCACAGTCTACAAATTGATTGTCAACAAAACTATTGAAGAAAACATTTTACAATTGGCTGAGAACAAGTTAGAATTGGATCAAAGTATAAGTAATAATCCTGATGGAGTCACAGATTCAAAGTTCGAAGAGAAAACTGCTTCGTTGTTTGAAAGATTATTATTTTGATTATGATAAATATCACGCAGACAAAACAAATACACGACACTTGTAATTAGTATTATACAATCATTGGTGGCAGATTTACATATAGTAGTTAATAGACTTTATTCATATTAATTGATATACTTTTCTCATAGTAATCGATATATTTTGATCATAATTCAGTATTTAATATACTTATATTCAAGATATCTAATATCTTTCTTGTTAGTTAGAGAATTCTTTGAAGTAGTACTGATTTAGTCACCATTGGCTGGTTTTCATATCGCTCGATCTTGATCTTTTCACCGAAACTAAAAGTCCGAACGACTTTCAAACAGAGTACCAGAATATTTCGTATAATGACTATATCCCAATATGAGTTAAGAGAGGTTTTTAGAATTCTATACAGCTAGTAGATTCACGTCGATATTGGTACAATGTATCTAGATACTTATAAATGTCTCTAGGCGACTTATAAATGTGTCCTACTTATGGTTGGCTGAAAGTGTCGTTTCTTTTGCTTTGCGCGACAAACAGTTCCGTATTTTTCTAGGATGACTAAATACTTATTATCAAATCTATCTCTACTTCATATACACAACCAATCATGCTTCTAGTTAGAAAGTCGTTAACAAAGACATTCCGTCCATCGTTGGTGTCGTCGAAACTCTTCCAAAGGAACCTTTTCATCCAAACAGTCGAGACTCCTAACGAGCATGCTTTGAAATTCTTACCCTCTATGAAAATTCTTGAAGAGAATGAAACCAGAGAGTTTTTGAGTGGAAGGGAAGCAGCATGCTCCCCGTTAGCCATGAAGTTGTTTAGCGTCGATGGTATAAAATCAATCATGTACGGTTCTAACTTTATAACTATAGAAAAGTCAGATACCGACATACATTGGTCGTTGCTTAAGCCAGAGATCTTCTCCATATTGACCGAATACTTAACAAACGGAACTCCTATACTAGTTGGAGACTCTGCCATATCGTCAGATATGGAAATCAACGAAGATGATGATGAAATCATATCAATGATCAAAGAGTTGATCTTTACAAGAATAAGACCTGCTATTCAAGATGACGGTGGTGACATAGAATTCGTAAGATTCAGGGAAAGTGATGGTACTGTCTTTTTGAGATTGAAGGGTGCTTGTAGATCGTGTGACTCGAGTTCCGTCACTTTGAAGAATGGAATTGAAAGTATGTTGAAGTATTACATTGAAGAGGTCCAAGCTGTGGCCCCAGTGGAAGATGATATTGAACCAACTGAGGTTTTGTTTGAGACTGCAAGTGACCTCACTCCAAGGGTACGTGAAGATACCCCACCAAGTTTGTAAATAATGAAAAGTCAAGACGAGTCTGTATATATGTCTACATAACGTCTAGATGAGGTTTAGATATAACGTCAAATTTAAAGGTATATCTGGAACCAGATATAAGAAGCAAGATGCAATTTAGTTGTAGCCGAATGAAAATGGAATTCATGGAAATAGGTCAAACACAGTTAATTGAAACAGATGGACTGGTAAAAGAAATAGAGATTATTAAACCATCGATTTGTGCCGCTAAATATCAATTTCAAGCTGAATGACTTTCTAGAACCGGCTGTGACTCAAAGTACTATTTCTCCATTAACAAACGATGTCTATATGACCATTGAAACATAAAAGATTATTCCGAAAACCACTTAGACAATCCCAATACTAAGAAATATTGTTCTGTATTTAGTCGAATAAATTAAAACTATATTAGTTGCTTAAGGTTCTGTGAAGTACTCTTGAATCATTTTGATTACTTTAAGAGTTTGATGTATCCTCACCTAGATAGAATTTCAAAGATTTTAGAACGGTTAAGTCCTGCTTTGGGTGCAAAATTTGAGAGTAAAAATGTCTTGACTAAGCCAACGTCTGCCCTACAATATAGTTCAAAACTCATCTACAGGCTTCAAATACACGCGTAGTCAAGCATTCGACGACTTGAGATTCTATATCTACATTTTTTTGTACAGTGTTACTTTAAGATACTTTTATTTCAAACATAAATTTTTTGACTCTCCGGTGTAGCAGGTAGTCATGGAGGTACTAGCCACTTGGTTTCGAGACTCGGCGTTTTCAATTTTTCACCTCCCCTTTTTCTTGTTTGATATCTTCATTCAAGTTTTCATCATTCTTCCTTTCATCGTCTTCTTTCCCATTGAATAAATCGATGTCGTGTTTAATTTCATATTCAGAATTGTAATAATATCCGAAATTTGACATGCTATATCCAGAATAGGATAAACTGGGATTGTTATAGATATATCCAAGTTCTTCGTTGCTATCTTTAGTGGTTTTGTGTTGATTCTTTTTGCCTCTTCCGTATTTTCTGTTGCGGCCCGATTGTTGCGCTCCATAATTCATGCCCTGTTGATAAATCAGAGAAATCTCCGGTGGGTATGTGTTTTGAAAATAGAACGGGTTGTAGTAAGGGACTGGTGTGTTTAATTGTTGTAGCATTGAAGGAGAATTCATGTATGGCACATATGGATAATGCAGTACATTAGGAAAGATAGGTTGAGGTATGCTAGGAACACTTTCCAGAACCGGCTGGTACGATTGTTGGTTGTTTATCATCAATCCATTAGGCTGGGGAGGTAGTTGATATACATTAGACTTTGTGTTAGGTTTTTGAAGTGCAAATGAAGATTGAATTAATATTATATTATTGGACCCATTGACGTTGACAAGTTTATTATTGGTGAGAAGTACCAGCCGAAGAGCCATTTTAAAGTCAATGTAAAACACAAAGCCAATTTTACCGCTATTTGGCTTTTGTTTGGTTCCTTCGAACTCATACTCTTCGTCGCTTTCTTCTTTGTAGAATTGAGGCTTGATAATTTTGGCAGATTTGATTTCACCAAATTGTTTCCAGAACGATTCCCAAAGTTCATCGTTGTTGTTAAACAAAATGGGTAAATTGTTCACGTAAATGTTGGTCTCTTGATAATTGACAAGTTTGGAGAAGATTTTATTAATCAAGAGTGGGTTTGGAAGATTGCTGATCAAAGTTGAGCTTTTGTCCAAAAGAGAAAAGTAGCAAAAGTTTGCGTTTCTATACAAGAAGCTGTTATGTTTGTACTGGGCAATGGTAAGCCTGATGTGGTTGTAATTAATATTTTGGTTATCGGAGGCTGTTGATGTTAGTGGCTCTAGGTTTTTCTGGTCGATGGCAAGAAATTGCAGCCAAGTTAAGTTGTTCAAGTAGTAAAGAATAGTTAATGTCTTGACCAGAATGTTTGATTCAGACCTGAATTTGAGGTATCCGTAGTCTAATAACTTCAATGGCGACGAGGAAACGATTTGGTGCTGGCTTTGCGGGTTTTCAGATTCAATTGGATCGTTGAAAAATGGCAAGTAAACTGCATCCAATTCAACCTCGAAAGCAAGGAACTTGTCAATAAAAAGACCAAGCTGAGCTAAGGAAAGATCAGCAGGAAAAAATCTAGACAAGTTCTCCATGAAGATAGTATCAAACTCATTGGTAACTACAGTTGATGATGTATTATTATGAGCTTGATTTTTTGTAGATTTCATAGGTGCCTTCCTTGATGGACTTGAACTTACTCGTTCTCTTTTGTGAAGATACTTGTTCAAGTAAAGCGGGACAGTTGGATTTTCGTTGAACACATTTGGGACAATCTTATTCAACTTTGCAATAAGAAAATCAACATCAAGGTAATTTTCAAAGGTCACAATTGCAAAACAAGTCGAAGATGATGATTCATTTGTGAAAAGTTTTGTTTCCTTTAAGCTTGCAAAGTGACAGCTTTCAAGAAGAAAAGAAAAAAATGGATTGGATAAAGCATCTGGATCTTCTCTGTGGATCGTGATACTTGTATCTGTTGATTTTGTGATTAAACGTTTGGACAAGTTTTTGATAAACATTATTCCTGGATGAGACAAAAAGTTTGAGTAGTCCAAAACGTATTCTATGGTGTTGTCTGGGTAGCAATCGTTATGGTCTTTGAGTGCGTATATTACCATATCAGCGGTTGATTTGTTATCGACAGTGCAAGAAATTTCAATAATCCCAGAGTCTGAATCATCCTCGTGAGTTTGAATATCACCTTTCAATACTTCAAACTGATTTAGAAAGTCATAAATCTGCTGCTTTTTGGAATGGGCATAGGGAAATTTGACAAGCATTGGAAAGTTTGAATTGTTAGTTGTACATGAATTTTTGAATAAACAGCGGTTGATCTTTTCAATTAAAGGAGTTACCGGTTTGCCGGTAGTATCTAACGATGGTTCCATTGGTTCAGGGTGTACTGAGGAATCATCTACAGAAGCTAAACTTGAATAAATGGAACTATTTTTATATGCAACAGTTTCTCTTTCATTCCCCATTAAATCCTCCACATCCGAAATTTCCCATGAACTGGCACCCATTTTCCAACTGTGTCTCTATAAAGCTGTCAAAAAATAAAAATAGTGCCGAAAAAATATACTATTCGAGAAAAAATAATGGATAGGTGTTTAAGCGAGGTCCAAATAGATATAAGCTCTAACTAGTAAACCGAAAGATAGAGGATATTTCCTGCTTTGAAAACAATTTCTATGAATTTATCACTGATCAATTTTAATACTTTTCGGTCCTTTATGAATAAAATCTCTTGATTTACTATACGAGAGCCCCAACAGGTAAAATAAGAGTAACCCAATGCACCTAAACCGAACCCTAAATTGTCTACTATGAATACAAGACCTAAACTGAAGATTTTTTAAAAACAATTGAGATTAGCTTAGTAAAGCTTAGTACTGAATTCGAGCTGGGTGTCTAAGAATACAAGTTTATACACCCATTGGTAACATTTTACATATTGACTACTTTGCTATTAATATCTTCCATGGCTTGTGAAAGTTGTGGTCGTGCGCAGTCGAAATCCTCAAATGCGTCTTCCTTTTGCAGATTTGAAACTATGAAATTTATAGTGTTAAGACGTTCGAACTATGCTACATTTAACCAAGGAAGTTAATGTTGATTCAGTAGATTATACCTTGGTGGTCACAACTAAGGTTGATCTGGAAACGTCACCCATAACCATTTACCTTAACCAATTAAATAATTTACAAATGGGTGAATATATTTACGCAATCAGCTCATATGCCACCCAACTCAATTCTATAGACAATACCAATCTGACTGTGACGAGTTTAATTCAATTGCTCAACAAAAGATTTCAAAAGCCGATATATCTTAATGTCAACGGTGCTTTAAGAGATACTGGAGTGGTGGAGTTGTTTCGGGAGATAGTTGATTTAGTTGGAACAAAACCTACGCTCAAGTCAAGTTGACCTTGCTAGAGGAGTCAAAATCATATCTTATATTATACACAGAACATAGAAAATCATATTTTAAATACATTGGGTTTCATGCAACCAGAACGTTTAGTCTTGTAAAATATCACTAGTGATCATAGGCATTTTTGGATTATCACAGCATTCCGAACTAGGTCTTGATCTAAGGTATGAAATCTCCGTAGAGACCCCACTGTCCTGTGATTATCGTGGTGTCTTCTAGACGGTTGGTTGTGACAACGGTTTTTTAGATATGCAGGTTATATGAAGAATGCATATTATTTTTAAGATTTATTTCTTTTATTAAAGTTTAGAAGAGTTAATAGTTTATTTGATTTCATATAGTTAGTTCATAATATGGGGTTGTTGCAGGTTGTTTTATGTTAGTTCTTTCAGCCTTAACATCTTATAGTGATCTCAAAATGATTCTAGAGTGATCTTTCTTCTTGATTCTAAGAGCTATATTGATTCTTCTAGGAGTTTCTTTCAGTTTGTTACCATAGTTCTTCTAGTACGACCGATTTCTTATCTCTTAAACATCCATAGGACCAAAGAATTCCAACTTCACGTTGTCAACTCCCTTGTTATTCAAGTAGGACTTGACATACTTCATGTATTCTCTTGGTCCCAATAAATAAATATCATGGGACTTTGTGATGAAATCTAAGTCAGAATCAGTCAATTTTCTGTTCTCGGATTGCCCCAATTCCAGGGTCCCTTCAGCGTCTGAGAAATATTCTTTGATTTCAAGTTTGTCTCCATATTGTTGGCGGAGTTGTTTCAAATATCCGAAGAATGGACGGGATTCGACGGTTTTGTTAGAGAGTAAAAGTGTTGCCTTGCGTCCATCTGCCAAAGTTTGTTCCATGATTGGAATAATAGGTGTGATACCAATTCCTCCCACTACGAAAACAGCTTCTTTTTCATTTTTTTCGTAGACAAATGTACCGCTTGGTGGAGCTACTCCGACCTCATCACCTACTTTCAAGGCTTCATGGATATGACCAGAGATAAGACCTATATTTCTGACGGAAATACGGTACTCGTTGTTTGTAGGAAATTGCGAAAGCGAATATTCACGACTTCTCTCATACTCAGCGCCAGGTAACATCCATCTAATACAGACATATTGCCCTCTCAGAGGAATAGCGATTTTGTGTTCTGGATCGACAGGAGTAAAATAGACTGATTTGACGTCATCACTTTCTTGTTCAATTCTCGAAACCTTAAATTTGCGGAATCCGTCCCAAGACTGTTTTTGGAACTGTTCGTGTTCCATATTGATGAGTATTTGCGCCAAATTTCCATATGCTGTAGCCCAGGCACCAATAAATTCTTCGTTTGCAGTTTCTGGACCTAATAATTCCTTCATGGTTGCAAGCAACAGCTCTCCAACGTAAGGATAGTGCTCTGCCTTGACTTGGAGCCCAACATGTTTGGAAACAATCTGACCTACAAATCCCAACAACGGAGTTAAGTCGTCGATGTTCTTAGCATAGTTCAACAATGCAAATGCAAGGATTTTAGGCTGTCTCAATAATTTCTGATCGGTGTCGTTGAAAAACGGCTTCACGGCTGGAGACGTTACAAACATGTTTTGATAAAACTTGGCAGTCAAAACTTCACCCGCCTGTTCCAACGTAGGGACCGTGGCCTTGATGATAGCCTTTTGAGCTGCGGTCAACTCTTGGATCTTGTATATCTGTTGTGCCTGGGTAGCCATGGCTCTTGAAAATTTTGGTTGTGATAATTGTTTGGCTGCAAATTTAAACATGTTCGATGAAAAACTTTAAACACTGAACCCTGGCAAACTTTATACTAAGCGTAGGGAATTGTGCATCAGAAACTTCTATCATAATCACCTGAGATCCTGCTTTGTGAATTTCCCAATGTTCCCTATTGTTAGACTAATGCTCGCATCCGTCAGGACCCCGGCCAATTGAAATTGTTGTGTATGTAATTCGTCATCTCAATTTTGCGCGTCCCGCAAACATCCGATTTTGACAAACGAGGTAAAACGTACGATGGAAATCTTACTCAACCACCAAGGACACTTGGAGGTGAAAACTGTCTAAGCCTAAGGATCTTTATATAAATCTGAGCTCTCTATGAGAGGTAGTTGCGAAGACTAATTATACACTATTCTGGGGTATTTGTTCCTGAATCAAACAGAGTTTGGGATCTAATGATTCCATTAAATCTCGCAAAATGGCCATAGCCCGGCGTAACACTTACACAGGGGCAATTTCTGTATATACTTTATGCGTAACAAGTGAATGACTGGTTTATATTATTATGAAACATTCCGGAACAATTGCTTATTATAGAATTAAGGCATTTTCGCACCCTTCGAAGCTCCGATGTTGAATGTTCCGATGTCGAATGCTCTGATTTCCAATGGGATACAGAGAATTACTAATTTAGTTTTGTCCGCCTAGTGGGGTATTCTGTACGTATCTGCAGAGTAATTAATTAATGGTTTTGTCGTATATTTGATATTAGAAACTATCGGAGTTTGGCACTAGAATTAGTATTCTGCAATTATTTAGGGTATCATAAGTCACAAAAGGCGTCGCCATTATTACTCTTAGAGCTTCACTACTTAGCAGCATACCTAAGGGACTTTCACTAACTGTGCTAATGTTTAAGAAATTCTACTAGACTGTTTTCATGCTCATTTCATTAATTCATTTACTATAACTAAATTCTATATGTTTGCTAGAATATGGATCTAAAATTGCATGAATGGAAATAAAATCTCTGACTTCACCACCTGTCAATGTTCAGGCAAAAGTAAATGTTTAAGCTTCACATTAAAAAAGATAAACGTTATCTTATAAGCGCATCAAGCGAGATAGATTACTTGAAAGCTATAAGCATTCCCCTTTCCATCTCATACTTTGAACAATACTTTCTTGCAATCTTAATATTCTTCATTCAATCAAAAATCTTCAACCTTAATAACCATCATTCCATCCTGTTTCCTCAAGTCTCCCAAATATTTCTTGAAATTATCTCTCCAATCAATAAAATGGTCAATTTTGAACTTGATCATGTTCGCAAGTAATAAGTCCAAACCTTCGATGACCCAATCCTTGTTGATTCTTAATTCTGTCTCATCATAAAAGGAATATGCGGCTAAATTGTTCATCAAATTACCTGACCATTTGGAAGCCCATGGATTCATCACTGACTCTGAATGATCAATTAACGTATTGACATTATACGTTGGGCCCTTCGTATGGAATTTGCAACTAGATACAAAGCACGATCCAAACCGCTTTGGTTTCAATATCTTCACCAATAAAGGTTCTTTGACTTTTCCATTAAAAAGCTTAGTCAATGAACAGTTGAGATGTTTGTGGATCGGTAATTGTAACTCATCAAGCTTATCAAGCTGAATACCAGAAGTTTGAAAGAACTTCTTGCTGCCCACAATATCAACTATCATATCAAGTTTATAATCATTAATGTTGGTCTCGTCAATAAGTTTATCATTATCGTAATATTGAATAGCAAACATTGCTTCAAAAACTTGAGTAGCAAAATACCCGGCTTTCTTTAAATTCATGGGCACCTTTTCGTTGGGCAAGACAATATCTTCATTAGCCAGATCATGTGTTACTAAACTGATTTTCTTGACTGTAGAAACACTATAATACTTTCCCTTAGTGAATTGGTCCACAAATTTCGACATATTTTCAAGGTTTTTGTCTTGGATTATAAGGATCAAGTTCAATTTATCAAGAGGATATGCGGATGAATTGAGAATCTGTATTAAGGTGTAACCAAGGTTGGTATCTGCACCATTGATCAAGATGTTCGCGGTATTATTTTGTAGAGGTAAGTGTGTTAAAATTTGCTTTGCTCTGCAGTATAAATCTTGAAAAGAAGATAATTTTGCAAGAGCAGTCAACCCATCAAGAGCAAAAGGGTTTTTAGAGCCAACTCTATTCTTAAAGGAAGCCACTGAATTTTTTGGTACATCTACTTCTACTGGATCTTCTTCAACTTCTTCTTCTCCCTCTCCATCTTCGTCGTCGTCCTCTATTTCAAATTCATTTTCAACGTTTTCAAACGCTAAGTTTATATCAATTTTATCAATTTTATCAAGAACATCCTGTTCCACCCTAATCAAAACATCTCTATTTGGACTTATCAATAAACTTGAGGATAACGAACCTTTTCTGTCCCGAGGGTCGGTGATACCAATGACGAAATCTCCAATTGCAAATTCCGTTATAGTAGCACCAATTTCAGATATGACTCCACTAAACCCGTATCCCAAACCGACTTTCACATTACTGACATTGAGCAAATACTTGTTGATTTTAGATAAATCAAACGAGTTCAAAGAGCCATATTTGATATCCACGATAATATGATGGGCAGCAATTGGACGCTCAATGACGGGATAGTTAAAATTCAATTCCGTTTCTTTATTCTGAACCGACAAATCCTTAATGGATAATCGTTTAAGGTCTCCCAAGGTAGATGTTGAAGTCCTGCGAGGTCTAGTTGGTTTCGGTTTCTCAAACAGCGGTAATGGCTTGGGAGCAGGCGCTTTGTTCTTTTCTAGATATGCTAATTCAGGGGGAATTCTGTGAAAAGGATTTGATTTCAACTTCTCCTGTTCTTTCTTCTTGAGCTGTTTGTGGTGTTCTTTTAAATCTTCTTCTGGTAAGGGTGCAAAACCTACTGACTTTTTGCGAGGTTTTGGAGTATTCTCTGATTGAGGTGATGGTACTGAAAGTTCCATGGGGCTAGCGAACTCTTCAACATCTTTCGGGTCTGACATTGCTGGTAGTTTTAGTGAAATAGATCCGAACGATCCTTAGTTTTAGCCGCGAAATGTAGTGTGTATGAGTGATTTCGGAGAGTGGATTTCCCGTGTTAAAACTGGGCTACTAGTAGGTGTGAATTGTGTTCCGCAACTAGAGTCTATATAGGAGAGTTAAAGTATGACATAATCAGCAAGAGTTAGTTTAGATCGGTGAGCTATCGACTATATGTTTTATGGATAAGAGAATTGATCTAGTGAGAATCCAGATCTACTACAGAACCTGTCAATTACTATCATTCTTAGGTAAGAGATTAAAAAATAGTGGTTTCCCGCCTAAGATGTGGTTTCCTTCCTTAGGGACAATCTTTCTACTTCAAGCTTGATGGAGTGTCTAGATCTTTTCTTACTCTAACCAAGGGGATTTTTCAGGTATTAACTAAAGAGATTATCAGGACTACTCTCGTTAGTTTAATAGAGGCTAATAAGAAGAATGATCTATTTCTCCAAGGAACATTAAAAATACTTGGACTCCATAGAATACGTTAGTCTGTTAAATCTAGAGACGAATAATGTTCTAATTTTTGGAATTCTAAGAGCCCAAGACGTTTCATTAACTGTCTATAATTCTTCAATGTGACCCCAAACACGTATTTATTATTTCATCTCGATATCACTTGCATCTCGATATTTGAATCTCGATATCTCTATGTTAACAAGATACTTTTGTAGTATTATCTATTTCAATATCATGGACCCTTTAGAAGACGTATCAAATTCTGATTTACCGTGAAATTAGTGACAACTCGCACAATCGTACCCAATCTTTATTCTTTTTTTAACGATTTAGCAACTAAATCATTCTAAAATAATCTGTTTCTCGCTATCACCTCTCGCAATTTGTTCAATTCTTCACTAAATCAAGAAATACTTGCTAAGTTTTCTGAATTTCACAATCAATTCAAATCGTAACCAAATCATTCACAACAACCCCTTATCATGTGGCTCCCACCACTACTTTGCTATATCTTTTCATTGATATTATCATTGATTGGAATCCAATTTCACATAAATTTATTTAAGTATCCGCTATATTTACTGGTTTCGTTGACGCTAGCGGTTTTCATTCCTATTTCTATCATATTTCTTTTACCCATCGATTATGTCAGTCACAACTCTCCAGAGTCCGTGGTTTGGTTCAACTTACCTGACGATGTTATACTCTATTTGTGGAAATCAAATTATTGGATCACCTTTTTGTTGACTTGGTTGATTTTACCAATCCTTCAAGAGTTCTTTAGATCGGGACACTTCAATAAGTTGAGCAAATTCAAAGATGCTTTAAAACGGAACTTGAAATTCCAATTTGTGGTATTAGGGGTGTCTATACTTGGAGTAATTTACCTCCTCTTTGAAGTCGGTTTGACTCTTTTGAATTTGAAATTGATGGTAATTGCAATTTCTCACATTTACTCATTGATTCTTGCATTGTGGCTCATGGCCCATGGATTAGTCAATATCCCTAGATTAAAATGGATAGAAGGAAATGTGGTTCAAAACTTAAACCACCATTATGTTCAAGTACCTAAGTTGGTGGATAATTTAGAAGATACTAAAATATCATTTAAAGAAGAGATTTTGAAGGTTATCGTATTGGCCAAAAACTATACTAGCAATTCACAATTAGATTTCAGATTTAGAGATTGGATCTTACAATTAAACTCCAAGATTCCTTTGGAATTGAAGGAGTCTATGGAAAGACAATATTTGAATGACTCCAGCACTTCAATCACTCGTGATCAACTCACCATTAATTATATGACAAAATTGACTTCAAATTTTAATCAAAATTTATACAAACTCTCAGCATATCAATCAGAATTTGATAGCCTTGTTGATAAGATTGTCAAATTGGAAGATATCTTGAATGCAAAAACGACCTCCAACATAGAGGAAAGAAACCAACTCCACTTTAGAGTCCACAACTACAAATACCTCTTGAGTCCAAAGTTGAATTTCATATACTTCTATTATGTCAGGCCGATTGCAAGCAGAGTTACTTCTATTATACTATACATTGCCTCATTCGCCATCATCCAATCGGAATTCTTCCACTCTACAAAGTTGTCACTAATAAACTTATTGGTCTACTCAACAGGAATTCATAATCACAACTTCCTCCAATTGGCAGTAACAAGCATAATATTTTCCTATATGTTATTTGCATCCTTGAATTCGCTAACGAAACTAAAGATATTCAACATGTATCATTTGGTTGCGCATAATTCGGATCCAGTTTCTGCTTCGTTTTATGCCACTTATATTGCAAGATTGACTATTCCATTGTCGTATAACTTCATAACATTATTCTATTCGAGAGAATCAATATTCGAAGATTGGTTTGGAAAATCAATCCACCTTACAGGCTTATTCAATATCTTAAACAATTGGTTGCCTAGGTTAGTTTTGATTCCAGTGGTTTTAACCATCTTCAATGTGTACGAGAAGTTAAAAAAGAGATTTGGTTTGAACTCAGATTACGATTCGTGGATCCTCTTTGATGAGGAAGAAGAAGATCAAGAGAACTTATTATCTAGAAGAAAAGATTTAATCCTTGTGGAATCAAAACGTATCGTTGCAAGAGAATTGAACAAACGTAACCGGGTGGACGATTTAAGACCTTTCAATTTAGCAAACGCTGCAAACATGAATTATGAAAATAACTTGAGATCATTCAACAATTCTCTAGCAACAGATTCAGAACCTACAAGGATCGACTCATATCATGATTTTGATATCAATGACAGTGATGCTGACGATTCAAATGTCAATTCTCAACTAGATTATTTGAATAGATCAATAATTTCTGCTGATAGAATTAATGGAGTTTGGGGAAAGTTAGGGGGAGTGTTTAATAATTGGAGAACAAATGTGACTGGACGTTTTAACACAACTAGTCCACAATATCGTGATGAACCTATTGATAATTTCAATTACGATGATGATGTTCAAGAAAATGTGATTTTATAGTGGTAGAATATGTTAAGACATATTGTTAATTGTTTACTACTTGTAATCAAATTTTAGAGCTAGAATTCGTGAAAGTATCTGTAGAGTAAATCTTCGTTATAACTAGTTTGAAAGAAATACTCTAGTATTATTATTAGGTCATGGCCGTCCTTATTACTGATCCACTATGATGAGAACTTTTGGTCTGCAATTTACTCAAGAAATTATGCTTTGTTAATTAAGAAACTTTTAACGTTCTTAGGTAAGAAATCATTCTCTAAAGCTCTTAGTTAAGAAATCATTCTCTAAAGCTCTAAATTTATTTACCTCTAAGGAAACATTTCGAGAAGCCATCCCTCATACTAAATATCATAACATCCTCGATTCCTCAATACCTCAAGCTAAACGTCCTGATCTATTTCTATGAAATATCCATCAACTCCTCGGTTTTCTTCTCGATTCATAATCCAAATCCTCAATTCATATCCTAAATCACCTCCTCGTGATCCTCCAACTCTTCTTGGTCCTCTTCTACATCTGACTAATATATTTTCACATATCTTCGTTTCCTGGAGATTGTCAATTAATTTCCACCTTAAACCTCCGATCTCCCTCTGTGTAACTTTATAAACCTGGAGAAATCCGCACTAAATTCCTCCCCCTCAAATTTCTTCACAACACTTCTCCGGGTACATGTTTCCTTGCTTAGCATAATCAACTTAGCAAATCTCTAGAGGGTACAATCGCCTGTGAACTTGTATATTAGGTGTCCCATAACTAGCCATATGCTAAAATTTCAACGATTGTCTATATGGAAATCTCGGTTGACTCCCTCTGACAGACAATTGTCTCCTAATAGTCCAAATAACATCCAATTGTCAGCTTATAAAAGTCAACAGAGCAGATATGTGTCTTCTACGATCTCTTTCATGACCATGGACTCGAAAGATCTCTCAAAAGTTCAAAAACTGGTGAAATTACGTGTGCCTCTTTTGAAGAGTCCTACTCATTTCGGTCACTATTCATCAAGAGTGAATCGATTATATAATGAAGATAAATACAGCGCCAATGTGCTCACGTTACCTGAAGGCAGAACTGTGTTCAATTTCAACATTTTCGATGGCCATGGTGGAGATCAATGTTCCACGTTTTTGTCCAATAACCTCTCCGAGGGTATTGAGGGAGCAGACGAATTGAGTCTGGAACTGGATGGTGCTAGGAACGATTTGGCCAAGAAGTACTGGAAGACTATTGGTGGATACTGGAAAAGGTGGTATAAGCATCGAGAAGATAGTTTCAAGGCCATGCAATCGACGTTAAAGTTGAGTAACTTGGAAATGCCTCCCGATGACTTATTCTTGAGGTTACCAGTATCGTTTTTGAAGACAGATTATGACTTTTTTGAACAGGAGGATAATACCTCGGGTTCCACGTGTACCTCGGCGTTGGTGGAGACGATATACTCCTCTGTCCCAGGCTCGTTCCAGCCGGTTTATGACAATTATTACTTCAATAGAAACTCAATATCCAAACTAACAATTGCCCATGTTGGTGATACGAAGGCTATATTGGTGGACAAAATGGGGGAGGCACATGCTTTAACAGAATCGCATCATCCCTCGAATCCTCAGGAAGCATCGAGGTTAAGAAAGTTTGCCGCAAACTTCTTTATGACCGATTCTTTTGGTGAGGAAAGATTTATAGCGTTGGCAAATACTAGATCGTTTGGCGATGTTAACTTCAAGCAAATGGGTGTGACTGCAGAGCCTGAAGTAAGTCAGTATATTATTGGCGATTCTGCATGTATACAACAAAAGTTGACACCTGAAGAAATCAAAAATTACACGATTGGTGGTTTGGGTGGTGACGAAAGCTTTTTAATATTATGTACCGATGGTGTGACTGATGTTTTGACAGACCAAGAGATCGCTGATATCGGAATGGCCCATTTCAATATGGTGGGACATCCAAAAGCCACGCCACAAGCTTGTGCTGAAGAAGTCGTGAAGTTTGTGGAATATGTCGGAGGAGATGATAATTCAACGTGTTTGGTTGTGAGATTGAATGGATGGGGAAAATGGCCAGTTCTCGATAGAACAGGAGAACTTAGACAAGCGAGAATGGTGGAATTTAATCCCAGAGGAGAAAGAGGCTGATCCTGGAAGCTCCAATAATGTAATGTGCCAAATAATGTATGAATCTTACTTCGAATCAATGGCATGAGATCTGAGGGAAGTCATAATCAACTTTGAAAAGCTAAAGCTGGTACTGGCATGGAAGCTGAGTGATATTCTCATCTCGACATATATTTGTGAATGAGCTAGAACGTTGACTAACAGTAAAGTGAGATCCTCATCAATAAACTGAGATCCCTATCAATAAAGTAAGAAGTCATTGGTTGTGCGAATAGCATCCTAGTAAGCAAGAACAACTCAAAGCTATGGCAAAACCTCAACGCAGATATAAACGCACAGCAAATAATATACACTAGAAACCATTTCCTATGGTTCCTTTAATGACGATTATCTAGGCGGAATAGTTAGTTTAAAACACCATTTAAAAATTCTTCAAGTATTCCTTGAATTCTAGCATAGTTACTACAGAAAATTAAGAATATTCATCGTTTATGTGTATTACGATTTGACTATATACATGTTGCTACAACGACTGTAGAATTATGGTTGTGGACAGTCAGTGTAGAATTTTATGTCATGGGAGTTCGTAAGGTATGTGAAGTAAAGGTGGAGAAGATGGAAGGTAGAGAGGATAGTAGTGGATAATCCCAGAGAGATCCGTATACCCATAGATATCGGTATATTTGAGAAATGACGAGTATTGTACGATATAATCCATACTTTGTACGGTATAATCCATAATTTGTATGGTATTCCATACTGGTGAAGTTCTAGAGGGTCGATAATATCCTTTCTTCCGGTACGAAGTGCTTAATTCTTAGAGTATTTATACAAGAATCTCTTTCTTGTAGCAGCATATTCACCTAATTTAGATCCCACCATATCATCTGTTATTTCAACTTCCACATATTCCTTACCGTTGTGAATTTGAAATTGTAAACCGACAAACTGTGGTAAAATAGTACAACTTCTAGCGTTGGTTCTTATTGGAGTACCGTTTTTGATGGCGTCAGCAATTGGTAAAGGAACAACGTGAGGACCTTTCCAAGCAGATCTTTTCAATAATGTAAGGGCAGGTCTCATTCTATTTGGTGTTGAACTTGTTAGCGTACTTCAATTTCGTTGATAGGTTGAAAATTTCAATACCACCAAAAGTGTCATGTGATACATCACGTGAAAATCGTAAAAGTTTGCGATGAGGTTTTTGACTTTATCGATTTACAATAAAAATACAGACATTAACTTGTAACTATGTTTGGAGCCAGATTTGATCCTAACTCGTTCAATGACCAACCGGTTGTTCCAAAGAGAAACTTGATAATAAGAAAAAGACGGTTAAGTAATGTTTCAGATGAAGAAGTTACTGAGAAGATAGCGAGTGAGAGTGAGAGTGACTCCAGTAGTTCTTCTAGCTCCAGTAGTTCTTCTAGTAGTTCTAGCGACTCGAGTGATTCTGATTCTGATTCTGATTCTAAATCTGATTCTAGTGATTCTGACTCTGAAGAGAAACCAAAATCTGTTGTTAAATCAACTAGTTCAACTATTGACGATAAAATGGAAATAGATGAAACCATTGCTGAAGAAAATGGTGACGATATGGAAATTGATCAAGAACCAGTTGAAACTACTGAACCAATTGAAAATAATCAACCACTTGAAAATAACGAACCAAACGAAAATGATCCCCAATATATCTCTAAACACGAGAGTGTATTCAAAAAGTTTAACAAATCGGTTCAAACACCAAAAAAAGCAGATGAAAGTGAAGAATCAGAAGAAGAAGATATAGAAACTCAAGATTTGGCTCCAATTCCCCAGCCGACGTTACCAAGAGATAAAAAGTTGACTTCTACGTCAACTCATTTGAAGAATTTGGATTGGTTAACCGTGCCGACTTATGCATCTCCTTCAGACACCAAACCTTTTAAAGACTTTCCATTATCACCATTTATGCTTAGAAATCTTGAAAACTCAGGATTCTCAAATGCGTTCTCGGTGCAAATCGCTGTCATGAATATTCTCTTGAAAGATCTTTCACAGAATAAATTACAGCCCGATATGAAGGGAGATTTATTGGTCAACGCATCAACAGGTTCCGGGAAAACTTTGGCATATCTGATTCCAATAATTGAAAGTTTGCATAAGAGAATTGTTCCACGAGTTCGGGCAATCATTTTGGTGCCAACCAAACCATTAATAAGTCAAGTCAAGGCTACCTTTATTGAACTTTCCAGAGGTACCAACTTATCAATTGTAAGTTTGAAAAACGACATTTCCATCAAAGATGAAGGAACAAAACTCTTGACTAATGAACCGGACGTTATTATATCTACACCGGGTAGATTGGTGGACCATTTGATCAATGGGTCGATAAGTTTGACCTCGTTACAATATTTAGTCATTGACGAAGCTGATCGTTTATTAAACCAATCGTTTCAAGATTGGTGCAGAATTTTAATAAGCAAATTAGACCATCAAGTCGATATATCAAAGCAATGGAAGTTATCAGTCAAGAAGTTGATATTCTCGGCCACTTTGACCACCGATGCAGGGAAGTTGTCTGCGTTAAAATTCGAAAAACCAAGATTAGTCATTGTTAACGATCAAGAGCAATTGGTGAACGAAATATTCACTGTTCCTCCTACATTATCTGAATACAAGATTCAATTTGGTTCTTCAAAGACTACCATCAAACCTTTGATTCTTGCCAAGTTCTTGATCAACAAGGAAATGCTTTCAAATGTCATAATTTTCACAAAATCCAACGAAGCTTCGTTGAGATTATCAAAGTTATTGGAACTCTTATTCCAAAAAATAGGCTCGTCCACTATAGAAGTTGGCTACATCAACTCTACAAACAACAAAACATCAACCCGTACCAAGATTCTTAAAGATTTCTCGACCCAAAAGATAAATATATTAGTTGCAACTGATTTGATTGCTCGTGGTATTGATATCCTCTCAATTACAGACGTCATCAATTATGATATGCCAAATTCTTCTCGTGAGTATGTCCATAGAGTTGGACGTACTGCAAGAGCCAATCAATCGGGTAATGCCTATAACTTCTGCTTTGGTAAGGGTGAAGCCAAATGGTTCAAGACTATTGTAAATGAAGTTGGAAGAGGTGTCAAGACCGTTGAGGAGTTGGAAATTGACTCTAAAGCAATTGTTTCTCGTGAGGATGAAGATATATATAACGAATGTCTTGAAGAATTACAGAAACAAGTCTTTACCCATGTATAATAGAACTGAATTAATGAATTGATTAAATTTATAGATTACGAGCATATATTAATTAATTAGTTAGCATTCACTGAGTTTAAAAAAGCTTCTGTTGAGAATTCAGATTATATTCTTTGAGAACGTTTTCCCTCTCTCTACTTAAAGCTACTTAGAGTTTCTTAGAGTTACTTAGAGCCATTCCTCTTGCCTATAACTGGATCCAGATATACTCTCTTGATCCTCGCACTACTATTTGCACCCAAGGGCAAAATTTAAATCAAAAAATCTACACGTCTCCAGACAACTAATGAAGAATGGTTGACGCAAATGAAGAGTTAGAGTCTTTGGGCGTCAAACTTGTGGACCAGGATCAACTTGAATCTTCCATCACCAAGAAAGCCAACCAAGCCCTAATCAGCAAGGATGCTGAACTCGATGAGAAACGGTTGGAGAAGGCAACTAAGGATTTAAATAATACAATCTCTCGGATCAGGACTTTGGAAAATAGACTAAACAACTCAAGAACGAAGCTAAGTCAACGCAAACAGATTAAGGATGACATTAAGTGGTTTGAAGATAACGAGTTAGCCCCTCGACAACAAGACGTTCAAGATATAACTGCAAGATTGGCCGAAAGTAAATCGAATTTACTGGAAACTGACAACAATTCAAAACCAGATAGTAGAAACGAAATGTTACCTGGAGAGTCAGAAAAGGATTTTTTGATTAGGACTGGTAAAATTACGGCTTTTGGTAACCAAAATGCGTTTAACCAACCAGTGGAATCTGGAAAAAACGATAAAAGTCATATTTTTTTGAGAGCCCCTGGTTTTGAAGACTTTTATGAAGGAAATAATAAAGAAATAGAGGATGATCAAGTTTTGAAGATACAACTGGATCAAGAGGATCAAGAGATAACTGGAAATAAAGTGAAACTTGAAAAAGATGAGATTCCCTCTAGCGAGGCATCTGACTATATCGCTAGCGAAACTGAGGAAGAAGCTGCACTCTCAGATATTGAAGTGAAATCAGATAACGAAGAAGAGATAAAGGAACAAAGAAATGTAGATGATGGTGATGAGTTGGTTTATCAGACTAGAATACGATCCTGGGTAGCTAGAAGATCAAACTTACGGAAAAAGGAACAGAAAGCAACCTCAGACTCAACTCATAACGATTTAAAGAATGACGATTCAGAAACCAAAGAATGGTTTAAACCGCATCCAAAAATTCCTGATGCAGTTCTCAATGACAAATTCAGATTACCGGGAGACATCTATCCTTCGCTTTTTGATTATCAAAAAACCTGTGTTCAATGGTTATGGGAGTTACATTCTCAAAAAACTGGAGGGATCATTGGGGATGAAATGGGATTAGGTAAAACCATTCAAATAATCTCATTTTTGGCAGGCTTGCATTATTCAGGCTTGTTGGACAAACCTGTTTTAGTGGTTGTACCAGCTACTGTATTAAATCAATGGGTTAATGAGTTTCACAGATGGTGGCCACCTTTACGATGTGTTATCTTGCATAGTATCGGATCAGGAATGGGTAAGAATCCTATTTCAGAAGAGAAGCTTGAAGCATTTTTGGAAACAAATGATCCAAAGTCCTCAAAACATACATTGGGTGGAATAAACAGTCAGATAAATGCTCAGGCTATTATTGAAAGAGTTATGGAAAAGGGACATGTTTTGGTGACTACATATGTTGGGTTGAGAATTTATTCAAAGTACATCTTGCCTCGAGAATGGGGATATGTGGTCTTAGATGAAGGCCATAAGATCAGAAATCCTGACCTGGATATCTCACTCACATGTAAACGGATCAAAACATACAATAGAATCATCTTATCTGGTACTCCTATCCAGAACAATTTGCTAGAATTATGGTCATTGTTTGATTTTGTATTTCCTGGAAGATTGGGTACTCTTCCTGTATTTCAACAACAATTTGCCATTCCTATTAATATGGGTGGATATTCAAATGCTTCAAATGTGCAGGTGCAGACTGGTTATAAATGTGCAGTCGTGCTACGAGACTTGATATCTCCATATTTATTGAGAAGATTAAAGAGCGATGTTGCCCAAGACTTACCTAAGAAGAATGAAATGGTTTTGTTTGTAAAATTGACCCAAATTCAACAAGATTTGTACGAAAAGTTTTTGCATAGTGAAGAGTTGAGTTCTATTTTGAAGGGAAGAAGAAATGTGTTGATGGGGATTGATATTTTGCGAAAGATCTGCAACCATCCGGACTTAGTCAATCGCGATATCTTGTCACACAAGAAAGGCTATAACTACGGGAACCCTGCAAAGTCGGGAAAGATGCAAGTCTTGAAAAATTTGTTACAGTTATGGCAATTACAAAAACACAAGACGTTATTATTTTGTCAAACCCGTCAAATGTTGGAGATTTTGGAAAAGTTTATTGCAAATTTGGCGTTGTTAGACAGGGGCGAAGATGAGGGAGAATTCTTTACGTATTTGAAGATGGATGGGTCTACTCCTATCTCAAGAAGGCAAGCTTTGGTGGATCGGTTTAATGGAGATCCGAACTTACACGTATTTTTGCTTACCACTAAAGTTGGAGGTTTAGGAGTGAATTTGACTGGTGCTGATAGGGTCATTATCTATGATCCAGATTGGAACCCTTCTACGGATATGCAAGCGCGTGAGAGGGCATGGAGGCTAGGTCAGAAAAAGGATATCACTATTTATAGATTAATGACAACTGGCTCTATAGAAGAAAAGATCTACCATCGACAAATCTTCAAGACATTTTTAACAAACAAGATTTTGAAAGATCCCAAACAAAGAAGGTTTTTCAAGGTCAATGATCTACAAGATCTCTTCACTTTGGGAGACCAAGACGAAGCAGGGACAGAGACTGGTGATATGTTTAGTGGATCAGAAAAAGTATATGGGGAAAACAAAGATCGAAAGTCTAGCAAACTATTCAAGCAACATAAAAATGACGACGACTTTTATCAGGTTGCCAACATAATGGGAGTAGCCAAGCTTGATAAGTTCGAAGGCGATGCGGATGAAGAAAAGGAGGAAGGAGCTGCTAAGGACGAAAATCGACTTATGGAAGGCATCTTTGCAAATAGTGGGGTTCATAGTGCTTTGCAACATGATGAGATTATAGATTCTAGCTCTCAAGAACGAACTTTGGTAGAAAAAGAAGCTAGCAAAGTAGCAACTGAAGCAGCAAGAGCATTGAAGAAATCAAGAATGTTAGCCAGGAAGAATCAAATAGGTACACCAACATGGACAGGAAAGTTTGGACTTGCGGGAAAATTTGGACCCAAGCCAACCACTTCAAGGATCAAATCCGTAGCTGTAAGCGGACTCTCTTCGAAATCTATTCTCGAAGATTTGAAACAAAAAAGTGCCGTCAAGGATTCTGTTTTTGGAGCTAAAAATACCAAAAAGGACAAGATTATGGATAAAGGAGAAACGATGAAGAAATTGATATCATATCTCCAGGGCAAGACCGATAATTTCAGTACTTCAAATGATATTTTGAGTCATTGCGGTATTCCAATGAAGCAAGAAACTGATATGATTCTTTTACGATCCATGCTCCGAGAAATCTGTAATTGGAACTCCAATACGAAAGGATGGAAACTTAAAGAAGAGTTTTTAGAATAGTGGAGGATAATGATATCGAATCAAGATTGAATCAAGATCAATTGAAGATCAAGAAGATCGAATATTTGGAGGAGACAAGAGTTGAGTGGTATTGTTAATTTGGTCACAAAACAGTGATTCAGACTATTGATAGATTCGTAAATTAGGTGGAAATACAATCAAATTTAACTCACCTAAGCTGTAGCTGCGGATATATCGATTTTCACTCGAGCTAGGTGTTTTGTAGTCTACTATTTCACTCCTGGCCCAAGATCCCTCAACATCAGACCAATTTGGGTGCAAAATTGGTTCCAAATGAAAGAACACAAAATGAAACGTAGCTATCGGAATATGAAACCAACTTCACTATAAAACAAAAAAACCCTAATTATACACGGTATGTAACTAGCCAATAATACGTTACTAACCGTATTGACAGTATTACCTAAATTACGACCTAGATTTACTTATATATATCTTTATATATGACATATATCTCTCTTTCTCCAGGGCCGTTTTCTCGGAGATCGGGCCGCGTCCGAAAATACATCAAATCCAGACCATATTTATAATAATCTCAGCTCCAAATTGCGGACTCAACTGTACACCAACTATGAGTTTGGTGTTTCGAAGATATCTTGCGTCCCCTCCTAGAGTGATCCCCAAGTGTCCGTCCCCGGAATATACTACCGAATGTACTTACTGTGAAATCCCCAAGTTCTCCAAGCCAATCGATTTCGACAAGGATTTGAACGGGACCAAGAGCGTACCGTGGAAGCACATGCTAGTATTGAGCCACGGTATCACAAACTTCGACACCATGCCTTCAAAGATCGAAATGATCCCCAACCAACTAAGTACCGAGATCAACATGTTAAAAAGAGGACTCCTCAGTCCGTTTCATCCCATAATGGTATCCAATATCCTTATCAACAACCATCAGCAATTGTTGGACAAGTTCAATTTGGGTTCTAATGAACAATTGGTCTACTTGTATCCCGACCAGAAGATAATACGATTCGATATGTCACAAGCTGGGAATTTTATCTCCAAATACCTTGTTCCGAAGGAAGTCGAGCCAGTTTACAATCCTTTCCAGAAGAATAAAACAAGGGCAGTGGTGGCTATGGAAGTTGACGACAGTAAGTTTAAAGAAACCCCCATATCGAAAGAATTGGTGCTCATCTGTGGGCATACTCAACGTGACGAAAGGTGTGGAAAACTTGCTCCATTGTTAAGAAATGAGTTTGAGCAGGTGTTTGAGAGAGAGGGTTTAGACATAGAGCTTGGTTTGGTTTCTCATATTGGAGGCCACGCTTATGCTGGGAATGTTATTTATTTTCCAAAAGAGGGTGAGTCGGTATGGTACGGAAGGGTTTTTCCGGATAAAGTACAGGGAATAGTGAAAGAAACGATTATGAAGGGAAATATTATCAAGGAATTGTATAGAGGTGAGATCTAATAGTTGATGAAGGAAATTAATGACGAGATATTGGAGTTAAGAGGGGAGCAAATAAATGAAGAAGACGTCTAGAGGATAGATAACGCTTACTAACGGAGATTTACTAACGGACACGTCTACGAAACTTCCCAATGAAGTTAATTGACAAATGTCTTAGGACAAGATTGACTTCGTTTTCTCGCTGTCTCATGATTGTTGATCAATTATCGAAGGCTAATCTTCGATCTAGGGATTGGAAGTTTTGTCATCTGTGAATGTCTAGAGGATTCTAATGGACGAGTCGTTCAACGGGATGATAATAGATGTATTTAATTGGGGATTGTATATAATAAGACCAGTAAACGTGACCTGGAGCCACAACAACGATTTAGTTCTTGATCAGAAAAGTTACTGGATGGAAATTTGACCTGAGAACAGAAAAATGAAGAAACCAGGAACATTTCTAATTCAGTAATTCTGCCGGTTGGAAAATTAAAGAAGATCTGAAAGATTAAAGAAATTAGGAAGAATTGAAGAAGATCGGGGAAATTAAAGAAAATCGGAAGAATTAGCAGTTTTTGAAATATGCTCAAATTGGCTGATACCCAAATTATGTTTAGAACTATTGATGATCAAAGCTTTCATTGATTGGACCACGTAGCTTGGTTGGCTACTTGGCTGAGTCAAGTGTTCACGCCTGTCGGATATTAGGTCTAGTACTTACTAGAATGTATATAGAAAATTGAGAAACGGCTGCAAAATATATAATACAAAATATGCATTGAACTTTAATTGTACCCATAGGGCCCACGACAAACATTGGGCGGTAGTCTACCTAATGCTAGGGAACTTGGAACTTCGTATTTGGGAGCTCTGTCTAAGCGAACGCTCGGTGGTTGCAAAAATCATACACGATTCCAAAATATCCTAATACTATTTTTAATAAATCAATTTCTACAGACATTTTATGAGTCACCGCTTGTTCAGATTGTTAGTTTTACCCTATAGGAGCTCGTTCATTATGATCCTTTCCTTTTCCAACGTCAATTGTGTTAATGCTTTCGGAATTTTGTATAAATTCAAAAATTATGCAAATTGCTGCATCGAGCATCTTAATTCCATAAATGACAGTTTCTAACGGTTCCGTAAAACTACAAACAATAAGTAGAGACTATTGAAAAGATTGTGTAACTTCCAAGTGGGTTGTTCTATAAGTTTCCAATTTCCAGAATCCCGACAACGTAGGAAATTATTCAAGAAATTTTTTTCATTGAAAGGCTACTGCATCATTCCATTTATACGGCCTTGTGTAGCCACCACCGTTTTGTGTTATTTTCTTACATAATCGAGAGCCGTCTAGTCTCTCGACGAGGATGTTTTTCGTCCGTCTCCGTTCAGGTTTTGGGTATTTTGAACTGCAATCATAGTTCTGAACGTACTTACTCTAACGACTTGACGCGAGACTACACCACCATGACTTTACGCCACGTATGGACCAGAATCAGCTGGTTCCGAACGCACTACTTCTCTAATTGGTAAGGCTGCGCAAAACGTTTTTTTAGACAATGCCCGGGAATATCTCTTGCAATGTCTCGCTAGGTCATCTCGTAACCTCAAATTCAGGGAGGGAGTCATCGATTCTGAGAAAACTCGGAATTGAAACTTCTCGCAGACGCATCTAATTATTTCCGTGAGATCTTCGATGTAATGCACCGGAATAGAGCCGGTCGCATCTTTGAAAAGATGAATGCTGAGACTCTGAGATTGGAAGTTTCATCAGCCTTGCTAGACCAAGAGATTCTTGGCAGAATGCCTTAAATATTTAAAGTTGATTTTGCTCAACCGTTTAATTACATCAAGGTTCACACCGACCCAAATAGAAGTTTTACACTTCGCATTTGCGGAATTAGCTCCGCCACGAATTTCTGGTTACACAATACCTACGTTGGCTTTGCAATTTCCAGCTCATAATCAAATTTGAAAACATGGCCAGTCCGTAATTGCTTTGACAACAGAATATGTTTGGTTTGTAGCTTGGAAAACAATCGTCGCTTCTTGTGAATTATGAGGCATTCCCGTCTCGTGTTTTGTAACCATGCCGTTTTTTCACGGTGGTATGATAATGCCCCAAGTACAAGCATTTGGAAAATATATTAAATGTCAGAGAAGGAATTTCCCCTTGAGAGTTTTAACTTTTGTGGCAACAATTGGGCGGTTAGAGATCAATCTACGGAGCCAATAAGTTGCATTTGACATTGTTGGTGGGGCCAACTATACTTAGTATTACGTCCGGTAGTACATTTAAGGCTATGGTGTCTATGGGTTTATTTTGTGCGGAATCGATGCGAGCCGTCTATCAACAAAACTGAAACTTACACGCTTTCGGCTCTTATCGTTACCGCTATTGCGGTTTTGAGAGAGATGTAGTTATAAATTTCCTGTGTACAGGACAACCAAAGAGAAACAAAATAACTACACAAAACCGCATAATTGCCGGTCCAGAGAAGATGGGCGAGATTGGGAAACGGTGGGAATTTTTGATTGGAATTTATCCTTCATTTCTGTGTACATATTGTTATATTGGATACATTTGACTTGAAGAAATCGGTCACATTTCACTGAGGTGAATACTCGCTCTGCTACTCTGATTTTAAAGAATGTGACAGCGCGTTTCAACGAATGTGACATAAGCATTATTTCCGAATTTCATGCAAGAATTTAATTCATTCAATCAGTTACGAATTTAAAAACTATGAATGTCGTACATGAACGCGCCGAATTAGAAAATTCCTTTATGCACTTAGAACCTATTGAACCCAAATTCGTAACCATCATGTAAAAGACCTTCTCATAATAACTAGCCACTCTTCCAACAGACAATTTTGGTTTATAGGTTCGGTGCCTACAGTTCGTATATGGGAGACGAGTGTCGTTGCCCTTCCATTTTCACTAAATTCCCGGACTCAATGACGGTGAGTCCAAGGTTTAATTTTTCTAATTGGTATTTTTTATCTTGGAGACGGTTGGGGGGTATCCTCATAGTCTCTTGAGCAAATATGAGCTGTTACAATAAACATTTGGATTCCTCGTCAGTCATTCACTCGACAACATTACCCCTCTCATTTCTTTTTATAAAATTGTGCGCGCGCACGAGAATGACCATCCGATCCAAGCAGTAATAAGTCAGTGCAGACAAAAATACCTAAAAAGGACCTGTATACATTAAAAATATGCCTCATAACCACGCAAATAAGACCCAGGATTATTATTTAAGCCAAATTATTTTACTATTACCTAAGGAAACAAAAAATCAGACAGACATTTTTTATTAATTTTCTTTGTCCAGCATATGAAACACCATCTTCAAGATTTTAATAGAATATAATTACTCTTCTTTTGCATCAATTGGATTTTGGAATTACTTAGACATTTTAAACCATAAATCTAAAGAAAAACATCCACTACTTCTCGCGACACTCTCCGAATAATAAATCACCTGAATTACAGAGATACCTAATCGTTTTTTTTCAATTTCATTCCAGTTTTGTCTCCACGCACCTTTTTTTCAAGGCTTGAAAATCAACCTACAAATCAAAACATAAAACATTTTCCTTGCTTAGGTGAACATTAGACCGTCGACAACTTACAAAGACAACTGCCAAACGTCGTAAATATAGATTTTCGTCACCACAACAATTTCCAAACCCTTTAGTCACCGAATTTCCCTTAATTTATAGGACTAATGAACGGGAACTTCAATCCTTCCTTAAACCAACAGGCTGCGGTCCAACAATCTCAACAGACCCAGCCCTCTGGCCAATTTCTGAATAACCAACCGTACGCTTCGTATTACATGTTCAACCAATCAAACTCCACTCCACAGGCCCAGTCCCAACAACCTCAATCTCAACAGCCTCAGTCTCAACAACGTCAGCAAGGACAGACGTCGATGTCCTCCCACTCTCATTCCCAATCGCTGGCCCAGCCCGTCACTGATCCATCATATGCTTATAGATATCCTAACTATGCTGCCCCTGCCAACTACCCTGTTTATCAACAATCCATGGCGCAACCGCAAATACATTATAATCAAATTCCTGCGGCCTCAGGGTCGGGACCCGCCAACCCAACCGCAGGCACCAACGGCTCTACCGCTGGAGGTTCTGTCTCATCGGCTGCGCCATATGCTGCCCCTAATGGAGCAGTTACCCCTGCTATCCAGGCTGCCAGTACGCACACTCCCATCCACCAAGACACGCTCAACTCGTCATCCAGTTCCACAGTGGGTCAGTATCAACCGCCCGGTATCAGACCGCGTGTAACCACCACGATGTGGGAAGAAGAGAAAACTTTATGTTACCAAGTGGACGCCAACAATGTCTCAGTAGTGAGAAGAGCCGACAACAACATGATCAACGGTACAAAGCTCTTGAACGTTGCTCGTATGACCAGAGGCCGTCGTGACGGGATTCTAAAGTCGGAAAAGGTCAGACATGTCGTCAAGATCGGATCGATGCACCTCAAAGGGGTTTGGATTCCGTTTGAACGGGCGTTATCCATGGCCCAACGTGAAGGAATAGTGGACCTTTTATATCCATTGTTTGTCCGAGACATCAAACGAGTGATCCAGACCGGGGTGACTCCAAGCAACAGCTCGGTGGCACACCCAGGCGCTCCCTCAGGCCTTCGGTCCTCGACCCCGGTGAACAATCCGTCATCGCTCCAAAAACCAGCTACTACAACGGGTGCTCAACCAAATGTAAATAGTTTCTACCAACAATTCAACCAGCTGTACAACCAGTACACTCCTCAGATGAATGGATCGGCGGCTCCAGCCCCTAGCTCCCACACCAATCCCGTGGCTAACCCCGGAAGCAACAATAACACACCGGCTGCCAACAATAACACTAGCACCAACACCGTTCCCAATACCACCAACACTACCAGTGCCCAACAGTCTCCCCAACAATTCCAACAGCCTACGTCGGACTCATTACAACAACAGCAATTTCAACAATACCAACAGGCACAGGCTGCAGTATCCGGCTCGCAAGCACAACAGGGAGTATATGGGGCATCCCAGCAAGCATACTATCCTAGTGGAGCAGCACCCAACCAATACTACCAAGCTTATAATCCCAGCAACAACTATTCTGCATACGGCCAACCGATGTATTCTTCGTATGGATACGTTAACCAGCAAGTTCCTCACCAAATCCTCGTCCAACACCAACAACACCAACAACACCAACAACACCAACAACCACAACTTGTCGGTGCAAACAGTGTTGAATCTCTGAGTAGCGTACCAACGGCGTCTTCAACACAAGTGAACTCCAACGGCTCCGCCGTCGGAAACACCGACGCTAGCAATGTTTCATCTTCGAATGAAAAGGTAAAGGATGACAAATAAGCATTAGAAAAGATAGACTGTAATATCGATAACATCCTACAATTGGTAGAGCTTTTCTTGCTGTGTTTTCTTCGACTTGGCCCTAGTCATTGCTAGATAACGACGCTTCTCGGCGTCTGCAAAAGGTTTTTTTTCAACTTCTCCATGTACCATTTGTATGTATTATTATACACTTTAAATCATCCAAGTAGATACTCAACATGAGCTCTGGAGAGAAATTGATCCAAGCACAGTAGTGATTCCCGAAGACACATGACTACCCCCAGGAATAAATAGAGATTAAGGTAGGAACCACACAGATTATACGACTTACATACGCAGGAACAATGACATCATATAATATGTCAGAAACTTGTCGCTTGTCAGACATTAAGACTACTTCGTATTATACTGATCAGACACTTGTCGCAAAATCGGTGCGACGCACATAATACACTTGTTTATGTACAGAAAGTGAAGACCTAGTATATTTTTTCTGTAACTCACAACACGTGCATTTGACGAGGGATCATTTGCATCGATTATTATGGGTGAAAATGCAACTTCGTGCCTTTCATTCCACACCAGAATCGTTTTCCAATCATTGACAATTCAGCATGATTTGAATGATTATATTCCTCATGCAGACAATAACCGTTGATTAATGTACTAAGAAATTCAATTCGTTAAGGAAACAAACCTTACATGTGACACAGGTGCATCAGTCTTCACTCACTGCTAATTTTATGACGTCCTTACATGAAATTCCATTAGAGGCAGACGAACAAGAATCACATGACGAGCATCTATTGAAATGTATGGTGTGTCATTTTTTTGCTTGCTCCAGGGCACACAGCTTTACCACATGCTTGCTCCGGATGCATTTGAGATGCACCAGAGATCATACACATTCGGCAAGATATGTGGAAAACATTAAATTTTTTGTCTGGGAACAGTATTTGTAGTTTTTGTCTGGCTTATCTGGAGCCATCTGACTATCACCTATACTGACTGTATTATGATAGTCAAGCATGTACTAATCTACAGTATCTACACAGAACTTGGTATTATAGTTAATAGCAGCGTGTTCGATTGCAAGACTTGCTAGGCAAAGCTAAACGATTTCATCTACTCCTTTCCCTGTCCGTTTAACAATCTCCACGTCCAAATTTCCATTTCCCTTTACTTTTTCATTTTCGCCTCAGTACACTACTTACTATTAAAGCGATGATGAGACACAAGATCTCAACCTCACAAGAACCAGATATGGAAGATCACACCGATTTAGATGAGGAGAAGATAAGCGACATAGAAGAGTCGGAAGACGAAGACTTCTACACTCCCGGAAGTCAACAACTATATGATTGTAGAGTAGAGATCCTCCATAGCTCACTAAACAAAGCGTCCTCCAGAGTTGAAAAGCTACGCTCAAAGGTGAAGAATCAGGATTTCATCAAGACCTTGAAACACAGAAGAAATATCAATAAACAACTCGGCCACTTTGAATTGTATGGGTCACAATTAATTCCCGGCAACACGCGTACCGTCTCGGCAGTACGATTCTCTCCCGACAGTTCCTTGATAGCGTGTGGTTCGTGGGATGGTTTGTTGTATATTCTTGATAAAAATGACCTCCCGTTGAAGTCCACGCTGTCTCCCGGTTACCACACTGAGAAATTGAGTGCTGTCGACTGGAATCCGGTGGAATCAAACATGGTGGTCACAGGTGGCCAGGAAGGAAATATAAATATCTGGGACGTCAACACAACGTCTCCAAGACTCAAACCAATACTCTCCATAAAATCAGCACACGAGAACAGAATCATGAAGACACTTTTTCATCCGTCAGGGAAATACATTGCATCCACGTCCCTGGACCAGACCTGGAAATTATGGGATCCCACTAAACCTAAGGAGCCCCTACTTCAACAAGAGGGACATTCGAAGGAAGTATTTCCCGGAGCGTTCCATCCTGATGGCAGTTTGTTTGCAACTGGTGGACTTGATGCTATAGGGAGAATCTGGGATTTACGGTCTGGAAGATCAATCACAACCCTCCAACAACATATAAAAGGCATATACAGCATGGACTGGTCACCAAATGGACACCATCTAGCCACTGCCAGCGGAGACTGTTCGGTGAAAATCTGGGATCTTCGGAAATTAGATCATGGTTCCAAGGAAATCTTTTCCATCCCCGCCCATACAAAATTGGTGAGCGACGTACGGTTCTTCAAACGAAGACAACCCGATTCGTTAAGCAAACCAGTAACTAATGAGCTCGATGAAGATCCTGAGATTTTGGATTCTGACGGTACTTTCTTAGTCACCTCCTCCTACGATGGACTTGTTAACCTATGGTCCGCAGATAACTGGGTGCTAACAAAGTCATTACGAGGCCACAGCGACAAAATCATGAGCTGTGATATTAATGGCGATGGATCATCCATAGTATCCAGTGGTTGGGACAGATCTGTTAAATTATGGCTGAGAATCTAGGCAGAATAGTAGACTGTCTTGAATATAGGGACACTCTCAATGAGTCTTTAGACCAACTGGTGATATTTTTCGATAGATTATATAAGGAACTCATCGTGTAATAATTGAACTTAAGAACTTAACTTAAGAACTCTTTACGCTTGTAGACGTCGCTATGCTGACCACGCTAACCAGACTTTCTTTTGCTCCTTCTAAACCTCCTATATCACTATCGCATAAGTCGTGCACACCCATTTTACCCGAATTTCCAGGACTAAAAACAATCTTGCAACCTAAAAACCAAATCCACAACCACCCACGATGAATCTCCTTAAAATACTCGACGGGACCCCCGAACCTCCGATCATAGATCTTGAGCTCAAGAAGATCAATGAGACGGGCGATTATCATTTAGCGACACCCATGTATGAGTTTCAGAAAGAACTTACCGACCAGATCGTGTCGCTCCACTATCCCGATATTTTAAAGTACTGTGAAACAAACGACACCAAGGAATTGATAGTGAAGTCGCTAGAAATATGTATAAATAACTGTATGCTCGTCAGTACCCATCCTTACTTGTTGATCAACCATTATATGCCCAAAAACCTCACCATGAAGGATATGCCCAAGAAGCTAGCGGACACCAGTGGAAAGTTCAACGTGTTGAAGGACTTGATCAACGTGATATTGATGTCAAGTCCGACCAAAGCACGCAACGTGGGAATTATCATGAAAAACGATTCTAGATTCTTTGATTTGGTAGAGGCGTTGTTGCTTGGGTGTACAGGGAACAAGATCATCAAAAGGTACGTTGGCCATAACGTACAGAAAGAATCGAAAAAACAAAAGACCAACAATATTGAACGGAGTACGATACATCTCCTTCCTTGCGATGGAAACTTAAATCGAGATGAGGACGTTTTGTCCAGTACCAAGTTTGATTTACTCATAGTGTTCGATGGATATGTGGATACAAAGCATTCCTTCGTCCAGAAGATCCGAACCCAGAACCGAAGAGGTGATGCAATCATTATAAGATTGGTACCCATGAAAACAATAGAACACTGTAAAATCTTCTATGACAAAGAAGAGGATAATTATCTCTATAAACTCATATCTTCGATAGTTTGTTTAAGAGAGTTTATTGGAAACATACTGCCGGATGTGTTTCCGATATATAATCAGAAACTCACTTATCTATCTTGCAAGTTTTTTGACCACCTATTCCGAGCAAGAAGTCTGACGTTTCCATCGTGGCCACTACCTGAATTACCGCCAATTCCAAGGTTTACTTCCATAGATGTGGAAAGATCGTTATTAACAGAAGTTCACTTCCATTACACTCCCTACGACACCAGCGATTTTATAGAGAAACCAAAAACCAAAGTTCAGAAACGGTCGTACTACGAAATGAAGAGATTGGAGCTGGATTATGTCTCAAACCCTTTGAAAAACGATATGAACAGTTTGATAGGGATCCATCTGTACGACCATGCATCTCCAAGTGTCCTTACATCCAACATATTAACTCACAAACTCGTTATGGAGTTAAACAACGCTTATACCGACTTATCAAAAGTCGAGCAAGAAGTCAACGGCTACAAAAGTTTCAACTCTGAGTCTCAAGCCAAGGTGGGCAGAAGAGAAGAAGATGTTCAGAAATCTTTATCACAGATCAACGACGATATAAACCATGTAGAATCAAGAATAAACCTGGCCAACAGATTGATGCTAAAGAAAGAAGAAGAGGGTAAGAATTTGCAGCAGGAAATCCACGACCTTGAAGCGAAACTAAACACTGTCAATGACGACTATCCACTTGAGCAGGATCAAAGCCAATTTGTGGCGAACCAATTGGAAATCTGGAACTCTCGAGACAAAGTGACCGAATTCATAAGAAGAATCAAATCAAAAAACGAAGAATGCAGTTACATGTCCAAGGAGTACAAAAACTGCCTTGAGTCCATAACTGAGTCAGAAAAACAGATAGATATCACCAAGGATTTAATTTTGCAAAACAGAGAGAAGAGTGATTTAGTTTCTGGCGAAGAGATCCAGGAGGAAAAGAAGTTCGAACAGCAAAAGCAGTCAATTATAGACGAGATCAAGACTGAAAAGTCGAGAAACGAAGCGTTGATGATGAAGTTAAGTACTACGTTGAAGTTCTTGAAGGATACGTCCCATTTAAAGAAGAGAAAAGGACGAGGCTTGACCCCAAACTCCAAGTAAATTGATGAGTAAATTGATGAAGTTAACGAACACCTATTGAAATGATTTAGAAAAGCAATCAACTAGTAGAGAAATGTTTGTCAAGATCAATTAACTCAGAGATATCAAATGACCAAAAAGAGGCAGTAAGCTCCATAAAATGACCAGAATATTGGAACCTAAAGCAGAGATACTGAAATTATTACAGGATATGGAACTACAATTGTATAATGTGTTCAAGTTTGGTTAAAGAGGCTAATATTTCACTATTACCGACGTCCTAATCTATAAGAATGAGAATAACTCCGGTGATGGTGTGATGGTGAATATATGATTTGAAAATCGTCAGGTCACGTCTAGAATTACGTCTAGAATCATTTTTATTGATTTCAGATCTGCCATTTCCTCAAAACTTGACCATTCCCTGGAGCTGGCACTGCAGTCTTAAATATTTGAATTTCTTTGTGACCTGATAAGTTTCCTAATCTGCAAGGAAACTGGGATACAAAAAAGAGCTTTGTTCGATGATGACAGAGACTCTACATAGGAGGCTCTATCTCTCCATAAAAGATTCACCCTTTCCATGATATATGAGTTTTGAAGCCCTTGAATTTAACTGATTGAAGTGTTACTTTTTACACCGAGCAATATTTCCGTATACTTCTGAATACACGAATGACCTGGAAGATATGTGGAATAGAGGTTTTGGATATAATTAATATGTCTGGTTATAGTTGATATGGAATTGCACTCGGTGTTTTATGCTAGCTGTGTATATGCTCGCTTCCAATTTCCATTCACTCGCTCTCATTTCCGAGCTCTCTCTAAGATTCTTTCTCCTAACTGATATTCTCTTTCTCCATTACTCTCACAATAGATATATCGGCATCTCGGACTTTCTAGAATCCAAAATCAACACATTATTAATAGGACTCTCCTTCTTACTCAAAAATTGTATAACATCTTGAGCCAAGGTGCCTCCCAAAATGGCAGCTACCGGTGAGAACTCAGTAAATGCTTGTGAAGCAAACATATCCAAATATTCTTCCGACAAAACCGTCGCTGGAATATCCAACTTCTCGCAAATATCTGTAGCCACACTCTTCAACCTTTCCTTATCTATAAACTCCTCTGGATCTATCCTGTCGAACTCAAACAACGAAAATATCAACGGTACCGCGGCCGTGAGTCGCTTCATTTGTCTTCTGTTCAATTGTTTTGGAAGCTGTTTCGATTCAAAGATCTCGCTAAGCGGAACAAACTCATCCAATATTGTCACCACCTCTTTATGAGACCCCTCGTCGTAGTCGACCTTGGTTATAGTCTTGTGACGGTTAATTTTGGTGCCAACTTCTCGCAACTGATTCCCAGCATCCTTCTCTGACGACGACAAATGTTCAATTAAATCAGTAAAGATGTAACCAAACATCCCGTGGAGCCCGGTTACGTAGAGAGGAATGTTTAGCGTCCTGGTGTGGCTATTAAGGAGAAACATCTCGTCCTTCTGGAGCTCAGTAGCGATTACGATATCAAACTTCTTAAAATACGCCGGATCCTCCAAAACGTGCTTGAGTGTGTTGGTATTGATCGACAAGTTGACACGATTGTTTAACTCCTTGATTTTGTTGATCATCAATGGCAACTTAACCTCGCCGATACAGGAATCGTCGTTGGGCAAGAAAAACTGGGCTGCAAAGTCTTCTTCTTTGACGGTAGAGTCGTCAAGGATCTCGATACTGCTCAAACCGCCTAGCACCAAATTCTTGATGATTTCTGTGCCGATTCCGCCTAGGTTGATAATCAATACATTTGCGGATCTCAAGCGTAATTGAGTCGCCATGCCCCATAATCGGATTTGCCGGTCATATAATGCGATTTCGTCTATAGGTTAGTACTGAGAAGTTAGGAATTGGTGCTGTGTTAGCGTAGTGTTCATTGGCTACATACCTGGTGAGAGTTCTTCCGCCATTGTATGGAGATTAGTAGAATAATAGATCAATAGTGATTTGAGTTATGTTTTTTCTCAAGAAGTGAACTTTTAGTGGAAGAGAGTGAGAATTAGTGAGAAATAGTGAAATAAATGTGAAAATTTAGTGAAAAGAAGGTAAATAATGAGAGATTCTTTTGATATTTAGTGAAATTTAGTGAAATAATGGTGATATTTAGTGAAGAAAAGGTGAAAATGTCACTAAATTTCTCGAAAAAACACCGACTTCATATTTTCTTCTATGATTTGGTGATATTCTATTTACAAGAGTCTGAATGTCGATAGTCTAGCACCTGAGTGATTGGTAGTGACATTCGATGAGAACAAACTATGAATAAGTCGAAACGCCTCCCAAGTTATCAGATTTCAATGACTACCATGATCTCAAGTACTGATATCAGCGCTCCCTATACTCCTTCTACTCCTTGCTCACTAAACACACCTCTTTGCTCACTAAACACACCTCTTTGCTACACCTTGAATCTTCTGGTCGTTTCAAAAGCACTCAGTAACTCCTGTTATATTCCACTATAGTTCATATTTCATGTCTCTAATTATATAGATGATTTTCATATCTGGCCCCGGGTGGATTTTAAAATATAGAAATGTCCAGAAAAGGCTGGAAGAAGTTCCTTTTTGTTTAGTCCCATTATTCTATTCCTCTAGCATATTTATAGTCGAGACTGGCCATATTACAAACACTTTGTTGATTTCCTCTTGTACCATCAAGTCCTGATTCAAGAGGTGTTGATTCTAGCTCCAGACAACGAAGGTCTAAACTTTCTCGACAGAGAGTCTTTAGAATACAGAGAGATCTCAAGAATACAGAGAGATCTCAAGAATACAGAGAGATCTCAAGAATACAGCTGGAGTTTTTTACACTACAGCTTCAAATCTTCACTCCTGCTAAGGATATTTTATATACATGTAATAGGTACTTACAATAATGGCGAAGGTGAAAAGGACAAACAAGAAGAGAACCAGCGGAGACATTAGTGAATTGGTGGTTCATGTATAATCCAATAGTGAATGAAAGCAAAACTTTGGTTGTTTAGAATCCGCTGATAATCTGCGGTTAGAGCCAACGAATAATTCATATACTACTAACAATCCCTATACTAATATTTCCCTATGATTTCTCAGTTTCCACTAAGGAAGGAAATTCTAGTCTAATGTGGAGGACTTTTTAAAAACTGTTTGGCAGTTATTTGATCAATATTCCTCAAAATTACTTCCCTGAGTATTAGATTCCTCAAGATTACTTCGCTGAGTACGAAATTCCACACGATTACTTCACTAACACTCTCGCTTCGCTCGAGTGGCTCGAGTACTAGCTATCCTGGGGCCACCAATCAGGTTGGAATACTTTAACCCCAATTTCCTTGACTCCTCCCTCTCCCAATGCTGGTAATTCTAGTTTGAAAAGGGTCTGTTTCTCGATGTCTGACAAGTTTACTAGTAAAAATCCAAGATTATCATTGATAGATAATAGTTTTCCACTCGAAGTTTTTCTTTTACGAGTTGATTTCGTGCCGAATGGTGATGAAAATGGTGAGTTAGATGTGTCTGATTTTGGTGAATCTGAAGAATTTGACGAAAACGGTGATGTAACACTTCCTGTAGCAGTAAATGGACCCTTATCTTCTGAACCATTTACCATAAAAGGGCTACTATTTCCGGCCACATCTTCTATTTCTTCAACTAACGGCGTTATATTCAACTTAGTAACACTGGATTGGTTTATCATCCGCAATTCATGCACAATCTCATCTTTTGGATTCAATTCTATAACTTCTTGATTCTCAAACTGAGCAATATTCTCCTGGTTGAGTTTGAAAAACTGTACGGGAACCAAACGTTTACGAATAATTCCATTATTGAACGTTCTGATAGTCAATTCTTGTCCCACATAGCATCCTTTTTCCAAAGATAAGCCGTTGGTATAATCCAAGTTACATTCAAAAGGAAGTAGTGAGAAGTCTTCTGGAGCATCCTGGGTCTCGAACAATCCATTTATATAACGTCTTCTTTGAATGGTTTCTGGTGGTGTTGGAGTGATAGCAAATTGTGATTTAAACAGTGAAGAAAAGAGATCGTCAATTGGGATATAAGGAAGAATAGATATTTCTGAATTTATATCCGAACCAATTTCTGAATTTATATCCAGGCCAGTTTCTGAATTCTTTGGTGAATTTATTCCCTTTTCTTCTATCTCCTTTTCTTCACCTCTTATTGGTTTGTTCAACAAAAACTTTATTCCAAAGTTTGGGATACGGTTATCTATCGCAAATCCAACCACATGGTTCGCTATCGATTTGTTAAACAAAACCTCATCGTTCATAAACATATTCGAACTCTTGAGTGCATCACTTGGGTTAAGAGATTGAAAGTATTTGTCTTGCAAATCCTCGAGCCATTGGTCAAATTCTAGAGTATCATTGTAGTAATAATACGAAAATAAAGATTGCTGTTTTATCTTCACTTTTGACGATAATTTATGTAATTTCAATATTGTCAAGAGTTTTCTGGCGAGTTTCGATTCGATTTCAAGCAAATAATTCGAATCTTCGAGTTTATTAGCGTTGTTGGTTTGTTCTTGAAGTTCATTGTGGAATGGTTCACTATACAAAAAACAATCGTTCACTACTCTTCCTTTGGAGTTCAATATCATGGAATTTATTCCGTCTCTTCTTACGAGAATATTGTTGTCTGGATCGTAAATATCTTCATGGATTAGGCCCCAGTTGGTGTTAATATCGATGGTTTCGGCTAAGTATTCATGTTTCTTCACCGTACTGATGGTGTGTTCTTTTTTCTTAACGACGTTAGGGAGAAGACGTGATGTTATGAGGCCGTTTAGAAACTTTGTAGCGTCGATCCCTTTGATTTGGATTAGAGCTTTGGAGAGCGGAGATAATCCGGACGTAGGAATTCTCATGATAATTATGTTGATTAATGAGAATTAAATGTATGTCTGGTGGAAATGTACTGATTATTTTAGTGTAATTAGTGAGTCCAAATGAATTAAAGGAATTATCCTGATTGTGAGTTTATTATATTATTAAGCCTCGTTAATTGGTGTAATTATTGGAGTTGGTACTGAATTATGAGTTTATTGTTGGTATTGTTTATGACCGGTGAAATTATTAATGGAATTATTACTGAATTGTGAGTTATTAGTGTAATTATTAATAGCCCTCGTTAATCTCTATAATTATCAGTTTCCCTACGTATGCCTCGAGAATCGTTTTTTTGACCAGTAATGGTGGTTTGATTTGAAGTTGACCAGATTTTTTGATGCTCTTGATTTTTTGAGTTCTAGACTTTTAACGTTCTTAGATTTTTTGATATTCTTAAACGATCTTCTACCAGTTCTGGTTCTAACTAGTGGGTTCTATTAAACGTCTTCTTATTATCAACTAGTAATAATGAACGTTGACTCTGGAGAGATATATACAAATGTCGCATCCAAAGATTTTGTTTTTGATCTTGTCACGTGATACATTTTGCAGCCAATAGATATTGATGTAAGTATATCAATACTGAGCGTAGCGAAGTGTTGATTTGTTGGAAGTGATTTATTAGTGGATATCAAGCAGTTTTTAGTGGAGATACAAGAGTTTTGTTAAGTATATAAGAGTTTTGCTAGTAAAATATTAAGCTTTTTATTTAAGTAAGCGTTAATGTATTAACACAATCAGAATGCTCAAATATCAGAGTTCTACATATACAAATCTCCATCTCCGAGATTCTACTTCTTATACATCCATATCCTTCTACATATATTCTCTCTTTAACATATTCATTAACTAATGGTTTCAACTCATAATGTCTCTACTATTTTAACTAAACTTCGAAGTGTCCAATTCTCTTCCTATTGAAGATTTCAGTTTCACTTTAGTTTCTTCCACATCACTATCACTCAGGAAAGCATCGACACTATGTGAAAGCTGGTCTCTGATGCGCTCAGATAACGATAACTTTTCCTTCAAATCATTTGTCAACGAAGCTTTATACAAATTCGTGTTGGAATGAACTCTGGAGATCGTAGTGGAGCCGATGTTTGAGTGGCTATTCAAAAAAGATTCGTTTCTTGAAATTTCGATCGATCTTGAGTCTAACTGGCCAAAGTCAAAGTACCCATACCCTCCCCACAAGTCGTATTCATTGCTATTTGTACTTTCAATAGAGTTTGACCGTTGTTTCATGCTGGTTGGTGAAAGATTGCTAGCGTCCGGTATCTTCTCGTAAGGAATTTGTTCGTTATCGAGAGCTAGCTCAACAGGGTGTCTCTTTGAAGGAATGTCGTATTCGATATTATTCAATTCAGTTTCGACTCTCAACCTCTGAACTTCTTTCTTTCTTCTTTCTGAGTCGTTGATATCGATAATGAAGTTCGAACTTTGCTTCAACATGTTCTTCAAGTCGGTGATCACCCTCTTGAACGTATCCATAAACCGCTCAGTTTGTCTGAATTTCGAGGAAACGGTGATTATGACCTTTTCATTATGGATGATATAACCAATTCCAAATCCTTGATCGATAGCAGGAGCAATTCCAAAGAGTCTCAACGCAGGATTACCGCAATTCGAGATCAAAAGCTCAGGCTGGGTCAATTTCTCAATATCTGGATTACAAAGTAATGGAAGCGAGTCGTCAGTGTCTCCAAAAGTGATTGGTTTCAAGTGGGAATTGACTTTATTTAAGTACTCAACAACATCTGGTCTCTTAACCACCTGGACCAAGCTCATAAAATGTCTTTCGAACCCGTTTCCTGACATAGCATCGCGACATTGTTGAGTATGGATACTACAACATTTCTTGAACTTTTCCCACTTTTCAGACGAGCTGGCGTTGGTCATATACAATTTGACCAAGTTGGAGATGGTTTCGTTCTGGATCGGGATTAATTCTGTTCTAGCGTCCTTGAACTTCCTCGTGGTGATAGGTTCTAAAGTATTGACCATTTTTCCGTACAAAGTATAGTTGGTAATCTGGAAACAGATCTGCAAGATTGAATCGATGGATAAATTCAATTTCTTGATCAAAACAGTGTCCAACTTGATATTCATTACCTTATATTCATGCTGGTTGATGATATCTGCAAGTCTTGTCTCTGAGAGATGGATCAAATGTTGAACTTCGGGTGTTTTGCGGAATCTTATAAGATCAGCCTCGGGTTTTGGAAAGCTGCTCGATATGAACGTGATGTTATTGTCGAAGAGCGTATACTCCGAGCCATTGATATTCTTTGCTAATTTTAAAACAGAGTCTGTAAAGATATCACTGATAAATCTCAAGATCGCAGTACTGTCCATAGAAGTGGATTCCCACACTATCCCGCCGACAGAGTTTTTGGTGATAATCAATTGTAATTTATCGTACCATCTAGAAGTACACGAACCGATTTGTATAGTTGTTCCAGGCAAGAGTTCTGAGCTTCCATGGGCAATAACGGACGTTTTGTCCTGGTCCGAGGTTGGAGTGTTTGAATCCAAAACCACAACAAACAATGCATTATCTATGATATCCAAAGTGTCCTTATTGCTCTTTGTCAATTCTTGTCTAGCAGTTTTCCAGTGGGAAAATGACTGGGTGGTGATGGAGCCGAGCGAGTTGTTGATGGACTCGATCGTATCCACCTTTTCCGAGGCATCAGCGATCCCCTGCAAGATGATAGAAAGTTCATGGTCACTAAACCAGATCTTGTGCTTAGACTTGGTTTCTTCATATTCCTTGCTGGTAAACCTGCTCAACACTTCTAGCCTGTAGAATTGATTATTACTTATAATAACAATATGTCTTGAGTCGTTTATGTCCTTGTACTTCTTGATGGTCACATGATGGTCGTCAGGGATCCTCGTGGTGCCAAACAAATTCCTATAACAATTCATGGTCAAGGGGTTGCCATTTTTGGGGGTAAGATCTGGTTTCAAGGTAGCATTCCGGAGACTAACGATAAATTTCAACGAAGAATTGATCAAATTGGCAGCTCGTTCCGCCTGATTCGGTGGTGTTAATGTCTTTCCATAAGGATCTTCCTCTAGAACCAAATACGGATTCCGGGGTAAGATATTTCCCTTCAACTGGCCATAAATCCCCGGATTTGTCTCGTCATTAATAGAATTTAAATAGCACGAGTGGTCGGGATTCTTAGAGAGCGACTCCAAATGCGATTGGATAAGATTGATAAGATCCGAAGTGAGAAAGTTGGCCGATTCCTCGAGAAGATTGGCATACTCTTCCACGGATACGAGCGGCTTCAACGCGGTAAGAAGCTGGTTGATCGTGGATGAGAGCGTAGGAACCGGAAGACGCGGAAGAGACGATTCATTGAGAAATGTTTGATATGTCATGTTGGACACTTTTCTCGAAACTTTATGGTGCCGGTGGATAGAAACTGAGAGGGATTCTCGCTTTTATATGGAAGCTGAGATCGAGCGCGAAATGTGGGGTCACCAAATTACCGGTGTTAGCACGATGACCCACAAACACACGCGGAATACGTAGTGAGGAATTGCTGCACCGTGGTATATATAGAGTGCGTAGGTTAGATAATAGTAGAATATAGTAGAACGAGCTAGGAGGAATTAATTGAGGAATCATTTAAGGAATTCATTGTGTCTTTGAGGTGAGTCCGGGGTGAGCCTGGAGTGAGCCGGCGATACACTTTCGTACCCTGACTCTCGGAGTTATGTAAGCAAGTTGCGAATACCCGATAGAGGTTACAAAGACACCCGAGGGAGTCACCACGCCAAGAGTCACCCCTATAGAACCACTAAGATATAAGAATGAAGAGTACCAGGCTGCACAGTATGGGTATTTCAAAGTCTAGAGGCTGACTCAGTAACAAATTGACGGAATCATGATTTTGAGTCTAGAGAATATCTAGAATTAGTAAATGAGGACAGAAGGAGAAAATGTATACAGAGGGTATAATGAGGACCTAAGGCTAGCTAAAAAGCAGGGAAATATCCCGAGATAATCGACTAAGAGCAGATATTCTTGACTTGTTCGAGATAATCGAAGAAGTCCATACTGACTGGAACGAAGTGTTGATTTGTTACAAGTTTTTAGTGGATCATGTATTTATTAAAGGATACAAGTAATTATAGTGGAAAGTCAAATATTTATTAATATCAAGCGTGAATATTGAATACTGGTTAAATTCTTCGTTGCGCTCAGTATTCAATATTTGTGGAGATTTAGTGAATATTAGTGGAAGATAAGTGATTTCTCTTACATTTGTGAATTTAAAGAATTTTTGATTTTTTAAGTAAATTATTTGAGTTTTGTAGTAAATTACACTGAAAAATATGGAAACTTCGTGGTGACTAGAATGAAAGAACATAGTCAGTAATATGACCTTCCGTCAGTCAATGCTGATGGTAAGGGAATCGTATGTGGTGGCCATCTTAGTGATCAATTACCTAAGAAGTGACGGAACAGAAAAATATTTGTCATAGCACGGAATCGTTTATTTTGGTGATTAGTTTGAATAAAGTGGACAGGGCAGGGATCGGGCAGGAATCTCATTTACGTGTAGAGAGTTTGTGATCTTGACCTGACAAACTAGTTAAAGAGCCTAGAGCCTGGCAATAAGATACTCGCAATAAGACTAGTGTTGGGAGTTCAACAACTTGAGAGGAACACTGAAGTCAGTAGAGGAGTAGGTTCCCTTATAATGATGGTCCCTCGCAATTATAGGCACCTTACAATTATGATACCCTTACGATTCTAATCATTTCCTCGAGCACAATTGTCTACTATAGATATATGTTGTTGAATGGGTGCAAAATATCGAAATGTCGTTTGATACTGAAATTTTGATACACATAAAGTCGATTCAAAGAGCTTCATTAATGGATTTGTTAAGGAGTCAATCAATGAAGTGGTCAGAAGATCATTCACATCGAAGCAGCCAAGAACAAGGCTGTTCACCCCGAGATTGAAGCTGCGAGCATTTTGTCCAGTCTGCCAGTCTTAGTCGCTTTGAGAAGTTTAGTCAGTATTAAGTTTAGTCAGTATTGTTCAGCCACCTTCTCATCACTTCGATACGAGAAGATTTATTATCTATAAGGACTAGCAAAAAGTTAATAGTTATCTTTCCATAAGATTGAATTTTCAAAAATAAACTCCGATACCGGGAGTCGAACCCGGGTCTGCTCGGTGAAAGCGAACCGTGCTAGCCGTTACACTATATCGGACTTTTTTATATACATTAAACATGTGAAATATCCATATTAGATTTGTTAAGCTCTATGATGAATACGATCATTAATGAACCCTATCAATAGTTAATTTCTGAGCAATATATAGGTAGAATTTGTAGATATATCACTGGGGGATTCAAAAGGCCCAGAATCACTACCATAGAATAGATTTAGACTCTCTTGACTCCGAGTAGACTGTAGACTGCAAACAAATGAAGCACTTACCAGATATAATACCTACTACTTCGTTTGATAAGAAAAATGCTAGTGATGATACTCTCCCTAAAATCTTCTCCCTAATAACTTCTCCCTAATAACTTCTCCCTAATAACTTCTCCCAAAACCTTCTCCCTAATAACTTCTCCCAAAACCTTCTCCCTAATTGCAATTATTCTCAAGCCGCTAATTCAGTGGCCCTAGTGATTTTGGCGCACTGATGGCGAAACTCAACTCATATCTCAAATTTCACCAACACCAGGATTTAACTAGTTCTATTCTCCACTAGACAACCAACCACCACTAAAACTAGTCCTCTAGACCACCCACTATGAGTGGTATAGCACTAAAACTCACGTCGCTCTTAGTGCGGACGGTCGCCAAACCTATCGCCACCACCATGAAGGCCCAAGCAAAGGAACACGAAGCTTTCAAGAGGGTCTGTATATCTATAGCACAGACCGTCCATAGCACAGATTTGAGGTTGAGGATGTCACTATTGGGCGAGAAGAAAATAAAGATCCGACCCTTGAACGATACCAAGGCCATTGATCAAGGAGCCACCTTCTTATCAGAGCTCTTTATATTCAGTGTTGCTGGTTCCCTTATACTTTACGAGAGTTATAGAAGCAGAAAGAAGGCCAGCGACCAACGAGACGCTGTTGCTGACGATATCTCAGTATTGCAGTATGAAATTGAATATATGAAGACGAAATTCCAGGAGCTTGATGTGAAATTTGATGATTTTAAGCTCCCGGAAGGCGTTCACCCAAAATATGTCAAGATTCTGAATTCAAGTAATGACACGCCTAAGGAGGCTAAAGAGATTAAAGAGAACATTAAAGAGAACATTAAAGAAAACATTAAAGACGTGAGTAAGGACAACGTTTTAGAGGAAAACGTTGACAAAATGCCTGTAAATAATCCAGTTAGCGTCCAATAAATATTCAGACAACATGTCTAAAACTTATTACAAGCCTTAATGGCCCACATATAATATCTGGTATCAGACTACAAGATCATGATGTAGCTTGTACAATCAATACTAAGAATATAAAGAAACAAAGGAATATAGTACAATATATAGTAAACAAATAGCAATACACTAACATTGGCTAATGTTGGATAGTCTAGAAAGACATTGCTGTTGGAGGATAGAGTCATCGATAGAATCGAGAGTGGATAGACTATTAATTGAGTCAAGAGCGGATATACTATTAACTGGGTAGAGTAATCTAGACCGAGTCTGACGAGTGAAAGAATGAAAGAGCTAAAGATTGAGGTCTGAGTAGCTTAACACCGACCAGAATACTTCTAGTTTCACTGATTTGTTATAGCTTGAAAAGATATTTAGTCTTTACTAGAATAGAATACCCTCAACAGGTCTTCATTGACACTCTTCAAACAGTACTTCACTAACAGTGAATCAGCTCTTTATCAATCCTAGAATTTAATGGCAATTACTTTTTGTTCTTCTTCTCCACCTTCAACAATAATGCCTTGTTGATATGTGGCAATACACCACCGTAAGCAATGGTGGCCTTAATCAAGTTATCTAATTCTTCATCACCTCTAATGGCCAATTGTAAATGTCTAGGCGTGATTCTTTTGACCTTCAAGTCCTTGGCTGCGTTACCGGCCAATTCCAAGACTTCGGCAGTCAAATATTCCAAAACTGCAGTCAAGTAAATTGCGGACTTGGAGCCTACTCTAATCTTGTTTTGAGCGGTTCTCTTTAAATATCTCTTAATTCTACCAACGGGGAACTGTAATCCGGCTCTGGCCGAATGTGAAGTGGACGATTTGGCACTCTCGGATGATTTTCCTTTACCTCCATGAACTTTTCCTTTTCCTGACATTTTGTTGTTTGGTGCAGAAAGTGATAAACAAACAAAATCAAAACAAATAAATTTTGAGTGAGACTAAAGAGGATTCCAAACCGCGAATGTGTGTTACCCGGATCTAGGATAAATATGGAGTCATAAATATGGAGTCAAAATTGACTAGCATTTTCCAGCAATAATGATTCAGCATCACCAGGAATAATAACATAGAATAACCAGAATAACCAGAATAACTAACAGCGGGGACTAGCACAATGGGACGATAACAGTGATAATCAGTCATGGCGAGACCTATCACAGGTATAGTTAACTAGAGTGAAAGATACCACAGCTATAATTATCAATAATTCACCATAACTCGGACGCGAAGATAGTTAATCAACTCAGCTGGCTCTCACCATTCACCATTTACCGATCGCCCGCCAAATTTTTGTTTAACTGATGAATATTAGCACCACTGAACATTAGTAACTTCTCTGGTGTGATATATGCAAAAGATCAACTTTCATATCTCCACTAATTCTATCTTTCACCGAAGAAAGAATAATCATCTGCCAGCAACGAGTAGTGGGAGTGCTGAAAGGAAAGTGTGTAGGAGCCATAATGTCGGATTGATTTAGGCAGTCTGGTGGTCTCAATAGTGGGTCTTGTGGAAGGTCAATTATCGTCCTAAGTTATATTTCGATGATCCAGTTGACATTATAACTTAAAGGTGATCTAGAAGAATAATTATCTCATTGCTGTCTTTCCCAATCCTTGCTCTAGTTTCATCATCGTACCTCCCTAATTTTTTCGTAGTCTCTTAACTGCTGATAATCGAATAAGAACCTAGAGACTCTATCATCTTTTCCACCTCTAAACGGGATCGTTGAAGTTCTGTATTGATCGAGTCGAAATGTTGGTGTCCTCTAAGCATTTTTATAAGTTTAATGGTGGCCTCTTCTTCTTCGATTTCATCTGAATTCATTTCAGATTCGCCAGTGGAATCGTCGTCTTCTTCCTCGGCATCCACATCAGTAGGTGTAGCATCTTCTTCTCCACTTGATGTTAATGCTTCTTCATTATTTGGAGTGAGTATTCCATTTGTAGTAGGTCTTTTTCTCATCGTTGACGACAGAGTACGAGTCCTTGACTTTCTTCTTCTTCTCCTTTCGTCGCCAGAAGAATATATCGAGTTTTCGTTGTCGTTGTCTTCGTTTTCGGATCCGTCAGATCCGTAGAAATCTAAGTGGCTCTTGCTATTCTTGTAATTGAAACTAACCTTCCTCTTTCCTTCTGCTCCAACTGTAGTCAATGTTCGTACATTGACCCTGGTCTTGAGGAGTTTGTCGCGGTTTCCGCTGCTTATACGTTTGTCCTGAGAATCTTTTCTTTCCACTTTTCCCTTTTGTTCTCTTGTCTTCTTCTTCATCATGTCTATGATATTGTCATACTCATTGTGATCGTCACTTTCCGTGGCCCTGATAATACTGTTGAGCAACGGATATGAATGGACTCTGTATATGATTCCTCGGAGGATTCCAAAGTTTATAAAACGTCTTATATCGATGTTTTGAAGTAGCTTGCGGTGTTGTACGTACCAATCTTTGACTGTTTGACCTTGGTTTAGCGAGCGATACAAGTAAAAAAGAGTTGCTTTGGACGGCACCACTATAGAAACAGTCATACCGGGAGTTGAAGCAGTGGTCTTGGGTGATTTTGATAAGTACGATGCTTTCGTGAAGGGAGAGACGGATGTTATTCCATGCATGATATTCATTGGATTTTGGATCTTGCGTGAAGTTATGTATGGAGATGCAGTTGGGGCATAAGGGGTAGTATTGTAGGGAGAGTTTGCTGACGGTGTGTGGGACGCAGGTGTGGCCATCATAGATTCGATGTTTCTATCACTGGTGATGACATAGGCCTGACATTCTTCAGCCATTCTCCCATTCAAACGTAGAAAGTTTCCAATATAGTTCGTGGGGGCATATATATTGCTGAATTGGAAAATATCACTAATCTCAATACACTTATAATGCATAAGATGTTGAATACATTGTTTGGTCAACAAATAGTTGGAGTTGGCCAACTCACTAATCTTTTTGATGGAATTGATTCCATTTATATAAGGCAAGATCTTTACCATAGTTGGATCCCAGTTGACGTCTACCAACGAGTTCAATTTAACCGTAGAAACTGGAACCTGGTGTGCTTTAATATTGATTGGCGGAGGCAAGATCGGAAACAACTTGATATCCACGGAATTAGAAGTATCTAGCGGAATACAACATTCAGAATAGTTATTGAGATCTTGATATATCTGATGTATCAACGATTCGGTCGACGATAACGAAATCTTTTTAGTTTTGGAGTGGCCTGGCGTATTCAAATTGTGGGATGCTTGAAATTCAGTGAGCCTGGTGAAGTAACTGTCTGATTTTGAGTCGCTGTTGATATTGGATAGGGAGAACGTGCTTTCGTTCAATAACGATATTCCTTCATTGGTGGGATTGTTGTCGGTACAATTCACATTTCCTTCTTTAAAAAACGAATTGTCTTTATCCAACTTACTCAACATAAAACTTTGTTCCTCTAATACTTGGAACATTTTGCCCATCCGTTTGACCGCCAACTCATAGGGAGTCGTATCGCCTGAATCATATGGAAATACAAAACAGAAGTTGAAGTTGAAGGAGTTTCTAGAGTAGTTCGAGTTTTCGATATTCACTGGATATCCAACCACCTTAAACTTGTCGATCTTGAGCGTTATCAATTTGTTACATAACTGTGGTTTGGGAATAATGTAGTTCTTCACCGTATCGAAATTGAATAACGAAGATGTCGGAAACTTGTCGTCTGCTTCACGGATATCTTTAATTGTGGAAATTGAACCTTCTGGGACTTGATGGACAATCTTTGTTCCTTCTGTGGGGTGAAACACGGCATAGAAAATCGCCACTATCGGTATGAACCCTTCGGAGTTTTCCATGGTATTTGGGAAGGATGAGTGGTTGTAAATTCTGGAGTTCAATATAGATAAATTTGGATCACGTTATTTGGATCACGTGTATTCTGGGATTGACTAATTCTAAAGCGATTTAATCGATGGATAGTTGAGTTATTGTTATGGGCTTACGTAAAGTAGATCAGTAGTTGAACAGTTATTGCTTTTAGAATATAAAAAATTGGATAAACCACTAGTAGGCTAGTAGATATCTTCTCAAGATGAGAAAAAAATAATAGCTTGCACTCAGGATTGAACTAAGGACCAACAGATTTGCAATCTGCTGCGCTACCACTGCGCCATACAAGCTATTTCTTGATGGTTTAAGTTCTGATTCTATAATAGAGAGTAATTTATTCTACTTGTCTTACTTGATATTAAATATTTACATGTACTACATACGTGGCTGGCTTCCATCTTTCATCACTATATTAATATTGTTAATGCTATTTAAAGATAATTAAGAATTAATTAGATGATGGGGGATCATTGTTTGTTGCGGAAGGTGCTGCAACAGATGGAGGTGGAGGTGGAGGTGGTGCATCATTTGACGGAGGAGGTGCAGGTGAAGTGCTCGTTGGTAGAAGTGGCGTTGGATTTGATGGTGGTGCTGGGGCTGTAATTGAAGGTGCAGGTGGTGCTGGGACAGCAATTGATGGTGGGGGTGGTGGAGCAATATTTGATGGTGGTGGTGGAGCAATATTTGATGGTGGTGGTGGAGCAATTGTTGATGGTGGTGGTGGAGCAATACTTGATGGTGGCGGTGGAGCAATATTTGAGGGAGGTGGTGGAACAATACTTGATGGTGGCGGTGGAGCAATACTTGATGGCGGTGGTGGTAAGCTCGATGGTGGAGGCGGTCTAACAACAGAGGGTGGAGGTGGTGCTAAGTTTGGCGGAGGTGGTGCAATATTTGCTAAAGCTGGTGGAGGTGGCAATGAAGATGGAGGAGCACTGCTCCATGGAGGAAGAGGTAAATCAGGCTTGCTTTTCTTCCATGGTGGTAGTATCTCCTCTGGGATATGTGTAGGCTCTTCCAATACACGTTTCGATGAATTTTCAGCTGGCTTTGAGTCGGCTGGAATCTTTGTGTTAGATGCGTTAGAGCGTCTTTCAGGAAGTGGTTCAAGGTTTGGATTATTTCTTTGCTTACAATCTCTTGCAAAATGTCCAACATTCCCACACACTTTACATATAATCTGTGCAACATCCAAACCTTGACGTTGTTGACGTTTCTGGTATGCTTCTGGGTCATATGGCTTCGTTTCTCTCAAAGTCCCATTCAAAATAGCGAGTTCTCTCAACTGGCCTCTCTTCAAGTCGTTCTGGCCCACTGGGGACGAGATTGCTTTTTCAATAACCTGGTTGGTCAACTTGATGGCCCTTGCGATCTGGGCCAGAGTATCTGCGGTGATCACCACGTGTAAATCGTCAGCATTGGAGCTGAGATTGGGGTTGAAGAATGACGTTGAAGATAATGCCGTGCTGTCGTCGTCGTCGTTATTGTTTGCAGTGGACTTACCGTCCTTTACAGACCCCTTACCTCTAATGGCCAATTTCGCTCCACTATCTTCTTGGAGTTGTCGTAAAGTGTTACCTCTAGGTCCCAACAAGAGACCCACAAAGTTTATATCTGGATAGTCCTTGACGGGGATATATATCTTCTCTGACGTTTTAGTGGGTTTGCGATAGTCGGCTGGAGGCATATAATTTTTGATGGTACTGACAGCAGATTCTACAAGGAAATCTCTCTCTTTTTCAAGAGTCAATGTAGTTCTGTACTCCCTGGTATTTGTTCTGTTACCGTTGTTATCATATTTGGGTGGGGGCGACGGATCTCTCTGGAAGTTGGCCACTTCATGAGACGGAAGAATCGACAAAATCGACTTGTTTTGAAGCTGGGCAGTCCTTAACACCTCGGAAATCTCTTCTATACGAAAGAATTGTTGGTACGCATCTAATTGTTCCTGAGTCAAGTGGCCTGTAATAATCGTATCCAACTGTTTTTTACCGAGAGTCTTATATCTGACAGGTCTACCAGCCCATTTCGTGGTTGGAGTTGTCGACATATGGTCCACTTTGGTTTCCGGTCTTCCTCTTATGTTTCCACTCTCATAGTCGTCTGATCTTCTATTATACATCGACATGTTGGTGTGATGAGTTTGAGATGACTTTTTTGAAATCGCACAGAAATGTGAAGTAGAGGAACCTGAGGGTAGAGAGAATAGAGAGGATATACAAAGAACATACGGAGAACATAAAGGGACCATAGCGAGAACATAGAGGAGCAATATCAAGACCATATATCTCACTCTGAGACTATGGAGGGTTTTTGTAGAGTAAATATTCCACTTTTCATGGTTTCTCATAAGTCAGTGGATGCTTCTTTGTAGGTGCTAGCACGATTTCTATTCTATATCGCTTATATTCGAGTTTGCTTCCATTCGAGATATCTCTTCTATTCAGTAGTGTTCCAACGCTCTAAATACAAGTGTTCCGATGTCAGGCAGTAACTATGGCTGCTAAGTTAGATGTGGTGGGGCATACTCTAACAGGTTCAACTAGTTTAACAGATATATCTATATTTTATGAATATAGTAATTTTATGAATATAGTAATACTTCCACTATAAATCAATAGTTTTCTCCTATACTAAATACTTTGCTACGCTCAGCATTGCTCAGTACTCAAAACTCTCCACAAATCTCCACCAAATCTCGTCACTATTCACTAAATCTCCCCAATCTCTGCCTCACTATTCTCTAAGTCACCAATAATACATACTCACTATGGAATATTTAACTATTTAAACCATTCTAATTCACAAATGGTTCGTTACTGGCAGTATTTGCTCGCTATTCTCTAATCACTAATCAAACTCCTTAAATTCACAAATTCTTCGCTATGCTGAGGATTTTCATGGAATTATTCCTAAATTGTATTAGAAGTAAATTCTTTGGGGAGTCGCTTAAAGCACACTTTCTCTATCTATATTTTCTTCTAAACCCGTATATTCATGACATATTCATCGAACCAACAGCAAGAAGTCTAACTTGTATTATAATGTAAATGATGCATAGAATATTGCTATACTTCGTAGAACTTTCAAAATTAAGAAGGTACGGTAAGAAGGTAATTATGGCTGCAATGAAAGCAAAATTCTAACTTCATGATCTAATGAGTGGGAGTACCTGATTCTCTGGAGTGTCGTAGAAGTATTTGATTCTGTTTTGTCTGAGTTGGGTTACTTTAGCATGTGCTCCTGTCGCTTTATATACCTTATGTACTTTATGTGCTATGTATACTACATACTTTATCCACCCCTATATGGACCCTAAGTGGCCAATTACTGTACAGAAATGTCGTTTCAGTAATATAATGTTATATAATTTGTCACCAAGTAAATCAATGGCCGAGGTTCAACGGAATAAAAACGACTCAGCGGGATGAAGGGTCTCGCTATGAGACTACTTCATAGCAGATACCAATCAGAAGCTTACCCCCAAAACACCACCCTAGTCAAAGTCGTTTTGAAATATCGTGATGTCATACAAAAGAATGCGTCAACTACGATTCGACTTTGCAAAATAATGATGCAATACTGGGATATATGATATTATTGGGTTGAATTGAACTCTGTGAGAGATTTCTGATTTTGAGTACTCCAACACAGTCTTCAAGAGAACATTCGATTACGTGATGTAGCAGGGTAATTTAATGAGTATGATGATTTTATCAAATACTAAAATACTAGGGAAGCGAAGTATTTGTGAATTCAAATGGTTTCAAATATTCCATAGTGAATATTAGCTGAGATTTAGTGACTTACTTATTGTTAGCGAGATTATTAAATAATTTAAATCTTCGCTGCGCTCAGTGTTATACTGCAAAATATATTATTTTTAATCTAATTTTTATTCTAATTTTAAGCGCAAATTATTTTTTCGGTATCTAATCCAATGAATAGGCTGTGCATATTACAAGGAAGAACAGATCCACCTCAGATCAGGAAGGCATATCAATGAGAGGGACTTTGACAGTTTAAGGAAAGGAACTTTGAAACAAGTCACTCAGGCCAAGGGCTTTGAAACGAAACGCCAAAGTAACTGAGCGAAGAAACATTACAAGTGATTCATAGAAAATACGTAAATATGTGTACCAATTTGAAAGACGAATCTCAGACACACTTCATGAATAACACAATAACATAGCAGATGCACCTTTGTCCAGCCTGACGTATCTACCTGTAGTCACCATTGACTATACCAATGAAATGTGTCTATTACCTTTCTTGGTACTCGCATTACCGGAGGTGTGATGTATAGTTACACGGCTTTATAAGCTCGCAGAAAGTAGAGCGCTCCTTGTGTGGGTCCTGAAAAACAAACAATCCCTACCAATATTGCAATGGGGAATTCCGAGGGTTACATAAATTTTTCATCGCGAGTAAAAATTGTGACTCAAACTAATCAGGAGTTGCCCATTTTAGGCTCCTTCTAACCATATGTAGGGTTCTCGTATATTAAAGTTTAGACGGAAGAAAATGTATGCAGCCACAAAAAAGGAACTTTGTGCCTTCGTTTCATATTTAAATCTCTTAGCTATTTCCGAAAGGGGGAATGTCAACTTTCATTATCATATCTTATACAAGCAGAAAAAGGTACCTTAACTGTACCTGGATAGTTCCGAAGCCATTGTTTCCTTTCCTGGCTTAAGAAATTGTCCAGAGTTCATTCGCTTACGCGGCAACGCATGTGGATAATTGATCACTTCGTATGATAATTGATCAGACGTTTCTGCTAGCAATTGTTCGATCAGGAACGAAATTTGAGGGTCGAAATTCACGGAATTAAATGAGGAACAAAATAGCGCAACTGAGGAGTTCTTCGGCTTTGTCCGGAGTTCAAGTATAGGAAACCAAAGATGTCCTGATACCTTATGGTCTTTGACTCCTTAGACTATTTGACATCTTATAAGTTGTCCCGACATATCCAACATTTACATCGCAATTCCTGAACCAATCACGCACTCTCTTATGTCGCGCTTTCCTCTTCTTGGAAGTTCCAAGGCTTCTTTTTGCAAAGATACGCCTGTGGAAAAGGAACATAAACACAAAATTTGAGCCCTTCAGACAAACAATCAGACAACATGCCACCTTCATCGCGTACCTCCGGTATTTATCGACTATTTTCAAGAGGTCTTGCCTGGTTTTTCTACCTGTCAGCTCAAAGTGCCGTTCTTCGTAGACCGAAATATGCGATTTGATACGAGATTGTAATAGCCTTTTCTTTTGTAACTGGTTTGTAAGTCTGGTCCGATCTATAATAATAGTTCTATTATAATATCGAGGAACGGAAATATAAACAACCATGCATCACAATCGTTTATATTTCACTCAATTGTACTAAAAATCACTTCTCGAGTTTTTGAAAATATATCTCCTCTTCTTCTTAAGATGAATTTTAAGTTGCCTCCCAGCTCGATGAATTTGAAGCTACAGTCAATATCCATCGTCAAAACGTGCAAGATCCTTTTGTTGGTGATGGCAGTTTTCAACGGAATGTATTTTGCCGTTTACAAAGCTCCAGAAGTAATTGGCTTGGAGAACTTAGATCTGGTTCTGGGTCCGGTACCAACAGGGCATGTGTGATTTTGTGGGAGAGGATGACGAACCCCAAAATAATCATGTCTAACAAACAGTCATCGGGAAGTCCTGAACCTCTTTCTTATAAACAAAGACTCTCACAATATAATAGGAAACTTGCAGCACTCCTAACACGAGTTGAGTCTGAAAAGGCTCGTTATTGGTTGGCCAACACAGATATCACAGAACCAACTGTATCGATACCAATCAACCGTTTTCTTGATTCAAGTTTAAATTCTTGGACAAAAAAAATGAATTGTTCTTTGACCCTAGATTTACCTTGGCTGTGTATCTCAACGAGCTTAAGGAAATGTACATAGAGAACTCCGACCAAAAGCCATGGAGCAGAACATTAATCAACACCTCACCTATCGAGCCTCCATTCAACTGGGCTGATTGGATAGATCTCACAGTCCTTAATAAGGAACTCAAAAAACCCCCTCATAGAAGAGTCAATTGTGCTAGCTTTCAGAAATTATCTCATAACAATCCAAACCCCAACTATTTCTGTATGCCACCCTCTGACTTTCCAAAAGAAAAATATGAAGCTCTTGGATATAATTCTCTCTCACAACTCCCAGGTTTTATTATCCATAATCATGAATCTCATGATTACCGTACAAATAATGATCAGAGAGTCATGCAAGCGAAAGCTCACGCAATGACTCACCTTCCAAGACCATACAAAGTACTAATTCTTAACGGAGAACCAAACGGTGGCGGATCATACGAATTTGACGTATCTCCAAACTCCAAACGTATGATCAAAACGAATATGGTCAAGCACTATATTAACGCAGCAGTCAAGTCCAGGGTACCGCTCGATGACGATACCAAACACGAAGTGAGGTATATGGATCAATACAAACAACTTTTATCAACAGTTCGTCCACAATATTTGACCGAAGAAGAAGATGTCCGAGGAATGTTTCAATCCATTCGAACTCCAAAAAATTCGAAATCTTCAAGAGAACTACATCTCGATCAATCTCTCTTTGAATATCCAAAAATAAGTGCTGTTAGAGACCAAATCTCCTATTATGAAACCAAAGCAGATTTGAAGAATTTGACTAAAACCGAATTAACGTATTATCACAGTCTTAAGGAAAGTTCCAAGTATGACGACAACTACGAACCAACCTATTTCAAATTGGCCACTATTCGCATAGATGATGATAGAAATCGTGAAAATGACTGGGGGTGGCATTATGATTGGAGATTTTTCAACGGTGCATTGAACTATGATCGTGATGGCTGGAGCGATAAAGAACTTATCTTACGTACCAACATCATTCTTGATAGATTATTGAGAAATTGGTGTTTGTTTGCCGAAGAAAAGGGAATTGTATCATGGCTTATGCATGGTCCATTACTATCCTGGTACTGGGATGGTTTAATGTTTCCATTTGATCTCGATATTGATATTCAAATGCCCATTGCCGAATTGACCAGACTCACAAAAGAATACAACCAAACCTTGGTAGTAGAAAACCCTTCTGAGGGTTATGGCAAGTATTTGATTGACGTTGGTACATTCATTCACAATCGAGGTATTTCCACGAATTCGAACCATATTGATGCAAGATTTATCGATGTCGATTCGGGAATCTATATTGACATTACTGCTTTAAGTAAGTCTGATGCCTTGACCCCACCAGAGTATAAAGATAACAGTTTGGTGAACATTGAGAAGATCGATGCCACTGAAGTTGAAATTTATAATGATCGTCGTAAGCATTTCTACACATTGCCACAATTGTCGCCTCTCCGTTATTCCATGATGGGAGGTGTACCCGTTTATGTTCCTTCAACTATCAGCGACAGATTGATCTTCGAATATTCTAAAGGGTTGAGTGCATATGAATTTAACAACTGGTTCTTTGTACGTCGTTTGAATTTAACAACTGGTTCTTTGTACGTCGTTTGAATTTATGGTTGCAGGAAGATGTCATTGCTGCTGCCTTCAGAAAGGAAGAAGTATTTGACGACAAGAAGATTGATACCAGAAAATTGTTGGAAAGGATTGCAGCCATAACAGACGACGAAATCCTTGGATTACTAGACAATGACGATGAGGTGCTTGTTGAGTATTATTTAACAAAGAAATTGACTGATGCCCACCTGAAGGAAAGAAACTTTTTGTTTGATCCTTTGGAACGAGATAACTTGGCTTTGCTTGAAGATGAAAATGTGAAAAAGAGCTACAGCAAGTTAACTTCCACCTTCAAAATGTCCAAATAGTTAAGGAAACCATTATATGATTACGAGATGGTGGAGAGATTGAAGCACTAAACCATCTGCATCAAAAGGTATTCACTCACAACAGTAGCCCATAGCTCCAACAATACCTTTCTGATCATGATATAATTGAAACTCCAGTCTAATTCTAAGCTTCAATTCGATCAACACAACGAGGCAACAATGGGGTATATTATTGGCCCTCATAAACCCCGTTCAAACATCAACGGGCCCGGTTCTTTACACCATACCCATAACACATATATATGTGAAAGCATGGATCAATTTTCATTTGATCCCATACCTTAGGTTGATTACGAATATTCATTAAGCATATTCATCTTATACTATTCAATCTTTTTGATTTATTATGCGTTTTCGATTTTGTTTTATACTCGAAAGTAATTATCTTTAGCAGTTTTCAATATCAAAAAAGACACTGAATTGGTGTGAATTAAGTCACTATGATTTAGCCTGGGTAATATGTAGATCTTGGACAGATCTTTCCGTGACAGCTAACGTAGTCCAAGTAACTGTATGTCGAAGCGTCTATGCTGTTGGTTGACTATATCTTCACGTGGTATCTATTTAGTGTGGTATATTTATATGCACTACGTTCAAAGAAAATGTCGCACCTCTAGTATCCGAAAGTCGTTGCAAATAACGCAGTAAACATAATGATGTACTCTTGAAAGCTAACAAAGGAAGCCCCATTTGTATAATATTAGAGGCATACGCCGAAGTGTCTCGCTCGAAGCACTTTTTTAACTTGACTTTTTCAACTTAGCTCACTAACTTGATATAAAAGTTCTTTAGAAGTGTAAGACTAAATGACGAGCTCTCTGCTTTAGTGACTTCTCATTAGTTTCTTAGAGACTTCTCACTACGCTCCGCTATTAGTCACTAAGGTTTTGAGGCAAGCTTTAATCCAACTTTAATACATGCCTGTACTACCAAGAATCGCTTGATATGCACCATTCCAACAGTTGGTCCTGCGCACTTTATATGTTTTAAGTGCCTTTTTTATTCTAGTTGTCCATTTCAAGCTTAAGTGAATATCCAAAATTAAGGTGATGGATGTAGAGTTTAAGGATGTTCTCATAGGCACATTCTGAGAAGGATATTAGACATTCTCCAGAGAATTAATGGTATTCTCATAAGTAGTTTAAGGGTAATATTCTCAAAAGCATTGTAGAGTCTTTGTGTGAGTACCTAAGGGAAATTCCCAGAGAGTACCTAGAGGGTCCCTATAGAGTCTCAAGGAGTTTCCTAAAGATAGTAGTGGCTTTCTCATAAGCTTTTAATTCTATTCCATGGTCCTTAATCTCAATTCTCTTGAGCTTAATCTCAATTCTTCATAAACCTCAAGACACTCAACACTTCCCAGCCAGCTTTTCTATGGACCACTACATCGACAGTCCAGCCCTTTTCTCTCATAATTTCAGCCACCTCTATTGGCTTGTTTCTGGCACAAAAAAGGATATAAGCCACCCCATCATTGGGACTGAGAATATTCTCCAAATCATTCAACACCTGCCAGGTGGTCACCATACCGTCCTCGCCGCCTAGAAGTGCGAGATCTAACCAGGTATCGTCTTCTTCTGTAGTGGGAACCTCGGGAACTTCTGTCGCTGGAACGTAGGGAGGATTGAACACCAAAACATCGATGGTTTCACTTCGTATAGCCGTAGTCAAACTCATCTGGCAAGAATCTATGTTGGCGGTGGCAGAATTATGTTTTACGGTCTTCAACACAGTTCTGCATGCATGGGGATTAATGTCGGTGGTAATAAATATCGATCCTGGAAGAATGTGTTGCTGAATGAAGGATGTAACTATCCCAGAACCTGTCCCGATCTCTGTGACTATAGGAATTGAACCATGGAGTCGCTTTTGAAGAAAAGGCAACTCTTCTTCAAAACAATCAAGAAGAAGATACGAGTCTTCAGACGGCTCGTATACTTTGTCGTAGTCTAGATCTTTTAATAACGGTGTAGGAAGCATCTAGAGTTGGATCTGAACATTTGGAGATGATCAGGTGAAGTGATTATTTAGTGAGAGATGAGAGGTGATGCGAATATTTTAGTGAGAACTCTCACTATATCATTGCGACTGAAGCATTAGCTCAGCGCTGTTAGAACACATACCTGGTCTTGATACAACGTATAAGGAGTTAATGAGGATATTAGAGGAAATAAAACAGTTCTATCCATTATCAATTAGTTATAAATTATCAATATTTTATGAAATACAATATAACTCTTGAATATCCTTAGTTACGATTATTCTCATCAATCCCACTAACTCTCGCTTATCCTCTGCAATCCCCACTAGCTTTCACGAATTCCCACTATCTCTCGAAAATTCTCACTAATCACTCCAACAAATATCATTGATTCTAAATATCTAAATCATCTAAAACATCCATCACCACAACTCATAACACCACAATGCAAGTAAAAGTTAAAACGTTAACTGGAAGAGATATTTTAGTGGACATTGAGCCTACTGACAGAATTGTCAGAATCAAAGAAATGATGGAAGAAAAGGAAGGAATTCCCCCATCCCAACAGAGATTGATTTTTAATGGTTCACAATTGGATGACGACAAAAGTGTTGGAGAATCTGGGATCACCGCAGGAGCCTCGTTACATTTGGTCTTGACCTTGAGAGGTGGCGCTAGAGTATAAATTGCTGGTGGAAGAGTTAGCTAATCCATATTATACCTATTAAAACTGACTCCCATGTGGAATCTACGAGATCTGACAAGCTTTCTGGTATTATTGCTGCTAAATATACGCTCTATGAGCTAAATCTACCGGAGTTGCTGAATTGTGATACTTCTAGACATAAATCCAAGAGAATTATTCTGAACCTAACAATTATTGACTGATTGTTGTATCCATTAGATATCTTAATAAACTACATATCATGATTTAAACTGTATTAGTGATTGTATTGGAAAATGCTGAGAATGCTGATAATGATGATAATGATGAAAATGCAGATAATGCTAAATGTCACACGGACTTGTAAATATCCTAGAGACAGAGAAATTTAGTATAGATACGAAGAGATCACGACATAGATAAATTCTATCACGTTATGAAAGACATTTATATCTCCATATGAAAGACACTCATATCTCGTTATTATAGATATTTATCTCGTTATTTCAGACTTTTATATCTCTTCATTATAGATTTATATCTCACTCACGATTCTTATTCCATTTCCTTGCGTTCTCCAAGAACTTGTTCAAACCAGCAGTCTTTACCTCATCCTCTGGGTATATATAATCCACATATTCTTCTTCAACTCCTTCGACGGTTCTCTTGCGTCTAACGATCGTTGGTAATTTTGCTTCGACCTTTTCTTGTGATTCCTTCGTTCCATGAGTGATTTCGTAACTCTTCCATGCCTCAAGTATGACAAGTCTTTCATCCTTGGAGGTCTTGTAAAACAGATTGGCTTCTGTAAACACTTTCCGAGAAGCAACACGATGTTCGTCCTCAACTTCAAACTGGAAATTATCCACTTCACTTTCGTTATAAACCTTCAATTGAGCTTCTGAAGGAATAGAAGATTCAAATAATGCAAAAGATATCCATACCTTAGGGTTTGGATGCTTTGTGAGTAATTCTCGGTATAAAGACCTAGCCTCAGTATATTTCATCTCGTCTTTATAATAATTTATGAACGAAATCCATAAATTTTCTGCTGGCAATAACTTTACGTTATTTTCAATGAGCTGTAAGCCGATGTTATAGATAGCCACACATCTTTCATGTTCATTCAAAGACTTCTCAAAGTCGACGTATTCCACTAAAACTTCAAAAATGTTCTGGTCATTGGTGGCACACAATTCGAGCCAGCGTTCGTATAATTTCCGAACTCTGTCCCATTCACCCAACCGTTTTTCAAGACCAATATAGAATTTCAAGACGTTTCGCTTGGGCTTGTTGGTTTGGCCAATAGCTCTTCCTAGAAGTTTCCTTGCTTTGGTCAAAGAAACAAGGGGATCGTCATTTTCCAGACCATTTCTGATTTCAAATTCTGCAAACCTAATCCATATTTTGCCAAAAGTAAATATTTTCGGCATGCTTTTCAAGCAGCTATTCCATATTGTCCTTGCCGCTTCGATGTCGTTGTTTTCATATTCCTGCCATAGAGAATATCTCACCCATATTAATACAAATCGCTTCCACTTGATGGTCTTAGATGTATCTTTGGGAGGGTGTGAAACGGCTTGGTTGAAAAGATTTATAATATCCTTGTCGTTCTTTGTGATATTTAAGTATGCCCACCATGCATCATAGTCGTACGGATCGTTTTTCAAGTCGGTGTCGTATTTTAATCGTCTTTTGGAGAGAATAGAAGTTTCTATTGTATCTTTATTGCCATGATTTTTTTCAAACTCGGTAAAGGAATGGTGGATTTCGGACCTCTGGTCTTCCAGAAGGGTTATAGCGTTCTTGGGATCCAATAACAACGTATATATCAATCTTGCTCTTTCATATTCTCGCACTGACACTTCCCAATCTGCCCATTTGCTGATAATTATTGGAAGTTTTACATCTCCTCGTAAGTTCTTCTTTGACAAGCATGAATCCACTGCTGCTTCAAACACGCTACGTATGATTTCCGCCTGCTTGGTTGATTTTCCAACTCGCTGCTCCAAATCTATCCATTTGAGCCATGTTTCTCCTAAAGGATTCACCTTGACGTAACGGATAAATATCTGACGAATATTGCCGTATTCTTCGTATCTCTTCTCAAAGTTGATATAGGCATCCCATGCTGTGCTGTCTGGATGCCAATTCAACCAGCGTTCGAATATAGTTCTGACCATTTGATAATTTTTAAGTGTTTCTTCGGTTTGGACATAAAGAAACCATAACTTGTTGACTCGTGGCAACGTCGTGGTAGCTCTATCAAGGAGATTTCTCGCATGGTTGATATTCTTATTGGATAATTCAAACTGTACGTAATGGATCCAGAACGGTGTATGTTGAACATTCACGTCCAACGCCCGTTCAAATATAGATCTGGCACGGGCGAGATCCTTGTTATGCTCAGACTCCCATTTTGCGTACCTGATCCATTGGCCAAAGTTGAGTCTGTTCTTGTTGAGTTGTTGTTCGTATTCTCGTCTCTTGGTGAGTTGGAACGAGCGTAATTCTTCTAGATCTTGGATGGATTGTTGGGGACGGTAGAGTGGTTTGTCTTTGTTGTCGAAAGCTTCTTGAAGAATACTCTCGCTGGTCACCTGTTGTACGACCACTCGTTGTTGTGGATTATCCATAGCCTGGAGTAGAGTTTTTGATTTTCGCGATCACTTTAGAGATGCTTTAGCAGAGTCTATAAGTGTGAGATTAGAGGAGTGTATAGAGTGAGGTAGTGTATAAAAGAAGTAGATATAGAAGCGTACTAATGTAGTACTATATAGTGTAGTATTAGTGGACATTATCGGTGCCTTGGGAATATATTTGGTACAGTCAAATAAAAAAAATGCCTTCAGCCAGAGTCGAACTGACGATCTCCTCATTACTTATAGATGAACTCTACTAGTGAGGTGCCTTACCAACTTGGCCATAAAGGCTTCTTGTGAGCACTGGCGGAGATTTTGAATACATCAGCATACGAATACAATACTGAGCAGCGAAGTATTTAATATTAGGGATATTCGGTGAATTGTACTGAGTAATGAATACTGAATAATGAAAACTGAATACTGAGCAAAATACTTCACTCGCTCAGTATTTAATATCGGTTATCTCAATTATTACACCGAGCTTACTTAGCAAAGATTGTGGTTCTATGGAGCCATATATTTCTAACATATTCTTTACAACCAGCTCATAAAGGCCAGATATTTAGATTATATAAGGGCTTATAAGGATTTAATATATACCGCTATATTTGGCTCTCGTTCTCCAAATTTGGGATTTTATTCCCTAAGTTGAGGATGCAAATTCTACGAATTCTTCTTTCCACTTGTTGAGTACTTCTTGAAAACCTTTCAAAATTACAATTACTAAAAGGATCATATTAAGCTAGTTGAGAATTTCTCCCAGCATGATCATATTTACTACATTTTCGTAATATATGTGAGATACATTAATATGACTAAGTTAAATTATGTATGATGTGTAATTTACAGGTGCAAAATTCAGTGGTAGCAGGTTGATTGAGAACTCAGTCAGGAGCACAGTCGATCCTATTGAGTCCTAGTGAGTTTAGTTAGAGACGGTTAGTTAGAGAAATCCTGTCAGTTAGAGAAGCTCTATCAATTAGCGGAGTTATTTCAAGAATAGGCACTAACGAATATCTTAGATCTGTGACTAAACCAGATTTCTCACAATTCCTCGCTAAGAGAGATACCACATCAGTAATATCAATGATATGTACCAAATAATCTTTTAGATCTTTAAAGTGGCAGGACTTTTCATTCTTGAACAAATCTAGATCCTCACTGACTCTCGTTAAAAGTCAGTTTCTCTTAACATCTCTAATTTCCCTTAACGTCTCAACTTTCTCTTACGTCTCGTTGTTTCTTCCCCTAACTGAGTTATAATATCATCGCTACCTTTCCCTCTCTTGGATGCATTTCTTGATTATTTCTTGACTAAATCCAAGTTTTCGTAAACTGACCCAGAAGATTTGTACAAATCGGAAGCAGTGACTCCTTTCTTGGACAGCTCGTTTTCTTTCAATTGTTGTAACATGACTCTCGTTCTTTCTCTTTCCTTGAATCCGTGCAAACATTCAAAGTAGTCATCAAACATAGGAGTGCACTCCTTTTTGGTGGTTGTGTCTGCAGAGGTATAACATGCAACTAAGGTTTGGAACTCGTAAAAGCACTTTCTAGTACCACCTGATCTGGAATATGGCTGCATTGTGTGGGGGTTTTAGGTTAGTCTTGAGAGTAGTATTGTCACCATCAATTTCTATTCGCTAATTGGTTCAGAAAAAATGAAAATTGGAAGGGACACGACTTATGGGATTATTATGAGAATAGTATAGAGAGGTGTATGGAGTGTAGTATTGAGATTAGTTTTCTACTCTATTACTAGACATTTATTATATTACAATTTTATATAGTTAGGGGTTTATAGTGTGGTGAAGAGATCTAGAAAATAGGGAGGATTTGCATCCAATAAAACTGGTTCATCAGAATGAGAAGTGAATGGAAATATATTCATCATAATAGTGATGGTCAATATTCCTTAATTCAATGCAAAGCTTGACAAGTGACGTCTAATATTCCTTAACTCAATTTCTCGCTACAACTTCAATCAACAGGTTTTACTCTATTCCTTTCCCCCTTCTTTGATCTAAACATATGCCAACATCTCTCTTATACAATCCTTTACCTCATAATATAACGGACCCATATTTCCATCTATAACAATATCACCCGTGTCGTCACCCTCGATAGAAGAATACGCAACCTTCCTAATGGCTAACATATCGTTCACCACCAAAGTTCCTTCGCTCTTAAACTCAGCATTCAAGTTTCTATTAAGTAATTTCTTCTTCAACTCGGGTAATCTAATATTACCAATCGCCAACTTGGATCCAGTAGTCTTTACCGGTTGTGTGGGTTGGTTTTTTTCTTGATATTTGAGATAATCTTCTTTCTTTACCTTTTTCAACGTGAATAACGTAGAAGGACTTATGTAATCATTCAAGTCCTTAGATTTATTGGTTGTATCCAAGCTTGGGTTGTGAAGCTCCAATTCTCCATACACTTGGGCGACTCTATAACTGCCGTCGATATTTTGCCAGTTCAAGTTTTCAATGATACTATCGTCCAACTTGACTTCGAAATTACTCAATCCAATACTGCCAGCATCACTATCGCCTCCAATCTTCACTTTTGTATTCAATTCGATTGGTAAAACATTCATTTTGGTATTGTTACCATAAGATAACATATTCGACATTCCACTTCTGATATTTGATAATGACATATATTTCGATGACGAGTACAACTTCTTTTTTGTTTCTTCTTTTTCTTGGTTGTCTTGTTGTTGGGCAAACATGGATTGAATAGCGATAACACCGCTCAATTCTTTGTCTTGTTGGTCTTTAACTGTGAAATCTGGTAACAAGAATAAATTGTAAGGTTTAAGAGCGGACACAATGATACTTAATGATCTGAGATCAACCAATCCAGACAAGTCCACAAATGATAAACCACATCTAACACGTAATGGCTGTGTTGAAAACGAAGACCCACTCTGATAAGGTACTCTTTTCTTCGGGCTATAGAGAGTATCAAGGTTTCTTTGTAATAATTGGTTGTTCAATATTTCTTGTGGTGTAAGTTTACTTTGTTTATTTTGTCTTTTAGACCCTCTGTCGCCTTTTTTATACTTATCTTCGTCTCCCCATTTACGTTTTTCATTCTGTTCGAACTTTTTCTTTCCTTCAAGAATAATTTGACTGTTATTGGTTTCGTCGGTCTTTTGGAAATCCTTGACATCAATAACTTCACCATAATCATCGAATTTTTGTTTGTGGGAGTTTATAAAGTATGGAAACATCGCTTGTCTTGGTTTTAATTTGTAAGTGATCTTCAAATCAAGAGGTTTATTTTGTTCTAGCGATTGTTTGATATGGTCAGTCAAAAACGCTTCATGAGAAGTTAATTCTTCAACTGGAAGAGTTGGGCCTTTGACTTCTGGCTTTAAGCTTTCTCTTCTTGTTTCTTCGTCTGACGAAATGTCTTCATCGGATGAATCGTCACCATCGATTGGATCTGCATTCAATAAATTCTGGTTCTTACGATCTCTCACCTTTGCCAAAAGCTTTTCTTGTCTTTCCAAAGCTATTCTTTCTTTAAAATCGTTCAATTCGACGCCGCTTAATTCCTCTTCTCTTATCCAGTTATCTAAGGGAATCATTCTTTCGAATGGAACAGCCACTCCGTCCTCGACCTTACCACCAGTCTTCTTCTTTGTCAAATCATACCATTCATTATATAACTGTGACGTCAACATTTCTTCCACTCCAAAAGACGATTTCTCAGTCAACAAAATGGTGGTTTTTTCATCTTGACACAAGTTCTGAAATGCTTGAGTGGAAAGATCACCATTTCTTAAATCCAATCCAGAACAAAATACAATTTTCGGACCACTTAACTGGACCAATTCGTTTGGTTCCATCAAAAGGTCAACTTTCGAAGGGTCAAACGGTAAACCTTTATGTGAATTGTCGGAAGAAAAATCTTCCCAATCTTTGATGATGTTAGGAGCCATCCAGTCCAACAAATTCGATGCATAACTAAGCACTTTTGTACCTGAATATGATAGAAAGTATACGGGTATTGGGGCACCTTGTAAATGGTCGTCCACCAATCTGAAGACCTCCAAAAATCTTCCAGAGAGCGATGTTGGGATTAATACTGCCCCACCGTTTGAAAGAGTGGCGTCCACCAACTGTAAAAACTTTTCTGTTCTTTTTTTATGAGACATGGTCGAACCCAAGTCTGAACTGGTGATCAATGCTGTTGGTCTCAATAATTGGGACAATGGATTTCCTGTAGTGGTGGATAAAAACGTTGCACTATTCAAAAACGAGTCCTTAGAATGATTCCACGCTGGAGCATAGATGATTTTATCGATTCTTTTGGTGATCAACCAAAACGTTCCTCCTAACGTATGGCCAGCATTGTATGGTGTGAGTATAATTTTGTTATCGAATAAATTGGTGGTTTGCAAGAATTTGATTAGCACGATCTTATCAAACCATTCGTCGACATCGTCAAGTTCCATTATTGCCGAGTTTAACGGACCCAATATCCCATTGGCTCTATAATACTCCACGGTGGAAATTCTACCAAGCTGGTTCACTGGCAATGTTGAATAGACGGGAATCGTCGCCATCAAGTTGGGAAACTTGATACATAACAAAACATAACCGCTTAGAAACTCAGGAGTCGAATGGGACAAAAGTATCACCTGGACTTCTCGCAAATGTTGTTCCATAAACAGTAACGAATTCACATCTTTTCCATTCCACGACGGATCGGCAAGAATCTTGATCTCTTTATCGAATGAGAGGATCGCCGCCTTGAACGAATGATCGTCGTCCCCGGGGGTAACCAATGAAAACGAAAACATGTGAGCTAAAGAGAGTGGATGGATTTGAAGATGAAAATTTGGTGCGCCAAACAATATCTATGATGTAAATCAGTGAGAAATCGTGAGAAAGAAGTAGCGATATGGAGACTGTTAGGGAGGGTTAGTGAGAGTTAGTGACGATTATGGAGACTATAATGGACGATTATTGTCCCTAAGGCTCTAACGAATAGTTAAGGTTTTACTGTCTCTACGGTGATTGGAATTAGACGACTCGGTATAGCCATTTTATCTATAGTCAGGGAACTTCTACGATCACTTTCAGTACTAAAATCACCTAAACACTTAAAATCACTTTTACGATCACTCATCAGTATTAAACCACTTCTATGATAATTGTTCAGTATTCAACCCACTTCTACAATCACTTTTCAGTATTAAAATCACTTCTATAGAGAGAAATTTGGATATTATTGACTAATCGGCCAGCTGGTAACTCAAGCAGAAACTCAAATGTGTGACGAGTATGTCTCTTCTAATTTTTACTAAGTTGTCTCTACTAATTTGCCTCTTCTAATTTGTCTTTCTAATGTCTTTCTACAACAGTTCTAGCTAGTTCTAGCCAGACGACGGAAGGGCTCACTTTACATTGTAGTCTCTAGCCGAGATATTATATATAATGTTTTTTAATAAACATATGATCATGGATCGGTAACCGAACAAACGTTCTATGGTACAGACGAATAAAGAGGTACGATGAAGAAAAGGAAATTAAGCGATTTTGAATGGAATATTATCAGAAATGAATTATTGGTGGTTGCAGTGAAGTAGAAGTTGAAGCAATTCATGAGAAGTTGAAGCTATTCAGACTGATTTTAGTGCCGTTCATTACGAGTACTAGCCTTTTGGTGGTATTTTCAATTTGAAAGGTTAATACTATTTCTCTTATGATAAGAAATTAATGTCTCTGCTTGAGTTAATCCTGGCAAATCATGGGTAGTACTGATTCTTTCCAACGAGTTTCTTGATCCAGTGTTGTATTCACCATTTCTGATCATTTGATTTCTCAACTGGTTGATATCTATTGGGTTTCTGAATTGTTCATTAATTGTATCTTTTCTTGATCTTCCGTTGATTGTGTTTTTCCTGCCATTGATAGTATTTTTTCTTGATCTGTTGACAGTGGTAGCTCTTTTGATGGTATTGAATGTTTTGGCAAGTGGGTTCTTCAGGTCTTCGTGGTCTGATGGGTGCTCTGATTCTTCCAATTTTTCCAAGAACGATGGGTCGGTCTCGATGATGGCTGTAAGTAATCTGTGTCTTTCAATATCTTCCATATCGGTTGGATCGTATCCTTGTGGATAATCGTCATATGCACCTTTACGAACTCTTTCTCTGATAATTTCAATATCTCTTGGTTTGAAATTACTTCTTACAAACTCAAAAGTGAATCTTGGAAGCAAACACACAACGACACCAACAAAGAACACACACCAACAGCCTAAAGTACCCATTAATTGGGCACCGGCCTTGTAGAATTCTCCTATCCATGCGCTCGAACTCCATGCACCGGTCCAGAAGAAAACAAGCAAAATAGAAATGGCATAGATAACCAAAGACAACCAATCCCATCTATATTGCCTGAGCAACACATAAATGTTACAAGAAGCGACTGAAATCCAAATCACAATTGTACCAATCCAGAATCTATGGTCAATTGTCAATCCCTGAGGATTTTGGAATCCTTTGTAGAAAATTAAGTAAGGAAAGAAGAACGAAATCACAGATTGATAGAAACCATCAAACATATACCACGCAAACTTGTACTGGGACCATTCTTGTCTGAGAACACCACTTCTGTACAATTGAGGAACTAACAATGAGACAGTGTCCGAAACATCTTGATCGAAAACAGCCAAAACAATAACTGTCAACGAGGTAAATGCCAAATTATAGAACATCAAGAAAGTATACTCATAAAGGTACGAACCATCGAAATTGTTATAGATACCATACCAGAAACAAGTCAAAGTAAAGACGACGTTCTTGTAGAAGAAACAAGGTACCATTTCGGCTAATCTTTTGTATGACCATCTTCCATGGACCAATAAGAGTCTTGTCAAGAATCTGAACTGACCAATTGCATAGTCGGAAGACATAACTGCTTGGCGACCTTCCTCACCAGCAATACCAACACCGACATTTGCGGCTTGAATCATTGCAACGTCATTTGCACCATCACCGATTGCCAATGTCATGACATCAAGGGAATGTCTAACCATCTTGACAACCTGAGCTTTTTGTGCTGGAGACACACGGCAACAGATCACGGATTTACATTGCTTACCAAGCAACAAAAACTTGTGCTTCAACTGTTTCACAGATCCACCTTCATGTTCAGATAAATCGTCGTAGACATAGCTCAAGGCAGCACCATCAATGATAACAGCATGTTGTCTTGAAGGAGTTGAATGATCCTTCTTTGCTTCTTTAATCAACCTATCGACTTCCTCGCTAGTATTCTTGTCTCCTACAAGTAATCCAAAGGAATCTTGCAAGTATTTAGTAACCAACAGATCAATAAATTCAACACTTTCTGGTTGGTTTTCTTCTGGTCTTACAACCAACAATTGCATATCATTTTCCAATAAGTTACACGAGAACCCAATGTTAATTGCAGTTTCAATTCTGTCACCGGTAAGAACCCAAAGTTTGATACCAGCTTCACCCAAAATCGAAATAGAATCTGGGACACCAGCCTGTAATCTATCCTCAATGGCTGTTCCACCCAACAAATACAAATCTTGTTCAATTTCTTCATCCAAAAGTGCAATCAATTCATCTCTGGTGTCATCAATAACGTTATGAGCGTCCTTGTAACGTCTTGTCCATTCATTGAAGTATTTCGGGTCGATTTCCTTCTGGGCAATACACAAGGTTCTCAAACCTTCCTTAGCATAATCCTCTAAGTGTAATGCAGTCTTGTGAATGAGTTCGTCATCATTATCTTTAGCCAATCTTTTAAAGATGACATTGTCAGCACCCTTACAAATCAACACGAGGCTTCCATCGGGACGCTTGATAATACAAGACATTCTCTTTCTTGTTGAAGTGAATTGGATAATATCCATCAACTCGTATTCGGATGACTCTCCGTAGATATCTAAGGAGATGTTCTTCCTTACTCTTCTATTAAAGACTATTCCCAAGTCCCTTGCAACAGATACTAAAGCAGCTTCATCAGGAGATTCTGCTTTGAAGTCTCTCAAAGAATTATCGTCAGTATTCTCTTCAGTGACAACAGTGTGGCACAAGGCAAGAGCAAGCATAAACTTTTCATTTGCATCTCTTTGTTCAGTATGTACATCTCCAACAATAGTGTCAATTACGTAGTCATTAGAAACAAAGGTTACTTGGTCGGCACGTAATTGATCATTGATAGCGTGCTTATTAAGATTGTCCATCATGGATTCTTTGTCGCTAGCGATGATTCGTTTCCACTTATCTGCCTCCAGGACAATATCTTTACCTAAGCGTTTGTCCAACCCTTGTTTAGCCTCCGTATAAGCGAGACCATATGATTTTCCGTTGATTGTACACTTTTTAAATTCCATAACATTCTGGGTTAATGTACCAGTTTTGTCACTGAAAACATACTCGATTTGTCCCAAATCATCGGATATATTCCATGCTTTTGGAATACATGGGAAATCCAATTTTTCGTAGTACATCTTGATATCGGAAAAGATAAAGAAAGCCTGAAGAGTCTTGATAATCTCCACCGAGATGTACAAGGAAATAGGGACCAAAGATTGATAAATAATCAAACAAACGAAGAACAAAAGAACACCATTTGCAGCTGGTGTTTTAGCATATGGTTGAAAATCAAAGTAAACCCGCGAAACGTCCTTCTTAGTGTAAAACAACCCATTGATTAACCCAGATACAAAACAAAGGATAAAGAGCAAGGCAAAGTTGATAATGACCGACAAATTAAGTTCAACGGAGATACGAGAAACCTTAGTAGGTGTAATTCCAGAGTTCAACATGATTTTAGTTTCGCTACCGGTATAAATAACCACACCAATGGCCCACTTTGTATTTCTCAAGGTACACCCTCTCAACAAAACACTTTCGTTTGAGATGGCTTCCATTTCATCTGCGTTGACCAAAGAACCATTTGCATCGTAATTTTCATAATGGATAGTGCCTCTGAAAGTATACAAGTTTGGATTTGGAGCATCGCATTCGATCCAGAATTTGGTGTCACCCAAATCTCTTGAGTGGTTCAAATTTTGAGAACCACCACAAGCCAAAGCCAGTTTCGTTTTCAAGTTAGTTTCTCCATCCAAATTCTTGGTTTCAATGTAACAGTTTCCTTCTGGATCAGAAGTTGAAATAATGACAACATCAGCTGGAACTTCTTCGTCTACTCTGACTCTGATAAAGTCACCGACATTGATATCTTTCCAGTGTCTATTTTTGAAGTTGGTAGAAGTATATTGTTCAGGGCTGCTTGAATGTAAATTTTGGATACTTGGGTTAAGTAAACTATTTGGTAAAGGTTTGGCAGGAAATCTGTTGCGTTTGGATTGCTGAGATTGACGTGGTCTTGTTGAAGTGCTCGGTCTACCGGAATACATTTGCGAATTGTATGAATAATCGGATACTACCGTTGAAATACGACGCAATTCGTTTTCTTCCTCGTAGTGTTGTTGACGAATAAATTCTTTCTTAGTCTCCTTTTTGGCAAAAATGTAGATGCAAACTTTGACCAATCCTTTAAAAAATTTACGGTTTACTCTGGAACAACTCTTTTTGAACTGTCTCCAAGTGCTGACATTGGTGTTGAGTACATTTTTGTTATCAAGACCATTAAGCAAATGGACCGGTGAGTTATTCAAGTCATCATCAGACAGACCTCTTTTATAATCTTCAAATGCATCTTTGATTGCTGTGATACACACAATGACAATCAAAGGCACGGCAGCTAACCCAGGGGAAGCAACACCAAAGATTTGAAACGCTCCCAAGATAACCAATACCAAAAAGTAAGTATTGGCGACATTTCTAAATTGAAACAAAATGTTCTTCGGTAAGAAAGAAAGCGGAGTATATTTGGTGGTTCTGATTTTGTTTCGTGGATATTGAAGAACGGGTTGTTGAGTGTCCTTGTAGACGAGATCGTCACTCAAAGGGTGGTTGACATAAACATATCTTGGAATTGTGTTGTACATGTCTTGTAAATATGGGGGTCTGTCGGCGAGACCCTTCTTAAAGAAGAAGCAATGCAACTTGTCCCTAAAGGTAGGAGGAGTTGCGTTGACCATATCTTGAACCGTATATGTGATTGGGATAGACGCTGACGAGGCCGTCTTGTCTAAAGGGGGCTGCGCTCCATTGAAGGTGGCACTGGTTCCACTTTCCTCCCCGTTTGACTCACTTATCCCAGACTTCTTAGAGTTCCTATCAGAAGACTCATCAACATTCGATATAGAATGTGAAGTCATGTTAGCTTCTGTAGTCTGTAGTTTCCGCACACTTATCTAGGCAGTAAATTCGTTGGCGATGGGAAAGAAGAGATTAGAAACTAAAACTCATGGGCTTAAAACGGGAGTCACAAGAAAAATGTTTAGTAAGAAACGTAGGGAAAAAATCGGTAGCCATGCACGTAAATATCCGCATCCAAAAGCACGGAACAATCTCCGTTATTAGGTAGAAGATACGGATGTGGTGGCTAGACCTAGAAACGCTATGAGGTCCCTTGGAGATCCCCAGCAGATCCCCAGGAGGTATCCTGGGTGCTAAGATCTGTATCAATACACGACTGAAATTTCGTGGCCGGTTTTTATCTCAACATCGGCACATTGGTTGATTGTTTTTAAACCGGTAGATACGGATGCGACGGAATTAGCTTTGATCCGTTAAGTTTTGCATGTAATTTTCTCAATATTTACGCCGCATTTGAAGATTATAGTTTGTTATGTAAATATTCATGTAGGCTACTTAACGTAGGTAATGGAGAATATGGGCTCGTAATATTTAGTTTTATGTAATTTATAAAGAATACGACTAAGAGCTATGGTGTTGAGATATAGTTAGTAAGAGCCTGTAGGTTGCAACACGGTCGTTTAGAGCTTACAAGAATTAAAATTGAGCTAAGGGAAGTGTCTGTGAATTAGGGCCAGTTCCGGCTCGTGGTGGTGCATATTCATCGAAGTAAATACTGGCCAAATAATGACCAAATACTGACCAAATGCTGAGCGTAGCGAAGTATTTGTTAATAGAAGACACTGAGCGCAGCGAGGTTTTAGTTATTTAGACGAGTTTATACTGAATACTGAGCAGATAGTAAGTACTAAATACTGACCTTAGCAACTATTTGAGAATTGGAAGAGATTATATAGTGATTAGGGAATAGTGAACTAAATACATATCAGTGAAGTTTTAGTGCATCTAAGTGAATGCTAGTGGTTTTTTAGTGAATCTAAGAGTATCTAAATGACTACTCGTGAATATAAGTGATATAAATGGTATTGGTGATATTGGTGAGATTTAGTGACTTATTGATTACATCTCTTGTTAATACTCTGGCCATATTTTTAGGAGAAAATACACCATTTACTAAGAAGCGTAACCAAAAATATCAATGCGGTGGTCTATTCGATAAATTGCTTAGCTCAAGTGTTATACTCTCTTCGTTCATAGCTCTCTCAGCATTAAAAAGCTGCAAATAATCTGATTTTCAAAGATTTATGTATATTGTTATATGCAGGATATGAACATCGGTAGATTCAGCAACAGGAATAGTGGCCAAAATTGCCTCTACTAATTAAATTGACATTATATTGACCTGGCATAGCACCCAAAATATCATATACTAACTCCCAGTTATATTAATCTACAATTACCCACAATATTCAACCTGGAGTGAAGCATACATTTTTTTACAAATCGTTCGTCGTTCGCACGTCTATCTGGGTTGGCCATGGGTTATTGAATACTCCGCTGCTCTCAGTATTTATATGTGAAATTTAGTATTAGTGAGTCTCCAGGTCTAGTGGAGAATAGTTCAGATCCAATACACATCTCCATAGAAGTTTAAATTGTCTCAGATACCTCTCTTTGTTAGATTGTTTCACAACCTGTCGTAGTTTAGATAGTCTCACATACGTGTCTTAGTTTATACTCTATTCTACTAGACACATAACTATTAGATTTTGTCCTTATAGATCTACAATGGTGATATATATAGCCTCAAGTTACTGCTCTATTAAAATCTAATGCCAGCTTTTGACACACTAAGGGAAGTATCGCAGCTATGATAGTCATATTTAGATATACCATTGGTATTTGATCTATACACAATGTATGAGTATCATGATAATATATAGTATCTTCAATACTTGCGTAGCGGTAACTGTTGTTTATGACCATTTCGAATCATCCTAGCTTATAGAATGGTGAGTATGGACTCATTTTGAGCACACTTAACTTAAAACTATGGGCACCCAATTGCATTTGACAATTTTATAGTCAATCACACTTATCTCGAATTCAACCCAGATGTCACTCTTGATGTTCTTGAATTCTTTTTGATTAGTTATATCTTAGCAGTTGGACAAATCGATCCAGTTGTTAGTTTTGTAGTCGACTTTGCTGTGCAATTTCTGTGATCTGTCTTAAAACAGCCCAAATTTAGTCAACATTATTGCTAAGTCGTATACACAAATTCTACTGTATACATCCATTTAAAACCACACTAACCCTTTCAAAACTAAACTCACCTGGCCCCCTCATGCCATTTGGGTGCGAATTTATATCACTATATGCCGGATTATTATTTCTCGAAACTGATCTGCGCACGACATTTTGTCGACGATATTCCACTCGACTCAACTCAAATTTTCAAACTTTTCACCTCCAGTTTATTCCCCATCAATCAAACAATAATCCACAATGTCTATTGAAGAAATCCCACAAGGTGCTGACATCAATGTCATCCCAAAGAATGAAAAGAAGGCCAGAGAAATGATCAAGAAGCACAACTTGAAGCAAGTCAAGGGTATCACCAGAGTTACTTTCAAGCAAAGAGGTAACTTGATTTACGCCATCGACTCTCCAGATGTCTACAGATCTGCTGCCGGTACTTACATCGTTTTCGGTGAAGCCAAGGTTGACGACATGAACAAGAGAATTGAAGAAGCTCAAGCCCAACAAGCTCAACAAGAAGCTCTCTCCAAGTCTGCTGGTGAAATCTCTGCCACTGAAGACAAGTCTCCAGAAGCTATCACTGCTGACTTACAAGCCGCTTCTTTAGCTTCTGCTCCAGCTGAAGAAGAAGAAGACGAAGGTGAAGTTGACGAATCTGGTTTAGACGCTAAGGACATCGATATCATTGTCGAACAAACCCAAGTCTCCAGAGCCAAGGCTGTCAAGGCTTTAAGAGCTCACAAGGGTGACATGGTCAATGCCATTATGGACTTGTCATAGTTTTTTTATATATAATATAACATTACTTTTCACAGTTGATGTAGTTGTGTAAATCTAGGAATTGCTATCTAATATTACGCAGGAATTATTACATAGTAACGTTCATATATTTACGCTATGTATCTTTTACATTGGGTTCATTAGAAAGAGTCACCTATTCGTTTAAAACTGATCCTATATCTGATTTCTCTTTTGACTCTAAAGATATAGGTTCTTTATATTCATGGTCGGATGGTGGATCTGAGGGATCAATTGGTGCCTCTTTTTCTGCGATCAGTGATTCTTTTCCAGTGGGTGCTTCTTTGGATTCTTTAGTAGTTGGTGCTTCTTTAGATTCTTTAGTAGTTGGTGCTTCTCTGGATTCTTCCTTGGTTGGAGCATCTTTAGATTCTTCCTTGGCTGAGACATCTCTCAATTCATCCTGCCATGTATTTCCATTCAAAAACCCACACTTCAAACATGCAAACTTTGTATTGGCTGGGTTGGTGCAATTTGGAGGTGCAAGACCATTGTGAGTAAAACAATTCACGCAAATCAAAGCGTATCTATTTTCAATAGATTCGTTATTATCCGAGCCAATTAAGAGATCCAAGAGTCGGTCCTGGATTGGTCTGTTCTTTTGTATAGGACCTTGTGGATTTGTTGTCAGTGACTTCAAAGTATTTGGAGGTGGGATTTGTTGGAATTGACGTCCCTGAACAGTTGGAATGTTGGCTCCATTAACTCCAGTAGTCCCATTAATTACATTGGGTCCTCTTGGTCCTTTTGGTCCTTTGGGTACTTGTTTTGCTGGCGTAGTTCTGGCTTTTGGCAAATTCTTCGCTGGGATTTCATTCTTTTCTCCGTATTTGTTCAATAAATTCGCTGTGGTATTGAAATTGGTTATTTTCTTCAACTCTTCAATCTTTGCCTTATGTTTCTCCTTCAAACCCTTCAAACGGTGAGTCCTGTTCTTGGAAAGGAATCCAAATACGGCATGGATCATTTTTACAAGCAAATATCCCATCACAGGATACAATACCACAAGCAATAGCTGACCCCTGCTCTGGCCTCGGAAGAACAATTGGATCTTATTACTGGCCACGTAGTTCCGGGGTATTTGACTGTAATTGTACAAGCACACTCCGACATAGATTAGCACCATGTATTGGATCAACACACGACGAATTGATACATAACGAGTCTTTAAGCGGGTGATTTGTTGCTGAGTGGAGCTGATACTTTCGGTGATATCAGTCAACTCTTTTTCAAACAATTGCGGATCAAAGCCCGACTTTTTGAACAAACGAAACATGATAGATGGGTGGTGGTATTAGATAGAAATGCAAAGTCTCTGAGAGTAATTGGTGGCGTCTAACTGGTATTGATGGATTCTAGATGGTATTTGTGACGTCTAGTGGTATCTAGCACTTATCTGATTCTAAAATGAATGGTGGCGCAAGTACGGTTTAGTGAGAATAAAACGACGAATCTGACACTAGAGCGGTGAGAATTCTTAGGAATGTCAGTATTTGATAGTTAAAAGTTCTGTTGTCTAACCTCCTATGATGTATCCACTATCAATTATAATCTAGAGACTGTCTCTTCCAAATACTAAAGTAAAAATGCCCTCGTCATTTTTTCTGTCGCAATCTAAATGAAATTTCGATTTGTAAAGACCTTTTCGTCACAACTCATCGCTGGTTCAAACTAGTTAAGACTGATAAGAAGTGGGTACGGTATTGCTACGGTGTGATATTGAAGAGTGATCGGACCTACAAGACCAAATATTCCAACTACCAAAAAAAATCTCGCACATCTCCATCTCATCTCATGACATATACAATTGGAGACCGAAGGATAACGCTTGACGATGACTTGTCTCAAGAAGAGAGACAGTTGGTGCTAGCACACTCGAAGTTGTTCAAGTACTGCTTGAACAATGCTGCATACAAATTTCTTATCAACGTAAAGAAAATAATACACTTGTACAGTGACATCATCACCATTTACTCGACGTTACTTCGCAAGATTCCAAACTATGACGACGTCACCATGATGACCAACAAAGTCAAGTTGAATTTGATCAGGTTGGAGGACGATTTGAACAGAGTGTTTGGAGACGATATCGCAGGAACCATGGCTAAGAAAGGGAACTGGGAGGAAAAACATTATTCCAACAATATCCGACTGTTGGCGTTGTTAATCTTGGACTCTTGTATGGAGTCATTTGACGCTATTATCAAGAACCTCAACTGTATTGATATTTTCTTCAATAACTTCAATAATTTGCGGAAACTTCTTATTCCGTATCTAACCAGCCAGACCAAATCGATTGCCAAATCCTTGGGCAAAGCCCACTATTTGTTCAAACTCACCACAATCACCGACGAAATCGTCAATATAACGGAATTGACTCCTCCCATCATTAAACAGTTGCGAAAGGTCGAGAAGATCACCAGTGGCATTGAACGGGAATCGCTAATTCTCGAAACGGCTTTTGCTGCCTTTGATCCATCCTTACAACAATACACGAGTATACTCTTGGGCAGAGCGATTTTGAAACGCACAATCGATGAAAGAGAGTGTCAGATTATTAAACGAAGAGAGGTTTGTTTCAGAGCAGCTGAACATGTGGGAAGTATTCCATTGACAGAGGACCAATCTTCGAACTTTTCCATGGATTATTTGACTCGCTATTTATCTTATGTTGTACTTGTTTTGGTTGCTTTAATAAGTGTGATTGTGTATCGATTGGTGAAAGTTTTATTTGGATAGTGAGAGAGGAGTATTCTTAGAAGTATTCATTACATTCTGACTCTGACTACTACTATCACATTATTCTACTAGGATCCATTTCACTACTATACTTAATAGTCCCATACATTACTGACCAGACATTCAATACGTCAGCTCGTTGATCTTTGATGTCGTATTCTTATGATCATCAAGACTTAATCAAATTGTCCCCAACAACTTCTTCACATTAATTCTCATACATTCTTGCATTCTCACACTACAATCATAATCAAAGACAATTGTACTCTATCCATAATTCTTAGAGTTGTTCATATAGAATTCTTTGAGTTGTTCTAATCATAATTCTTGAAGTTGTTCTTATCATAATTCTAACACAATTCATATATACGGTTTTTCAAGTAGGCACTACGATCTTGGACACTTCAATTCCATTCCTAATACATTATTTTCCTCTTCAGATCTATCTGTTTATCGTTTGTAAGTATTCTTTTATTTTATTTCAGTTGTTGGAAACATCAACTATTTAATTTCCTGCATATACTCCAAAGTTTTGTTCTATAACAGAGGGATGTGGCCCCAAAGAATAACAAATAATAAGCCATCAAACAAGAGATTGACTCAATCGTCGGTGTAATTACGTGTCTAGTTGTTTATTTAATGGTCCCCACGATACAGGTTAGGCTATTACAACTATCAACTGTTTTTTTTCATCGTAATTGTACTTCTATTGTCCATCATGAACACACAGATATACTCAGCAACATATTCAAATGTGCCTGTGTTTGAGTTTGTGACATCGGAAGGTCCAATCATGAGACGAAAACTGGATTCATGGATAAATGCAACTCATATACTAAAGATAGCAAAGTTTCCCAAAGCCAAACGGACGAGAATATTGGAGAAGGATGTTCAAACAGGAATACATGAAAAGGTTCAAGGTGGCTATGGGAAATATCAGGGAACTTACGTGCCTTTGGATTTGGGGGCTGATATTGCAAAGAATTTCGGTGTTTTCGACGAACTTAGACCGATTTTTGAATTCACATACATCGAAGGCCAAACTGACACCCCTCCACCTGCCCCCAAACACAATCATGCTTCCGCGTTGAATATTGCGAAGCGCCAGGCCAATACTGCGGTGCCTGCAAGAAAAACCAAGAGCATTAGTTCTCTACCGAATGAACCTCCAAAGAAAAGAGGACGACCCAAGAGAGTAACTTTGGCAGGAGCTACAGAACCAACCCTTAAACATTCAGATACAACACCTATTGATCATGGCCCAAGTATAGGAACATTCAATAATTCAGGGTCATTCTCAAATCCTGCGCAGCCTCCATCACTAACAAGACAAGATACGGAACAAGATGCCATTCAGGTAATGACTAGCAATATGAACTTGAAAAACGATGACTTGGAGCTTGTAGGAAGTGACGACGACGCTGGACAAGTCAATATCAAAGAAGAGTTGATAGACTCTCAGGAAAACGACTTGATGGGGAGCAAAGAGTTGTTTGGCACTCCTCGAGAATCGTTTGAGAAGATCATTCATAACCATCACAACCTCAACCCCCTCAATAGTTCTAATGGACACGCATCACAACATGACCCATACAGTCTCTCCCAGTACCATCAACCAAGTCTCAACTTAAGTAATGGAGAACAGGTCTATGTCGATTACTTTTCCACCCTCTTGACATATTTCCTCGATGACAATAAAATACGATCGAACATTATTCCAGACTCGATTTTGAATCCTCCCCAACCCAAATCAAAAATCAACATCAACCAGTCAATAGATAATGATGGCAACACCATATTTCATTGGGCATGCTCCATGGCAAATGTTCCTATGATTGAGTTTCTTCTCAATACGTTTGAGATCAGTCCAGATGTCCGCAATACTACAGGAGAGACTGCGTTGATGTTCTTGGTTAAATTTAGCAACTCGTACCAAATCAAAAATGTCCCAATTATATTGCAACTATTGTTGGAATCCATACTTTCGGTTGATAATTCCGGAAAAACCGTTCTTCATCACATTGCTGCTGTTGAATGCGACAAAAAAAATAAAGAACGCTTTGCTAGATATTATATGGAGACCTTGTTCGAGAAGCTACTTGAAGCGCTGGGAAATGATGAAGATGATGCTGTTGAAACAGATCGTACGGATTCTGATGAAATTCACCCTAGCCGCAAAGAATTAATTACCAAATTCACAAATCATCAAGACTCAGATGGAAATACTGCTTTCCATATCGCAGCTTATAATTTGAACAAGTCTTGTATTAAAGTCTTTATCTCCTACCACAAGTATATTGATTTTGGATTGAGAAACTTGGTTTCTTATACAGTTGAAGACTATTTGGCCTCGCACAATTTCGTATTGAGATTGGATCAACAAGATCAAGATTCTTCGGATCAACTAGAGAGGGTAGAATCAGAAGGTTTGAGTGTTTTGATCCCTCAAGATTCCATGAACACACAAAGTTTCGAGAGCCAGCTCTACAACTCCAAAATGGCTGTCAACCTACAAAACACCACCTCCAACTTGATAACGGAGAAACTTACTGAATTGGCCTACACTATAGACAAGGAACTAAGTGAAAAGGACGAGAACATTTTGTCATTCTTTAAAATCTTGAAAGTGGTGAATAAAGAAAAACTGGCCTCTCAAAAGACGATACTATCATATTTTAAACTAGATTACTTGATGGATGACATAGACAAGAGTTCTCAAGAAAGTAATCCGCAAGAGTTGGAAATTGATTTCAACAAAGATCGCATTATCCAAGACGAGATCCATCGCTTAGTAAATGATTTATGTTTCCAGCACTTGCTGAAACAGAAGCAATTAGAAGACCTTTTGTCGAAATACCGCTCCAAGAATGAAAAACTTCAAAAGAAAGAGTTGGAATATTTCGAGCAGAGCGAGTTATTGTCACAAAAGGAAAATCGAAATGGACTATCCGTTGACTCTGTAAGCAAGTTCGATTTAGCCATTGAATTGACTAATGAAATTACGAAAAGAAAATCCTTGATGGAACAACTATACAAAAAACAATTGGAAATTTCCAGTGTACCGCAGGATGAACCAAGTACTGGTGTGGAAGTTGCATCGCCTCCACTGAGTACTTCGAGTACTTCAACTACCATGATAAAGCTGGGACTGTCGATAATTTCCAATTACTCCAGCGATGATAAATTAACAAAGTACTGTAAGTTGATTTCTTTATGTTGTGGAATGAATTTTAACGACGTTGAAAACTCTATTGATATGATAGAGCAGTCTTTACTCAAGTCGGCCAAGTAATTAGTAAGAGACATCAATTTAAAATTGATTATTGAAATGACCAGGCAATATTCATCTACATGGCTCTCATAATCATACTATTGTTGTGCTAAAAAATCTCGTTGATTACATCGTTTCGAACTATTTCGATGCGTGTGTATTGTGCCTTTTTTATCTGTGAATTCATGGATCTCCACAGTATTCACGATTCTAAATTCAATTCGTACAAGCTGACCATTCGATGTTGAAAGTTGTTGATATAATCTGTATATTATTCTATTCTTACTGACTGTATTATTATATGTTTACTATTTTGAAGGCCCTACAAATCAGAAGAATTACATTACTCTCTGAATAATGATTTTAGTCTCAAAGATTCAAGAACTCAAAGATTCAAGAACTCACTGAGAAATATACCCGAAGATTTCTACTTATTCTAGTTATCCCCGAAATATTCTTCTGGAGACTACCTGCCGTGTCTCAAACGGCTATCTTCGGTATCCGAAGATAACTCGCTGTCCCGAAGATACTCCTTGTCCCGTAGATACCCGTTTGCAAATCTCGGTAAACTATTTCGGACCTCGAATGGCTCATAAAATTTTTCAAATGGTCCCGAGAGTAACCGAGATTCCTCAACTAACAGAAAAAAGGTTGCAAAAAAACTTGAACTCGGTTTAAATTCTCTCACGCGCTATGGCACGGACCAAGCTGTTCATTGTATATATATGGCACATTTGCGTGTAATATTAGACAGACCCACCAAGATCAAAATGTCTGATGCGTTTAGTAATAAAACTGATGAGAACAATCAATACCACGAAGAGTTGACTAGCTCGTCGACAAATAACTCCGAAATACCTGTAGCATTTACTGTTTCCAACTATGACAAAGAGTATAATTCCGTTTCTAGGCGAGGCTCCACTAACTCGGTCACTAAGTCGTTGGATATGTTTAGACGAAGCTTAAGGGGAGAAATGAATCTTGAAGACCAGGTATTTTCCGGCTATTCTGTGAAGAGTATCTATGGAGATCTCGATAGTGATGAGATTCAGTTGCAGAGAACAGCAACTAGAGCGACCATTTTAAACGAATTGGTCCAAAGAACTCATGACCAAGATAATAGCGATTTAGAGAGCAAAATCTCAGTATCCCCATCATACACTAGCGCCACATTACCAGAAACTTCAATCCCTATAGCCAACAATGGAGAGGAATTCAATAAAATCGATCCTGAATTGATTACTTGGAACGGCAAGGACGATCCAGAAGACCCAAAGAATTATCTGTTCTATACCAAGTCATATTTGATAGGTTTTGTGTCTCTCTATGCATTGGTTGCACCAATGTCGTCGTCAATGTTGTCACCAGCCATGTCAGCAATATCTCACGATTTCCATATCACATCTGAAGTGATTTCATCGATGGTTGTTTCTATACAAATCCTAGCATGGGCACTTGGACCGTTAATTATTGCTCCTTTAAGTGAACACGACAATATAGGAAGAAAGCTTGTTTTAGATGTGTCAGTATGGATGTCATTTTTGTTCAATCTTGGATGTGCCTTCTCCAAAAACACCCATCAAATGATGATTTGCAGATTTATCGGGGGATTATTTGGATGTGTTCCTTTAAATGTTGGAGCTGGTGTCATATCTGACTTATTTGATGCAAAATCTAGAAACGGTGCTTTGGCAGGATATTCTTTGGCTCCATTATTGGGACCAGTGATTGCACCATTAATCTCAGGCTTCATTATAGAACACAAACCTTGGAGATCGGTATTCTATGTTTCATGCATATTTAATGCCTTTGTGGCGATCACTGCAACCATCTTCTTTAAAGAAACATACGCTCCTACTCTTTTGAAAAGAAGAGCCAGTAAGTTGAGACGTGAAACTGGAAACCAAACTTTACACACTATTTATGAAATTGCTGACGGTGAAACGACATTGGGTAAAATGTACTTGACCATGACCAGACCAGTTCAGTTATTATTCACGCATCCTATGATTTTTGGATTAGGTTCGTTCATGGCATTTACTTATGGGTTCATGTACTTGATGATCATCACATTTCCACGTGTTTTCACCATTAACTATGGATACAGCAAAAGCGTCACTGGATTAATGTACATTCCCATGGGTGTTGGTTTTACCCTTGGAGTATTTGTGTGGACATTCCTCATAGGAAGAGTTTATACCAAACTCACAGAGAGAAACGGAGGTGTTGCTAAGCCTGAGTTCAGATTGCCGTGTCTCTTTGTATCGTCACCTTTAATACCAATTGGTTTAATTTGGTTCGGCTGGTCGGCCCAATTAAAATTGCATTGGATCATGCCTGGCATTGGTTCAGGTCTTTTTGCATTCGGTTTGGTTTGTGTTTTCCAAACCTTACAAAGTTACCTTATAGATATGAATGTTCGGTATGCTGCATCTTCTGTTGCGGCCGCTGCGTTGTTTAGATCTTTATTTGGTTTTTCATTCCCATTATTTGCTGGCAAAATGTACGACCGTTTAGGCTACGGGTGGGGAAATACCATGTGTGGTATAATCGGTTTATTCTTGGGAGTTCCATTTCCTATTTTTTGCTATATTTATGGTGAAAGAATAAGAAACTGGGCCAACAAGAGGATAGAAAGAGACCAAATAAAGAGAGATCAAAGAAACTTGCAACGGTTGCAAAAATTGGAGGATGAAAAATAATTATATAATTATAGAATAGAATATGAGTATAGAATTATGAATACAATAATATTAGCGATTATAAGATATAACTATAAATATCACAATAACTATAACTAGTATAAGAATTTATTGAGTATGAAGGTTAAATTTCAGAATAGAGGATATCGAATTTCAAGATGAAGAATAGAATATATGGATATGCGAATCTAATTGAGTAAATTACATTCCTATCTCGTACTTAATAATATGCTCTACTGTATATCATTGGAATTATAATTAGAACTTCGGATACGTTTCTAACTTAATTCGTAAGTCCGGATGGCTTATATAATCGCATACAAGTTCCAAAAATTTCCTATTGAGGAAATTAAGATAAAACAATTCAGTTCGTATTCGGGCCGTGCCTCACTCTAGCCGACGTTGTTACATAGGTTTTTGGGGTAACAAGTGTATCTATGGAAGATGTGCTATAGCAAACTCCACAGAGAACAAAAGAACAATATGATGAACAATGCTCACGCGCAATTCGAGTAACCGTAATCGAAGCTTTTCTTGAAGAATCAAATGAGGAGAGTGATCATGAGACATGTGAGGTTATACTTTCCAAATACATTTTCTCCAACGAAGTGTCTAAACCTTATCCAAGGTTTAGCGATGGCTTAGATGCTTGGGAGTACAGAATATAGTGCAGCTAGACCCAAGATTTCGCCTACTTCTGACTCAGGAACTGGTCTCCAAGGAAAATTATGCAAGCCAAAAACCGCTACAAAATTGACATATTAGGCAATTAATTGTAGTAATGTTAATACTCTGGGTACACTTCCGCTTTGAGAAAATACTGCGATTTCTTATATTCGTCTCGGACCGGAAGGATGTCTAATACGTCAATCTTATATAAGAGAAGACGTTTCTTGACTGTTATATCGTTTTATCTTCCTCTCTATCTCCATCTTCTTGTCATCTGCTATGAAAATTTCATTTCTTGTGTCAGCATTTTTTTTGCAGCTATTTTACGTAGTGAACGCAGCTCCCAATCCAAAACCTCTTATTCCGGAATTAGATCCATTCTATACTCCTCCAAAAGGGTATGAGTCTACTGACCCTGGGACTGTGTTGAGATCCAGAAAAACACCTCACAAGCTAAGAAGCATCTATTTACCCTTGAATGTTAAAGATAGTTGGCAGATTTTGGTGAGATCAACGGATTCCTTTGGCAATGCAACTGCCATAGTCACTTCTGTCATTGCTCCATATAATGCTGACCCTTCTAAAATGGTATCATACCAATTTGCTGAAGATGGTTCCAATACCACATGTTCTCCGTCGTATTCAATACAATTTGGAGCACAGTTTGTCGCAGGTCTTGAAATTCAGTTTGAAATGTTCTACGTGTCTACGTTGTTGGACAAAGGTTACTACATAGTACTGCCGGATTATGAGGGTCCAAAATCAGCATTTACTGCTGGAAGAAATGCGGGCCAGGCTACTTTAGATTCTCTTCGTGCAGCATATACCACAGCAAATATGACTGGTCTTGATCCAGACGCAAAAACTGCCTTGTGGGGCTACTCCGGTGGAACTATTGCTAGTGCTTGGGCCACTGTGCTTTTGGAAGACTATGCACCTGAATTAAAGCCCAAGTTGCTTGGAGCTGCCCTTGGTGGTTTTGTTACAAATATCACGGCAACTGCTGAGGCTGTCAATGGTGATCTTTTTGCTGGTTTGATCGCAAATGCAATTAATGGGTTACAACAAGAATATCCCGAGCTTGATAAATATGTCTTGAGTAAAATTAGGCCATCCATGCTTGAATCGTATAACTATGCAAAGAAAACCTGTATTGTTGGTTCAGTTGTTCATTTTGCAAAACATGACTTCTTTGGAGGTAATGCAAGTTACTTTCCTATGGGTTGGTCAGTCCTAGACGATCCAATCCCTCGTAAGGTTATCAGTGAAAATACTTTGGCTTTGAAAAATAATACGGAATATCCTCATATACCGATCTTTATATATCATGGTTTGTTGGACCATGTTGTTCCACATAAAGATGCCCAGAGAGCCTACGATAATTGGTGTAAGTGGGGACAAGCACAATCAATTGAATTGAGCTCAGATATGACAACCGGTCATATCACTGAATTTGTGGAAGGGGCACCAGCTGCTCTTGTTTGGATCGAAGACAGATTTAAGGGGAAACCAACGGTGAAAGGTTGTAAAGATACAACCAGATTCAGTAACTTGCTTTATCCTGGAGTCAATAAAACCTTCGTTGACCTTCTACACGGGGTAACGAGCGCTGTTTTTACTAAGCCTCTTGGTCCAAACGGTGAAAATATTACAACGAAAGATATTGAGATTATGAAGAGAGATTACCTCGCTTGGTGAAGAGGTCAGAACAAATAAGGAAGTTCCAAAATTTGCACCCAAAATTTTCCAGGTTGAGAGTATAGAGACCTGTTCTCTCGTTGTTAACATGGATTCCATAGTAACTGCGCGGTATTGTGCAGAGATATGAAACTGTGGAATTCGATTTAAAAACTATAATCGGAGAAACTCCCATTGTTGTACTTTAACGAGATTTTTTTCACAGTTCTGCAATAATTTACAAAATTAGATTCGAACACAATTCACTTCAAAGATTAGTCTCAAAAACGAGGCAGTTCAGGAACTGCTTTATATTTATTATACCTTGCAACAATTAGATTTAAAATACCAAATTAGTTTTCCTAAATATATAAAATACATTATATTTAATTTATTCATTTTCAAACCAAAAAGCACTAGCTAGAAATAATTCTGAATTGTATATGTTTGATTTCCCCAGTTTAATCTTTGTTCGATTAAGGTTGCATTTTTTGAATCGGAATATGCCAATATCTCCTAGATCTTGTAATTTGTTGAATGGTTCTACAAAGAATATTATTGCGGTACTGATGTTTCAAAAAAAATGAAATTATAAACCATTAAGCCTAGATCCCAGACAAAAAAAATTCTTAGACTCTTCATTCTGGGAAGTTCTTTTATAGAGAATATTCAAATCAGTTGATAATTAACTTGTAGATCACTTCATACTTCGTATATTAGTGACAATGATTTAGATGCAGTATCAAAAATCACAAGTTTAAAATCAGTACTACTTACTCAACCAGTATGGAGCATACATTACAGGATATAACAACATTGGTCGATGTGCTAACCATCGACGAGCTACAGCCATTTCCATTACCAAAATCTATCGAATCATTACCGTCCAAAAACATCGAAGAATTCATCAGCAACAATGAGCTTGTGGGGGGATACATAAAGTCTCTCAAAGGATATCACAAGAAAAGAACCGAGATTCTTGACAAACTACAACTGATAAGTACAGTCCAAGAAACCATAAGTAAATTGATACACGACTATGTTGAATTGAGTCAAAAAATGGTGGATCATATTAAATCAATCCAGCAAATGTATCAAGAATTCACCAATTTGGAAGTGATTCAATATCAACTACTATCGTCGAACTTTAATCAAGAGTTTTTGATCAAAAATAAGTTTTCAAAGTTGATTGCAGCGAACCATCAGGAATCCATAGAAGTGCTGAAGAAATTGAAAGAAACAACGTCAGAAACCGACTTTAATAATTCGTTGGCTCTATTCAGGGCTAGTCGAAAGTCATACCATTTACGAAAGGAAAAGCTTAATAGATGGAACGAAGAAAGAGTCAGTGGGTTTATTTAGAGAGTGAGTGTATTTATTTAGAGAGCGAGTGGTTTATTTACAGAGAAACTGGTCGAATTACAGAGTAACTGGTTTATTTCGAGAAACAGGCTGGTATCCAAATGACAAGAGTCAGATTTACTCATATTCAAATGTACTGATTCAATTGTCTAATAAAACAATATATCTTTAACTAAGGGACACTACGAAATTGAGGTGTATCAGAATACCAAATAATCTCCATGATAACGTTAACAATCAATTATCAACAATTGATATTCCGTAATTGTCTATAATACCGAGGATGCGAGAAACCAGAGTCCAGGGTTCAAGATTATTTTTGTACTAAGACTATTTTAGTACCAAGAGTATTAGAGTGCTAAGAATGCTGGAATATTCACTTAATAATAATCGATATCAGAACGACGCTGGTTTAAACGTGGCCATCTGTCGTCCCTCGTAACTCTCGTATCTGTTGGATCCCTTAGTTAAAAGTTGAATCTATTACGACACGAAAATCCTATATTCAATTGCAACTGCACTACCTTGTACCAAACTCCATCCCCTCGTAAAGTAACCTTAGTTCCCCTCGTTCGAATGTTGGACCCTGTACCCACCAATAAGCGGGCCTAAGAGCGAGGAAGTAAGAAAGGTTGAATTTACTGATAACTTACGGATACAAACAAAATCAATGATTGTGAGAATCATGTGAGGGTTCACATAAGCACAGTAGCCATAATTGTTCCACTATCTCCGAAGATAAACGATTCGAATGGAACATTTTGGTAGATACACACGACATATGTGAGGGAAGGTTATCACCAGGTGTAATCTGTTACATCGCAAAATTGAACTGAACCATAAAGTAATTTGGCTTCGGGCGGCCATCTAGATTTTAAGATATGGAGAACCATTCTACTGAAGGAAGAATTGGTGTTTTAGCTTGTCGTCAAATTGATCTAGAGTATCCGCGTGATATTTGGAGTGATATTTGAGGTGATATTAGGAGTCATAATGAGTACTAAGCTTACACAGTCGGTCCATTCGGAATTGAGTATCCTAAAAGTTAGCAGTAACCTCTCGTGATTGCGAGAGTACAACTCACTCCCAGAATTGCATCAGATAATATGATAATCGCTCAGTTGCTCTCCACTGATAATCTCTCTACTATGGAGGTTCCATTGGATATATAAAAGATAGTATAATAATACAATGGGCCTCTTCGTAAAATTACAAGTTCCCGTTATCCGGACCACGTAGAAATATGCCCAAGCTTATACGCGGGGCCATTCCAACGTCCCAACCCATTCTAATAGCGGTGGGTTCATGTGTAAAGAAAGGCTCGATTTTCGGAGTTTGAGACCGAATCCGCCCGAATAAATTAATCGAAAATTTTTCCCAAACCATCCTAATCAACGAGAATATTTAAACTATTCAATCCGCTAGATCCAGTAAACATTGGGGAAATTCAGTTGTTGACAAGTTTTAATAGATTTGACAATGTTCTCGAGAAACTCAACGAGATTATTCTCCTCAGCCGCCAGGGTTTTCAGTGAAAACAAGGTTGTTGTAAAGCCTAGAGGTGGGTTTAGAAAAGCATGGAGATACACCGTAGGAATTTCTTCCTTAGCAGTAATTGGTTCTTTCGGAGCTCTCGGCTACAAGGTTTATAACGAATCTCATCCAGCTGATCAATTGAAGCAAGTTCCTGTTTTTGAAAACGGTCAAAAGAAGAAGACTTTGGTCATCTTGGGTTCTGGTTGGGGTTCCATTTCTTTATTAAAGAACTTGGATACTACCTTATACAATGTTGTTGTTGTCTCTCCTAGAAACTATTTCCTTTTCACTCCATTGTTGCCATCGTGCCCAACTGGTACTGTTGAATTGAGATCAATTATTGAACCTGTGAGATCAATCACTAGAAGATCTCCTGGTGAAGTCATCTACTTGGAAGCCGAAGCTACCCACATTGATGCTGTTAACAACAAGGTTACTATCAAGCAATCGACCACTGTTCACTCCGGTCATTCCGGTAAGGATACTTCCTCTGCAAAGTCTACCGTTGCTGAATACACTGGGGTTGACGAAATCACCACCTCATTGAACTATGATTATTTGGTTGTTGGTGTTGGTGCCCAACCATCTACATTTGGAATTCCTGGTGTTGCTGAACATTCTACATTCTTGAAGGAAGTCAGTGACTCTATTACTATCAGAAAGAGATTGATGGATGTTATTGAAGCTGCCAATATCTTGCCAAAGGGTGATTCCGAAAGAAAGAGATTATTGTCTATTGTTGTTTGTGGTGGTGGTCCAACTGGTGTTGAGGTCGCTGGTGAATTGCAAGATTACATTGACCAAGATTTGAGAAAATGGATGCCCGAAGTTGCCGGTGAAATCAAGGTTACCTTGGTTGAAGCCTTGCCAAACGTTTTGAATATGTTCAACAAGAAATTGGTCGACTACACTAAACAAGTTTTCAAAGACACAAACATTGATTTAAAGACAAACACCATGGTTAAGCAAGTTAACGACAAGAACGTCGTTGCTCAAGTTAAGGACAAAGATGGCTCGACCCAAATCATCGACATTCCATACGGTATGTTGATCTGGGCTACTGGTAATGCTCCTAGAGAAATTACTCGTAAGTTGACTACTCAAATCGAGGAACAAAAGAATGCTAGAAGAGGGTTATTGGTTGACGACAGATTATTACTTGACGGTTCCAGCAACATTTTTGCCCTTGGTGACTGTACTTTCACCAAGTACGCTCCAACTGCCCAAGTTGCTTTCCAAGAAGGTAACTTTTTGGCTAAGCACTTTTCCAAATTACACGAAATGGATGCCATCAGGTACCAAATTGCCAATCCAACCCCAACCGACAACACCGAAAGATTGGCTAAGAAATTGGTCAAGATCGAAGAAAAACTCCCAATCTTCAAGTACAACCATCAAGGTTCTTTAGCCTACATTGGATCTGAAAGAGCTGTTGCTGATTTGGTCTGGGGTGACTGGTCCAACGTCACTTCAGGAGGTACTTTCACCTTCTTACTTTGGAGATCCGCTTACATTTACATGTGTCTTTCTGCAAAGAACCAAATCTTGGTTGTCATGGATTGGTTCAAGGTCTCTATTTTTGGTAGAGATTGTTCCAAGGAATAAACAAACCAAACCTATTTAATTCGCTCGATCGTGCTGTTGTGCTAAAGCCCACTTTATAACCTAAGCTGGGCACTTGGTCAAGCGATACACTTATACCACTAGTCCGTTTCACTAGTCCTACTGTCTCTTCTACCAAATGCTAGTTGATAGAACTACTCCTGTTCTTCTATGCTATGGTTATGCAACTCTACTCTTAGTTCCATAGACTTCGTACATATTCAATTTAATAGCTTAATTTTTAACAGCCATATTAGGTAGTGTGGAGTACAATTCTTGACTATCAAAATTGTTGCAGCCAAATTTCAAACCTGCTGCAACAACAACACTGACGACATTATGAATAGTTTTGAACTTAGAAAACTCTCTGTTCGTAGGGACGATGGTTCTTGGTTTCACTATCCTCAAAGATCAGGGTTGGTGGCCTATTTTACTACTTTAACGTACCAACAAGAAGTTAACTTAACCATCAGTTGTAAAGGTACCATCTTGGTAAGTACGAATTCTCATAAATCTTAAAAATCTTAGAATCGGGGAACTCATAAGCTAACTCCAGGAAAAATATTCATTGAAAGAAACAAGTAGTTCTAAAACCTCTGTCATAGCAAAGTATCCTTCCATAGGCTACAAAGAGACTTCGGTTTTTGGAAAAGTACTCAAGAGATTTCAGATATCTTTTGCTAGTCAAGACATATTTGAAGAATGCTTCACGTACATCAGAGATGACTTAAAATTGCCTTCCGTAGATTTGGATAAAAAGATTCAACAAACAACTGTAACCCCAATTAGTCCTGAACAAAGTCAGGTTCAGAACTCTGCTAGTTTTAACGATACTTCATACATTTTCCCTTATACGAATATCCAGCAAGAAACATTTCAAAACGATTCCTTTTTTAGTCAGGCACAAAATGACTCTTATCAAGGAAATGAAGGTTCACAGAGACCTGGAATTGATCACCATTCACAAATGGGGCAAAGTCTAGATTATCAAAGAATTAATTTGCAAGAAAGTTTCCCATCAAATGCTCAAAGGAGGGCCACAATTAATAATTTAAAAAGTAGTCAGATAGGAAATCAGATAGGAAATCAGATAGGAAATCAGATAGGAAATCAGATAGGAAATCAGATAGGAAATCAGATGGGAAACCACTTTCATTCTGCTAGTCAACATCCAATGAAATCTACTGCGCCTTACAAAACTTTCAGCTATAGTCAACCAAGTTCTGATCCCTCTGCTACTCAAAAAGAAGGTACCCAACAAAGACCTACCAACTATTTGCACGGACAGCCAAAACCCAGCAGACAACTGCCTAGTAAATTAAAATCGACACACATCAGAGAATTTGCTAGAGGGCCCAGGTCTAGGGTACCTGTTCAGAATAAGATGAGATTTTGTCACAATCTTCAAGAATCTACAACAGCTCGAACTAGGAGAGGATCTTTTGTAAGCCATTATCCTGACCCGGAGACCCATACAACAGAAAGCCCATTTTCAACTTTGAATCCTTTGCGGTATATTCCTTATAAACCTGATTATGAAGAATCCATATTCGTACCCCCAACGCAGATAGAATATAGTCAGAATCCTGAAAACTTCTTACAGAACTACAATCACAACCTCTCTTCCTCGAACCACAGGTACTCTATGGACCATGTATGTTCACAACTTGAAACCCCCTTCAAGGATTACAGTCACGACGAATTGAAGGAACTGATCATAAAATTGTTGAAGAAGGAAGATTTTATAGAATTCGTGTTAAAAGTTGATCGCATTATCGAAGAGCTGGGTTAGAGAAACACCGAATATTAGTTAGGATCTATTTCGAACTCGAGTTCGTCTATCAACTATTCTATTTAAGGTATACTAATAATGAATTTTAACCCATTGCTTGACTACTAGTCCATCTTCCAAAGTGATTTCTTCTGGTTTGAGTTCATACCTGTACAACCAAGGAAAGAATCTAAACCTGAAGAACCAGTACAAGATGCAAGAAAAGATAATGCAAAGTGACACCACAGCATATGATGGCCAGTTTTGCATTCCTGCTGGGTTGGGACTTGTCTTTGACGCTAAAGGCGAAACTATCAAATAACATGTGATGATCAAAACCAATGTGGTTCCAACTAAGCTTGATCTGATCGGTGCCCTCAACTCAGGATACCGTCTTCTGATAATGAATATCCCCAAAGCAACTAGCCCAACAACAATTTGATTAGGATACCCTTCTAATGCTACAATGTAATTGTAGATATCACCTTGGGGACAAACAATAAATATGACTGTGGTGATGGAAACACTCAAAAGTAAAGCTGGAAGTGGTGAGCCGAATGGCCAATTTGAAGACATAAACCTCGAGAATGGTAAATATCCCTCACGAAACACTTCTTGACTAGCTCTTGAGATGGTATACATCACGACAAACACATTTCCACCAGCACAAATGGCAACAGCTAACGTTAACAATTGTCTACCTATTCTATCACCAAAAACCTTTTCAAAAAGAATCGAGCCCACAAGAGTTCCTCCATTTGCCAATTCATCCGAGGGAATAACCACTAAATATGCAAGGTTTGTGAAGAAGTAGGTAATGGAAATAATCGCCAACGAAGTAGGTCCTGCGATTTTGAACGTACGGATGGGATCTTGGATCTCGTTTGATACTGTATGAATTGCGTTCCAGCCGCCAAATGCAAAAGTTCCCTTAATTATTGCGCTTGCAAAAGTCGAAGAAGATACGTTACCTTTAACAGTGAAGAACTCATCCCAATGTAAATTGGAATCGATTTGCGTAATCGTTGATGGGAAAAACACCACATATATACCTGTTCCCACCATTACCACCATTAAGGCTAATTTCAATATGCCGATGAAATTTTGAATCCTCACACCATGATGAACACTTATCCCATGCATGCCAGCAGCAAAATAGAGAAAGATCAACCCGGTGAGCCTGGTTCTGAAATCAGTAGTTTCAACACCAATTGCTCTTGAAAAGTACTCTCCAAACACCAAAGCATTAGAGATAGTGAATCCAAACGCAACAGTATACACCGAAAATGCCACAGTCGCTAACAATCTCGGCTTCTCATAGACAAATTCAAGAAACACCTTTGCACCGCCACTTCTCGGAACTAGAGATCCCATCTCTAGATATATATACAACCCACTGAAAGCCAAAGCTGCTGCAATAAACCACGACAAAAAGAAGAGAAATGCAGACCTGCCACAATCCTCATAGATACCACTAGCCACACCAAATATCCCACTACCAAGAATCCGTGATACAAATAACACTATAGTGGAAAACAATCCTAAATGCCGTCCTTGGGGCATATCCTCAATATCGTTTAGATATGCTACCTCTCCGTTCAACTGGATCGATGGGTCGTTATAAGGTGTGGATAGATCATCTTTAGGTAGTAATTGCGTGGAGCTTGAATCGGTTCCGACTTCCAAACTGTCAACTTCAAATAGCAATCCTTTCTTATCAAGATCCGACATTGCAATTGGAGGTTGGACGTCTTCCGGGTGGTCCATTGGAATTTGCGATTTTGCCTTTTATATGGTGTTTGGAAAGTCTATTTTCTGTGGCTGATAAGGTGATAAGAAGAAACGGTAAGGGGACGAACGAGAGAGTAAAAGGAAGAATTGGCGAAGGCGCTCAAAAGCGAAGTTGCTAGAGACAAAGATAACTTCAGAAAAAGCACAAGATGATGTTTCAAGAAGTTGAAGCTTAGTTGGCGTAGGCTCTATTGCTTGAATATAATAAAACATATTTGCTTAACCAGAATTGATGAGAAATTGATAACTTAGAAAAGTCGATTTCCTACGGCATATTTGATACATTACAACTGGATGATCTGATAAATACGTAGTAAAAACAAATTGGTAATAGGTGTATTTATATTTGGAGTATGTAAATGAAGTATGGTAAAGGAAGAAAGAGTATGAACTTTTTTGGAGCTGAGCAAGTGAGGATCCCCAGTGATGATCTCCCAGTGATGATCTCCCAGTGATGATCTCTCAGTGATGATCTCCCAGTGATGATCTCCCAGTGATGATCCCCAGTAATGATATCTCTGCTTTTAGTGAGGATCCCAGTTTTTATTGACTCCTTAATACGCTCCTTATATGAATGGTTTGCTCGCACTCTTGCACTCTGCTGCCGTAATTGAGCGTACTTTATATATTCGAAGTGCACACACAAATATATTTCTAGGATATTTTATAAAATGCGTTTGGTTCACCTATGGCAGTGTATCTTCACGTTGTCACTCTTTCGATATTTTTACCCTCCTACGCCGTCACTATATTAACAATGACGACTTCTTGATTTTCTACCATTTTTCAGTGTATGAGAGACGAATATATTTATTATAAAACGTACCAGTTAATGGTAAGACAGTAGCTGAGCTAAACTGAAAAATCTTTGGGCCTACAAAAAGAATTCTTCGGATCTACTAAAAGAAAGTTGTTTCTATAGTTCCTTCGGTGGTGTTGACACCACCGGGCTACAGCGAAGCTTCTATCTAACTGATCTGGATCATTTGACTTTTCAATTCCGCTATACATGTGAAATTTGGCTGCGAAATATCAGAATTTCAAAATTTCAATACTTCAATTTCTTTGCTCATAATTCTCACTTTCCACAGAGTATTTAAAGATGCAATATTCACTATTCAAAACTCTTCTAGTTTACATATACCTCTTTACGCTCAGTTTTTGCACGTATACCTCAGAGCCTTGAAATATCCTTCAATCTAATCAATTTTCTTAATAATATTATAGTTCATGGCATATATAGCACTCGATCATTATTCCTAAAGAAATATTTGAACAATATCTAGGGATGAAAGCTCTATACTACTCAGTCTCTATCATCACCACAAAACACTAAGAACTCTTAATTGAGCCATCCACCTATCTTTCTTTATATTCTCAAAATCATCAGAGGATCAACTCATCTACAATAGATCTATAATTATATAATATTATAATATATAACATAGAAGGTACAACGGACGAATATTTAAATGTATCAAATGCAGTAGAAAGGGAACAAACAATTAATTTTTATTATTTTGTTTGTTCTTCTTTTCAATGTAAGCCTCTTTGGCGAGTTTGATCAAAGAATCCAACTCACCACTATTCTCACACATACTATAGAACAACGACGTTTTATCGGCAATCAAGACATAAGGATTTTCATACTCAACGACCCTACCGGCATCCATGACCAAAATTTTATCATAATCGATGATAGTTCTCAATCTATGAGCAATGGTTAAGATGGTGGAGTTTGAGAATTCTTCTCTAATAGTTTGTTGAATCATGGAATCCGATTTGTAATCGATAGAACTGGTTGCTTCGTCAAGAAGAATAACCTTGGGGTTTTTAAGAAGTGAACGACTCAAACAAACCAATTGTCTTTCACCTTGGGATAAGTTTCCTCCTCCCTCGGCGATGGAAGCATCGAGTTTCAAGAATTTGTTTTGATTTTCTCCTTCGGGAGAACCAGCGACTTCTGATGGTCCAATCAAGTTTACTCTTCTCAAAGCTTCGAAGATTTGTCCATCAGTGTACTGGTCAAATGGATCCAAGTTGCTTCTGATCGAACCTGCAAACAAGGTAGGATCTTGTGGAATAATGGTGATAGCTTGACGTAAATTCTTTAAACCGATCTTGGTGATATCCACTCCGTCAATCAAAATCGATCCTGTTTCAGGATCCAAGAATCTGAAAAATGCTGTGATGATTGTAGACTTACCGGCACCAGTACGTCCAACAATACCAATTTTATGGTTTGGTTCGACGTCAAAGGAAACATTCTTAATGACTCGTGGCAATTCCGGCGAGTATCTCAATGAAACATCCTTAACCGAAATAGACCCGGTTTCTGGCCATGATGCAGGTGGAGCAGTTTCTGGAATTTCGTATGGTGGTTCCTGTTCGACTTCAAGATATTCTTGTAATCTTTCAACCGAGTTCATGTTCATTTCAATGTTGGCATAGAGACGAACAATCCATAAGGCACTTTCAGAAAATGCAATAGCATACGATAATGACAAACCGGCCAAACCAGCATCAATCTTTCCAATAGACAACAATACAAACACACCAGAAAAAAACATGACTAAGGATCCAACAGCATCAATACGGAAGGATAACCATCTGTTGGCTACCCATAAGTAAAAGAATGGTTTGTTGTTTTCATCGATTGCCTTCAAGTTTTGTTTCATGAATCTAGATTCAATACCATAGGCTCTAATAGTTGCAACACCAGCCAAAGATTCGGAAAAGTGTTGGTGGATAGGAGACTTAGTGATGGATTCATATCTCTTCAATTCTCTAGAAAGAGCAAGGTAAAAGACACCAACCAAGTAATACAAGAACGAGATGACGACAGCAAATATCAAGAATCCTGGAGTGATAATTGTAATCAAGAACAACGTAGAGACACATTGAACAAAACAGATAAACACACCTTCCGCAAATGGAGTTAATTCTTGATCGACAGATTCAATATCTTTGGAGAATCTATTCATGATACGTCCTATCGGGGTCTTATCGAAGAATCTCAACTTGGCTCTCAAGATAGTAGTTAATACTTGTTTGAAAATTCTGTTAGATGCTCTGATACCGGCGAAGAATGTAATAAAGACTCTGAATGAAGCAAAGATAGCATAGGTGACACCGATAATCGCATAAATAGAAATATAATAGAGTGATCCATTTTCTTCTTTAAATGAATTAACGGTTGAAACTGCGGACGAGTATAATGAGTAGCCTCCCACAAAGGTACGGACAACTGGTAATTGGGCAACTTGAGTGGCATCATAATGAGTTCCAATAGTAGCCATGGAAATTGTGTTCATTAAAGCACTGGTACGTTCAGAATTCAACGACCAATTTCTTAACCACCAGGTTTGATACATGAAGATAGTTTGAGAAATTGCAAACGCCAAAACGATTGTAATCCAAGTTGGGTAACCACCGAAAACTTTCGCGTAACCAGAGTACACCTTGAGATCAACTACACCCTCAGACTTAGATTCCTCTTCAGTCAATATACCATCTGTTTTCTTGTTATCATCTTCGTTCACTTCACCTTCAACAGCCTTCAATTTCAATTCGATTTCAGCGGCCCTGGCTTTTAAGTCAGCGTTTTTGTCGTCCAAAGATTGTAAGTTAGTAGTAGATTGAGAACGAGAGTTGATAACAGAAGACTTGACCAAGTCATCGTCACCTAAATCTCCACTGGCTAATAATTCATCAGGGCTACCTTGGTTCTTAACTCTACCATTTTGCATAGAAATAATCCATTCGGCTTTTTGTACAGTAAGAGCAACATTATGTGATACCAAGATACAAGTTCTTCCGTCCATCAATGGACCAGAAATACAGTTTTCATAGATCCACAAAGCAGTGTGAGAGTCAACAGCAGATAAACAATCATCCAATAAAACATGTCTGGAGTTGGAGTACAAGGCTCTGGCCAAAGAAACTCTTTGTTTTTGACCACCAGATAAAGTAATACCCTTTTCACCAACTTCAGTAGAGTCACCAGCACTTAAGATTTCAAAATCACGAGTTAATCCACAGGCTTCTACAACCTTGTCATAACGCTCTTGGTTGAAAGGAGAAGCAAAAATGATGTTATTTCTAATGGTTTCATTCAATAACCAGGCAGATTGTGAACAGTAAGCAACAGATTCAGTCAAACCAGTTCTAGGATCAATGACCAAGTCATCTCTTGGAATAATACCAGGTAAGAAGACTTTCCCGTCGGTTAAATCCATTTCACCCAAAAGAGCCAACAACAAAGAAGTCTTACCAGAACCAGTAGGTCCAATAATGACATTCAATTTACCAGCCTTGAATTCAATATTCAAGTCTCTCAATTTGAAGTCATTTTCTGATTGAGAGTTCCATGAGAAGGAAGCATTTTCAAAACCAATGTATGGAGAGTTTGGTCCAGATTCTTGTCCCAATTGATCGTATTTATGAGTTTCTTGTTCATTCAAGAAATCATCGACTCTGTCCAAGGATACCTTCGATTGGATGACGAAGGCGGTCATATCAGACAATTGATCTAACGGAGATCTTAACAAAGTGAACAAAGATAAAGAAGTGAAAGCAATAGGAGCAGTCAAGGTTCTTCCTTCGATAACAGTGTAGCAGTAGAAAGAAAGTAATGTAATCAAGGTTGGGGTGATAAACCACATGAAACCTCCCAAACACCACATAGCGGATCTGAGTTTCAAGTAGTATAACTCTTCATTTCTAACTTCCATTACACTTTCAAAGAATTTATCTTCCCAAGCGAAGAATTTAATAATCCTGATACTCTGGAAAGTTTCATTCAACTTTTGAATTCTCTTGTCGGTAACTCCCAACATATCTTTCTGTAATACCGCAACCCAACTGGCGATTTTGTAGTTAACAGGTAACAAAGCAACGATCGAAAGGGAACCTACCAAAGCAGACCATCCCAATAATCTGTAAAGCAAAATAATACAGATAATGATCATCAAAATGGCTCCAACAAAGAAATGTAAGTAACCACAGATTTCTGAGACTTTGAAAGCATCAATAGCCATCAAATTGATAATGGCACCCAATTCCGCGGTTTTCTTCTTTGGTTCTTCATCAGTGGACTTGCCTTCTTCAACGTCCGCAGCTGTTTTAGATTCGTCAGTAGATTCTTCTTCTTCAACATCAGCGACGGTTATCTTTCTTCTTAAAGCTTTTGCATATACTTCACCAATAATAATAGCCTTCATTCTAACACAAACTCTTCTACCTAAGAAAAGAGAGCATCCTGAAGATAACGAGTCAAACATCTTGAAAATAGGCATAAGGCAAACAAGACTCCAAGCAATAGATGCTGGAGATCCTGAAGGGTTTTCGACATATTCCAAGATTCTCTTTAACAATAATGAAGGAGCGAAAATAAGGATAGAATCCAAGATAGCCCAAAATGCTTGTAAGGCAAACAAAAATTTAAAATGAGTGAACAATTTGACGGAGAATCTAAAGGTAGAATCATAAGCTTCAAAGGCCTTGACAACATAAAGGGCATAATCATCCTCTCTCAAGCCCCAAATATCAGTTTTGGCCAAAGGTTGTTTATAAGCTTTCCAAACCATCTTATCAATCCAAGAGTAAGTGACAAAAGAGGCAATAGAAGTAGCATTTTCAGGAGAAGGCTTAATACCATCACTAGTAACGTACAACTTTGCTGGTTTATCACCAACTTCAGCAGTAAAGTTTAAGAATAGTAAACTTGAAGCGATGACGAATTCTGCGATATAGTAATAACGAACATTCTCGCTGCTTGAACGAACCAAAGCCAGTCTGAAAGTCAATATATTTGGAAAGAAATTCAAAAAGTAAATGGTGGTTGAATGGACCCATAAATTAGGTAAACGAATATTGACCTTTCTCAAGTTTGCGATTCTAAAGGAGGCAACAATAAAAAGATAAAACCAGAAAATTGATTTGACCAATGGGATATAGGAGTGTTTAAATTCTTCAATGAAATCCTTGACGATGAAAAGTGAAAGAGATAATGCCAATTGAATAACTACAAGAGAATATTCAACACACACTCTAAATCTTTCAAGAGCATTTTTGAACACCTCTTTGACTTGACCATGGGGAGTTCCATCGTCGTTAGTTTCTGGTAATCTAGAGATATCAAAGTGACGTTCTTTAATAGAAATTTCGGGCACTTTGCCATCAATAGAACCATACGCGTCGGCACGGGCTAATAAGGGTTGGTTTTCATCAACCAATTCGATTTTACGATGTCTCTTTGAGATTGAAATCACAGATTTAGCCAGCAAGACTATGAATGAGACCAATCCCAAAATTAATGGAGGATAATAATCTAACTTGTCTCTCGTGCATCGCGTAATGTCATCGTAATCCCAGAAGGGACATTCCGTTGAGTTCGACGGATGTAGTAACAGCAGCATCACGGTAGTACTAATTGATAACTCTAACTAATAGTAATACAAATACACTAAATGTTATTTATCAACGACCAATAAACTTCAAGAAATTATAAGGGGAAATGGGATGGGCGGCGTCTCACTATATATAAAGATATCAATTTTGATATACTGCACATAAATAGAGAACTTGCGCGCACTGCAGATAAAATAGCACATATGCAAAGGCGAGACCGTTTCACTCCGTCAATTGAGTAGGCTTGTGGTTAGCCAACTATTAGTCATAAAGAACGAGGGGAAAATGTTACGATTCGGAACTAACCCTTTCAGTTTTTTTTTATGTCAAAATTCCCGAATTCCAATCTCATCGGGGAACCCGAAAAATTTGCGAGTATAGTGCCTTTGAAGAAACGGCACGAATTGCATGAATAGTGACAAAGATGCAAAAATTACCGGAATTTCTGTCTCTAAGAGTTATCTAATATGTCGTTGGAGAGCATTATCATAATATATTATGGCCCCTGGCCCTATGACTCAATATGAGTCTACGTACCTGACTCTTCGAAAGGCTTGTTAACTCCGAGGCATTTCTTTTTTTCTTGCATATATAAGTCCTTTAGATTATGCATGCTTATCTTGATCCATTTGGTTCGAATAGATTTTTGCAACCTTCAAGATCTGTAATTGCTAAGGGTTTGGGTCTGGATAAATAATTTGTTCGCTCTAGGATTAGTGATGAATTATCGGTATGAGCCATTTCATAGCATTTATTTGATAAGTGCATGGAAAACAATATAATAATTCAATTAAGCTAAACGTATTAAAGATTGCTTCTTGTAGAAAGTGGTGATATCTTGATTACATTTGTGTCAAGTATGTAAACCAACTAACTAAAAGAAGCTGAACCATATAATCCATCTGTTGAAGAAAATGCTGCAAATGTATAGAGAATAATCATATACTGTAGTTAATAAAATAGACTTAATTTTAAAGTGATAAGAAATAGAGATAGAGAGACGAAAACTGAAAACATTGAGTTAAACATTATTTGCATTAATTATAATGGAGATGGTACCTTTACATCGAAGAAGTATTGCAGACTATAATTATTCTCCGTAATTTTAATATAGTGAATATAATAATGTAAACGATTAATATAAAAAAATCTATCGATCAGAAATGATTATTTTGAAGATTTGAGATTTTTCAATACGGTTTATAACGGGAGAACTATGAGCGAAGAGAGCTTTGAGCGAAGCGAATAGTTCTCGCTTTTCAAATATTGAGCGAAACGGAGTATTTAATATTAGTGGAGATTTAGTGGAGATTTAGTGACTTTGGGTGACTTTTAATGAATACTTCGGTGCGTTTGGTCTGTATTTATTGAATAAATTAACCAGATACTGTGAAGATTAAAGAGCTGCAATATTCTTTATTTATACCTGTGGAATTCTTTACGTCTTATAATTGCACAGAGACTTTTAACAACACAGTCTTCGATCCCTTATTCTTAATTTCTACGTTCTACTTCCTAATTTCTAATTCTTAACTGTATACTGATTGGAGTTCTTCAAATCGTTTCGATTAATTACTTTCTACTTAGTTGAGTTCTGTTCACAAATACTCAATTATTCCTCTTAGCCTGTTCTCGTAGTCATATTCTATTCTTTCATTCCTAACTATATGTATATTAATAATGCACAGTTAATAATACAAAATATAAACATCTTACATTACTTTATATTATTAGAGTTTAAGATTAATCTTGAGTTTTTTGAGTACCACGTAATAAACCGGTTCTTCTGGCAGCAATTAAACCAGCCTTTTGACCGGCAACGGCACCTCTGGAGATAGTAGAGGCCTTACCAATATGTTGATGGTTACCACCACCATGAGGGTGATCAACTGGGTTCATAGCTACACCTCTGGTCTTTGGCCACGAGTTTCTCTTGACCTTGTATTTGTGGAAAGCTCTACCAGCCTTCAATAATGGTTTATCAATTCTACCACCACCGGCAACAACACCAATGACACCTCTGGCATCGGAAGAGATAATCTTCTTAGCACCAGATGGTAACTTGACTCTGGTCTTGTTATCGTCAGTGTTGTGTCCTATGATAATAACGTAGTTACCGGAGGTTCTACCTAAAGCACCTCTGTCACCAGCCTTTTCTTCGACATTGGAGACAATGGTACCTTCTGGACAAGCACCTAATGGCAAAATGTTACCGACATTCAAAGAAGCCTTCTTACCGGCGTAGACAAATTGTCCAGTGTAGACACCTTCGTTAGCAATGAAGGTTTCTTCTCTTAATTTGTACTTGTATGGATCACGGAAAACAATCTTGGCTAATGGAGCACCTCTACCTGGGTCGTGGATGATTTGCTTAACAATACCACGGATGTATCCATGACGTTCGGCATAATCCAAGGTTCTTAACTTGGCAGCACCTTTTCTCAATC